>Ga0187892_10001199_pt1 | contig 60866 bp, 52 predicted proteins | sample MA1701073metaG_FD_139345 | JGI IMG/M metagenome (GOLD analysis project Ga0187892, IMG submission 139345) | Bio-ooze microbial communities from a basaltic lava cave in the Kipuka Kanohina Cave System on the Island of Hawaii, USA - MA170107-3 metaG ... | reverse complement strand
CCAACGTCGTAGGTCGTAGGTTGGTCGGAAGCGCTATCACGCCACTACATGTACGACATCAACCGCCGAGACCTACTATATATTCGACTCCCTGAACCTGGCCGAGGCCTGAACGGTTACTCCGCCCCTACAGACGGTTGTCGGGATGTTCGGTGATCCCAGTCGGCGCATTAGCAGGCTCATCCGACGCTCAAAAAACGGCCTGTGGAGTGTGCGGCCGTGTTCACCGCGGCGTCTACGATCGAACGGTGCGCCGGGTTCGCGACCTCCCGAGCGGAGGCATGCGGATCTTCGTGGAGCTCGAGCTACGCCGAATCGCATGCCGAACCTGCGGCGCGGTGAAGCGTGAGCGTCTCGACTTCCTGGCCGACAATCCGCGCTACACGAAACGGTTCGCGTTCTACGTCGGGAGGCGCTGCCGCTCCGGGACCATCGCCGACATCGCCGAGGAACTGCATCTTGAGTGGCACACGGTCAAGGAGCTCGAGAAGCAGTACATGCGTGAGCAGCTGCGGCGGGCCGGAACGCCCGGGCCGAAGGTCATCGGCATCGACGAGGTGTCGATCCGGAAAGGCCACACGTATCGGATCGTCGTCAGCGACCTTATTCGGCGCCGCCCGATCTGGTTCGGTGGCACGGACCGCTCCGAGGCCAGCATGGATGAGTTCTTCACGTGGCTGGGAGCGCGGCAGAGTGGGGACATTCGGCTGGTGGTGATGGACATGTGGAAGGCCTTTCGCACCTCCACCACCAACCACGCGCCGCAGGCGAGCATCCTGTTCGACAAGTTCCATGTGCTGCGCCACCTAGGGGACGCGCTCGACACGGTGAGGAAAGGCGAGTACGCGCGACTGTCGGGCAAGGACCGCCGCTTCATCAAGGGCCAGAAGTATACCCTCCTGTCCCGCTGGGAGAATCTGACGCTCGAGGGGAAACAGAGTCTCACGCTTCTTCTCGCGGCCAACAAGCGACTGAACACGGCCTACCTGCTCAAAGAATCCTTCGGTCAGCTGTGGAGCTACCACCGCGAAGGCTGGGCCCGCCGCTTCTTCGAGAATTGGCGCGCGTCGCTCAAATGGCAGCGGCTCAAGCCGTCCGAGCACTTCGCCGCGATGCTCGAGCGCCATTGGGAGGGGATCGCTACCTACTGCCAGCCTGAGAACAAGGTGGCGCTCGGCTTCGTCGAGGGGCTGAACAACAAGATCCGTGTCATCCAGCGGCGCGCGTACGGCTTGCGCGACGAGGAGTACCTACGGCTCAAGATCCTCACCACCATGCTCCCGCCTCTCTAGCGTGACCGGAGCCTGGCGAAAATGACCCACACGAATCCCCGAAGACCCAGTTTATTTATTGACGCTGCCTTAGCCGGGTCATGCTGGTCCCCCAGTGTACACGCGAAGCCACCGGGCGTTTAACTCCGGCATCCAGCCGCCTGCCTTCGGCCGCGGCTGATACCGACGTTATCTGGATTCCGTTGGCGCCCGGCTGGGAACCGGTCATCGTATATTCGGGCGTCGAGGTCCGAAGACGTTGATTGCGTTCAAGGTCGAGCTCGACTCGGGACGCTAGATCCGGCGCTCGGCGTCGAAGACTCCTCTGAGTCCCTCGGGCATGTAGCTCGCGTGACGCGCGGAGAGGTGCACGGCGATCAGAACCGCGAGGCAGGCGGCATAGGGCAGGCAGGCGAGGAGATAGGACGACACCTCGAGCCCCACCGCCTGCAGCCGCAGCACGGCCGCCTCGAAGAAGCCGAAGAACAGCGCCGTCGGCAGCGCGAGGAAGGGGTTCCAGCGCGCGACGATCACGAGCCCGACCGCCACCAGGCCCCGGCCCTTGGTGATCTCGTTGGCCCAGGTCTGCGTGTAGTCGACGGACAGCACCGCGCCACCGAGCCCCGAGAGCACGCCGCCCACCAGGATCGCCTGAAGCTGAACTCCGCGCGGCCTGATCCCGAGCGCGTGGGCATTGTCGACCGATTCGCCCACCGCGCGCCAGACGAGGCCGGGCCGGGTCCGGTAGAGCCACCACCCCGCCAGCGGGACCAGGAGGATGGCCGACCAGATGACGGGACTGACGCCCAGGACGGGCGCGAATGTCGTGACCTTCGCGCCGACGAACGAGCGACCGTAGTAGGAGCTGATGCCGAGCCCCAGGATCCAGACGGCGATGCCGCTGCCCATTTGATTGGCCCGGAACCCGAGGCACAGGAGCGCGTGGACCAGGGACAGCAGCAGGCCGGCGCCGCCGCCGGCCACGAGGGCGACGAGGGGGCCGCCGATCGTCGCCGCCACCGCGAACCCGACGACGGCGCCGACCAACATCTGGCCTTCGACGCCGAGATTGATGATGCCGCTGCGCTGGGTCAGGGTCTCCCCCAAGAGCACCAGGAGGAGTGGGGTCGCGCTTCTGAGCATCGCCGCGAACCAGGCCAGCGCGGCCCATTCAGCCATTGCGGGCGCCCTGGCGGCGTGCCACTCCCGCCACCGCAAGCGCGGTGGCAAACAGGAGGCCCTGGAGGACGGTTGCGCTCGCCGCCGGCACCTTCGCGTAAAGCTGCAGGGCGTCGCCCGCGGCGATCAGCCCGCCGATCAGCACGGAGATTGGCGCCGCCCACACGAAGCTGTGGCCGGACAGCCAGGCGACCAGGAACCCGGTCAAGCCGTAGCCGAGAGACAGGCCCGGCTGGAGTCGGCCTTGAATCGCCGAGGCCTCACAGATACCGGCGATCCCGGCGATCGCCCCGCCGATGGCCATCGTCACGATCGCGTTGCGTGCGTAGTCGAGCCCGACCATGTCGCCGACCTTCCGGTTTTCGCGGAGCACGCGAAGCTCCACCCCGAAGCGGCTGCGCACCAACCAGGCATGGCCGGCGGCAACCCCGACCAGCGCGATCAGGAAGCCGGCGTGGACGCGCGTGCCGAACAGCGAGGGCACCGTCGCCTCGGGGGGGAACGGGATCGTCGAGGGCCAGCCGAGATTGGCGGGATCGCGCCAGGTCCCGTACACGAAGTGATTGACCAGGAGCACGCCGATGTAGTTGAGCAGAAGGGTCGAGATTGTCTCGTTGACGCCGATGCGCGCCTTGAGGACGCCGGCCACGCCGCCCCAGAGCGCCCCTCCGGCCATGGCGCCCAGCAGGACCGCGGGCAAGAGCCACCAGCCCCGCGCGGCGGTGCCGGCCAGCATCACCGCCGTGCCCGCCAGCGCGCCGATGTAGAGCTGGCCATCGGCGCCGACCGAGATCAGGCCGAGCCGGGCGGGCACGATGATGGCGAGCGCGCAGAGCAGGATCGGCGTTGCCTTGACCAGGGTCTCGGACAGCGAGTAGCCGTCGCCAAAGGCGTACAGCACCATGGTGCCGAGCATCTGGAGCGGCGGCTTCCCGATCAGCAGGAAGAAGGCGGCGGCAATGGCGAGGAAGCAGACCGCGGCGAGGGCCACCGCGCCAGCGGCGCGGATCACGCCACGCGCGCGGAGGGCCCGGCCATCAACCGGCCGAGCTCGTGGCGGCTCGCGAGGTCGCGCGGCAGCACGCCGACGATCCGGCCGTCGCGCATCACCGCGATCCGATGCGCGACGTGCCTGAGCTCGTCCAGGTCCTCGGAGAACCAGACCACGCAGGCCCCGTGGCCGGCGAGGTCGAGCAGGCAGCGGTGGACGGCGCCGGTGGCGGCCACGTCGAGCCCCATCGTCGGATAACAGGCCACCGCGAGCTCGGGAGCCCCCGAGAATTCGCGGGCCAGGACGAGCTTCTGCAGATTGCCTCCGGACAGCGCGTCGGCGGCGAGCCGAGGATCGGCAGGGCGGACGTCGAAGCGCCGCATCAGCGTGCGCGCGGCATCGGCTTCCCGGGACCAGTCGGGAAAGGCCGGCATGGCGGAGAGCCGCCGCAGCGCCAGGTTGACGGTCGTCGAGAGGGCGCCGGCGACGCCGTTGTCGCGGGGCTGCTCGGGAATGTAGGCCACCCGCGGATCGATCGCGCCGCGGCCGGCGCGCCGGAGGATGCTCCGGCCGTCCAGGACGGCGTCACCAGCGGTCGGGGCGAGGACGCCGGCGAGCGCCTCGGCCAGCGCCTGCTGACCGTTGCCGGCGACGCCGGCCACCCCGAGCACCTCGCCCGCGGCCAGCTCGAAGCCGATATCCCGCGCTCCCCCAGCCGTCAATCCCCGCACGACGAGCCGGGTACGCCCGCTCGGCGGCAGGGGATCACCCTCGAGCGCCTGGGACTCGCCGATCATGGCCCGGACGAGCTGGTCTGAGCTGCGCTCGCCCGCGGGCGCAGCGTCGACGATCCGGCCCTGGCGCATGACGACCACACGGTCGGCGCAGGCGGTCACGTCGGCCAGCTTGTGGGTGATCAGCACGACGGCGCGGCCCTCGGCGACGAGCGGCCGGATCAGACCGTACAGGCGGTCGGTCTCGAGCGGCGTCAGCACCGCGGTCGGCTCGTCGAGGATGACACAGCGCGCGTCGATGTTGAGGACGCGCGCGAGCTCGACCAGCTGGCGCTCGCCGACCGAGAGCTGCGCCACGAGCTGAGACGGGTCGAGCGCCGGCGCCAGCGCCGTGAGCGAAGCCAGCATGGACTGGTGATGACGGTCGAGCAGCCAGCGCGTTCGCGGCCACGTGAGGAGCAGGTTCTCTCGCACCGACAACGCCGGTACCAGCGTGAAGTGCTGGAACACCATCCCGATCCCCTGCGCGATGGCGGCGGCGGGCGAGCTCAGGGCGCAGGCGCGGCCGTCGATCTCGATCGTGCCGGCGTCGGGCGGGTAGACGCCGTACAGGAGCTTCATGAGCGTGCTCTTGCCGGCGCCGTTCTCGCCGAGGAGGGCCAGTGTCTGCCCCGGCCGGATCTCGAGATCGACGCCGTCGACGGCACGAACCGGCCCGAACGCCTTGACGACGCCCCGGAGCTGGATCACTGGTGGCCGCTCACACGCCGAGGGCGGGAGCCACCGGCGGCAAGACCATGCCGGGCTGCGACAGCGCCGCGTCGCCGCTCACGCCGCGGCGAGGGCCGCGAGAATGGCCTCGGAGCGCGCCGTAAAGCCGAACAGCAGCCGGACGTTGTAGAGCGTTGCCTGCACGCAGTACCCGGGCGAAGTCGTGGCCGCGCCGTCTTCCACCAGGATGGTGTCGTACCCGAGAAAGCTCGCGTCCTCGAGCGTGGTCATGACGCACTGGTCGAGGTTGACACCCCCGATGAAGAGGGTCTTGACCCCGATGTTGCGCAGGATCGCGTCCAGATCCGTGTCCCAGAACCCGCTGAATCGGTGCTTCGTGACCTGGATGTCCTGGTCGCCCGGGTTCAGCTCGTCCACCACGTCGGCGCCCCAGCTCCCCTTGCGCAGCACCTCTGAGCGGGTGCCGGGAACGGGCTCGGCCAGGTTGACCTCCCGGCCAGTCGTGTTGTGGGCATGGCGCAGCGACGGGGAGATGTTGAGCAGATCCTTTCGCACGCCCCAGTTGACCCACACCACCGGGATCTTCGCGCCCCGGAACCCATCGCCCAGCCGCCGCAGAGGCGCGATCGGCTCGCGGTTCGGGCTGACGTCGATGCCCCTGGTGTCGAGCCATCCGCCCTTGGTGCAGAAGTCATTCTGCATGTCGACGATGACCAGCGCCGACTTGTGGGCATCGACGACGATCGACTGGGGCTCCGCGGCAACCGCGATGGCCCGGACCGGCGTGGCCGGGCGTGTCATGTCGACTCGACCAGGCGAGACCCGCCAGGCCTGCTCAGGGGTCGCGCCCATGAGGCTCCACTCGTTCGTCATGCCATCCCCCGCGCAATGAACGGGCGCCCCGCCCGACCGCGGGACGCCCGCTCGCTCATTTCGTCGAGCCGGTCACGCCTTTGACCAGGTAGTCCATGGTCTCGATCTGCTGGAGCGTCATCTTCTGCCCCGCCGCAACCGCGGTCGAGCCGTCCTGGCGAAGGATCGGGCCCTGCCAGACGACCTTCTTGCCGGCGACGATCTCGGCCCTGGTCGCCAGCACCTTCGTCCGCAGCGTCTCGGGCACGGCCGGCCCGAACGGATCGAGCACGGCGTCGCCGCTCGCCAGGTTGCCGCGCACGTGGCCCGGCTTCCACTTGCCGGCGCGGATGTCGTCCACCAGCTTGACCATCATCGGGCCCCAGTTCCACGACACGCCCGTGAGCCAGGCCTTCGGCGCTCGGTCCTTGACGTCGACGTCCTTGCCGATGATGTAGACGCCTCGCTTCTCGGCGGTCTGGGCGAGCGTGATGGGAGAGTCCACCTGCTCCGCGATCACGTCGATGGCCTGGTCCGCGAAGGCGTTGACGGCCTCGGCCTCCTTCTGCGGCTCCCACCACCCGCCCGTCCACACCACCGTGGTGGTGGCCTTGGGGTTCACCGCCTGGGCGCCGAGAGTGAAGGCGTTGATGCTGCGGAACAGCTGTGGGATCTGGAACGCGCCGACGAAGCCGAGCTTGCCGGTCTTGCTGACCGCGCCCGCGACCATGCCGGCGAGGTACATGCCGTCATCGCTGTCGGCCCAGTACGTCCCGACGTTGGCCGACGTCTTCAACCCGCCGGCGTGAAGGAGCGCCACCTTCGGATGGCGGTCGCCCACGCGGATGGCATGGTCGAGATAGCCGTAGCTGGTCGCGAAGATGATGGTGTGCCCCGTGCTGATCAGACGCTCCATGACGCGCTCGACCTCGGCGCTCTCGGGGATCTGCTCGAAGGCGGTGGTGGTGACGTTGCTGGCGTGCTTCTCGACGTATTGCCGGCCGAGATCCATGGACATGTTGTACCCGAAGTCCGCGGCGGGTCCCACATAGATGAACCCGATCTTGGTCTGGGCGTCGGCTCCGCCGGCGGCGAGGGCGATGGCCGCCAGGCTGGCGATCAACACGGGAAGACAGTGGCGCAGGCGCATGAGTTCTCTCCTCGGCTTAGTAAATGGGCGGTGACCCGCAGCCTGACCGGCCGCCGCATCGAGGCCGGTCCGGTGCCACCACCGCCGTTAGCGTGCGTTCCGGATCACCGGAAGTCAAGACACAGTGGACAACGGGACGAACATCGAGGGCGTGCTGGAGCCGATCCTCGGTCGACGCCCAAGCGGTAGGCAAGGGCAGCGGTCGGCGGCCGTGGCGAGCTCAGGCTCTGGTCGGACTTCCAGATAGGGTTCGTATTTTTCGGCGGGCTGCTGGGGGCCGCGCTGGCCGGCTGGGTCTACGCGTGGCTCAGCGGCCTGAGCTTCGTGGGCGGAGCGGACTACTTCGCCGTCGCCGTTCCGATGGGCCACGCCATCGGGCGGATCGGCTGCTTCGTCACGGGATGCTGCGCCGGCATCCCACCTCACCCCGTGCAGCTCTACGAGGCAGCCGGCTTGGTCCTGATCGCATGGTCCTGCCGGGCCACGCTCCCGCGGGTCGGACGGCGCTCCTCCTCGAGGCGGCGCGCCTCGGTTCGGACAGGCATCACGATCACTGATGCAGCGGAAGCGCGCGTTATGCTCGAGCCGGGCCCGGGACATTCGTCAAGGCCATCTCCTCTAGCCTGGGCCAGCTCCTTGTCACCCCGTTTCCTCAGCAGCAGTTCAACCAGACGGAGGACCGCCGATCCGAGCGGCCCAGTCGCGGCGTCACCTGCTTCGATTGTCACGTCAACGGCCACACCGATGCCGCCTTCCACCTGGTGGGAGACATCCGTCCCCAGGAGTTTCGCCGGCGTATCGAGACTCGAGCCTCCGGGGCGTTAACATCCAGCGGCTCTTCGGCTCCCAGCGCGCGCTCAAGACGGTCGAGGACTTCACCGAGTTCGAGCAACGGGCTGCCTACTTCGACGGCGATCCAGTCATCGCCACCAAGAAGGGCGTGAACGTCCTCGAGCGTGGCAGCCAGGTCCACTTCATGGCCGAGCTGCAGGAGCTGTTGGACTTCCCGCCGGCGCCGAAGCTCGGCATCGACGGGAAGCTCGATCCCGCCACCGCCACCGAGGCCGAGCAGCGAGGGCAGGCCCTGTTCCTTGGGAAGGCCCAGTGCGCGACCTGTCACGTGCCGCCGTACTATACGGACAATCTCATGCACAATCTCCGCACCGAGCGCTTCTTCGAGCCGCAGATGACGAATGGGCGCAGGGCGGCGGCGGACGGACCGATCAAGACATTCACCCTTCGCGGGATGAAGGACTCACCGCCCTACCTGCATGACGGACGGCTCCTGACCCTGGAGGACACCGTGGAGTTCTTCAACCTGATCCTCGGCGTCAAGCTGACCGAGGCGGAGAAGAAGGACCTCGTCGCGTTCCTCCGCGCCCTCTAAACTCCCGAGCCGACGAACCGAGAGAACGCGCCTCACCAGCGTGCCGGCGATGCGCGCGCGCGTCACGACCATCGGCTGGGGGCGCACGGTCGTGGCGAGGGCTATGAGCAAGGAGCGGGGCGCCCAGGCGAGAGCCGGCACATCGCGGCCACCGCGCGCCATGCCTGCCGTCGATCGCCGCGGGTCGCCTCCACCCGTCGCCGGTGAGCCTGCTGGATCCAGAGATTCCGTGTGCGGCGCCAGCGCAGGTAGCCGATCGGGCCGAGCCGCCGGGGACATCCGACCGTCACTCGTGGCACAATGGCGCCTCCGACCGGGAGGGACGGGCATGAGATTGGGTCTCGCGTTCGAGATGCAGCGGCCGGTGCTCGACGATCACGCGGTCATCGCGGAGACGATCGAGCAGTGCGTCCTGGCCGATGAGATGGGGTTCGACACGGTGTGGTTCGTGGAGCACCACTTCCTGACCAGCTTCTCGATGTCGCCGTGTCCGGAGGTGATCTTCGGGGCCCTCAGCCGGCTGACCCGGCGGATCCGTCTGGGATTCGGAGTGGTGATCCTGCCCTACCATCACCCCGTGCGCGTGGCCGAACGGGTGGCGATGGTCGATCACCTGTCGGGGGGACGCGTCGAGTTCGGGACCGGGCGCTCGGCGCCGTACGAGCAGATCGGGATGGGGATCGATCCGCGGCAGACGCGCGCCATGTGGGAAGAATCCCTCCAGATGATTCCCCGGATCTGGGAGGACGGGCTGTTCGAGTGGGAAGGCCAGTTCTGGACCGTCCCTCCGCGCGATGTCCGTCCCAAGCCGTACCAGAAGCCGCACCCGCGCATCTGGGTGGCCGCGCTGCAGCCCGCGACTTATCAGCTGGCCGCCGACAACGGGATCGGGGTGATGGCGCTCAGTGTGGCTGCCCCCGCACACCTGGCGCCCCACATCAAGGAGTACAAGGCGCGGGTCCGTCACGCGAAGCCGGTGGGCAAGTTCATCAACGACCAGTGGCTGAGCTCCACCGTGGCCTTCTGCGACTGGGACGGCAAGGCCGCCCGCGAGCTCGCGGCCAGGTCGCTGAGAACCTTCTTCGGGCCGGATCGCCCGTACCTGAAGGATCAGACGCATCTCTACGAGCAGCTCGTCGACTCCTGGGGAGGGGTGCCGGACCACCTGAAGGCGAACTTCGCCCGCTACCTCAAGACCGAAGAGGCCGCCGGCGCCCCGGAGGTGGATCTGTCTGGCGGTTCCGCGCAGATCGCCACGGCCCTGTGGAATCAGATCGACGCCGACACCCTCGTCGACCGCGGAGTCCTCGTCGCGGGTGATCCCGAGAGCTGCCTTCGAGGCATCGAGATCCACGCGGCCGCGGGCGTGGACGAGCTGCAGTTTCTCATGGCGACCGAGACGGTCCCGCACGAGAAGGTGATGTCGTCCATCGAGCTCTTCGGCAAGCACGTCATCCCGGAGCTGAAGCGGAAGGCGGGGGCCGGCGGACCGCCGTGACCGCGCCGGCTCTCCCACGAGGTGGACCCGGGCCGGCGCGATGCCCCTTCCCCACGTCGACCGCCCGGCGATCGAAAGTTGGAGGCTCTTGGGGAATCGCGATGCTAGCCTCCGCTTGTAGTGCTCGCGATACTGCATCGGGGGTTTCGACTCGCCGGGACGGCGTCTTCGCTCGCCGTACTGCTGGCCGCGGTCGGGGGGTGCGCGAAGGCGCCAGTGGCGACCGCCGCGCACCCGCTTCCCGCCGCCGCTGACACGCTGCCCTCTCCAACACGGCTGCCTCGTCCTGCCGGCGCTGGACCGGTCGTAGCCCGTCAGGACGGGGGATCTCGGGGATCGAAACCGGCGGACGCCGCAAGCGTTGCTCGTGCAGGGGTTGCTCGTGAAGAGGTCCCGCGCGGCGGGGTGGCGGCGTTCCGGCCTCCGGCCGCCGCTGACAAGCGGACCGGCGCCCTGCGCAACGTCGACCGGGTCAGCCTCGCCCTGGAGGATATCGGGCGAATGATCCCGCCAAAAGCGGTCACTCCATATAGCGAGATGGTCGTCGGGGTTGGAAGGGTGCGCGGCTTGCTGCGGGCCGGGGGGAAGCCGTGGGTCCCGGTCCCACCGGAGGCCGGGTCGCGCCGGCGAGAAGACCTCACCCGGGCCGCGAACCGGCTGTTCCTGGCTCTCGGGGATTTGCGAATGACGGTCCGCGTCATCCACGACCGGAGCCTGCGGACGCAAGTGCTCGCGTCGCTCGATCAGGTCGAAGCGCGACAGTGGACGCTGCGCGACACGCTGGGGCTTCCCCACAGCCTCACCGTCGACGAGGCTCTCCGGCGCCGGTAAGCTGAACCGGGCCACCTGACCGTGGCGCCAGCGCGCCTGGCGCGTCGAGAACGCTCGGTTGAATCAAGGACACGTCGGTGGCGAGAATATACGTCCACACCAAGCGTGTCGGAAGAATCTCCCTGTACCTTCCGGGGGCTTCTCCCAATGACCGACCTCCTTGGTTCTCGTCATCCCATCACTGGGACGGCGATGTTCAAAGATATCGGGTCCGGCTTATCCCAACGTCAGGGCCCGTCACGAAGTAAGGGGATCACTTCTGCGAGGCTAGACCCTCGGCGACCACGGGGAAACATGGGTCACTTGTTTGGTGACGATCCGTAGCCGGCGGGTGCGGGCTGCTGGAATTCTCGTTCGAGGACGGGAGGAATCGGAGGGGGCCTCGACGGCCCCCTCCGATTGGCCTACACCGCCTGGTACACCCCCGTCTCGAACTTCCCGAGCAGGTCGATCGCCGTGTGGTCCCAGAACGGGAGGATCTGGGACAGGAAGACGCCGCATACCTTCCGCGATCGGTCGATCCAGAAGTAGGTATTGGCGAGGCCAGCCCACGCGAGGCTCCCGGCCGAGCGGCCCGTCGGCAGGGGCTGGGGGTTGATCAGGAAGCTCAGGCCCCAGTGCTTCGGCATGCCCGGGAACAGCTCGACGTCGTTGGACAGCGGCGGGATCGCGGTCTTGAGCGGGGCGATGTCGATCGCGCCGATGTGGTTCTGCGCCATGAGGGCGACCGTCTCGGGACGCAGCACCCGGGCGCCCTTGTGCGTACCGTCCTGCATGATCATCTGCGCGAACGCCACGTAGTCCGTGGCGGTGCCGTAGAGCCCGCCGCCGCCCATGAGGAATTCGGGCTCCTGCGGCATCCCGAACTCGATGGGGGCGAGGGCACCCTTCTCGTCTCGCTGATGCACCTTCGCCAGCCGCGCCTGCTGTGACGGCGAGATCTTGAAGGACGTGTCCTTCATGCCGAGCGGACCGAAGATGTTTTCCTGGAAGTACTGGTCGAGCTTCCTGCCGCTCTTGGCCTCGACCATCTTGCCGATCCAGTCGATGCTGATCCCATACTCCCATCGGTCCCCCGGGTCGAACATCAGCGGCGTCGTCAGCGCCTTGTTCTTGCAGCTGCCGATGCCCGGCGTGTCCGTGGCGGCCTGATACTTGACGAGCGCCGGGTTCCAGAGGTCGTAGCTGAACCCAGCGGTGTGAGTCAGGAGGTGCTTGAGCGTGATCGGCCGCTTGGGCGCCCGCAGGCGAGGCTTGCCCTCGGCGTCGAAGCCCACGAGCACCTTGGCGGCGGCCAGGTCCGAAACCACCTCGCTCGCTGGACCCTCGAGGTTGAGCTTGCCCTGTTCGACGAGCTGCATGGCAGCAGTCGAGGTGATGGCCTTGGTCATCGACGCGATCCACACGACTGTGTCGAGGGTCATCGATGCGTCCTTGCCCAGCTCGCGCTTGCCGAACGCGCCCTCGTACAGCGTCCCCTTGTCGGTGGCGGCGACCGCGACGATGCCGGGCATCGCCCCCGACTCGACGGCCTGGCCGAAGGCCGCGTCGAGGCCCTTGGGGCCGGTCTGACCCCAGGCCGGCTGCCTCGCGATGAATGGGCCGGTAGCGAGCGCGCCGGCAGCGGCCGCGCCCTTGAGAACTGTTCGTCGGCTGATCGGGTAGGTCACGATGCACCTCGCTTCGGTTGCCGCGGCCCGCTCGGGCGCGTCGCAGCGGAGAACAGCAGAACGGGTTGCCAAATCTCAGTTGAAGGCGTCCTCACCCCGGAGCCCAGCCCTCACGGGCCTACCAGCGTGTCGGTGACCGGGCAGAGAACCGCGGGGAGTCGCTCGGGGCCGAGAATCTGCCCGAACCGGCGCCCTGTCAAGGGGGCACGTCCGCGACCAGTCCGCGACCCCACTTCTTCTCATGGCTCCCCGGAGGGGCAGGCACGCTCGAAGCCCCGCTGCCCGCTAGGGCACTCGGAGGGGGGCTTCGCCCCCCGCGCGAGCCTCGCCCGAGATCGGCCAGCGATACGAAGGTCAGCGGCCCGCTCGAGACCGGGTGGAGCGCCGTGACGAGGCGGGCCCACGCGGATGAGGACGGCCCCGTCGGTCTTGCCGTACGAGCTCCCGACGCACATCGTCGCGAGCTGACGAGGTTCCCCGGAGGGCAAGTTCTGCCCTGGGCCCAACCTTCGTGCACCACCCGCGCCCGATCGACAACACCTTGTCGGGCCACCGCAGCGGCGTTGGCGGCCGGGTCAGGGCCTTTCCTGGCTGGTATGGGCTTTGCTCAGCGACCCTTATTGGTGCGCCTGTCGGAACTCGCCGCCACGCTCGGCCCGACGGGCACACGAAATCCGTCGCGCATGGTCCGGGCAGCACAGGCCGGACGCATCTGGCGGCAGCGTGGCCCGTCGCGACCCCGACGGCACAACACGAAGAGGAGCTCACATGTACGGACTTGTGAACAAGGCGATCGAGGATCTCGTGTGCAGCCGGTATGGAGAGGACGTGTGGGAGGAGATCAAGAAGAAGGCGAGCGTCGACATCGACGCCTTCCTCGGCAACGAGTCCTACGCTGACGAGATCACTTACAAGCTTGTCGGGGCGGCGAGTGAAATCCTCAACTGTCCCGCCGATCAGTTCATCGAGGCGTTCGGCGAGCACTGGGTCCTGTTCACCGGCAAGGAAGGCTACGGCGCCTTGTTCGAGTCCTCGGGCCGGACCTTCAAGGACTTCCTGCTGAACCTGCCGAGCTTTCACTCGCGGCTGACCCTCCTGTTCCCCAACTTTCGCCCGCCCTCGTTTCAGTGCACCGACGTCACCGACGATTCGCTCCGCCTTCACTACGGATCGACCCGGCCCGGCCTCTCGCCCATGGTCTTCGGGCTGCTCAAAGGGCTCGGTGTGCTCTACAACACCGAGGTCACCGTCACCCAGGCCGCCCGCCGCGAGAACGGCGCTGACCATGACGAGTTCTTGATCAAGTTCAGGCGGCACTGAACGCACGCATGACCTCGCGCTTCGGGCTTCCCCCGCAGCAGTTCGCCACGGCCTTCCCCTTCCACGTCGCGTTCGACGCGCGGCTCCAGGTGCGGCAGGTCGGTTACGTTCTGCAGCGCGTCTGCCCCGAAGTGCACGAGGGCAGCTCAGTCGCGGCCGCGTTCCGGATCGCGAGCCCGAACGTTCCGTTCGACTTCGACTCCATCCGGCAGCAGCTCCGCAATCTCTACATCCTCAAGGGGCTTCACAAGCCGCTTTCGCTGCGCGGCCAGATGCTGGCCATCGAGGAATCGGGGCTTCTGGTCTTTCTGGCCTCGCCGTATATCACTGACGTGTCGGCCCTCGCCACCCTCGGCCTGGCGCTCGAAGACTTCGCGATCCATGATCCCGTGGTCGACTTCCTGTTCCTGCTGCAGGCCCAGAATACGGCGCTCTCCGACGCCAAGAAACTCAACTCCAAGCTGACGAATCAGCGGGCCGAGCTCCGCCGGATCAACCGCGAACTGAGCGTCCAGCACTCCGTCTCGCAGATCCTCGCCGATGCAGCAGGGCTGAGCGAGGTGGCTCCGAAGGTGCTCGCGGCGGTCGAGGAGACGCTCGGGTCGGAGGCCGGCGTCGCGTGGTTCGTGGATGCTATCGCCGGCACCCTCACGTGCGACACCGTCTGGGCCCCCAAACTCCCGGAATCTGCCGAGTTCGAAGCCGCCTTCCGCGGGCTGAGCTTCGCGCCGGGGGTCGGCCTCGCCGGCCGTGTCTGGCACACGTGCGACACCGCGTGGATCCGCGACATCGCGGACCAGGCACACCTCGCCGACACAATCCCTCCGGCCCGGGCCGGTCTGCACGCGGCGGTGGCTGCCCCGATCCAGCTCGCCAGCGAGGTCATCGGCGTCATCGAGATCTTCGGGCGAGAGGCGCAGAATCCAGATCCTGAGCTGTTGCGGATGCTGGTCGAGGTCGGCGCCAAGATCGGCCAGTTCGCCGGACGCAAGCGCGCCGAGGCCCAGCTCGTTCTGGCGCGGGAGGCAGCCCTGCAGACCTCCCGGCTGAAGTCGGAGTTTCTCGCGATGATGAGTCACGAGATCCGCACCCCGATGAACAGCATCATCGGGATGACGGGGCTCCTCCTCGAGACGCGGCTGAGCCACGCCCAGCGCGAGTACGCGGAAACGGTCCGTCGCTCCGCCGACTCGCTCCTGACGATCATCAACGACATCCTGGATTTCTCGAAGATCGAGGCTGGCCGAATGGACCTGGAGGTCGTCGACTTCGACCTCGAGCAGATCCTCGAAGGCGTGCTGGAGCTGCTGGCGGAGCCCGCCCACGCGAAGGGGCTCGAGGTGATGGGCCTGATCGATCCCGCGGTGCCCACGGCGCTCCGGGGTGATCCGGGACGGCTGCGCCAAGTCCTGATCAACCTGGTCGCCAACGCGACAAAGTTCACGGACGCGGGTGAGGTCGTGGTCCAGGGCGCTCTGGCCCCGGGGCAGGACGGGTCGAGCGCGGACACCGTGCTCGTCCGCTTCGAGGTTCGGGACACGGGCATCGGGATGCCAGAGGAGGTCAAGGAACGTCTATTCCAGCCGTTCGTCCAAGGCGATAGCTCGACGACTCGCCGGTTCGGAGGCACGGGGCTGGGGCTGGGAATTTCCAAGCGACTCGTCGAGCTGATGGGCGGGGAGATCGGCGTCGAGAGCGCGCTGGGCGCCGGGAGCACCTTCTGGTTCACGGTTCGCTTCGTCAGGTGCCTCGTCCAGTCCGCGCCGCGCCAGGTCCCGCCGGATCTGGTGGGCTTGCGCGTCCTAGTTGTCGACGACAACTCGATCAACCGACTGCTGCTCGCGCGCGTGCTGGAGAGCTGGCGGATGCGATGTGTGACGGTGGCGGACGGTCGTGCGGCGCTCGAGGCCCTTGAGGCGGCCGCCAGCCGCAGCGAGCCTTTCGAGCTGGCCATCCTCGACCTCCTGATGCCCGAGATGGATGGGCTCCAGCTGGCGCGGACTGTGAACGCCGACCCGCGGTTCGCGAAGCTCCCGCTCGTGCTGCTGTCGGCGTCAGGGCACCGAGAACTCGAGCAGGAGTGCCGAGCCTGCGGCGTCGGGGCCTCCCTGACGAAGCCCGTACGGCTGTCCCGGCTGCTCGACTGCGTGGTGACGGTGATGGCCCAGACCGGGCGTCCCCGGACGGCGCCGCGCGCCGTCGATTCGCCTCGGGTGCCTCGTCGTCGGCGCCGCCCGGGGGCCAAGGTCAAGCCCCGCGTGCTAGTGGTCGAGGACAACCGGATCAACCAGCGGCTGGCCGTGCTCGTCCTCGAGAAGCTCGGCTGCCGGGTGGATGTCGCCGGTGACGGGCGCGAAGCCCTCGACGCCGTGGCGCGCCTTCCCTACAACGTAGTCCTGATGGACTGCCAGATGCCCGAGATGGACGGCTACGAGGCGACCCGCGCGATTCGCATCGTCGAGCAGACGACGGGCCGACACCTGCCGATCATCGCCATGACAGCCAACGTGATGCAGGGGGACCGGGAGAAGTGCCTGGCGGCAGGGATGGACGACTACCTGGCCAAGCCGGTGACGAAGGACGTGCTGAAGGCGGCAATCCAGCGATGGGCGAGGCGGCCGGCGACCGAGCCCTCGGCCTTCAGGGAGATACCGGCCAGCCTCGAGGAGAGCCTCGATCGAAACGTCCTCACCGCCGTGCTTCCCCCGGATCCGGACCTGTGTCTTCCGCTGCTCGACGACGTCCTGACCATATTCCGGACCGAGACCCCGATCCGGCTTGATGCCATGCGGGAGGCTATCGAATCCGGCGACACCTCCGGGCTGGTCGGGCTGGCTCACTCGCTCAAGTCGAGCTGCCACGGCCTGGGGGCGTCGCGCATGACGGCTCTCTGCGCCACCCTTGAGCTGCATGGCCGCTCGCGCTCCATGAGCAGCGCTGCTGCGGCCTTGAGTCAGCTGACCGAGGAATTCGAGCGCATCCGCCTCTGGCTGACGCCGGATCACTGGCTCGCCGAGAGCGCGCCTGCGGGCTAGCTCCCAGGCTAGCTCCCTCGGAGGGGGTGGGGAAGCTCGAAGGGGGCTTCGCCCCCTTCGAGCTGCTAGCGGCTCGGCGCGCTCAGCTCCCGCTGAAACGACTCGAGCGCATCCACGAGGGTTGACCGTGCAGCTGTATCCAGCTGGAACGTGGGTGCACGGACGCCGGCGTGCGTGATCACGCCACGAAGCCGGAGTATCTCCTTCCGGGCGGCGATGACAGCGCCGCTTCGCGCCTCGAGCTCGATCACGGGCAAGCAGCGCTGATAGACAACCGCCGCCCCGCGAGTATCCCCTTCGCGAAAGCGGTCGTGAATCTCGACCAGCTGCTCGGGAAACGCGTAGCCGGTCATCAATCCGTCGGCGCCGCTCGCCAGCTCGGCCAGACAATGGCGCCCACCCGAGGCGCCGTAAATTCTGAGCCGCAGGCCGACGGCCTCCCGGAGCTGTGCGATCTTGGGGGGGGTCGGCGCGTCCTCGAGCTTGACGCCCCGGATGCCGTCGATCTCGCCGACCAGGCGTGAGAGGAGCGCGACATCGAGCGTGATTCCCGTGAGCGCGGGGTAGTCGAGCAGGACGAGCGGGACGCTCGCCGCCGACCAGAGCTGCTTCAGGGACCGGACGAGCTGCTCACCACTCGAGGCTGCCACCTGAGGCGGCGTCACCACCAGGCCCTGGACGCCGATGTCCGCGGCGTGCCGCGCCGTCCGGCAGGCCTCCCGATCGGTGCGGTCACAGACGCCGGCGAGCACCGGCGCCCGCTCGCCCACTCGGGCGACCACCCGCCGCACCAGCTCAGCTCGCTCGTCCTCGGTGAGCACCAGCGCTTCACCGATGAGCGATCCCACCACGAGACCGTGAACGCCATGCTCAAGGTAGAAGTCCACGAGTCGATCCAGACTGACGACATCGACGCGTCCAACCGAATCGAAGGGCGTGATCAGCGCCGCGTATATCCCACCCCCCAGGCTCATAGCGGCGGCCATCACAGGAGCTCGACGTCGACCGGCGCGCCCGCCGCACGCGCGGCGGCCGAGCCGACGACCTCCGGCAGATCGCGCTGGAGCGCGCGCCGCTCGACCGCGGTGAAGAAGCCCCAGCGCGCATCGAGTGCCTCGCTGATGCTGGCGGTAGCGTCTCGCCTGTGCTTAGGGGTATAGATCCTGGTCTCAACAATCTGGGCGAGCCGCGCCGCGTGTCCGTGGTCACACGAGATGTGCAGGTCGAAGAAGACCAGCGCCTCGGGCGGCACTGGCCACGCGCCGAGGATGCCGTCACGCAACTGGGTGTACAGCATTGAGACTATGCCCTCAGAGGCGAAGCACACGGCGGCGAGGGCGGCCAGGTAGCCGCGCCGCTCGGCCATGCCGAGATAGATGTCGACGAGGTGCGCGGTCTCGGGCTCGGCCGGCACCCGCTCCAGGACCTCGTCAGAGATCCCGATCGCGCGTGTAAATCGGCGGAACAGCTCGGGGTGCGTTGCGCGCTCATTGCCCTCGCCGAGCTCCTCGTAGAGGTTCTCGGCGATTGCAACGCGCGCGCCCTCGTCCGCGCACCGCACGAGAATGCGGGCGAGCAGATGGTTGAACTCCCGCGAGAACTTGTACATCTGACAGGCGAGCACCTGGATCTCGGGCCCGGAGACCGCCCCATCCTTGCAGCGCGCGAGGAATGGATGACGCCACAGCCTGTGCTGGTCTGCTACCTTCCTGAGAGCTGCCGTAACGGACTGCGTCGTCATCATCGAATGATCTCCATGGCCACATGAAGCGGGATGTCGCGAAGCGGGCCGAAGAACGCCGGATCCATGTCCATGAGCTGCTCGGTCACTCCCAGTTCGAGCACCCTGGGCATCGACCGGAATCCTGCGTCGCGCATCGCCCCGAAGTAGTGCTCAATCGTCTTGTGGCAGAGCTGCACGTCCAGCGCGACGCCGTCCCGTCGCCAGATTCGCCCGGGAAACCACTGCCCGGCCGAACTGAAGTAGCCGCCCGAGCCCGCATCCAGGTAGAAAGGGGGCGCCGGGGATCGAACGAAGGGGAACACCGGGTGCGGGACCGCGAACACAAAGCGGCCACCGGGCCGGAGCACCCGCGCCACCTCCCGCATGCAAGCACGGGTCTGCGCTGGATCCAGATAGTTGAACAGGAACATCGCGAGAGCCAGATCCGTCTCCGCCTCTCCGAAGCGGGACAGGTCTGTCGCATCGCCGTGGTGGTACACGATCCCAAGGGGCTCTCGCGCTTCCGCCCCCCGCGCCAGCTCGACCATGCGCGCGGACAACTCGAGGCCCTGGACGCGGCTCGCGCCGGCCCGCCGGAGATGCCGGCTGCAGTACCCCTCGCCGGCACCAAGATCGAGCGCGCCCAAGCCCGTCACGGGCTCGCACATGGCCAGAACGGGCTGGCGCGCGGTGAAGTCGGACAGGGCGACGGGACCGGAGCGCGCCCATCGGTGCGCGGTGGTGTCGTACATTTCCCTGGTCGACAGGTTTGGGCCGCACATAATACCTCCCGGGGCTGTCCTGCCCTCGTGTGATCGGCCCCCCAGCGGATCAACTTGAGGTCGGAATCCCCGCGGACGCCCGCAGCGTGCCAGGGAGCTGGTAAAGAACCCGCTCTGTCAGGCCCGCGAGTACACGCTGCGTGCCGTGGACCTCCTCAAGCGTCGACCGCTGCTCAGGGACGGGGGAGATCGGCTTCGGTTCCCATGGGGGTATGGGGTCGTCCTCCCGAACCTCGACACCGGTGACGTCCGGACGCCGTCGCTCTTCGGGCCAAGCCTGGCGGAGGTCATCGGACCCAGCCAAGTCCTCACCGCCGACGATCTCACTGCGACTGCCCTCTTGCCGCAGCTCCGCCGGCTCTTCCCGTCCTGGTCGCGGAGCGTCGCGCCGCTGTCCCCGGCGGACATGGACGAGATCCGGGGGGCGCTGTTCCCGGAAATCCGTGTCGGCTGGGGCCAGCGCGACGCCAATGTGGTGCGGGTCATGGACCGCGAGCAGGATCGCCTGGCGCGAACCCTCGGCGAGGGCCATCGGCTCCTGCGCGGCGTTGCCGGCAGCGGCAAGACCGTCACCCTGATCTGTCGCGTACACTGCCTGCGGGAGCGGCACCCGGACTGGCGCATCCTCGTCGTCTGCTACAACAGGGCGCTGGCCGCCTTCCTGGGTCAGGCGATCGAGCCCGATGCGCGGCTCGAGATCCGTACCTTCCATGCCTGGTGCCTCGGGTTGCTGAACGCGGCGGGGATCAGGGTCCCCAAGCGGCCCGAGCGCGGTGACCACTCGTCAGCATACTGGCTTGAGCTGCCCGACCTGCTGCTCGAGGCCTTCACCGAAGGGCGCGTCGCTCCCGGGGCATATCAGGCGATTCTGGTGGACGAAGGCCCGCGACAAGACGGACTGACGGCTCCGTCAGGGTGCCGGGTCGCGCCCGTAGTACCAGCGGTGGAGGCGCGCGGGCTCGACGCCCAGGACGTAGAGGAACCGGAGCGTCCACATGAGCGCGATGGTCCGCCAGGCTCCTTCGCGCTCCCACTTGCGCGCCGAGGTCGTGACCCGTAGGCGCAGGCACGCGAGCCGTCCGCGGCGCTTGAGCTGCTTCGAGAGCTCCACATCCTCCATCAGCGGGATCTCGGGGAACCCGCCGATCGCGGCGAAGACCTCTCGGCGGACGAAGAGAGTCTGGTCGCCCGTGGCGATGCCCGAGAGCCGCGAGCGCGCGTTCATGAACCAGGCGACGACTCGCATGACGCGTCGCGGGGTGTCGAAGCGCACGTCGAAGCGGCCCCCGACGACGGGGGGATCGGCGAGCGCCGCGCCCAGTGCCTCGAGCGCGCCATCCGGCAGCCGCGTATCCGCGTGAAGGAACACGAGGACGTCGCCGGCGGTGGCGGCGGCGCCCGCGTTCATCTGGCGCGCCCGGCCCCGGGCCGCAGAGACATAGCGGACGGTCGGGTGGTGACGCACCACCTGCGCGGTGGCGTCGCGGCTTCCGCCGTCCACGACGACGACCTCGGCGGTCGGCCAGCGCCCCACCAGATCGGGCAGGAGACGTTCGAGGTTCGCGGCCTCGTCGAGCGCCGGGATCACGACGCTGATGCGCGGCTCACCGGGCCGGCCCGTCGGCCTGCCCTCCGCCGCGCGGAGCTGCGCATAGTAGCGGTCCCGGCCGCCCAGCGCGTTGACCTCGCACATGGAGACCATCTCGCTGCCGATGGGAACATGGAAGACGCAGACGGCGAGGCGCTCTCGCCCGATCGGCGTCTCCAGCTCGGCCCGGCTCATGAAATGATGGCTCACGATGTTCAGGTAGTCGACGCGAGCCTGACCACGGATCCACCGCAGGACGAAGCGCGCGCGGTGATCCGGGTCGAGCCGGCCGGGCCAGCGCAGCAGGAACGGGATGACCCGCCGGATCAGGAAGCCGGGAGCGGCCGCGAACACGCCCGCCAGCCGGGCCAGGGCCTGTCCGGGTGAGTCGAGCCGGAACGTCAGACCGCCGAAGCGCGCGAGCCACTCCTCGATGAGGGCGCGGTCGAGCGGATCGTCGGGGCGGAAGAGCGGATGAAATGCCGGACGTTGCCCTGGCTGGCGGACCACGGCGCCCTGCACGAAGCGGCTGCATCCCGGGTGACCGAGCCACCCTTCGTGCCCGCGATCCGGCACCGCGCCCGCGCGACCCGTGAGCCCCTGGGCGATCCGGCCCCACAGCTCGTCGGGGGTGACGCCGCCCGCGAGGGCCGGGTCAGTGCGTCCGACAGCGGCGACCGGCTGGAAGCTCACCATCTTGAACGCGTCGGCGTTGGCCAGAAGCCACCGGATGATTGCCGGCACGCCGGCCAGGTTCTCGCGCGACACCGTCACTGTCGTCGCCACTTCGAGGCGCCTCCCGGTGGAGCGCCGTGCGCGACGGACCAGCTCGGCAAGCTCGTCGCGGAGCGACGTCAGATCCGCTTCGCTGCGGGCGTCGCGGTATCCGCGCCGTCCGCGCTGGGTCGTGTCGACGTGCAGGCTGAGCTCCGTCAGGCCCCCGTCCGTCATGAGCCGCTCGAGAAGGCCGGGCCGCCGCCGGAACGCATCCCCGTGGGTCATCAGCATGGGGACGAGCCCGATAGCGCGCGCGTGGCGGATCATCGCGACCAGCTCGGGCTCGGGCCGAAGCGTCAGCTCGCCGTCAGTCAGCTGGACGTTGCCGCCCTCGCCCAACCACGCGCGCAGTCGGTCGAGCTGGCGCGTCACCTCGGCGAACGGCGCGGGCGGAATGCTGTTCGCCTCCGGGCCGAGGTAGCAGCCGCGGCAAGCGAAGTCACAGCGGGGCATTGCGCCGATGGTCGCCCCACAGCCCGCGTACTGCCGCCCGAGGAACTGTCGGGGCGTACGGAGATGGTCGGGCACGCGGGCCCAGGCGGTGCTCAGCGCCCGCCGAGTGTCTGCGGGCACCGGGTTCCGGAGGACGCCGACGAGCGTCCCGAGCGTCATCGCTCGTTCAAGGTCCAGTCATAGGGGATGAACCGGACGCGAGAGCGTTCGGGGACCTTCTCGTCGCGATAGCGGTTCACGTAGGCGATCAGGGACGGCGCCGCGGCCAGAAAGTCTTTGCGGTAGAAGCGCAGGATCGAGCTCACGCGGACGATATCGAGCGCCGGGTCGACCTGAACGTTCCGCGGCTCCCCCAGGAAGTGGCGTGTTTCGCGATCGAGCTGGGCGTCGAGCTGCGCGGGGTCGAAGGGCTCACGCGGGAGCCGCGGGCAGCCGCGCACCATGCAATTCAGGGCGAAGTGCACGCGCGGCTCGCCGAGGGGCCGGATCATCCGGTTCTCCAGCGTATAGAGCGACCTCCGTTCGCCGTCGATCCGGAGCGTGCTCAGCAGGAAGAAGCGCAGATGCTGCGCGGGCCGACGCTCGGTCGTCACCACCTGGTACATGGCGAGGGCGTTGTACGCGTTGACGTAATACGCGAGCCGGGCGCTCCGCGTCGGGAAGAGGCCGGGCGTGGACCGCGGCCCGTGGTCCGCTACCCAGGCGACGTAGACTTCGAGGTCGCCGGGATCGCGCCGGAGGCCCACGAAGTCGATCCGCCCGTCGGCCAGCACAGAATCGTGAAGCACCCGCGCCCACGCCGTCTGCGGGTCGCGTCCCGGGGAATCCGTCACCGTCGGCGGCCGGATCGTGGCGCACCCTACGCCGGCCAGCAGCACGCCAAGCGCGAGGGCGGCGGCCCGGGCGCTCCGCCCCCTCATGTCCGTCCCCCCGCCCGCCGGGCGTCGTTCAAGCTCCAGTCGTAGTCCAGGTAGCCGAGACCGGCGCCGGTGAGCCCGCCAAGTCTCCGCCCGAGCTCGCCACCCGCCCGCTCACGGATGAAGCGCGCCACGCCCTCGGCGCCGCCGAAGTCCTCGGCGAACCACTTGAAGATCGAGGACACCGTCGCCCCCCGGCCGTCGGGGGACGGCACCGTGCCCTTGGTGGGGTTGGACAGAAACCGCCGGGTCGCGTCGTCGAGCTGGAGGTCTAGGCGCTCGGCCGCGTATGGCTCCACGCGAAGATCGGGGCACGAGAGCGAGGCGCACACGATCGCGAAGTGGACGCGCGGCTCGCGGAAGCGTGTGCGGAGGATGCCGTGCTCGATCTCGTCGAGCGAGTATTCCCGGCCTCCCACCGTGCCGATCTTCTTCCTCCAGATCGGCCGCAGCAACGATCCGCCGTCCTTGATACTTCGCACCGGGTATCGGTCGACGACGGCCTTGATGGCCAGCAGGTTATAGGCGTTCACCCAGAAGGCGAGTTGCTGGGCGTCACTGCGCAGGGCGTCGAGTCGGGCCGCCGAGAGGTCATGGAGGGCGAGCGCGTAGCGGGGGTCGGCCTTCACGGCCGAGTAATCGACCACGGCCAGCTGGATTCCCGCCACCAGACCCGGGCGCACGTGAGCCGCCAGCACCTGCGCATACGCCGTGGCGTCCTGCGCACCCGCGGACGCGACCCAGACCCCCGCGAGCAGCAGCGCGCCAAGCGACGTCCCGAGCCCCCTCATATCACGAGTGAGACAGCAAGCCCATTAACGACATTCAGGGTCGAACTACTTCAGTTGGAGATGCAAGACGCGGAGCTGATGAGACAGCCAGCCCACCATCCAGAGCATGCGCGTGATCCCGAATTACCTTCATGCCACGAGTGAGACAGCACGAGGGCACGGGATGGTTCGCCCGGCGGGGCGAGCCCCGGGTACGACCGGCATCCGGCCTACCGCGTCCACCGGAGCCACCGCGCGAACAGGCGCTTGATGGGCGGGGTGAGTCGAGTCCGGTTGTACGCGTCGCCCAGCCGGCGGATGGCCTCGGCCTGCGTCGGGTACGGATGGATCGTCCGCGCGATCTTTCTCAACCCCACGCCGTGCACCATCGCCAGGGTCAGCTCGGACAGCATCTCGCCCGCGTGGCGCGCCACGATCGTCGCGCCCACGATCGTGTCAGTGCCCGCGCGGACATGGACTTTCACGAAGCCGCCGCCCTCGCCGTCGAGGACGGCGCGGTCGACGTGCTCCAGCTCCTGCACGAAGCTGTCGATCCGGATGGACCGCTCGTGCGCCTCCCGCTCGCCCACACCCACCTGAGCCACCTCGGGGTCGGTGTAGGTGCACCGGGGGATGGTGAGGGCGCTCGCGCGGGCTCGGCCGAGAAAGAGCGCGTTCTGGATGACGATCCGCGCCTGAAAGTCGGAGTTATGCGTGAACTGGTCGCGCGAGCACACGTCGCCGGCGGCGTAGATGCGCGGGTTCGTCGTCTGCAGGTGATCGTCCACTGTGACGCCACTCCGCCCGTCGTGGACGACCGCCGCCGTCTCGAGCCCGAGCCCCTCGACGTTGGGCACCCGCCCCACACTCAGGAGGATCTGGTCGACCCGCACCTCGCTCGGCTGACCGTCCCGCGTGACCCGGATGACGCGCTCCTCGCCCACCGCCTGCACGCCGGTGATCACGCAGTCGACGGCGAGCCGCACGCCGTCCCGAGCCAGGGCGGTCGCGACCAGCTGGGCGGCGTCGGGATCCTCGCGCGGCAGAATCCGTGGCATGGCTTCGAGCAGTGTCACCTCGGCCCCGAAGCGCGCGAAGGCCTGGGCCAGCTCGCAGCCGAGGGGGCCGCCGCCGATCACCGCCAGCCGCGGCGGGAGCGTGGTGAGGCCGAATACCGTTTCGCTGGTCAGGTACCCGGCGGTCTCGAGGCCCGGGATCGGCGGCGTCGCCGCGCGGGCTCCGGTGGCGATGACGGCCTTGGCGAACCTGAGCGCTTGGCCCTCGACGTCCACGGTCTCCCGGCCGGTGAAGCGGCCCGGGCCGAAGAAGACGTCCACGCCGAGGTCCTGGTAGCGCCGGGCCGAGTCGGCCGCGCTGATGCGAGCCCGCAGGCACCGCATGCGCTCCATCACGGCTGGGAAGTCCACTCGCGTGCCCGTCGGAACTCTCACCCCGAACTGGGCCGCCTCCCGCACGTCCGCCGCGGCCCGCGCCGCTCGGACGAGGGCCTTCGACGGCACGCAGCCGACGTTGAGGCAGTCGCCGCCCATCAGGTCGCGCTCGATCAGCGCGACCGTGGCGCCCAGCCCGGACGCGCCGATCGCCGTCACGAGCCCCGCGGTGCCGGCCCCGACGACCACGAGGTTGTAGCGCGGTGCGGGCTCCGGGTTGACCCACCCCGGCGGACGGACGTTCTCGATGAGCGCCCGGTCGTGCGCATCCCACGGTTCGGCGATCAGCCCTCCCACGTCGAGCGTGCTCGAGCTCAGTGGATGATCCGCCTCGCGAGCGCGCCCCGCGCGACCCGCGTTACGTACGTCGTCACCGTGATGGCGGCCAGAAGGCCGACGGCGTACAGGGCCCACTCCGCCGGGGTTCGCTCCCGTTCAGCTTGCCCGAGCGCCGCGAGATCGCCGGCCAGCGAGCCGAGGTAGACGTACATGACGGTGCCCGGAAGCATGCCGATCCAGGACGCCAGAACGTAATCTCTCAAGGTGACCCGCGTGACCCCGAAGGCGTAGTTGAGGAGGTTGAAGGGAAAGAGCGGAGACAGGCGCGCGAGGCCCACGATCTTCCACCCGTCCAGCGCCACCGCCTGGTCGATGGCCCGGAAGCGCGGATCTCCCTCGATGCGGCGGGCAACGGCCTCCCGCGCGAAGTACCGGGCCACCAGGAAGGCGGCTGTCGCGCCCAGCGTCGCGGCGATCGACACCACCACCACTCCCCTCACCAGACCGAACACGACGCCGGCCCCGAGCGTGAGGATGGACCCGGGCAGGAAGAGCACCGTCGCGGCCACATACAGGACGACGAAGACGACGGGCCCCCACGGCCCGAGCTCGCCGACGCGGCTCAGCGCCTCGCGGAGCAGCGCCGGTGCGTCGAGCGCTCGGGCGGCGACCACGACGAAAGCCGCCACCAGCACCCATAGGAGCAGGCGCCAGCGGCCACGCGTCCGGTCGGCCGGGAGCGCCATCACGCGAACCGGTGGCGGCGCCACGTCCACCCGGGCTCGAGAATCGTTCCGGGGACGGCAATCGTCTCGAGCCCATCGAGCGCGGCGAGGAGGACCGCCCGCTGCTGCGCCACGCTGAAGGCTTCACCCATGGGGTGGCCGAACGGATACCGCAGGAAGAGCGCGCGGGGTGGCTTCACTTTCCGGGTGATCGCCTTCTGCAAGGTGACGCCGACCGTGGGAATGCCCTGGACCTCGATCGCGCGCTGGACCAGACCGACGGCCTGGTTGCAGAGTCCTCAGGCCGGAGTCAGGAACACGGCGTCGGCGCGGTCGGCCACGAGGCGCCGGGCGACCTCCGGCCCGGTGCGCTCCATGAGCGTCCGGACGTGGCGTCCGTCCACGTGGCCCATGAAGCTATAGACACGGGAGGCGACCCCGCCGATCCGGCCCTCGGCGTGGACCTCCCGGAGCCGGTCCAGAGGCAGCACCACATTGAGGTCCCGATCCGCCGCCGAGTGGTCGTAGTACTTGTGCGTGATCGTGAGGGCGGCACGCGGAGCCTCCGCGGGAATGACCCGGAAGCTCGGATCGCCGTCGGGGTCGTCCATGTCGAAGGGGGCATCGGTCCGGAGGTGGACGCCCCCCGTCGTCACGAGCGCGATGACGCACTCGGCCAGTGGCTTCCGGAGTGGTGCCCAGGGCACGCTGTGCGCCTCCACGAAGCGGTGGCGGCGCGCCCAGATCGCGGAGAGCCACGGCACGCGCCGGAAGAGCTGGACGGCGACCCGGTTCGCAAGGTTTCGGCCACCCCCGGACACTCGCGGCAGTAAGCGACCGCCGAAGCCTCGGGCCTTTTCGATCAGGACCTCCAGAGCCTGGCGTGACCGGGCGGACAGCGAACGCGCCAGGGCCCTGGGCCGACGGGCACCCCGGCACGCGCGGGGCTCTGGAGCCACGGATCGCCTCGGCTCGCTTCAGGTGGTTTTGCCGCCGCACGAGCTGCCCGTGCCGGCAGTACACCCGAAGCAATGTCGGTCGGTCCGGATGCGGCGGGCCTGGAGCACCTGGGGATCGAAGTCGCGAATGTGCGGCCGCCGGTTGCCGGGAAGCTCCACGGGTAGTTCGAGCATCTGATTGAAGTCGCAGTCATGGAGCGTGCCATCCCAGGCCACGGACAGCGTGTTGCGACACATGAGCCCGGCCACCGCCCCCGGATTGAACCCCGCGACGAGCTTGGCCATGTACGCCTCGAGGTTCTGGCTTTCGACCAGCCACTCGAGGAAGCGGCTGATCGGCATGTTGTTCAGCGTGAGAAGCCGGTCGAAGGTGACACCGTGACTTCGCTCGAGGGCCACCTTCCACTCCCGCTCCAGCGAGCTCTGGGAAGGAGGAAGGTAGGCGCCGACCGGGTTACTCATGAGCGTCAACCGGCGCCGAGGGTCGCCCCGCCCATACCCGGCGGCGTTGAGGCGTTGGAGGGCCTCGATGGACCGGTCAAACGTGCCGGCGCCACGCTGATTGTCGGTGTTGAGCTGTCGGTAGTGGGGCAGGGAGCAGACGATCTCGACTCCGCGCTCGCCCAACCACGCGGGAAGATCCGTGAAGCGCGGGAGGAGCAGGATCGTGAGATTGCAGCGGTCGATGACGTGCTTGCCCCGCGCCACGCACTGATCAACCAGGTAGCGGAAGTGCGGATTGAGCTCCGGCGCGCCTCCGGTGATGTCCACCGTGTGGGCAGAGGTCCGATCGAGGGCCGCGAGGCAGAGATCGATCGTTCCACGATCCATGTTCTCGCCCGTCCGGTCGGGCCCGGCATCCACGTGACAGTGACGGCAGGTCATGTTGCAGAGCCGTCCGACATTGATCTGCAGGACCTCGGGCGGCTCCGGCCGGAGCTCGTCCCAGCCATGGCCGCCGAGGACGGTGGCGAAGTCGCCGAGCGGGAGCGGCACCGCGCGCAAGGTTCGGAGCTGCGTCGCGGAGTCGGCGAGGGGCAGGCCGCGCGCTCGCATGCTCCGCCGGCTCGTCGATTCGCCATGTGGCGGGGAGACCTCGGCCACGGTCGTGAGGGACGAGAGCGCCGGGCGGGACGTCATCCGCTACATGCCTGCGTGCTTCACGTGCTCGAGCATCTGAACGCCATGCACCAGAGACGCCCCGCCCCGGATGGCGGCCGCCACGTGCACGGTCTCGGTCATCTGCTCCAGGTCCGCCCCCTTCTCCAGGCAGGCGCGGGTGTAGGCGTCGATGCAGTAGGGGCACTGCACCGCATGGGAGACACCCAGCGCGATGAGGGCTTTCTCGCGCTCCGTCAGGGCGCCGTCGCGAAACACCGCTTCGTACCAGTCGAAGAACTTGCGGGCGAGGTCGCGATTGCCCTCGCGGATATCGGCGAACTTTGCGAGCTGTTCCGGCTGATAGTAGCCTGGCACGCGTCGTCCCCCTGACGGTTGTCCGGGCCCGCGAGAGATCGGCTCCACCCTCCGGCGGGGTCGTGTCAACTCGGTCTCGCCCCGGCGACGGACGGCCAGCGCGCCTCCTGCGCCTCCTCCCCCATTTCCCGGGGCGACGCGGGAACGGCGACCGTCAGGGGTTAGACCCGGGATTCTACCCCGAGGATTCGCACCAAGGGTTGCCTACCGAGCGATACGTGAAACCCGGGCGGCCTCGGCTTGAATGTGAAGCCACGCTCGCAGGGTCTCCCCGACGCTCCAGGCCTGGGCCACGGCGCCGCGCGGCGCGTGGGGTGCGGCGCCGTCGAAGACCTCGGCGATGCTGCCGAGGCCATGATCCCCGAGATGATGGAGCATCGGCTCGAGGAATCCGAGCGCGGCGCCGGCATCGCGGTGCACGCGGAAGTGGGCGAGGGCGAACGGCCCCAGGAGCCAGGCCCAGACCGTGCCCTGATGATACGCGCCGTCCCGCTCCTCCACACCGCCCGTGCAGGTAGGCCGGTAGCTCGGATCGTCCGGCGCGAGGCTCCGCAGCCCGAGCGAAGTCAGCAAGTGGCGCGCGCAGGCGTCAACGACCAGGGACTGGCGCTCCGGGCCGAGCGGGCTCGCGGGGAGAGACACGGCGAAGATCTGGTTCGGACGGAGCGCGGCGTCGTTGCCCTCGGGGCTGTCGATGACGTCGAAGCAGCCGGTCGCGTCGTCGTTCCAGAACCGATCGAACCCGCGGCGGGCTCGCTCCGCCAGCTCGGCCCAGGGATCCGCGGGCCGCCCAAGGCGCGCGGCGAAGTCTCGCATCGCGCAGAGCCCGTTATACCAGAGGGCGTTGATCTCCACGGCTTTCCCGGTCCGCGGCGTGACCACCCAGCCCCCTACCCTCGCATCCATCCACGTCAGCTGGACGCCGGGCTCGCTGGACCGGATCAACCCGTCGGCAGGGTCCTCGCCAATGCCGTAGCGCGTGCCCTGCCGGTACCAGCGCACGATCTCCTCGAGGGTGGGATAGAGCCGCGCGAGCGCCGCGTCGTCCTTTGTCGCGGCGACGTATGCGCGGACCGCCTCGATGTACCAGAGGGCGGCGTCGACGGTGTTGTACTCTGGGGCCTCGCCGGCGTCGGGGAAGCGGTTCGGGATCATGCCCCGATCGACGTACCGGGCGAAGGTCGTGAGGATGCGCAGCGCCAGCTCGGGTCGGCCCGTGGCGATGGTGAGCCCGGCCAAGCTGATCATGGTGTCGCGCCCCCAGTCGCCGAACCAGTGGTATCCCGCAATGATGGAGACGCCGTCGGGATTGCCGTCGACTGGCCGTCCGACGATGAACTGGTCCGCGGCGAGGGCCAGCCGATCGATCCACGGCGGCGCGGCGGCCGCTTCGGGGCTCGCGGCCCGCCAGCGCGCCAACAGCTCCGCCTCGTGTCCACTTCGCCGATCCCACGCCGCGCGTCCGTCGAGCTCGTATCGGTCCTCGCTCGTCAGAACGAGCGTGCAGGTCGCCCCGGCGTGCAGCTCGGCGCGGAAGGTCGCGGCGTGCAGGTGGTCCTCGCGCGCGTCGAGGCCGCGCCGCTCCTCCTCCGCGAGGCGGAAGCCGTTGTACCACTGGTGGGCGGGGGCAGCGTCCGCGCCCTCGGCGACCAGGCCGAAGACACGAGCGCCGGGAAAGGCCACGACGCGGACGCCGTGGGGCACCGGCTCCACCTGCATCTGCCAGCCCGCACCGCGGGTATTGCCGTGATAGTCGCGATAGTCCACGAGCGCCTTGATCTCGAGCTCCATGGGACCGCTCGCGCGCAGGAGCCGATAGCGGACATACGTGGTGTTCGCGCCCTGCTCCATCCAGACGCGCTTCTCGAGCTGGGCGTCCCCCACGGCGAAGGTCCACACGGGGGTCGTCCCGTCGAGTCGAAAGCGCTCGATCGCGGAATCGCCGCGCGGGTCGAGGGTGCCGTCGGCCCACCGGTTGACGGAGAGCGCCTGCGAGTGACCGCCATACCGCACGACCTCGTCGACCTTGGCGACGAGCAGGGTCCGGCCGAGCGGCGGCTTCAGTGCCGCGACCAGGAGGCCGTGGTAGCGCCGGGTGAGCGTGCCGGCAACGGTGCTTGACGCGAAGCCCCCGATCCCGTTGGTGCACAGCCACTCGCGGGCCTCGGCGCCAGCAAGGTCGCGCGCAAGCTCCCGACCCCAGTCGAGCATCATGCGAGCCGTCCCCTCAGGTAGTCGTCGACGCGCGCCTGCAGGCCAGTGATCGACGGGTCTCCGTGTGCCTCGCTCCGGTTCCGAGCCTGCCAGGCGGCCGACACATCGTCGCCGCTCCACCTAAGACACGGAGCGCATCGGCCGGGGTGCGGTAGGGCCCTGACCACGATCTTCCTTGATGTCAGGGGACGTCCACACTTGACGGCTCCCGGGATGCGGAGTCTCATCGTGGCGGAGGAGGACATGGGCGTCTTCAGGGTCATGGTCGAGGTCAGCAATCTGGAGTGGCGGCGGATCGAGCCGGTCGAAGCATGGGTCGACACTGGAGCCTTCTACTCGAGCCTCTCTCGACCAATGCTCGAATCGCTCGGCATCGTGCCGCACAAGCGCGAACGCTTCATGCTCGCCGACGGACGGATCGTCGAGAGCGACATCGGGCACATGTGGCTCCGGATCGGCGACAGGACCGCGATCACGTTCGTGCTGTTCGCCGAGCCGGACAGCGAGCCTCTCCTGGGCGCCTACGCCCTCGAGGGCCTGGCCCTGGACGTCGATGTGTTGAATCGACGCCTCGTGCCCAAGCCGTGGCTTCTCCTCGCTGAACAGGTACCCGCCTCCCGGTAAGGAGCCCGAGCACCCTCAGAGGCCGGCCAGGCGGCCGCGCTCGGCGATCCGCTCGGCGAGCGTCAAGTGCGGCCGGTCCACCATGCGGCCGCGGAACCGGAACGCGTAGACGCCGCGCTGGGCATGCTCCCCGAAGGCGGCGATCAGCTCGCGGGCCTCGTCGACGGCGTCACGCGCCGGCGTGAAGGCCGCGTTGATGAGGGGGATCTGGTCTGGGTGAACGGAGAGCTTCCCCGCGAACCCCATGCCCGCCCCCTCCTCGCACTCGCGCCGGAGCCCGTCGAGGTCGGCAAGGTCGGTGTACACCGTATCCAGCGCCTCGATGCCCGCGGCGCTGGCGGCCACCGCGCACATGACGCGGGCGTGGCGTGGAATGTCGAGATAGCGGCCCGCCGCGTCGCGCGTGCGCGTGAGCCCCATGGCGGCACCGAGATCCTCGATGCCCCAGCTGATCGCGACGATGCGCGGGCTCGCGGCGGCCACCTCGCGGATATGGAAGAGCCCCTCGGCGGTCTCCGTCGCGACCAGGAGGAGCCGGGTGGAGCGGTGGTCGAGGCCGTGGCCCTGCTCGAGCCGATCGAGGTGCTGCGCGATCTCGCGGATGTCCGCGGCGGACCTGGGCTTCGGGACGACGTACCCGTGCGGGCGGCCGGCGATCGTTTCCTCCAGGTCGCCCAGCCCGAAGCCCGACGCGAGGGTGTTCATGCGGACCCAGCGCTCGCGGCCGCCGGCGTCCCGCCCGGTGAGCCACTCGCGGACGATCGGGCGGGTCGCGGCCTTCCGGTCGGGCGGCACCGAGTCCTCGAGATCGTAGATCAGCCCGTCGGCGGGCAGCGTGAGCGCCTTGGCGATCATCCGCTCGTTGCCGCCCGGGACGAAGTGGAGGGATCGCCGGAGCCCCGGCGGCATCACCCGGCCCGGCGCCGCATCATGGCCGCGCGGCGCGCGCGCATCACGATGTCGCCCTGCTGGTTCCGCGCGCGGTGCTCGAACGTCACGATCCCCCACTCCGGGCGCGAGCGTGAGTCGCGCTTGGCGACGACCTCGGTCTCGGCGTAGATCGTGTCGCCGTGGAAGACCGGCTTCGGGAACTCGACATGCTCGAAGCCGAGGTTGCCCACCGTCGTCCCGAGTGTCGTCTCGCCGACCGAGAGCCCGACCGCGATGCCGAGCGTGAGGAGGCTGTTGACGAGGGGCTTGCCGAACTCCGCCTGCTGGGCCGCGTGGAAGTCGACGTGCAGGGGCTGGGGATTCATCGTGAGGCACGAGAAGAAGACGTTGTCGGCCTCGGTGATCGTCCGGCCCGGCTGATGCTGGAAGCGATCGCCGACCTGCAGCTCCTCGAAGTACTTACCCGCCATCCCGGTGCTCCCGGCGCGCGTGCGTCCACACCGCGGCGTCGCGGAACTTCTGGTGATCGCCAGGTGGTGCGAGGGTCCAGGTCAGCCAGGCCGCGCCGCCCCCGGTATTCACGAACCCGTGCGGCTCGCCCGGCGGCACGAAGACCGCGGTCTCGGGGCCGATCTCCACCTCCTCGTCGCCGACCCGCGCCCGGCCGTGGCCCGCGTAGAGGAAGAGGATTTCCTCGGCCTCCGGGTGGACGTGCACGGGGATCGCGCTGCCGGGATCGACCGACTCCGTCCCCATCGCGAGGTGGGATGCGCCGGCCGTCGCCGGCTCGATCATCATCTGAACGGCGCGGGGGAACCCGTCGTGCGCGACCCGCTCCTCCGCGTCTGCCTTCCGAAAGATTCGACGCATCGCTGGCTCCTCAGGGGCGGACGCCGTGAACCGCGGGTCTTCTCGAACCGGGCGGCCTAGGGTAGCATGACCCCTCGTGTACGACGTGACGATCATCGGCGGCGGCATCATCGGTCTCGCGACCGCCCACGCGCTCGGGGAGCGCTTCCCGCACCTCCGGCTGGCGATCGTCGAGAAGGAGCCCCGGCTCGCCGCCCACCAGACCGGCCACAACAGCGGGGTCATCCACTCCGGCATCTACTACAAGCCGGGGTCCCACAAGGCGCGCCTCTGCGTCGAGGGCGCGCGCCTGATGCTCGAGTTCTGCGAGAAGCACGGCATCCGCTACGACAAGATCGGCAAGGTCATCGTCGCCACCAGCGACGACGAGCTGCCCCGGCTCGCTACCCTCTTCGAGCGCGGCACCCAGAACGGCGTGCCGGGCCTCCGGATGCTCGGCGCCGCCGAGCTCGAGGCGATCGAGCCGCACGCCCGGGCCCTCCGCGCGATCCATTCGCCGAGCACCGCGATCATCGACTACACGGAGGTGGCGGCGGCGCTCGAGGCCCGCCTGCGCCAGGCGGGCGCGGAGATCATGACCGGGCGGAAGATCACCCGCGTCACCCGCTCCGCCGGCATGCTCCGGCTCGGGTCCGGGCGACACGACATCCCGACGCGCCGGGTGATCAACTGCGCCGGGCTCTACTCCGACGTCGTGGCGCGACTGATGGGGGCGCCGACGGCGGTGCGGATCATCCCGTTCCGGGGCGAGTACTACATGATCCGCCCCGAGCGACACCATCTCGTCCGCGGGCTGATCTATCCGGTGCCGGACCCGCAGTTCCCCTTCCTCGGGGTGCACTTCACGCGGACGATTCACGGCGAGGTCGAGGCGGGCCCGAATGCGGTGCTCGCCTTCGCCCGCGAGGGGTACACGATCTCCACGATCCGCCCGCGGGAGCTGGCCGCGACCCTGGCCTATCGGGGCTTCTGGGCGATGGCCTCGCGCTACTGGCGAACCGGCAGCTACGAGATGTATCGGTCGATCAGCAAGCCGGCGTTCGTCACCGCGCTCCAGCGCCTCATTCCCGAGATCACCGCGGCCGACGTCCACCGAGGCGGGGCCGGCGTGCGGGCGCAAGCAGTTGCGCCCGACGGCTCGCTGGTGGACGACTTCAGTATCGTGACAGGCCCGGACGCGATCCACGTGCTCAACGCGCCGTCCCCCGCCGCGACCGCCTCGCTCGCCATCGGCCGCCACATCGCCACCCTCGCTCGCGACACCTTCGGTCTGAGATAAGGCGCAGAAGGGGCCTCAACGCCCCCATCGATCCCGCTGAATCCTGCCGAGGTCCACCCTGCTCAGGTCCTGAACCGGCGGGCAGTGCGAGGCGATCGGGGCTATGCAAGCTCTGTACCGGCCGCCAACCCGCGGCCAGGGCGCTGCAAGGTGAGCCGGGATGCACCCCAACCCCCTATGGGGCCGGGAACAGTTTTGTTGACAGGGGTTTAGCGCGTCCATTAGCATGACGCGGGGATGATCACCGCCGATGCGCATCGCGTGAAGCAGTTCGGGGTGGAGTTCTACCAGGCCTCCCTCTCGGCCAAGGATATCGATCGGCTCGTCAAGTTCGAGGTGCTCGGCTACTCGGGTGGGCTACCGAAAGGGGATCGACGGGCCGCGCCGGCCCGGGCCAGCGTCAACTGGGACGTGCTCGAGAAGCGCATCAGCGAGAGCGAGAGCGCGTACCAGCGTCCGGTCATCCGCCGCAAGATCAACGAGCTGGTCGCCTACTATCGCGAGTGCCGGGACGCCGGGACGCTCCCGGCGATCCCCGGCGCCGTCATCATCACGTCGGAGAAGCGATTCACCTTCACGCCCCTGTCGGGGCACCCGAACATCGGGTCACTCCAGATCCCGGAGGAGCAGGGAGTCCTGCGGGTCCTGGACGGCCAGCACCGTCTGCTGGCGCTCCACGCGCTGAGTCAGACGGGAGAGTCCCTCGCGATCGAGGTTCCGGCCGTACTGTTCGACTCCCTCGACGCCCGCCAGATCGTCGAGCTGTTCGTCACGATCAACGCCAAGCACACCCGCTTGAACCCGTCGCACATCGTGAGCCTAGCCGGGCGCAAGCTCTACCCGGACCCGAACCAGGCCCTGGCCCACGACGTCGTCCGCTCGCTCAACGAGGACGACACCTCGCCGCTCCACGGCGAGATCAAGATGCTGGGCACGGGCCGCGGCCACGTGAGCCAGGCCTCACTCGCGGAGGAGATCGTCGAGCTCCTCGAGGCAGTGGAGAAGATCGGCGGCGCGGCGCGGATCAACGAAGTCCGGCAGGGCGCCAAGCGCTTCTTCCTCAACTACGTGAAGGCCGTGGCGGGTGTCTTTCCCACGGCCTGGGCCGGACGCAAGTACTCCATCAAGACGGGCGCTGCCCTTCGGGCCTTCATCCGCGTGGCGCCGGATGTCATGGCCCGCGCCCGGGAGCTCAAGCGCGATCCGTTCGACCTCCACGCGATCCGCGAGGCCATCCGGCCGTGGGGTGACCGCGTACGCGACCGCCGCTTCGAGACCGAAGGCGAGTGGAGGCAAAAGCTGACCGGCGGGACCCGCGGCACCGTGGAGACCCTGGCCCGGGAGCTTCGTGACGCCCTCAGATAGGGCTCCGCGCCGGCGGAACGTCCGCAGCAAGACCAGCGTCCGTGTAGCTATCAGCCCGCAACCCGAGCTTCGGCCTACCGTCAAGGGAGGGCGACCGTGCTGAGAAAACTCCTGCAGACCGAGGACGACGTGGCGGCACTGGTGTTGCGGCTCGCGCTGGGCATCGTGATCTTCCCGCACGGCGCCCAGAAGGCGCTGGGGTGGTTCGGCGGCTTCGGGTTCTCGGGGACGATGGGATTCTTCACCGGAACCCTGGGAATCCCGGCGGTGCTCGCGTTCCTCGCGATCCTCGCGGAGTTCGCCGGCTCGCTCGGCCTGATCGTCGGCCTCCTCGGCCGCGTCGCCGCGTTCGGGATCGCGTGCAACATGGTGGTCGCGGCGCTGATGGTGTCCCTGCCCCACGGCTTCTTCATGAACTGGAGCGGGAAGCAGGCGGGCGAGGGCATCGAGTTCCACCTGCTCGCCCTCGGCATCGCCATCGCCCTCATGATCCGGGGCTCCGGCGCCGCCTCGGTGGACGGGATCCTCGCCAGACAGGTGTAGCCAGTGACACGGGCACGCTGTGCGGCGAAAACTGCGACCTCGAGCGCCATCCGAAGATCGTCGGATCGCCTAGACCAGTCCAACGCGTTCCGCGTGAGTGACGAGACTGCGCGGTGCGAGCCCTCAGTGGGGCCGGTATGAGCACTTGCAGGCCCTCGTGGCGGGCGTATGCTCGGGCGTGCAGAAGGAGGTGCGCGAGTAAATGCGAGGGATGAAGCACGTCGCCGCTGCGAGTGTCGCCGCTGTCGTCGTCGGGGGTGCGCTGGCTTCCGTGGGCCTTGGGCAGGGGCGGTGGACCACGGCGGCACCGATGCCCGAGCAACGGACCGAGGTTTCCGCCGCCGAGCTGGGCGGGAAGGTGTACGTGGTCGGCGGATTCGGCGGGTCGCAGACCTTGCTGGAGTACGATCCGGCGACCGAGCGCTGGACGGCCCGGGCGCCGCTGCCGATCGCGCTGCACCACACGACGGCCGCGGCCGTGGGCGGGCGCCTCTACGTTGTCGGCGGATACACCGGGGACTGGAAACCGGTCCGGTCCGTCTTCCAGTACGACCCGGCCCGAGATCGCTGGACAGAGCGGGCCGCGATGCCGACAGCGCGGGGAGCCCTGGCCGTCGGCCTCGTCGCGGGGCGCATTCACGCGGTGGGCGGCGTTGGCCCCGGTGCGGCCCGCAGCAACACGGGCGCGCACGAGGTCTACGATCCCGCGGGCAACACGTGGCAGGTCCTGGCGGCGCTCCCGACGCCGCGGGATCACTTGGCCGTCGGCGTCGTCGCCGGCCGGCTCTATGCCATCGGCGGCCGGATCGACGGCAGCTTCGCGAAGAACCTCGACGCCAACGAGGAGTACGACGCGAAGGCCAATAGCTGGCGCGCGCGGGCGGCCCTGCCCACCGCGCGGAGCGGTATTGCGGCTGCCGTCCACCGCGGGAAGGTCATCGTCTTCGGCGGCGAGGCACCGTCAGGCACGTTCAACCAAGTCGAGGCTTACGATGCGGCGTCAGACACGTGGGCGCGGTGGGCTCCGATGCCGACCGCGCGGCACGGGCTCGGAGCGGCGGCGGCCGGCGGGAAAATCTTTGTGATCTCGGGGGGACCTCGACCCGGCAGCACCTACTCGTCTCAGAACGAGGCGCTCTCGCCCTAAGGAGGAGTGCAGGCTGCTCAAAAAGGGTCCAGATGCGAGGCGGCGCCCGAGGGCGCCCGCGAGGCGTACTCCCTGTACGTTGAGCGGGCGGCGAGGGCGCCAACTACGCCGGTGGGCCTTCTTCAGCAGCCTGCTACCTCAGGCCGAATCCTCGGGCCATGAAGCTGGCCACGAACACCATGATCACCCCGAGGACCATCTCGACGTGATTGACGACGTAGAGCCGGCGCGCCGCCGTCGTGTCCGGCCTGCCGCCCCCGCGCAGCACGGCCCTCCAGCGGATGAACGTCACCATGGGCCAGATCTCGAGCACGATAATGGCGGCGAGGAGGGCCATCTTGGTCCAGAACAGGGTCGAGGACAGATAGAACTCGCTGCCCTTCTCGAGGCCGGCGAACGCGCGGAGCAGCCCGGTGCTGATCCAGAGGAGCGCCGCGATACCCCAGACGGTGTCGGCGGCGAAGAGCCGGCGGAACCCGGCGTCGTCGAAGGGTCCCTTCAGCGCGCGGCCGCGAAGAAAGACGCTCGGCAGACCGAGGGCCAGCGCAAGCAGGTGAAGCGCCGAGACGACCGCCGAGATCACCCGCCCAGTCTACTCGGGACAGGGTGGACACGGAAGGCTGTTCCCCTTAGCATCGGGGCATGAGGAGGCCATCATGTCCGTGTTAACCCCGCGGGACCAGCAGCAGTTCAAGGAAGAAGGCTACGTGGTCGTCGAGGACGTTCTCGACCCGGCGCAGGACATCGCGCCAGTGCTCGCGGAGCTGGCAGAGGTCCTGGACCGGCTGGCCACGGGATTCGTCTCCGAAGGGATTCTCGCCTCCGCCTACCGCCAGCTGCCGTTCGCGGACCGCCTGACCCGGGTGCACATCGAAAGCCGGCGGGCGTTGTCCCAGTACTTCGACATCAGCCTCCCCCAAAGCAATGTTCGCCGCGACACCCCAATGTACCTCGGGCCCGCGGTCTTTCGTCTCCTCACCAACCCGAGACTGCTCGACGCGGTCCAGGACATCATCGGCGCAGAGATCTACTCGAACCCCGTCCAGCATATCCGTGCCAAGCTGCCGCGCCACGCTGTCCAGGCTGGGCCTCACAATGGCCTCGTCTCGAAGGTGTCCTGGCACCAGGACAATGGCGTCATCCTGCCCGAGGCCGACGAGGCCCGTATCCTGACGGTCTGGCTTCCGTTGACGCCTGCCTCCGTCGAGAACGGCTGCTTGCAGGTGATCCCCGGCAGCCATCGCGCCGGCCTCGAGTCCCATTGTCCGACCGAGCGGGGAGTGGCGATCCCCGACCGGCTCTTGCCGGCCAATCGCGCGCGCCCGCTGCCGATGACGCCGGGAAGCCTGCTCTTCATGACCCAGCGCACGGTCCACTCGTCCCTGGACAACACGACCGAGGCGCAGGTCCGGGTGAGCTGCGACCTCCGCTACCAGCCCCTCGGTGAGCCCACCGGCCGGCCGGCGTTCCCGGGCTTCCCGGCCCGCAGCGTGGCGCACCCGAACACCGTGCGCCGCGATCCCGCCGTCTGGGCCCAGAGCTGGCTCGACGCGCGCGCCCGGCTGGCCGAGCACGCAGACCCGGTCTACAACCGCTGGCGCGCCGACGCGCCCGTTTGCGCCTGATCTCCGGGCGACGCCGTCAGCGCGCCCTGTCGGGTCGTCATTCCGGACCTCCGACCCTCATCCTCCGACCCCTTACTTCAGATCATCCTCTTCGACCGCAGCTATTGCGGAATGTTGACGTGACGGGTACTTGCGCGGCGTCTCGACTTTTCCCCTACGCCCGAGCTTTGACGATGCCGCTCGCGTCTGGCCCTCCCAGGGAAGGCGAGCGACGGAGCCCGAAGTTCGAGCTGAGTGGCGGCCGCGAGCACTCGACCCGGCGCCGCGCCGTCGCAGAGCCGGCTTGTTCTGCTCGCCGCGCTGGGGTAGCCTGTCCGGCACTTGCCACGGGCGAGTGAAGTGAAGACGGCGAAGGAGGCACGGGATGAACCGCACATCGCTGGGGTTTCGGGCACTGGGCGCAGTCCTCATCGGCGCAATGCTAGGCCTGAGCGCGTCGGCCGCGGGCGCACAGGCCATGCAGAAGATCGGGCCGGGAGAGGGCGAGGTCAGCATCGTGGCGTGGCCGGGCTATATCGAGCGCGGCCAGACCGACCCGAAGTTCGACTGGGTCACGAAATTCGAGGCCAAGACCGCCTGCAAGGTGTCGGTCAAGACCGCCGCCACCTCGGACGAGATGGTGGCGCTCATGAACGAAGGGGGGTTCGACCTCGTGACGGCATCCGGAGACGCGAGCCTCCGGCTGATCGCGGGCCGGCGGGTCCAGGAAGTCAACACCAATCTCATCCCGAGCTACAAGAAGGTCGATCCCCGGCTGCAGAACGCGCCGTGGCACACGGTCGGGGGCAAGCACTACGGCGCGCCCTACCAGTGGGGCGCCAATGTCCTGATGTACAACGCCAAGGTGTTTCCGACGCCGCCCAAGAGCTGGAACGTGGTGTTCGAGGAGGTGACCCTGCCCGACGGCAAGTCGAACAAGGGGCGCGTTCAGGCCTTTGACGGCCCGATCTATGTGGCCGATGCGGCGCTGTACCTCAAGCAGCACCGGCCCGACCTCGGGATCAATGATCCCTATGCGCTCGACCAGAAGCAGTTCGACGCCGCGCTCGACCTGTTGCGCAAGCAGCGCAAGATCGTCCACCGGTACTGGCACGACGCCTTCATCCAGATCGAGGACTTCACCAAGGAGGGCGTGGCCGCGTCCAGCTCGTGGCCCTTTCAGGTCAACCTGCTCAAGGCCAACAAGCAGCCGATCGCCAGCGTGATCCCCGCCGAGGGCGCGACGGGCTGGGCCGACACCACGATGATGCACGCCAGCGCGCCCCATCCCAACTGCGCCTACCAGTGGATGGAGCACTCGCTGTCGCTCTCCACGCAGGGCGACCTCGCGGCCTGGTTCGGCTCCGTCCCCGCCGTCCTCGCCGCGTGCGAGGGCAACACCCTGCTCGGGCCGAATGGCTGCGAGACCAACGGTGTCGACAACTTCGACAAAATCTACTTCTGGAAGACGCCAGTGGCCAACTGCGGCCAGGGACGCACCTGTGTGCCGTACTACCAGTGGGTCACGAGCTATATCGCGGTGATCGGAGGGCGATGACGCGTCGGAGGGGGCCTCGACGGCCCCCTCCGAATCCTCCCCCACCGGGATTGCGCGGGCAAAGCCCGCGCTCGGAATCGCGCCACTCGCCCAACTCGGCTCCCGGTGGACGAGCGGATTCGCGGGTGGTGAGGGGATGTGTTTGCGGCCGCGCTGCCGCCAGAACGACCCCGCTGGTGGATCGGTTGGGCGAGCACGGGCGCAAGCAGATATCCGCAACCGGACCCGCCAATCTCGCACCACCGCCGCTGGGTATTCTAGGAACGGGCGCCGATACCGGGCCTTGGAGATGATTCAACGAATGGGCCCGGGCATGCTCACTGAGCCTGTTCTCTGCGTCTCGCTCAAACCGGTTGCTGCGGACCTCGGTGGAACGCCGGCTGTTTTAGTCCGGCACGCAGCCTCTTGACGACCCCCCTTTCGCTCGTAGCGGATCGTCCTCGCCCCCGCCTCGTTGCGTCGCTCGGCCTCGATCTCGACAAGGAACCGAAGCCTCCCGGGGATGAAGCAACGTGAGCGGCCCGGTGAGCGTGGCGGTCCAGTTCATGGCCGTGAGCCGACACTTCGAGGTCGTCAGGGCGGTCGACGGTGTGAGCTTCGAGATCTTCGACGGCGAGTTCTTCTCGATGCTCGGGCCCTCAGGGTCGGGGAAGACGACCTGCCTTCGCCTGATCGCTGGCTTCGACCGCCCGACCGCCGGCCGAATCCTCCTCCACAGCGTCGACAGCGCGGGGATTCCGCCCTACGACCGCGACGTCAATACGGTCTTCCAGGACTACGCGCTGTTCCCCCACATGACCGTGGGCGACAACGTCGGCTACGGGCTCATGATCCGGCGAGTGCCGCGGCGCGAGCGGCGGCGGCGCATCCTCGAGATGCTCGGGCTGGTCAAGCTCGCCGATCTGATCGACCGCCGGCCCGCCCAGCTCTCGGGCGGCCAGCGCCAGCGGGTGGCCCTGGCCCGGGCGCTGATCAACCGGCCCCGGGTCCTCCTGCTCGACGAGCCCCTCGGCGCACTCGACCTGAAACTGCGCGAGCAGATGCAGGTCGAGCTGAAGGCGCTCCAGAAGCAGGTCGGGATCACCTTCGTCTACGTCACCCACGACCAGGAAGAGGCGCTCAACATGAGCGACCGGGTCGCCGTCTTCAATCAGGGACGCCTCGAGCAGATCGGGACGCCAGCCGAGATCTACGAGCACCCGGCGAGCCCGTTCGTCGCCGATTTCGTCGGCATTTGCAACGTACTGAGCGCCGACGCGGCCGAGGCGATCACGGGCTCGCGCGGCGCCGTCCTGATCCGGCCCGAGAAGATCGCCCTCCGGGAGCCCGACGCCGTGGTGCTCGAGGACGAGTGCAGCGCCGACGGGCGCATCCGCGACGTGGTGTATCTCGGCGCCACCTCGCGCTACGTGGTCGAGCTGGCCCGGGGTGGGCAGCTCACTGTCCTCCGTCAGAACATGGACGACGCTCACAAGACTGCTGCGGCCGGGCTCGGCCAGGCAGTGCGGCTCCTCTGGAAGCGACGCCACGCCCAGCCGCTCGTCGCGGGAACGTAACAATGGAGCGAGCGCCGACGAAGCGTGCAAGGTTCGAACGCGGGGCTCAGCCTCGCCCACGGTAAGGGTCACGAACGCCGTCGTGAGCCCGTGAGGCCGTCAGCCCGCCGGCTGTCGACGTTGCTGTTCTTCCGGCCGCGGCTCGTTCTCCTGATCCTGCTCGCCCCGCCGCTGCTCTGGCTCGGCGGCATCTACCTTGGATCGCTCTTCGCTTTGCTGCTCCAGAGCTTCTTCTCCCTGGACGACTACACCGGCCAGGTCGTCCGCTCCTTCACGCTCCGGACCTACGGCGAACTGCTATCGGCCGCCAACCTCGACATTGTGTTCCGCACGGCCACCATGGCGGCGTCGGTCACCGTGGCGGCCGCGCTGGTGGCCTTCCCGATCGCCTACTACATGGCGCGCCACGCGTCGGGGGGAACGAAGGCCCTGCTGTACCTCGGGGTGATGCTGCCGCTCTGGTCGAGCTACCTCGTCCGGCTCTACGCCTGGAAGATGATCCTGGCCAAGGAGGGCATCCTGAACTGGTTCGTTGTCGAGCTCCACCTGGGCTGGCTCCTCGACGCCGTCCTCGCGACGCCCGTCGTCGGGGGGCCCTCGCTCTCCACCTCCTACCTCGGGATGTTCATCGTCTTCCTCTACATGTGGCTTCCCTACATGATTCTGCCCATCCAGGCGGCGCTCGAGCGGGTGCCGCCGAGCCTGCTCGAGGCGTCAGGGGACCTCGGCGGGCGGCCCCGGCACACCTTTCGCCACGTGACGCTGCCGCTCGCGCTGCCCGGCGTCGTCGCCGGCTCCATCTTCACCTTCTCGCTCACCCTGGGCGACTACATCATCCCGGGCATCATCGGTCAGTCGAGCTTCTTCATCGGCCAGGCCGTGCTCTCCCACCAGGGCACCGCCGGCAACATCCCCCTGGCGGCGGCGTTCTCGGTCGTGCCGATGCTGATCATGGCGGTCTATCTGACCCTCGCGCGGCGAATGGGCGCGTTCCATGCGCTCTGAGCCGCGGCGGGCGCCGCTCGCCCTCACGCTCGCGGCGGTCGGAGGGTTGCTCTTCCTCCATGTACCGGTAGCGATCATCATCCTCTACGCGTTCAACGTCGACGCCGCGACCTTCCAGTTCCCACCACCCGGCCTCACCCTCCAATGGTTCGCCGTCGCCTGGGGACGGGACGACATCTGGCAGGCGCTCGGCCTCTCGCTCGGCGTCGCCGTCGTGTCGACCCTGATCGCGCTCGGCCTCGGCACCCTGGCGGCCGCGGCGATCTACCGCAGCCGCTTCTTCGGCCGCGAGGCGGTCTCGCTCCTGATCATCCTGCCCATCGCGCTGCCCGGGATCATCACGGGGATCGCCCTCCGCTCGGCGATGAACCTCGGCGGCATCCCCTTCAGCTTCTGGACCATCGTGATCGGCCACGCCACCTTCTGCATCGTCGTCGTCTACAACAACGCCCTCGCCCGCTTCCGCCGCACCTCGCCGTCCCAGATCGAGGCGTCCATGGACCTCGGCGCCTCGCCCTTCCAGACCATCCGCTACGTCGTGCTTCCGAACATCGCCACCGCCCTCCTCGCCGGTGGCATGCTCGCCTTCGCGCTGTCCTTCGACGAGGTGATCGTCACCACCTTCACCGCGGGGCAGCAGTCCACGCTGCCGATCTGGATGCTGAGCGAGCTGGTCCGGCCCCGGCAGCGCCCGGTGACCAACGTCGTCGCCGTCTTCGTGATCGCGGTCACGGTCGTGCCGATCCTCCTCGCGTATCGCCTCACCCGGGACACCGACACGGTCGCCGGCGGGGGGAAATGAACGCGGTCTGGGCCATCTCCGTCTCGCCTCGCGCGCTCGGCAATGCCCTTCCCAGCCGCGCCAGCGGGTCCCGCGCGAATCGCCGTGTCGCGAGATCGAGCGGCTTCGGACGCGGACGCTCGGCACGAGGGTAAGACGGAGCGAGATCGTTGACGCTCGAGGGGACGCCCGCGAGGATGCCGTCCCGGCGCTCAGGGCCGTCCCCACGCCGCACGTCGGTCAGCCGATGACGCTCGACGACCATCTCCGGGCGAACATCGACCTCGCCGGGCGCCTCGGATGCGAGTGGGTCGTCGTGCACGCCGACTATCACTTCAGCAGCGCGCTAGACGCGCGCACGGCCGCGTCGATCGAGCGGCACCGGGCGAAGAAGCCCCGGGGGAGCTCCCGGTGCTCGCTGAGCACCTCCACAAGTAGTGTTCTATCTTTCAGAAAGCCTTGTAGGCGATTTCCATCCCAGCCCAACCGGTTGTACTTTTTGCTTGACAAGAACACCCGGAGAGCCGATCCTCCGCATAAGGTGCGTTTGAGCGCTAAACCATTGAAAACAAATAGATATGACCCATGTCGGGTCACTGCGCCATTCTTCACCAGCGACCGTTTGAACCGAGCAGAGAATGCCCGTAGGCTGTTCGGGCTAAGCAGGTGAAGGCCCGCACACAGCGGCCTGAGCTGGATCCCACGAACACATGGAGAGGCGGAGGAAGACGCGATGACGATTCAGGCTCGTGAGCGCCTTATCTTGGCCCTCGATGTACCACACGACCGGGGCAACCCCGACCGCTTTATCGAGCCTGTCGATGCCACGAACCTCGTCAACGAACTCGATGAGTTGATCTCGGTTGTGAAGATCGGCTGGCCTCTCTACATGGCAGGTGGGAACGAAGTCGTTCAGGAGATGGTCAAGCGCAAGAAGAAAGTGTTCCTTGACCTCAAGTTCGGGGACATCGGCGAAGCGGTGAAGCGAGTCGTTCAAGTGGCAGCGGGCCAAGGGGTGAGTTTTCTGACGGTGAACACTGGCTTCTCGACGGTAGCGCAGGCCGTTCAAGCGCGAGGGAATTCCAGCCTGAAGATCCTAGCGGTCACGGTCCTGACGAGCCTTGACCAGTCCGATCTACTCGACAATATGGGAACCACGCAGCCGGTGGACGAGATCGTATTGCGAAAGACTGCGCGGGCAATCGATGTCGGTTGCGACGGAATCATTGCCTCAGGTCGTGAGGCGCAGATGATCCGACAACGCGTCAAGACGGATTTCTTGATCATCACCCCAGGTATCCGACCGGCAGGCGTTGCCCATCATGACCAAAAGCGCGTGGCTACACCGACGGACGCGATTGGCAGTGGAGCTGACTACCTGGTCGTCGGGAGACCGATCACTCAAGCTGACAATCCCCGGCAAGCCACCGTGGACATCCTCGCCGAGATGCAGCGCGCCTTCGACTCACGCCAGTAACTCGCGAAGCTCCCACGTTTGATTGGTCACCTCCGCCGCCATCGCTTACTCCGACGAGCTCTGAGGGTCGCGGCGGTGGGGTGACCCGACTAGGTCGCCGTTTGTCAGCGCCCGCCACCCGCGCCGAGCGGCCGTCTCGCACGCGATGCGGGAATCCCGCAGAAACCGGAGCCGGCCGTCCGGAAGATTGACGTCAAGCCGCCACATCGCGCCGGTCAGTGACCTCGGCCGCGACGCGCAGAACCTCGGGGATGCTCTCGGGGGAAACTCCGAATACTCCGCGGGTCCGCGTGCGCTTGAGGCCGAAGGTCAGCCGCTCCGAGAAAGGCAGGGGGCGCCGTTCTCCGGGCAACACCAGCCGGTAGATGTCGACCGGAAGCGCGATGTTCTGAGTTCTCCCTTGCCTAGCTTCCTGAGCGGCAGGTCGAGCCTGTTCTGGATCTGGCGCGCCACGTCCTCCGATAGGCAGATGCCGCCAGGCTGGGCCAGGGGACAAGCGTCGGGCGACCCACCTGGCGACGCCGTAACCACCGGAAGCGGGGGCTCTCTCGGAGCATCTGACTGGCGGCCACTGTTCACGGCCATTCGACGAGGACCCCTGGCACGGGATCGATCGCCTTCTGGCGCCAGTGTGTCTCGAATGCTGCCAGGTACGCTGCCTCACGGGCTTGCGGCACGGTGACCACCACGACCGCCAATCCCGGCAGCCTCGTCAAGGCTGCGCCAGCCGACTCGCCGAACAGACGGTCTCGCGTCAGCAAGACGGTGAACCCGTTCCGAAACGCGGTTTCGACCAGGTCGCCGTTTGTCAGCGCACGCCACCCGCGCCGAGCGGCCGTGTCGCACACGATGCCGGAATCCCGCAGAAACCCGAGCAGGCCGTTCGGAAGATTGACGTCAAGCAGCCACATCGCGCCGGTCAGTGACCTCGGCCGCGAAGCGCAGAACCTCGGGGATGCTCTCCGGGGGGAACTCCGAATACTCCCGCACGATATCGTCGTACGACATACCCTCGGCTAGGCACCCGAGAATAAAGGACGCCGAGAATCGGGTTCCCCGGATGGTCACCTTCCCGCCGAACCGATCGGGATTCGTCACGAGAAACCGGTACCCAGGTACCGCCCTGTCGTCCATGGTTCTCCTCCTCAGCCAACGATATCGCATCTGTCGGGAACGAGTTGCGGTGAGGCCCTCGGCCGCCTGCCGCTGAGCGCGAGGACGATGAAGGGTCGAGGGGCGTTCCGGGCTCACCGAATCGTCAGCACGCGGGCGATGGCCGAGATAGGGTAACGCCGCCCGCACCAACCGCGATGGCGGTTGCCCGGTGGGGTCCTCCCCTGCCTGACGAGCCCGAGCCGCAGCCGCGCCGACTGGGGAGTCCCGCCACCTCCGCAATGTCGACGGCTTCCCGGCGACGACCAGGGATCGTATGATGCTCCGAGCCCGATCAAGCCAGGGATGAAGGCGACAACTACCCGCCCGGGAGGTCCGATGACACCGATCGCAACTGGCCTGCCCCGGTCGTCCAGCGCGCCCAAGCGGTCCCCGCGGCGACGAGCCCGACGGCGAGCGCCGACGAAGCTGTCCCGGCTGCACATGCCGCCGGAGATGACGCTCGATGCCTGGCAAATTGAGCTACGCCGCCAGTTTGGCCGCGAGCAGAAGTTTCACCTCGACAACATCGGCCCGCACGCCTTCTTCTCCGATTTCCGCGTCACCAATCCGCAGAGCAAGTCCACCTACCGCGTGGCGATCCGCGGACCGGAGCTGGGTGTCAACTTCTGCACCTGCCCGGACTTCGCCACCAACACGCTCGGCACCTGCAAGCACATCGAGTTCACCCTCGCCCGGCTCGCGCGAAAGCGCGGCGGCCGGAAGGCGCTCGCCCAGCCGGTGGAGCCGGCGTACAGCAGTGTCTCGCTCAAGTACGGCGCGCTGCGGGAGGTGCGGTTCCGGACCGGGCGCAACTGCCCGCCTGAACTGGCGCGGCTCGCCGCGCGCTACTTCGACCAGCAGGGAACGCTCCGGCCCGAAGCTTTCGCCACGTTCGAGGTGTTTCTCTCGCACGCCTCGCGCATTCCGCATGAGCTCCGATGCTACGAGGACGTCCTCGGCTTCATCGCGGGGGTCCGCGACGCGCGGCAACGAGCCGAGCGGATCGCCAAGGCCTTCTCCGACGGTGCTCACAGCTCCGCGTTCAAGAACCTCCTGCGCGTGCCGCTCTACGAGTATCAGCGCGAAGGCGCGCTCTTCGCCGCCCGCGCCGGCCGCACGCTGATCGGCGACGAGATGGGGCTGGGCAAGACCGTCCAGGCGATCGCGGCCGTCGAGATCATGGCTCGCCACCTCGGGGTCGAGCGCGTCCTCGTGATCTGCCCGACGTCGCTCAAGCACCAGTGGCAGCGCGAGATCGCGCGCTTCGTCGACCGGCCAGTCCGGGTCGTCGGCGGGCTTCGCGCGCGCCGGCAGGAGCAGTTCGCGGCCGAGAGCTTCTACAAGATCACCAACTACGACACGGTGCATCAGGATCTGGACCTCGTCGGCGCCTGGTCTCCCGATCTCGTCATCCTCGACGAGGCGCAACGCATCAAGAACTGGAACACCCGCACGGCGCGGTCGGTCAAGCGCGTTACTTCCCCCTTCTCCATCGTGCTCACCGGGACGCCCCTCGAGAACCGGCTCGAGGAGCTGGTGTCGATCGTGCAGTACATCGATCAGCATCGGCTGGGCCCCACGTTCCGCTTCCTGCACGACCATCAAGTGCGTGACGGGGACACGGGCCGGGTCGTCGGCTACCACGACCTCGATCGGATCGGTCAGACGCTCGCGCCGATCCTGATTCGCCGCCGCAAGGCGGAGGTCCTCGCCCAGCTTCCCGAGCGACTGGAGAAGCGCTTCTTCGTGCCGATGACCCGCGAGCAGCTCCAGCATCACGACGAGAACCGCGAGATCGTCGCCCGGATCGTCGCCAAGTGGCGGCGCTATCGCTTCCTGTCCGAGACCGACCAGCGCCGCCTGATGATCGCGCTTCAGAACATGCGCATGGCGTGCGACAGCACCTACCTCCTCGATCAGAAGACCGAGCTCGGTCCCAAGGCGGACGAGATCACCACGCTGCTCGACGAGGTCTTCGAGACGCCCGGGGTGAAGGCCGTGGTCTTCAGCCAGTGGGTGCGGATGCACGAGGTGCTCTCACGCCGCTTCGCCGCGCGCCGCTGGGGCCACGTCCTGTTCCACGGTGGCATCGAGAGCGCGAAGCGCCCGGAGCTGCTCGACCGCTTCCGTGACGATCCGCGCTGCCGCGCGCTCCTCTCGACCGATGCCGGCGGCGTCGGCCTCAATCTCCAGCACGCCAGCGTGGTCATCAACGTGGACCTGCCGTGGAACCCGGCGGTGCTCGAGCAACGAATCGGCCGCGTGCACCGCCTCGGCCAGAGCCGCCCGGTCCAGGTGGTGAACTTCGTGGCGCAGGGCACGATCGAGGAGGGGATGCTCTCACTCCTCGGATTCAAGAAATCACTGTTCGCCGGTGTCCTCGACGGCGGCGAGCGCGAGGTTTTTCTGGGCGGTAGTCGCCTGACTCGGTTCATCGAGTCGGTGGACAAGGTGACCGGCCAGATTCCTGCCGCAGCCACCGCCGAGACGGCCGACGCTCAGGATTCCGCTTCCGCGCGGGATTCCACCTCGGAGTCGGCGGACACCGAGGATCCGATCGAGGCGCCGACCCCGCTTCCCGACCCGCTGGCTGGCCTCCTGCAGGGCGGCCTGGCGCTGCTGGACCAGCTCGCGACCACGCTGCGGACGCCGGCGGCCGATTCGGCGGAGACGGGCACGCGCCGCGCGGCGCTCGAAACTCTGCGAGACGAAGCAACCGGCGAGCGGTACATCCGGTTCAAGATGCCGCCACCCGAGGTCGTGGACCGCGTGTTCGACGCGCTCCGCGGCGTGCTCGCGGCCCTGGGGCGGACTGACTGACGACGGCGCGGCGATCAGCCTCCGACGGCCTTCGCCTGCGGAAAATGCGGCATCACTTCCTTCGCGAGCCAGGCGAGCTGCTCGAGACAGACGGCTTCGGGCGTCCCCATGCTCGAGTTGACGTTGACGTACGCGAGCCCGGGATAGCGCTGCTCTAGGTCCTTCAGATAGGCGACGAACCCCTCGGGCGGCCCGCAATACCAGGCGCCGGTCCGGGTGAAGTCCTCGAGCCGCGGCGCGCCGGCCGCGGCCCAGCCGCCGCGCTTGGCGACGGCGCGGATCTGGTCCTCGGTGATGCCGGGGACGAAGCCCAGCGGCGCGAACATCTTCACGTGCTCCTCGAACCACGGCGTCATCTCGCGGAGCGCCCGCTCGCGCGAATCGGCGAAGTGGAAGTAGAGGCCGAGAGAGAGGTTCTCGCCCAGGGCGAGGTCGCGACCCGCGCGGGCGAAGGCATCCCGGTAGGCGCCGATTGGACCCTCGGCCATGGTGGCGGCGCCCCCGCCGATGATTCCCTTGATGTCGTGCCGCGCCATGAAGTCGAGGCCGCGGCGGCTGGCGCTGACCACGGGCTGCCAGCACTCCACGGGCTGGTGGATTGGGCGGGGCACCAGGGTGATCTCGCGCAGCTCGTAGCCCCGATAGGGCACCGCCGGCGGCAGGACGTAGTGCTTGCCCCGGTGGGAGAAGCTCTCCTCCCGGAAGGCGCGCAAGACGACCTCGACCTGCTCCTCGAAGACCTCGCGGTTGGCCTCGGCATCGAGCATCGGCCCGCCCAGCGTCTCGACCTCGCGCGTGTGGTAGCCGCGGCCGACGCCGAAGATCACGCGGCCCCCCGTGAGGATGTCGGCCATCGCGAAGTCCTCGGCAAGGCGGAGCGGATGCCACATCGGGGTGATGTTGAAGCCGCAGCCGATGCGCAGGCGCTTGGTGACGTGCGCGAGGTGCACGCCCTCCATGAGGATGTTGGGCAGACACTCGTACCCCTCGTGCTGGAAGTGGTGCTCGGCGAGCCAGAGCGCGTAGTAGCCGAGGTCGTCCGCGGCGCGCGCGAGGGCCTCGGTCTTCTCGAAGACGGCGGCGAGCTGGTCGTTGGAGTAGCGCCGCTCGTTGGCGGGCGTCGCGTCCTGGCCCATGTCACCGAGGTCAATATGCCCAGCGTAGAGCGTCGAGAAGTGTCGGATCATCGTCGGGGCCCTCCTGTTGCCTCATCGCGTTGCGTGGCAAGATCCCAGGTCACGAGGCAATCTGCCATCCTCGTCTGCCGGCAGAGTGACCCCGGTCAAAAGTACACCACACGTCGAACCAGGCCAAGCCGGCGGCGGGCGCCTCGGCGACTTCGGCCCCCGACCCCAGCGTCCGACCTGGGTTTTCCGGCCTCGCGGTAGCGCACCGCGGAGCCGTGAAACGATTGACACGCTGATCGAGTCTTGATACAGTCGGCGCCATGGCGGGGAGGGGGGCCGGAATGAGTGTCGCGAAGGCCGGGCAGGCGCTTGGCGTCTCCGTATCCACCGTGTGGCGCATGATCCGCCGAGGTGACCTTCCGAGCGTCCGCCACCGCGGCCGTCGCCTCGTGCTCGAGCATGCCCTGTCAGCACGCACGGTGCGCATCGGACGAGCCGCGATCCCACCCTTCACCCGGGACCATCCGATCTTCCGCCTGGCCGGAGCCGGTCACGGCGGGGGCCATCCGCCCGGCGCCCGCGACAAGCACGCCCTCGTCGATCGATGAGGCGCGGCGTCCTGTGGGACTCGAGTGCCATCCTCGCGCTCCTGGACGCCGATGATGCTGATCATGAACACGCCGTCACCGTCGCGGATCGCATCGCCTCGGAGCGCCGACCGAGCTTCATCACGAACTATATCGAGGCCGAGGCCCACGCCCTCCTCCTCCGGAAGCTTGGTCGCGTCATCGCCCGGGAATGGCTCTTGACGGCCGGCCTACCAGTGCTGCGGGCGCTCCAGGACGAGGAAGAGCACGCCAAGGCCATTCTCGCCAGACACACGGACAAGGACTGGAGCCTGTGTGACGCCATCTCGTTCGCCGTCCTCGAATCGCGAGGCGCGCGGACAACGTTCACGTTTGATCGTCACTTCAGGCAGTACGGGCGGTTCGAGGTGCTCGGACTCTCGCGATAGGCGAGCGGACCGCTCGCGTCCGCCGAGGGCAACGAGCGTCCACTGAATTCACGAGCGCTCGACGGCCTCGAGGTCGCCCTGATCCGCCGCTTCAGCGGCGCTGGGAGGTGCTGCCGGCGTCCGGCGGCACCACCAGGTAGCTCAGAAGCCAGCCAACCCCTCCGGCGAGGGCGATCGAGCCGGTCCAGAGATGCACCGACCACCAGAGGCTCGCGGTGATCATCACCGCGAAGAAGTAGAAGAGGTACAGGATCGCCGGGGTCGCGAAGGCGAAGCCGCGGAAAGCGCCCACGCGGTCCGGCGCCGGCCGGAACCACCAGTGGCAGATGTCAGCGGCGAGCCCCGCCAGCACGGCGGCGACGATCAGCGGGACAGGCCCGGTCGCCAGATACGTGTCGTGGATGACGGCCATCAAGGCCGTGTTCACGCCGAGCATGATCGTCAGGCTGCCGATGGGCAGCGGGCGGCGGCGCAGCACGTAGAGGACGTGGGCCATCAGGATCGCCGACTGGATCAGGATGCTCGCCAGCCCGAGCGCCTGGCGAAGGAACACGTGGCCGGCAGTTCGAGGCTCCGGGACGTACGCGACCCACGTCGTGCCGAAGGGGCTGGCGTACTCGGTGAAGAAGGTGAAGACCGAGAGCAGGATCGTCAGGGACAGCACCATCGGCCAGTGCTCGGACCAGCGGCGGCCCATCTCCTCCCGGCGTAGCGCCGCCCGGAGGGGCCCCGTCACGATGAGCCCGCCCCCGAACGCCAGCGCCAGGTGGCTCGGGCTGATCAGGCCCTCGACCCCGTCCTCGATGCCAAAGAGCACGTGCCAGATCAGATCGGCGACCCCGGCCGTCAGGAAGAGGGCCGCGCCGATGAGCGACAGCCCGTACCCGGGCGGCATCACCTGGGCCCACGGCGCGCCCCGCCGGCGGTTCCGCATGGCGGTGACGGCCAAGACGAGCGCCAAGACGACGAACCCTGAGTACAGCACGAAATGCCAGGGCGTGAAGAACGTCTCGAGCTCCGGCACGTGGATGTGCGCCCACCCGTCGAGGTAAAGGCCCCCGAGGAACCAGGCGCTGAGGGCGACGATCAGCCAGTCGAAGCCGATTCCGACTCGGCCATGGCCGCGGTCCGTGCGACCTGGACTCGGACGCCGCGTCTCGACCTCGAGATCCTGCCTCAGCGTGCTTCCATGCATTGTCGTCCTCCCGATCCATTGGCGGGGGCCGTGGCCGACGAGGGCTCCGCCCCCCTTTCGAACCTCTGGGCGGTGACCCTCACGAGCGGGGTGGCCGCAGCCGCTCGGCGATTCGGGACGCGGCCGCCGCCCAGCCTGCGTCGAAGGGACTGCCCCGCTCGTCGATGTCGATGACGAGCGGCGCATGGTCCGAGGGGAGGGGCTTCCCCTTGCGAGCTTCGCGATCGATCTCGGCCCACACCGACCTCTCGGCGACCGGGGCGGTCACGAGGAGGAGGTCGATGCGCATGCCGAAGTTCTTGTGGAAGTTGCCGGCGCGGTAGTCCCACCAGGTATACCGCCCCGGCTCGGGGTGGTGCAGGCGGTACGCGTCGACCAGGCCCCAGTCGCAGAGCCGGCTGAACGCCTGGCGTTCGGGCTCGGAGACGTGAGTCCCGCCAGAGCAGGCCGCGGGATCCCAGACGTCCGCGTCGTCGGGCGCGACGTTGAAGTCGCCGCCGAGCACCAGTGGCTCCTCCGGGTCGCGGCTCTCGGCGAGCCAGCGGGCGAGGCGGTCGAACCACTCGAGCTTGGCCCGGTAGAAGGGAGATCCGACGAGGCGCCCGTTCGGCGCGTAGAGGCTCACCACCCGAACGCCACCGGAGACGGCCGAGATCATGCGCGCTTCCGCCAGGGGCTCGTCGTCGGCGACGTCCAGCGTGGCGGCAGGGCGCAGCGGCTCGCCGAAGTTCGTCACGATCCCGGCAAGCCCGCAGCGGCTCGCGATGGCCACGCCGTTCCAGCGGCCCTCGCCATGGTGGACGAGCTCGTATCCGGCGCTCTGAAGGGCCGCCGCCGGCGCGTCCGCGTCAGCCAGCTTCGTCTCCTGCATCAGCAGCACGTCGGGCTTCGCCCGTTCGAGCCACTGCATGACCTTCTCGAGCCGCGCCTTCAGCGAGTTGACATTCCAGGTCGCGATCCGCATATCACGAGCATACCCGCGGTCAGGGCGCGAGCAAACGGCGAGCAGCTACCGCTGACCGTGGCGACGTCGGGTCCGCGAAGCTCCGGGGAAGGGATAGAGGATCAAGAGGGCGTCGACGGCCCCTGCGAGATATTCCCCCGGGAATTGGATCGCGCTGGCATGCAGTGCGAGGCGAGCAGAGGCGAGCCGCAACCCTGATTCCGAAATCGTCGCTTGAACCGGCGAGGCCCCGTTCTCGGAGCGCGGTCCTCCAACAAGCTTTTGGCGGCAGGTCCGCGTCACGAGCTTCGAGCCTCGTGCTCAGGTCGTTCCGCCAACCTATAGTTCATGGCACAAATCGCCACGATGAGAAGTCGAGATATCGGAACCACCGCCCGTCGCTCCGCCACTTCTCCTGGAGGGAGTAGACGGCCCGCGGCCAGCCGCCGTCCCCACGAATCCGCATCCCCCGAGCGGGGACTCTGGCCCGCCGGAGGCTCACAGTCGGAAGTTGGCGTCGAGGACGTCGAATGTCCGGTTGCCACCCGGAAGCTGGGCGGTCACCGAGTCGCCGACCCGCTTGCCGATCAGTGTCCTGGCGAGCGGAGAGAGGATCGAGATGAGCCCCTGGGTCGGGTTCGCCTCCTCCGAGCCGACGATCTGGTAGCGGAGCTGCCTGCCGTCGGCGTCCTCCAGCAGCACCGTCGAGCCGAACACGATCCGGTCGCCCTGCGTGGGGGGCTCGATCACCTCGGCGCTGCCGACCTTCGCCTCCAGCTCGGCGATGCGCGCCTCGGTGAAGGCCTGCTTCTCGCGGGCCGCGTGATACTCGGCGTTCTCCGAGAGGTCGCCGTGTGCCCGGGCTTCGGCGATCGCCCGGGTGATGGCCGGCCGCTCCACGCGCTTCAGGCGTTCCAGCTCCTCCCGGAGCTTCTCGAAGCCCGGCCGCGTCAGCGGCGTGCGCTGGATCGCCATACCGTGCACTCTACGGCAGCGCTACCGCGACCGCTTGACAAAATGCTTTAGTGTTTTAATCATTAGGCGTCCCCCGGGCCGTCACCCTTGCTCGCAGCAAGTCAAAACAGGCGGTCCTCAAGGCTGCATCGCACGGCGAGCGCGGGCGTTGCCGTGCACACTTCGTTGAGGAGGGTCGGGAGGGAGCCATCGGTCCCTCTCATGTACGGGCATGACGGACGAGCTGGCGAGCGACGCCCGGCATCTGTGCGGGCTGTTGACGACCCTTCTATCGTCGACGTTTCGCCAGATCCTCTGGAAGCAGGCGCTCGAGCTGGATCTGACGTATTCCCAGGCCCAAGGGCTGTTTCACCTCGAGCAGCATCCGGGCTCGCTCGCGACCGACCTCGCCCGCGCCTTCGGGATCACCCTGCCCGCCGTCACCCAGGTCGTCGACCGCCTGGTCGGGAAGCGGCTCGTCGAGCGGACCGAGAACCCGAAGGACCGCCGCCAGGTGCTGCTGAGCCTCACGCGAGCCGGGCGCCGGCTGGCCCGGGACCTTCAGGCCGCCCAGATGGCGGGAATGTCCGAGGTGCTCCAGCGCATTCCATCGGACGAACGCAAGGAGGTCGTCCGCGGGATCGAGCGGCTGGTCGCTGCCGCTCGTGGAGACGCGCCATGAGACGCGGGCTCGGAGTCCTGGCCGGCGCCGTCCTTGCGCTGTCGCTGTCGGCGTGCAACCGCTCCCAGGCGGACTCGCCCAAGCCGGCGCCCGCGGCGCCGGCGGTGAAGGCGATTCCCATCACGGCGGCGCGGGCCGAAACCGGCAACGTTCAGCGCAGCGTCGAGACGGTCGGGAGCTTCGCCGCATGGGAAGAGTCCCAGGTTCGGTCGGAGGTCGCGGGCACGATCGATAAGATCCTCGTGGACCTCGGCGACCGCGTGACGGCGGGCGCCGTTCTCGCTCGACTCGACAACCGGCTGTTCCGGCTCGAGGTCGAGCAGGCCGAGGCCGGCCTCCGGGCGGCCAAGGAGACCCGGACCCGCATGCAGGCCGAGGTCGAGGACGCGCAGGCCAACGTCGACCGCGCCGAGGAGTTACACCGGCGTGAGCTGATCTCCACGCAGGAGCGCGATCGCGTCCGCACCAACTACCGGGTCATGCAGGCCCAGCGGGAGGGCAGCGGTGCCGACATCGAGCGCATGGAGGCCGCGCTCGCCATCGCACGAAAGAAGCTCGCGGACACGACGATTCGAGCGCCCCTCGGCGGGCTGATCGCGCGGCGTCACGTCAACGTGGGCGAGTACGTCACCACGACACCGATCAACACGAGCCCGCTGTTCACCATCGTGGCTGTCGATCCGCTCAAATACGCGGGCACCGTGCCCGAGCGGGTCGCGCCAGAGCTTCGGGCCGGGCAGACCGTCGAGCTGCGCGTCGAGGCGTTCGGTGACCAGGTCTTCAAGGGACAGATCACGCGGCTGGCGCCGACGGTCGACGTGCAGACGCGCACGCTCACGCTGGAGGCCCGGGTCCCCAACCGCGAGGCTCGGCTGCGGCCGGGGTTCTTCGCCAAGGGGACCGTGCTCCTGCGCCATGACGATCAGGTGGTCTTCGTGCCGCAGGAAGCCGTCGCCTACCTCGTGGGTATCAACAAGGCGTTCGTGGTCGGCAACGGGACGGTGCAGGAGCGCGTCGTCAAGCCCGGCGCCCGCCAGGGCAACCGGGTCGAGGTCACCGGTGTGCGGGCGGGCGAGGTCGTCGCCACCTCGAACCTCTCGCAGCTCTTCGACGGCGCCCCGGTCGCCGTGAACCCCGCGAAATAGTCCATGGGGTTCCTCGAGGTCTTCGTCCGGCGCCCGGTCTTCACGACGATGCTGCTCGTGACGCTCGTCGTGCTCGGCCTCGCCTCCTACCGGCAGCTCGGCGTGGACCTGTTCCCGAAGGTCGACCTGCCGACCATCACCATCACGACGAGGCTACCGGGCGCATCGCCCGAGGAGATCGAGAGCCAGATCACGAAGCCGATCGAGGAGGCCGTCAACACGATCGCCGCCCTCGACGAGCTCAGATCGAGCACGATCGAGGGCCAGTCCCAGGTCATCGCGACCTTCCTCCTCGAGCGCGACATCCACGAGGCCGCCAACGACGTCCGGGAGAAGGTCGGCGCCATCGTGTCCGTCTTCCCGGACGGCACGGAGTCGCCGGTCATCGAGAAGTTCGACCCCGACTCGACGCCGATCATGGCGGTCGTAGTGTCCGGCCAGCGGTCCGCCCGCGAGCTGACCGAGATCGCCGACAAGCGGATCAAGCGCCAGCTCGAGACGGTCAAGGACATCGGCGCCATCACGCTGGTGGGCGACCGCCGCCGGGAGATCCAGATCCTCGTCGACCCGGACAAGCTGACGGCCTACGCCCTGTCGATCCAGCAAGTCAAGGACGCCCTCCGGCGCCAGAACGTCGAGATTCCCGGCGGACGCGTGACGGAAGGCGGCCGAGAGGAAGGGCTCCGGACGCTGGGCCGGATCGAGACGCCCGAGGCCTTCAACGAGCTGATCGTCGCCGACCGCAAGGGCGGCTCCGTGCGCATCAGCGACGTCGCGCTCGTCGTCGACGGCGAGGCGGAGCCGCGGACAGTGTCCCGCCTGAACGGGCGCAACGCCATCTCGCTCGTCATCCGCAAGCAGTCCGACACGAACACGGTCGCCGTGGTCGACGCCGTCAAGGCCAAGCTGGCCGAGATCCGCCCGGGGTTGCCGCAGGACATCCAGTTCGAGGTCGTGCGAGACCTGTCCCGCTTCATCCGGCGCTCCTTCGAGGAGGTCAGCGACCACCTCCTGCTGGGCGGTCTTCTGGCCAGCCTGATCGTCGCCATCTTCATCGGCCGCCTCCGCTGGTGGGAGACCGCGGCCGTGGGCGGCATCGTCGCGGTCATCGGCTGGACCTTCGTCTCCGGCACGCCCGAGCAGCTCCTCCAGGTCACCACCGCCGCCATCCTGGCCACGATGGTCGTCTTCCTCCTGGTGGAGCGGCTCCGGCCCGCGTTCATCGCCGCCCTGGCCATCCCGGTCTCGATCATCGCGACCTTCACCGCGATGCGCTGGGCGGGCTTCACCCTGAACAACCTCACGATGCTCGGGCTCTCGCTCTCCACCGGCATCGTCATCGACGACGCCATCATCGTCCTCGAGAACATCTTCCGGCACAGCGAGGAGGAGGAGCGCTCGCCTTTCGAGGCCGCCATCACCGGCACCCGGGAGATCGCGCTGGCCGTGAGCGCCACCACGCTCTCGCTCGTCGTGATCTTCCTCCCCGTCGCCTTCATGGGCGGCCTGGTCGGACGGTTCTGGAACTCGTTCGGCCTCACCGCCACCTTCGCCATCATGGTGTCCCTGCTCGTGGCCTTCACCCTGACGCCGATGCTGGCGGCCCGACTGATCACGCCGCGGCCGCACGCGCGCGAGGCCGCCCGCGCGACCGGGCTCTACGGCCGCTTCGAGCACGGATACGAAGGGGTCCTCCGATGGTTCCTCCGCCACCGCTGGGCCGCGGCCGTCCTGACGATCGTGATCTTCGTCGGCGGCTGGCAGCTCATGAAGTCCTCCCTGTCGCGGCTCGAGCTGGTCATCGACGACGACATGAGCGAGTTCGAGGTCATCGCCGAAGCGCCTCCGGGCGCCTCCCTCGTCCGCTCGACCGAGATCCTGGCGGCGATGGAGCGCGAGATCCGGACCGTGCCCGAGGTGGTGACCGTCTTCGCGACCGTGGGCGTCCGCGGCCAGCGTCAGTCCAGCGTCAACGACATCTCGGTCTACGTCGGCCTCACCCCACTCAAGCAGCGCCAGCGCACCCAGGAGGAGATCAAGCAGGACGTCCGCACGCGCCTGCGCGCCTTCCCCGGCATGCGCGTCTCGGTCCAGCAGATCGGCCTTGTCGGCGGCACGGGGTTCCGCCAAACCCCGTTCAACCTCATCATCCGCGGCACCGATCTCGTCCAGCTCGAGGGCTACGTCGACCGGATCATCCGTGAGCTGTCAACCGTCCCCGGGTTCGTCGACCTCGACACCGCCCAGGCCCGCCGCCAGCCCGAGATCCAGGTGCAGATCGACCGCCAGAAGGCCTCCGATCTCGGCGTCCGCGTCGACACTGTGGCCTCCGCGCTCCGGACCCTGGTGGGCGGCGAGGAGGTCGGCTTCTATCGCGAGGGTGGCGAGCAGTACGACGTCCGGCTGCGCCTGCTCGATCAGTTCCGCGGCGCGGCCGCGCCCATCGCCCAGCTCACCGTCCCCGGCGCCGACGGCCGGCTGGTGACGCTCGCCAACGTCACGACCCTCGCCGCCGGCTCGAGCCCCGGGCAGATCGAGCGCTACGCCCAGGAGCGGTCCATCACCATCATCTCCAACCTCTACGGCAAGCAGCTCGGCGCTGCCTTCGCCGACGCCTTCCGGGTGGTCCAGAAGGCCACCCTCCCGCCCGGCTACGGCATCGTCCAGAGAGGGCGCGGCAAGCTCCTCAAGGAGTCGATCCAGGGCTTCCTGATCGCGCTCGTCCTGTCCCTGGCCTTCATCTATATCGTCCTGGCCGCCCAGTTCGAGTCCTTCCTCCACCCCGTCACCATCATGGTCTCGATGTTCCTCTCCATCCCCTTCGGCCTGCTCACCCTGCTCACGGTCGGCCAGACCCTGAACATCTACTCGATCATGGGCCTCTTCCTGCTGATGGGCGTCGTCAAGAAGAACGCGATCCTGCAAGTCGACTACACCAACGTCCTGCGCGCGCGCGGTCTCCCGCGCTTCGAGGCCCAGATGCAAGCCGACCGCGCCCGGCTGCGCCCCATTCTCATGACCACCCTCGCCATCATCGCCGGCATGCTCCCCGTCGCTCTCGGCCGCGGCGACGGCGCCGCGTCCCGGGCCTCACTGGCCACGGTCGTGGTCGGGGGCCAGGCGCTCTGCCTCCTCGTCACCCTGATCGTGACCCCGGTCGTCTACTCCCTCTTCGACGACTTCCGTGGCCTGCGCTCGTTTGCCTGGATCAGGGTCCCGCGCTGGCGGCGCGCGGTCACCGCGAGGATCGGGTGGGCACACCCGCGCCGCCTGGCCAACGGCCGCCGCCCCGCGGAGTAGGCGCCTCCGGCCGCGCGCCCTGGATCTCCTCGGCACCCCCCCTCCCCTCGACGCGCCCCCGTCAGCCCCACCCCTTCTCGGAAGCTGGAGCCGGGGGTCGGGGCCGCACGGAGCGACAGAGCACCGGCGCGCCACCCCGCCCGAGCGCGCGAAGCGACAAGCGTCACCGGAGCCCGCTGACACAGCTACTCCCCGTCCTGGCGTGATGCTCCCCATCTCACGGGATTCCGCCCATCGGCCGACCGCCCAGAGACCAGGGCACGCGCCCGGCAGCGTGGGCACTCGGCTGCCGTCCGCAGGGCCCCGACCCCGGACTCACCCCCTTGATTTCTCGCGCGCTCCCGCCCGTCGCCCTCACCGGCATCGCCGCTGCACCGGGGCCAGGCTCATGGCCCTCCTCAGCTCGCCCCCGTGCTACCAGCGTCATCGACCGGAGGACTCGCTCCTCTACCGCACCCTCGAGACCCATCTCGACGCCTTCCTGGCCCGCGCCTCCGACCAGGACGGCAGCCATGGGCTCCCGGCCTTCGTCACCCGCGAGCTCCGCGCCTACCTGCGCTGTGGCCGCCTCGAGCATGGCTGCGTGCAGGTCCGGTGTCAGCAGTGCGGCGACGAGATGGTCGTGGCCTTCAGCTGTAAGGGCCGCGGCTTCTGCCCTTCCTGCGGCGCCCGCCGGATGAGCGGGTTAGCCGCCCAGCTCGTCGATCGCGTCCTCCCCAGGGTGCCCGTGCGCCAATGGGTGCTCTCCCTGCCCTTCACTCTGCGCTATCAGCTCGCCTTTGACGCCAGGCTCTCCAGCGCCGTGCTCGCCGTGTTCATCCGCAGCGTCTTCGCCTGGCTCCGCCGCACCGCCGCCCGCCACGGCATCGCCGACGGCCAGGGCGGGGCCATCACCGTGATCCAGCGCTTCGGCTCCGACGTCCATTTCCACTCCATCGTCCTCGATGGCGTCTTCAGCCGCCCCGCCCCCGGCGCGGCCCCCGTGTTCCATCCCCTGCCCGCCCCCACTGACCAGGACATCGCCCACATCTTGGAGCAGATCCGCGCTCGCGTGACACGCCTGCTG
>Ga0187892_10001198_pt1 | contig 60872 bp, 56 predicted proteins | sample MA1701073metaG_FD_139345 | JGI IMG/M metagenome (GOLD analysis project Ga0187892, IMG submission 139345) | Bio-ooze microbial communities from a basaltic lava cave in the Kipuka Kanohina Cave System on the Island of Hawaii, USA - MA170107-3 metaG ... | reverse complement strand
CGCGCCTCCGCCCCAACACGCTGCCCTCATATCCGTCGTGGTCGTCGGCCTCCACGTCCATGCGACACCGAGTCCGAGTGGTAACCCTCCTTCGTTTGGTTGCGGCCATCAGGCCGCGCTGTGTTCGCCATCTGTCTGACTGTCAAGCGGGCGAGGTTGAGACTCGAGACGAGGGCGAGGTCCGGCGAGCCCCTCGGAGCGCTGTGCTTCTAACGCCGGCTGAGGAGGCGGAGTGGGGAGGGCGGGCAGGCTCCGGAGGGTCCGGATGGTCCGGAGATGAACGTCATGATGGAATCCGCTCATCTGCTCGAAACACCTCCGACTTTGGAGTAGCCGCCGTCCGGAACCCGGCCGACCGCCTGACGATGCGGCGTCGAGGTCAGGCGCTCGGATCAGGCCGTCGAGGGCTCCTGGCGTCGGTTTACGGATGAGTGCGGTCCTGAGCCAGACTCTGTGCGCAGGGCCGAGATGTTGTCAAGGGGTCAAGGGGATCATTGCCTTTCGCGGCGATTCGTCCGACTTCAGACTCGGCACCTGTGAATGAATGACGCACGCGCGGGCGCTCCTTTGGAGTCTAGGCTGGCTGGGGCAAGCAAAGCACCGTGTTGCGATCCAACACCTGGGCCCTGTTGGGGTGGCCCCCGGACTCGCTCGACCTGAATGCTTGCTCGCGCCGGGCGGGCCGGGTATGGTTCCGAGCGCGGAGGGGATGGCTTGTTGAAGGCGACGCGCGCGGCGCCTCATCCGGTGCTCAGGAAGTATTACGAGAGCGAGGGCCACCGGCAGCCCTTCGTCACTGCCCTGTTCGACGGTACCGCGAGGCACTACGACCGCGTGTGCGGGGTGATGTCGCTGGGCTCCGGGCAGTTCTATCGCCGCTTGGTGCTGGCGCGAGCGGGCCTGTCGTGCGGCATGCGTCTGCTCGACGTCGCGACCGGAACCGGTCTCGTGGCCCGCTCCGCGGTGCGCATTCTCCGTGAGCCCGGCGCCGTCATCGGAATCGACCCGAGCGCCGGCATGCTGCGGGAAGCGCGCAGGGTGCTCTCCGGTCCCCTGGTGCGGGGGACGGTGGAGGACCTGCCGTTCTCGGACGCCGGCTTCGATTTTCTCAGCATGGGCTACGCCCTCCGTCACGTGGCCGATCTCGGCGTGGCCTTCCGGGAATGCCGGCGAGTCTTGAAGCCGGGCGGGCGCCTCCTGGTCCTGGAGATCTCGCGGCCCCGGTCGGCCGTGACCGAGTGGGCCCTCCGCGTTTACTTTCAGACGGTGCTGCCGCTGGTCATGCGGATCGCCACGGGAAGCGCGCAGGCCGGGCTGCTCACGCAGTACTACTGGGACACGATCGCCGAGTGCGTTCCGCCGGCGACGATCCTCGAGGTCTTGCGGGCCAGCGGCTTCGTGGAGGTCGAGCGCCACGTGCACGGTGGGCTCCTCAGCGAGTACGTCGCGGTGAAGCCGGCGCGGTGACGCCGACAGCAGGTGGCTTGATCGGCCGGTTGTGGCAGTCTCGGCCGAGGACCGACTCCTGAGTGGCGACGCTGCTCGGGAGGGCGATGAAGTTCACTCGATACTTCGAAGCGGTCCGACTCCGCCCGGATCGTGCGATGATTCGGCTGGAGTGGATTCAGCATGTCATCCAGCATCCTGTGAAGGAAGTGGTTCAGGCGGACGGTCGCATTCGCCGCTGGGCGTCAATCCCAGAGACGGCAGGTAGGTATCTGCGCGTCGTACTGCTGGCCGACGGCGAGACCGTCCACAACGCGTTCTTCGATCGTTCGTTCACGCCATGAAAATCAAGTATTTCCAGGACACGGACACCTTGTATATCGAGTTCAGGGCCGGTGAAGTCAGCGAAACGAGAGATCTCGACGAGAACACTCAGATCGACGTCGATCGTGGCGGGAACATCTGTGCCATTACGATCGAACACGCCAGAGAACGGACCGACCTTCCCTATTTCTCGTTCGAGCAGGTAGGGACCTGTCCTCCCGGTGCAGCCGGCCACGCCGGCCGACTCCTCGCTGAGTGATAGTCTGCACGGCAGGGACCCCGGGGGCCCCAATTGGAGGTCCCGGCAAGGAGCGAAGGCCGCATCGGGACAGTGAGTTTCCACGGCGGGAACGTCTGGCCCGGCGCCCCGGCCACCGTTGACGCGGCCCGCTCGGACCAGCGCGCCGGCCTAGCGTAGTCCGCCGGCCGGGCGCGGTGGCTGGCTCGGTTTCTGGGGTCGGGCCCGGGGCATTCGATCTCGCGTTCGTGGTACCTTCCGGTGGATCGAGGATCCAGTCGCGTCGATGGAACTCTTCCACTCCACCGTCCGATGACTCTGGCCGAGCACGGCGTGGCCGGCGGTGACGGAGACATCGGGCCTGCCGAGGCGACGAGGCTCGCCGCGCTCGTGGCTGAGCTGGTCCCGTCCCGGCTCGCGCCCCTGTTCGACGCGTCGTTCATCCGGTCGAGTCACCTGTATGACGAGTTCATCCACCGGCTGGCCGTCCAGGTATTCCGCGCGGGGCTCGAGGGCGCAGCGCGCCAGGGGGGCAGTGCGGAGGAGATCGCGGTGCGCGCGGGCCTCGACCGGGAGCGAGCGCGGCTCCCGCTCGACTGGATCCTTCGTCAGCTCGCGGCGCGCGGGGTGCTCGAGGAGGCAGCCGCGGGTGTGGCACCGCGCCGGTTCCAGGCGCGCGAGCCACTTCCCGAGCTGGATCCGGCACCCGTGCGCGACGCGCAGCGGCGCCATGATCCATCGTGGCTGCCGTCGTACGCGCTGGCGGAGACCGCCGCCCGGGACTACCCGCGGTTTCTCCGCGGCGAAGCGACGGGAGAGGAGATTCTCTTCTCGCCGGCGCGGTTCCGGCTCTGGCTCGACTACTTTTCCAACGACAACGGCCTCTACGCCGTCAACAACCGCGTGGGCGCGCTCGCTGTCGAGGAGTGGATGCCCTGGAACGTGGGGGCCCTGCTGGAGCTCGGAGGTGGCCTCGCGAGTGCGGCGATCGCCGTGCTGGAGCAGCTCCAGCAGGTGGGGCGGCTGGGGGGCCTTCGCGAGTATCGGTTCACGGAGATCATTCCCGCTTTCCTCAGACGCGGGCAGCTGAGCCTGCAGGCCCGGTTTCCGGACGCGCCCTTTCTGACCTTCGGGCAGGTCGACATGAACCGGCCCTTCGAGGAACAGGGCGTCGCACCGGCGAGCCTGTCCGCCGTCTACGCGGTCAACACGCTCCACGTGGCGCACGACCTCGCCGCGACGATGGGCGAGATATTCCGCGCCCTCGAGCCCGGCGGCCGGCTCGTCGTCTCCGAGTGCGTGCGTCCGTTTCCCGGCCAGGCGATCTATACGGAGTTCGTCTTCAACCTGATGGAGACGTTCCGGTCCCCGCGGCTGGATCCCGTCTACCGTCCGAACGGCGGGTTTCTTACGCCCGAGCAGTGGACGGCGGCGCTCGAGGCGGCGGGATTCGCCGATGTGCGCCTGCTTCCGGATATCGCGCGCATCCGCGAACGGCTTCCGGCGTGCTCCGTCGCGGCGATTGGAGCGAGTCGCCCGCGGTGAGCCCGCGGCGACGCGACGCCGAGGCCGGCGGCGGCAGGTTCAGCGCGACCGGCCTTCGAGGTCCAGCCTCTAACCGACGTCGCGTCTCGCGGGTGCAGTAGGGATTCGTGACGCGGGATAATTTGGCTGCCGCCAGCGCCCGCAGCGACGCGGGCGAGCGACAACCCGGGGGCCGCAGAGGCGCGGGCGAGGCGACAACCTGGGGGCCTGCAGCGACGCGGACAAGGAGACAGCCCTGGTGCCCGCAGCGACGCGGGCGAGGCGACAACTCCGGGGGCCCGCGCCTGAAGGTCCGCCGCCCGGCGCCCCACACATCCCGCGAACGGAGCGCGAATCGCCGAGCCGCCCCGCCGGACAGCGTGCGAGCCGGGGCTCGCCAAGGGGATCGCGCAGCCGTCGGGTCACGAACGCCAGCGAGATTAGCGCCCGGCCCAGTCAGGCCTCTCGCAGATGGCCGAGCAGCAGGACATTCAGCTGAACCAGCAGGAGCTTGTTCCACGCCATCGCCGCGTCGAGGGCGGCGTGGGGATCCTCAATCTCGGTCCGGAAGATCCCGGCCAGCGCGGTCTGGACGACGCTGATCGCGCCCACCATGAAGTGCGGCGGGATACCCCCGCCCTGTCGCGCGTCACGGTGGCTGTGGGCGAGAGCGACCGACAGTAAGTAGTAAGCGAAGCCGTGGCTCAGCGCGAGGTCCGCGGTCTCGCGCAGCCAGCGGCCGAGGCTGTGCTTGCGCCTCTCGAGCCGCTCGAGATCGGAAGTGCCGTCGGCGCGGAGGAAGAAACGCGCCGTCCCGGGGAACTCGAGGAGATGCTCGTACACGGCGGCGGTGAGCGCCGGCTCGTGCCGGAGGACGAGTGGAGCCGTGCGACGGATGGCGGCCAGGTCGGCGTCGCCGAGGTTGACGAATTCCATCAGCTCGCGGATGAACCGCGGCATGTCGCTGCCCGGCCGGTAGGCGGGCGGCGTCACAACCGGTCTGCCCGCCGCGCGTTTCGTGCCGGGCGATCGCCGACCAGAGCCTTCCGATCCGGCGTCTTCGCAATCGGTAGCCGGCGGGCGGGCCTCGGCAGAGATGGTGCGCGAGTCATCGAGCCGGCCGCGAGACGAGACGCACCGGAAGCTCCACCAGACCCACGTCGAGTCGGGCCTGCGGCGAGGGGAGCCTACCGTCGGGCTCGAGTCGCCGTCACGGTTTCACGGAACGTCATCGCTGCTTCGCCCCGCGTCAGATGCGCTCGAGCTTGTCGGATCGTGGCGTCTCCGCCGCTCCGTCGCGGCCATCCGCGTCGAGATTGAGGCGCAGCCGGTAGCGTTTGCCGCCCGCGTCCACCTCGCCGCGCAGGCTGATCCCGTCTTCTCGACCGACCCTGAGCTTGAAGCGGTACGGCAGGCCGCCGAGATCCAGCTCGCTCTCGAGGGTCAGTCCGGCAGGCGCGTCTCCGGCGGCGCTCGGGCCCGCGGGCCCGAAGGCGAAGACGAGTGCGGTCAGCATCACTGTGACGGTTCGCATCGGGTCCTCCGTGTGCCGACGCTGATTCATCGGCGCTCACAGGCGTCGACCGGGCCCATCGGCGGTGTTCGCGCGGTCGGGCTCCGCGCAGCGTGCCCCGAGGCCCGCAGGATATCGTGACTCTGCCTCCACGCGGCGAGAGCGTTAAGCGCCGGATTTGCGCGGGCCCGATGGTCGCCAGGCTGACACCCTTTTCCCGGGGACCCGTCGCAGCGTCAACGTGAATCCGGCGTGACGAAATCGATGGGGGACCGCTCGCAATGGCTTGAACACGTGCTGACGACGAGGGTCCACTGTCGCGTCAACCTACCCCCCGGGATAGTATTCGACACAAGGGCAGCGATGGCTCCCTTCGCACGCCATCAGGCCTCTGAAATGCCCACTCATCCCTCGATCCCGCAGGATTCAGGGTCATGAATCACGAAACGACCGGACCTGGGGCCGCTGCGAGTGTCTCCCGAGGTCGCAGCGGCTAGCGGCAGGGGCAAGCTTTGTGCCGATGCTCGAGTGAGCGAGAATGCGGACGAGGCGTCGACAGGCGAGCAGCTTCGCTTGCCGGCCGGTGCCGATCGATGGGTCCGATCAACCGAGGAGGGTGCGGTCCACAGAGGATGATGGAGCACGGTCAATCGAAACAGCAGGTGCGATCTCCGGGGGGAGCGGACGCAGCGACGGGGCCGGCGCTGGCGTGCGCGGCGGCGAGGGCGCGCGCCTTCTCCATCGACGGGCTCGAGCTGCACGGGCTCGAGTGGCCGGCCGATGGCCCGCCCGTGCTGCTCCTCCACGGCGGGGCGGCGCACGCCCACTGGTTCGACCCAGTCGTCCCCGCACTGCGGGGGCGGTACCACCTCGTCTCGCTGGACCAGCGGGGCCACGGCCTGAGCGGATGGCCCTCGCCGCCGGCCTACCGCACCGAGGACTTCGCGCGTGACATCGCGGCCGTGGCCGATCGTCTGGGGTGGGAGCGCTTTGCCCTCGCGGGCCACTCGATGGGCGGCCACAACGCGATGGCCTTCGCGGCGTGGCATCCGGAGCGCGTCTCGCAGCTCGTGATCATCGACAGCCGGCCGGCGCACCCGCCGGATCGGCTCCACCACTTGCGCGAGCGGGGATACCGGCCGCTGCGCCGGCACGCGACGGCCGCCGCGGCGCTCGAGTCGTTCCGGCTGCTGCCCCGCGAGACGATCGCGCAGCCAGGAGTGCTCGAGCATCTCGCGCGGAAGGGCATCATCGAGCGCGACGGAGCCTGGCTCTACCGGTTCGATCCGGCGTGCAACGGGACGCGGCAGCCGGTGGATGCCTGGACGCTCCTCGACCGGATCAGTGCGCCGACGCTCATCATTCGCGGTGAGCTGAGCCCGATTCTCCCGCGCGAGATGGCGGAGCGGATGCGGGGGCTGATTCCGCGGGCCGACATGGTGGAGATCGCCGGCTCGTACCATCATGTGACCCTCGACGTGCCTGACACGCTCGCCGGCGTGCTGGACCGGTTCCTTCAACAGGAGGTCGACCGCCCATGATCGAGATGACACTGGCGATCGCCGAGAAGGCCGTGGCGGCCGCGCTGAAGAGGGCGACGCAGCTCGGCACGCCGATGACCGTGTCGGTCGTCGACGAGGCCGGGCGGCTGGTGATGACCGCGCGCGGCGACGGCGCCGGCTTCCTCACGCCGGAAACCTCGCGGGCCAAAGCGGTCGCAGCAGCCGCGTTCAAGCGGCCAACGCGCGAGATGGTCGAGCTGCACGCGAAGCACCCGGCGTTCTGGGGCTCCCTGCCGAGCGTGGTGGCCGGGCAGGCGCTTCCGAGCACGGGCGGCGTTCCGATCGTCCGCCACGGACGCATCATCGGCGGGGTCGGATGCGGTGGTGGGACCGGAGACCAGGATCACGAGTGCGCCGAGGCCGCCGCGGAGGCCGTGACGGAATAGTCGTCCTATTCCCTTGGCCGCGTCTTCTGAGGAGGTTGACTGCTCGGTCCGCGGAACGCGGGGGCAACGTCGGTCATGAAGCGGTCCAGGAGCGAGCGCGGGTCCTTGGGGAGGAACATCGTCGGGATGAAAAGCATCCCGACACCGGCCTCGGCGAGCGTGGCGAGCCGGTCCTGGACCTGGGCGGCACCGCCGGAGAGCATCCAGTCATCCACGGTCGCGTCGTCTCGTCCCATCCGCCGCATGACGGACGAGCGGACCTCGGCCACTTCGGCCCGGTCGTCGCTCAGCGCCAGGACCATGTTGGCCGAGCGCAGGATCGTCCGGGAATCGCGGCCCACGGCGGCGCAGTGCTCATCGAGGATGCGGCCCTTGTGGGTTAGGATCTTGGGCCCGCCCCAGACGTTCCAGTGGTCGGCGTGCTTCGCCGCGATGCGGAGCGTGACCTTCTCGCCGCCGCCGCCGATCATCAGCTCCGGGTGGGGCTGCTGGACGGGCTTCGGCATGAGAGGGGCGTCCTCGAGCCGGTAGTACCGGCCCGCGAAGGTCGTGCGGTCCCGGGTCCAGAGCGACTGGAGCACCTCGCACGCCTCGTCGAGCATCTCGAGCCGCTGGCGCATCGTGTGGAAGGGGATGCCATAGGCGCGGTGCTCGTTCTCCTGCCAGCCCGCGCCCATCCCGCAGATCAGCCGCCCGCCGGAGACGATGTCCACGTTGGCCGCCATCTTGGCGAGGACCGCTGGGTGGCGATAGGTATTGCCGGAGACGATGGTGCCAACGCGCAGGCGGCTGGTCACCGCGGCGAGCGAGGCGAGGGTGCTCCAGCACTCGAGGGTGTCACCGGCGCGGTCGCGCGTGTTGGGCATGAAGTGGTCCGTGACGCAGGCAGCGTCCCAGCCGGTCGCATCGAGATGGCGCCACAGGGCGAGCACGTCCGCCCACTCGCCGCCCAATCCTGTGAAGATCGCGAATCGCATCATGTTCTCCGGCCCGCGGGTTTGTCAGCATCCAATCAGGGCACGAAGACTTGCCGGATGTACCAGGGCAGCATCGAGATGCTGACGACCCGCTCGGATCCGTCGAGCACCGAAGCGAGGGCGGGCACGTTGATCCGGAACTGAAGATTCCGCACGTGCTCGACGCCGGCGGGCCCGCTCTTGAGGACGTCCACGCCCTGGTCCAGGCGATAGATCCGGTGAATGGTCGGGTCGACGGCGCTGCGCACGTTGGTCTCGCTCTTGATCCGCACGGCCGGGCCCCGGTCGTACACGAAGCGTAGCTCGATGGACTTGCCGTCGCTCTCGCGCATCTCCCACGCTTCCTCGCCGGTGATGGTGTCGGCTCCCTCGCTCTTGCTGGACTGCTGGTGGGTCACCGTGGCGGGAACCGAGTTCTTGTAGGGCCCCGGGACGGCCCCCGGCGCCCCAGCGAAGACGCGGATGACGAACGCCGATGCCTCGCTCGTCTCGGGATTCCTGGCGGGGACAACCACGGCGACCGCCCGGCTGTTGCCTCCGGGGATCGTCTTACCGTCGGCGTCCTGGCTGAGGATGCGCTCGATGAACACCATGAGCACGTTGGCCGTCGCCGACGGACCCGATCCGATCGGGTCGACCTTCCAGGGCGCCGGCAGCCAGGTTTGCACGGCGCTCTGCCTCGGCGCGCGCAGCGCGACGACGACGCGCGAGTCCATGTTCGACTCGACGAAGGTCTCCGCCGATGCGCGGGTTGCTGGGACGAGGCTGCTCCCTATCAGCAGCAAGGCGGGCAGCAGCAGTGCGAGCGATCGATGCCGCATGGACGCTCCTCCCCCACGCCGGGATCCCCGGCTATCGCAGACCGCTTTCACGTGTCTCCGCCGCGATGATGACGGGCCAGGCCCGAGTGCGGACCGCGACAGCGCCGGCCCGGCGGGAGTCCACGGCGGCGCCCGAACGGGTCGGAGCCTGTCAGGGAATTTCCGGGTGCGTTCGGGCGCTGCTGTCGTTCCCATGCACGCCGATTGCACAGGGTAGGTCGAGGGCGCGTTGCCATCAATCGAACACCACGACGCCGCGCGCCACCCCACCGCTCCGCATGGCCGCGAAGCCCTCGTTGATGCCCGCGAGCGGGTAGGTGCGGCTGATGAGCTGATCGAGCTTGAGCCGCCCGTCCAGGTAGAGATCGACGAGCCGGGGAAAGTCGACCGTGGGCCGGGCGGATCCGTAGAGCGTTCCCTTGAGGGTCTTCTCCTGGAGCGCCATCGTGTAGGGCGTGATCGGGGCCCGGACGTTCATCGCGGCCATCCCGACGATCACCGCGGTGCCGCCCGGCCGGATGGCGTCGACGATCTGTAGGGTGGTGGCCTCACCGCCGATCGCGTCGAAGGCATAGTCGACGCCGCGGCCGCCCGTCAGCTCGCGCACGCGGTCGACCACGCTGGCGGCGCCTGCGTTGAGCGTGTGGGTCGCGCCGAACTCCCGCGCGAACTGGAGCTTGAGGTCCAGGAGATCGCACGCGATGATCGTGCTCGCGCCCACGAGCCGGGCGCCCTGGACCACGTTGAGCCCCACGCCTCCGCAGCCCACGACCAGGACCGACGAGCCGGCCTCCACGCGAGCGGCGTTCGTGACGGCCCCCACGCCGGTCGGGACGGAGCACCCCATGAGCGCGGCCTGCGGCCACGGCATCTTCTTCCGGATCGGGACGAGCATCTCCGCCGGGCAGACGACGAACTCGGCGAACGTCCCGAGGCGCGCCATCTGGAAGACGTCCTGGCCGCCGCGCGTAAGCCGGAAGGTACCGTCGAGCATGCCCCAGCGCGCCGACTGGTGGCCGTCGCACAGGATGGACCGGCCGCTCGAGCAGTAGAAGCAGCGCCCACACTGGGGGCGGAACGAGAAGATGATATGGTCGCCCGGCCGGACGGTCGTCACGCCCGCGCCGACCTCCTCGACGACGCCCGCGGCCTCGTGGCCGAGCACCATCGGGAGCGGCAGCTTCCAGTCACCGTTCATGATGTGCCAGTCGCTGTGGCAGATCCCGGTGGCCTTGACTTGAACGCGGGCCTCGCCGGCCCGCGGGCCCTGCTGGTCGACGTCGACGACCTGCAGCGGCTGGTTGGCTTCGTAGAGAATCGCGGCCTTCATGGCGGCTGCCTCCATCTGCGGTGTGGGGCCGACCCTGCTCCTGGTCCCCCGGCCTTCCGGGGCTCGATGCCGGACCGGCTTCGCGGCGTGCCTTCGAGCCGGCGCCACGACCGAGGGCCGACCGTCCGAGCCCGCGCAACCCCCGCATCTTATCTCACTACGATCCCGACGACGCGGCGATGTGCAAGTTTCACCTCGAAGCCGCGCGCGCTGAGGAGCTCCAAGGCGGTATCCAGTACACGCCCGTGGACGCCATCGCCACGGTTGAAATGCCGCAGCGGGCGAGCCAGTCGGCCAGAGGGTAGAGATCCGCGGCGAAGGCGCCGAACGAGCGGACATCGCGCCCTTTGGGGTCGCGGCCGGCCGGGCCGCGACTCAATGGCGCTCGCCGCCGATATCGACACCCGCCGCGTTCAGGTTGCCCCGACGGAGGGTCAGGCCGGGCAGGTGCCGGCGCTTGGCTTCACGTGTCAGCAGGCACCCTCGTTGAACAAGACGCCCGTACGCTCGGACTTGCTTATGTGTACGAGATGATCACATGTTGCGCCGATGGCGGGAGGGATACAGCTCGTTGCGCGAGAATCCGGCGGTGCGGAACATCCGGTCGTACTGGGACAGCGTGTAGGCATCGCCGCTGGGAGTGGACACCAGCATCACCAGGCTGAAGCGAGCGCTCTGCGGCGGGGAGACGCGGTCCTCGTTCGGTACGAAGTCGAGAGTAACCCGAGGCTGGTCAGGTAGTCGCAGAGGATGCGCACGCCGCGGGGCGACCCGCCGCAACGACCCGCGAGAGTCTCGGCGGTTTCCCGGTTTCCGCCGATCGCCGAGAAGAGATCTAGCTCCAGGGCACCCTTCAGGGCCGCCGTGCGCTGATACGCCGTGATCGTGTCGAAGAACAGCTCGGGGGATGGAGCCGGACCAGCGGCACTCATTGTCTCGTTCTCCCTGCCAAGGTGAACCGCGGCGATCGACACCAGCTCGGCGGCACTCGGGACCAGCAGCGGTCAGGAAAGTGGAGCGGCCGATGTGGCCGTCTCGTCGAGGTCGTCGCATTCGTCGACGCCGCGGCCGCCACGACGCCTTCGGGGATGATAATGTACGGGTCGCACGCTGATCAACGCCAGCGGACGGCGCGCGGCCGCGCATGGGCCGAGGGACATCACAACGAGCGGAGGACACGATGGGACTCGAGCGGGAGGCACAAGCGGTCATCGACCTGACGATCGCGGCCGGACGGCCGCCGTACCACACGCTCTCGCCGAAGGAGGCGCGCCAGCTCTTCCGGGACACCCGCGGGGCCGTCCAGCCGAGGCCGCCCGAGATGGCCGCCGTGAAGGACCTGACCGCCGACGGACCGCACGGGCCCATCCCGCTCCGGCTCTACCGGCCGCTGGGTCCCGCCGCGGGCGCGCCGCTGCCGGCGCTCGTGTACTACCACGGCGGCGGCTGGGTGATCGGAGACCTCGACACGCACGACGTCGTGTGCCGGCAGCTCGCCGAGCAGTCGGGGGTCGTCGTCGTATCCGTCGATTACCGAATGGCGCCCGAGCACAAGTTCCCCGCGGCGGTCGACGACGCGTTCGCCGCCCTTACGTGGGTGGCCGGCAGCGGCGCAGCGCACGGGATCGACGGGCGCCGGCTCGCGGTCGGCGGTGACAGCGCGGGCGGCAACCTGGCCGCCGTGGTGTCGATCGTGGCGCGCGATCGGGGCGGACCGGCCGTGTCGTTCCAGCTCTTGATCTACCCGGTGACCGACATGGCCAGCGACGCGCCGTCGCACACCGCCTATGCGAACGGCTATCTGCTCACCCAGGACAGCATGCTCTGGTTCATCGACCACTACCTGGGGAGCCCGCAGGACGCCAGCGACTGGCGCGCCTCTCCGCTCCTGGCGCCCTCGCTCGACAGGCTGCCGCGAGCGCTGGTGATGACGGCCGGGTACGATCCGCTCCGCGACGAGGGTGATGAGTACGCGCGGCGGCTCCGCGAGGCCGGCAACGTGGTCGACCACATCTGCTACGGGGGGATGATCCACGGCTTCGTCGGCATGGGCCGCCTCGTTGCGACCGCCAACCGGGCCATCGCCCATGCCGGCGTGTCCCTGCGCCAGGCCCTCGCCGGCCCCTGAAAGAGGCCCATCGGGCGTCGGCCGATTCCGCTACTCCTCCAGGAACGCGAGGACGGCGCGGTTGAACTCCTCGGCCGAGATCCGGGAGGCCGCGTGGCCGCCACGCTCGAGCAGGACGAGCTTGGCGCCGGGGATCGCGCGCGCGAGCGCCTCGGAAAAATAGGGGGGCGTCAAGTGGTCGTCCCGGGCGCAGATGACGAGGGTAGGAGCGGTGATCCTGCCGAGCTGGGCGGTCCGGTCGAAGGCGAGGATCGCCTCGATCCGACTCGCCACGATCTCGACCGCGGGGAACGAGGACAGCGCCGCCTCTTCCTCGTGCTCGAGCTGGGCCGCGTTGGCGCTGATCCACCAGCTCGGATAGAAGAGCGCCGACGCGCGCTGGTAGGCGGCCGCGCCGCTCCGGAGCAGGATCTCCGTCCGGGCGGCGAAGCACCGGCGGAAGAACGCGTCCGCCGCCGTCCACGTGCTCGACAGCACCAGCTTCCGGAGCCGCTCGGGATCCTCGATCGCCATGATCTGGCCGATCGCGCCGCCGGTCGACTGGCCGACGACGTGGGCTCGCTCGATGCCGAGCGCGTTCATCAGGCCCAGCAGGTCGTCGGTCATCTGCTCGACCGAGTAGGTGATGCGCGAGCGGTCGCTCTGGCCGGTGCCGCGATGGTCGTGCAGGATCACGCGGTAGCGGCGTCCGAGGTCGGCGAGCTGGCTCCGCCAGTAGGAGCCGACGCCGCCCAGTCCGGGAACGAGCAGGACCGGCTCGCCGCTTCCGTGCTCCTCGTAGTACAGCTCGATGTCTTTCACCCGGATCTTCGGCATCGGTCGATCCTCACCATGTCTGCCGGCCCGACAACTCCCTGGCGCGGCTCGCGGCCAGTCGAGCGGAATGCGCGCGAGCGCCCTGGGGTCGAGCGCAGGCGAGCGGCGGTGCCGGCATGATAACAGCTGTCCGGGAGGCGTAGGCATGAGCACCACCGCCGATCGGTTGGCGCGGGTCGCGGTCAGGCGGACATGTCGGCTGACTCATATGGGTCGGCGGACGGGCCGCCCGTTCGAGGTCACAATCTGGTTTCTGGTGGACGGCGACCGCGTCTATCTCGCGACGATGAACATGCAGCGGAACTGGACCCGCAACGTCCAGACGACCCCGCGGGTGACGTTCCGGATCGGCCCGGAGACCTTCACCGGCGACGCGAGCGTGGTGGCCGAGGCGAGCGAGATGGCGCGCGTCGCGGAGCTGCTGAGACGGAAATACTGGCTCGCCCGTCCCTACCTCTGGATCAAGAAACGCCCGGACGGCGCCTTCCGCGTTCGCCTCACCGAGTAAGCCCTCACCGAGGCGGGGGGCACGGTGGTCGGCAGCGTGACGCCCGAGGCTTCGAGATCGCGCATTCCCGGCGGATCGCGCTCCTCAAGAACGACAGGATCCGATACCGCACTACAGAGAAGCAGGCCCTCGCACGGGCACGCGTGCGGGCGTTCTTCCTGGCGGCGAAGGGCTTGACCGGCCCGGAGGCTACCAGGCGAGCCAGCCGGCGTCGACCGCGATGGTGTGACCGGTGACCAGGCTTGACGCGGCCGAGGCCAGGAAGAGCATGGCGCCTTCGAGGTCTTCCGGCACGCCGACCTTGCCCATCGGAGTGCGGGCGGCGATCTTCCCGCTGATTTCCGGGTCCGAGAGCAACCGCTCGGTGAGAGGAGTACGCAGGTAGGTCGGGGCGATCCCGTTGACACGGATGCCGTGGGGGGCCCACTCGCCGGCCAGCGTCCGGGTGAAGTTGACCACGCCGCCCTTGGATGTGCAGTAGGCCAGGTTGGCCGAGATCGGGCTCCCGCGGTATCCCATGATGGACGCGACGTTGATGATGCGGCCCGATCGCCGTGCGAGCATGCCCGTCCCGACCGCGCGCGCGCAGAGGAAATAGCCGGTCAGGTTCACGCCGATCACGCTGGTCCAGTCGGCGAGCGTGAGATGCTCGGGCGCCTTGCGGACGTTGATGCCGGCATTGTTCACCAGGATGTCGACCTTGCCGAGCGCACGCTCAGCGGTCGCGACGCCGGCCAGCACGGATTCCTCGTCGGTCACGTCCATCATGAGCGCCAAAGCCTGGCCACCCCCGCTCAAGATCTCGTCGGCCATCCGCTGCGCAGGCTCCAACGCCTTGTCCGCGAGCACCACGGCGGCGCCGGCCCGCGCATAGGCCCTGGCGGTAGCCCCGCCCACCGCGCCGCCGCCGCCCGTGATGAGGGCGACCTCACCCTCGAGCCCGAAGAGCTGCCGCAGGTAGTCGGCAGGATCCGCCATGGTGCCGGGCTACGGATGGATCTGGCGGTAGGCGAAGCGGGCCCGGTGGCCGTGGGCGCCGAACCGGGCGTTGTAGTCCTTGGTCATGGCCTCGAGGGTCGGGGATTCGAGGAACGCCCGGAGCGATTCCTCGGAGTCGAACTCGTAGCAGACCATATATTGCCACGGCTCGCTGCCCACATGCTCGCTGTCGAGCGGGATGGCCTCGTAGCGCCGCATGGCGACACAGCCCGGGACCCAGGTCGCCTCCGCGGCGCGCACCGTGTTGTACCACTCGTTGAACTCGGCGGCCAGCTCGGGCGCGATCATCGCCTTGACCACGAACAGCGCGGGCGGTGGCACGGCTTGCGGTGATCGCCTACTTCCCCGCGCCGTACGTGATCCGGTAGATCGCGCCCGCCTGATCGTCCGAGACGAAGAGCGCGCCGTCGGGCGTCGCCTGCACGTCGACCGGGCGCCCCCAGCGCTGGCCGCGGGCGTCCTGCCATCCCTGGGCGAAGACCTCGTACGTGAGCGACCCGTCCGGGCCGCGCCGGACGACGGTCAGGCGGGCGCCGATCGGGACGGAGCGGTTCCACGAGCCGTGCTCGGCGATGAAGATCTGGTTCCGGTACCCGGCGGGGAACATCGTACCCGTATAGAACCGGAGGCCGAGCGCGGCGACGTGCGGGCCGAGCTCGACCGCCGCCGGCGTGAAGTCCGAGCACGGGCGCTTGGCGCCGAACTCCGGGTCGCTGATGTCCGTGCCGAAGCAGTAGGGGAAGCCGAAGTGCATGCCGGCCTTCGGCGCCTGGTTGAGCTCGTCAGGCGGCCGGTCGTCGCCGAGCATGTCGCGCCCGTTGTCGGTGAACCACAGCTCGCGGGTCGCCGGGTGCCAGTCGAAGCCGACCGAGTTACGGACGCCGCGGGCGAAGACCTCGAGGTGGCTACCGTCGGGCCGAATGCGGGTGATGCTCGAGTACTCCGGCCGTTCGCGCTCGCACACGTTGCAAGGCGCGCCGACCGGCACATAGAGGAGGCCGTCGGGGCCGAAGCGAATGAACTTCCACCCGTGGTGGCGGTCGCTCGGGAACTTGTCGTTGACGACGACCGGGGCCGGCGGGCTGTCGAGCCGCGACTCGATGCCGTCGAAGCGGACGACCCGGTTGACCTCGGCGACGTAGAGCGCGCCGTCGCGGATGGCGACTCCGTTTGGCATGTTCAGTCCGCGCGCGATGACCCGGACCTTGTCCGCGCTCGTCCCATCCTTCCCGCCCGTGACCGCGTAGACGACGCCCTCGCGCATAGTTCCGACGAAGAGCGTGCCGCCCGACGAGAGGGCCATCGAGCGCGCGCCCGGCACGTCGCCGGTGTAGGTGCTGATCTGAAAGCCGCTCGGGAGCTTGATCCTGTCGAGTGGTAGCTCGGCCGCGACGGCACCCGCCGCGACAGCGAGCGCAGTTACCAGGAGGGCCGGAGTGGTCACCGATCGAAGGGTTGTCATCGATCTCCTCGGTGTCAGTGTGTGGGTGTGCTCGCTGGGGGTTTCACGCGTGGATTGTACTCCCCGGACGCGAGAGCCGCCCGCGACCTCACCCGGTGCGCTGAAGCATGAGTTGGGCCGGGTCGTGTCCTTAGGGGACATACTTGTCCCAAAATCCCGGTTCGGGGTCGATCGGCTGAATGACATCGACCCACGTTCCTGAGGGATCGTACAGAGCGAAGCGTCGCTGACCCCAGGGCTCATCATGCAGTGGATACGCGATCTCCACGCCGGCGCCCTTGAAGCGCTCGAACTCCGCGGCCGCATCCTCGACCTGAACCGTGACAAACATCCCTTTGCCGTTGAAAGTGTCGGAACCGGGAGGCTGGGACGGATGATCTGGAGCCATGAAGGCGATCCCAAAAGGGTGATCTCCAGTCGCAGCGAGGTAGACGAACCAGGACGCTTCGAAGACCACCTGAAAGCCGAACCATCGGAGATAGAAGTCCCGGCATTGCAGCCGCTTGTCGGTAACGATTATCGAGTACAGGTCCTTGATGTACATGCCCAGTCCGCCTTCTCTATGTCAGCCCACCGTTCAGGCTGAGCGGCCCGCGAGCCGGCCGGCTCAAGCTTGGTGCTTGGCGGTCCTTGCCATCAGACCCAGTTCTCCGTCTTGAGACCCACCACGCCGCCCGAAATGTTTGGAGTTGTTGGTGACAAACGTCAACCCCATCGACAAGGCATGGGCCGCCATGAGGGTGTCGAATGTGCCGATGGGCTCGCCGCGTCGAGCTAGTGAGGCGGCGACCGCTCCGCAGCGGGCTGATCGAAGGGGACAACCGCCACGCCCTCCACGAAGATGACCGGTCGTCGACGACCCCGGATCTGCCAGCCGCCGGCTCCGGTGCCGCGTCCCCAGTCCGTGGGCGCTGGCGCCGCGTGCTCCAGTCCCGCTGTCCTGGGCGGTGCACGACGCGCTCGACCCGAAGAGGTGATAAGCTCGGCGCCGTGACCGAACTGGGCCGACGGCTCGACATCTTCCGCACGCCGGACGAGCGCTTCGCGGATCTCCAGGAGTATCCATTCCGGCCCTGCCACCAGTACTGGCAGGGGCTGCGGATGCACTACGTCGACGAAGGCCGTGGAACACCGGTCCTCCTGCTTCACGGCGAGCCGACGTGGAGCTACCTGTACCGGTCGATGATTCCGCCGCTCGTCGCGGCGGGCTTCCGCTGCGTCGCGCCGGACTACATCGGCTTCGGCAAGAGCGACAAGGTCCTCGACGACGCCTGGTACGTCATCGAGCGGCACGTCGAGTCCATCCGGTCGCTGATCGAGGCGCTCGACCTGCGTGACATCACGCTGGTCGTCCACGACTGGGGCGGCCCGATCGGTCTCCGGCAAGCCGTCGACATGCCGGAGCGCGTGAGCCGCCTCGTGATCCTCAACACATGGCTCCACCACCACGGGTTCCACTACAGCGACATGATCCGGCGGTGGCGGAGCTACGCGCTCGGGTTCGCGCCCGGTACGGGCGACATGCCGACCGGCGAGATTGTCGCGCGGTGGCCACGGATCGACGAGGGGCGCCGGAGCGCGGTGAAGGCCGCGTACGACGCCCCGTATCCCGATGCGGCATCGAAGGCCGGCCCCAGGCGCTTCCCGTGGTGCTTGCCGTTCGCGGAGCCTCTCGCCGGCAATGCGGCGGACCAGGCGCGCTGCTTCGAGGCGATCACGCAGTGGCAGAAGCCTGCCCATCTGATTTTCGGCGACCGGGACGAGATCTTCAGCGGCGACTGGGCGCGCGCCTGGGCGGCCGAGATCCCCGGGGCCACGGTGGACATGGTGCCGGGGCCGCACCACGTTTCCGAGGAGAGCGGCCCGACGATCGCCGGGCTCATGCTGAAGTACATGACCGCGCGGGACGTCACGTAACGAACTGGCCCCCGATCACTCACTCTCGCGATCTCACCCCAAAACGGAATGGCGCTGCGCGGGAAGGCCGGAGATTCCCGGGGGTTTGTTTGCATCCGTGCGCAGCCCCGCAGAGGCGCGGGCGTGGCTGTGCGACGCGAGCCGGCAGTTCGAGCTGAGCGACGGTCCGCGAACGGGAGCGAGCGCGCCGCGAGGCGAGGCGCGAGTTGAGCTGCCGCCCCGGCTTGCGGCAAAACGGACGCGTGGAGACTCGTCTCGAGCCCTCCCGCGGGCCGCTGGCCTACGACTCGGGTATGCCTGCGGCGCGAAACGCCTCCATGGCGCGAGCGAGCAGGGCGGGATCCTTGTAAGGGAGTCGGCCACTCGCGGCCCGATTCGAGATCTCGGGGCTGATCCTCCGCGCTTCGAGTACCTCGGTTCGGGCCTCCTCTAGTCGGTCGAGTTGCGGGCAATGACGAAGAGTCCGGAGAGCTTCGAGAGGTCCGTGATCAGGTCCTCGGCGATTCCGTCGCTGAAGTACTCCTGATCGGGATCGGAGCTCATGTTGGCGAACGGCAGCACCGCGATCGAGGGCCTGCCCGGCACGTCGAGCATCTCGGCGGGCTCGGATGCCGGGGTCCGCCCGTCTGGCGTCACGACGCGATAGGCTCTCACCGGCTTCGCGATGTTCTTGACCGGCTGCTCGCCGAGGAACTCGTACGCGAGCGCCAGCTTCCCCTCGACCTGATCGTAGGTCGTGCCAGAGATGCAGACGCCGCCGGGATCGGCCAGATCCTGAACCCGCGCGGCGATGTTGACCCCGTCGCCATACACCCGTTCACCGTCCGTGATCACATCGCCGAGGTTGATGCCGATGCGAAACCGCATCCGGCGCTGGTCGGGCAGGTCGGCGTTCCGGCTCGCCAGCGCCTGCTGGATCGCCACGGCGCACGCGAGCGCGTCCACGGCGCTGCCGAACTCGGCGAAGAGGTTGTCGCCAGGCGAGTCCACCACACGGCCCCGGTGGTCCCGGATGAGCGCGCCCATCACCTTGCGGTGGCCGGTGAGCGTGCGGACGGTGGCTTCCTCGTCCTCGCCCATGAGGCGGCTATACCCTTGGACATCTGCGCTCAGGAGGGCGGCGAGTTTCCGCTGCATGAGGTGTCCAGACTCTACGCCACCGCGCTGTACAGGGTCTTCCACGGCAGGATGACCGCGTACGTGGACTCTACGCTGGCCGCCTGTCGGCGTCAATCTGCCAAGGCGTCGGCGCGACGATCGATGCCCAGGCGGCCCGCCGGATGGCAATCCGGGTGTTCGTGGGGGTTGGGGGGGCGGAGATCCTCCTCGTCATCCATCGAGCGGCGACTGACCATCACCGCCGGGGTGGCTTCGACGCCGCGCTCATGTGCTGGGTCAGGCGCTGGCGCAGAAGAAGGCGCGACCGGTGCACGCGCGCCGTCACACCGGGCAGGCTGATGCCGAGCGCTTCCGCGACCTCCGGGTTCGACCGTCCCTCCATGTCATGCATCACGAAGGCGGTCCGGTAGTCCGGCGGCAGCTCCCCGAGGGCGCCCTGCATGATCTCCCGCAGCTCGTCCTGGATCGCGCGCTCGTCGGCGCGCGCCGACCAGTCGTCCGCCGGCTCGACGTGCGGGCCGGCGCCGTCCGCCGCGGGCACGATGTTCTCCCGTGCGATGTCGTGCTGCCGATCCGTGCCCGCCCGCAGTCTCTGGTAGGCCGCATTCGCGGTCATGCAGTACAGCCAGCCGCCGAGAGTGGAATCGTTCGCGAGCATGTGGATCTTCCGCGTGGCCGTCTCCAGGGCGCGCTGGACGACGTCGGCGGCGTCCTCGCTGGAGCCGGTGATCCGGACCGCGAGCTGGTACAGGCGATCGCCGTGGGCGTTGACGAGCGCCTCGGCAGCCTCGGGATCTTCGGTGCGGAGAGCCTGGACGAGCGCCGCATCCGGATCGCCTGCCGGAGTCGATGGGGCACTCACCGGGCTCACAGTGGGTGTCCTCCCGGCGCGGGCTCGGCGAGGCCGCAAAGCTCGAAGATTTCGGTCCGGTGGCGAAGTCCCCTGACGGCCACCGGCCCGAGGGATCGGGTGACGACAGCGTGGCCGGCGAGCCGCGCTGTCTCGGCGGTGAGCCGCGTCGCGCCGGGGGGCGCCAGCTGCTCCATTCGCGCTGCCAGGTGGGTTGTCAGCCCTACCGCAGTGTAGTCCCGGCGCACGTCGCCGGCGAGGGTGCGAACAATGACCGGGCCCGAGGCGAGCCCGATCCGTAGCTGCACCTCGGGCCTCGATGCGTCTGCCCCCTTCTCTCCATACCTGGCGGCCGCCTGGTGCATGCCGACCGCGGCCCGGCAGGCCTGCAGGGCATGGTCGTCCAGCGCCAGGGGCGCGCCGAACAGTGCCATGATCCCATCGCCCATCACCTGGTTGACCAGGCCGCCGTGCCCGTGCACGGCCGCGACCATGAGCTCCACCACATCGTCCAGGACGGTTCGAGCGTCCTCGAGGCTTCGTCCGGCGAGGAGCTCGAGCGAGCCACGGAGGTCCGCGAAGAGCACGGTGACCGTCGCGCGGACCCCGCGGGCGGCGGTTCTGGATCCGAGCAGTTGCGCTCTCGCCGGGTGCTCGGCGCCGCCCTGAAGCGCTCGGCGGTTTCGGAGCAAGGTCTCGACCCGTTGCCGGAGACTGTCTGGATCGTTACCCTTCTCGAGATAGTCGACCGCGCCGAGTCGCATCGCCTCCTTGGCCGACTCCCAGCCCGCGAATGCGGTCAGCAGGATCACGTCCGTGGTCGGGGAGGCGCGCTTGGCAGCCCTGATGACGTCCAGACCGTCACCGTCGGGCATCTTGAGATCCGTGATCACGACGTCGAACGCCTGGTGCCGGAGGCGGCGCCGCGCCATCATGACGCCGTCAGCCTCGCTGACTTCGTGGGCGTCGCGCCTGAGTAACAGTGCCAGGGTCTTTCGGATCGACGGTTCATCGTCTACGACGAGGATGGCTCCCATGGCGCGGTGGTGAACCACATTCCGTGCCAGCCCGCCGAACGGCGTATGCGTAGCCCCGCGAGGCCCGGTGATGTTCCATGGTGGTGCGCGCGAGAGTCCGCCGTGTGCCGCAATGAAACATCGGACCGAGCCGCCAGGATCCAGGAGCCCGCGCAATAGCTTCCCGGGCACTCGAGCGCCGGCAGGATCCGGCGAGAGGACGTCGGGCCCATCCCGCGCCGCCTGTAGCCAGTCGCCAGGCGATCGTTTCATTGTGAAGCGCGCGTGGTTCGGAATGAACCGGCGGCGCTACCCATGTCGTTGACAAGAAAAGCCGGGTCGACTGGCACGAGATTTGACCCTCCACCCTGGGGGGTGTATAGAGAGCCCAGCGCCAAAGCGGTCCTGGAGTCTGTCGGACTTACCGCTTCCGATGCGACATCTACCGGCTCGAGCGCTGGCAGCTCGAGCGTTGGCAGCTCGAGCGCTGGCTCCGCCGGCGCAACCCGATTGCGGGAGGTTGCCGAGGGGGCCGCCGAGGCCCCTTCCGACCCGCTAGAGGCCCGTCATGCCTGAGTCCCTGGTTGTGAAGCTCATCACCGCGATCGCGTTCGGCACTCAGTTCCTGATCTTCGCGCATCTCTACTCGTCACACCGCATCGAGTTCTTCCGGTATCTCGTCTGGGGATGGGGCCTGTCCCTGCTGGGGAAGGTTGCCGGTGTGAGCGGTGTGCTCTTTCCGCAGCTCGAGGGGGCCGCGGCCCTGGCGGTCGTCGCGTCCATCGGTGCCGATCTCTGCGTGTTCGTGGCCAGCCTGGCCTTCCGGTGGCACTACCGACTCCGCTGGCCGCACGCGCTCGCGGGCCTCGCGTTTGGGATAGTCCTGGCGCTGCTCAACGACCTGCCGTCCACGGCGGAGCTGGTCCGAACGCCAACCCGGGTTCTCGCGGGACTCCTGCTCATCGCGGCGGGAGCGGTCTTCTGGCCGGCGCGAACAGGTCGGGCGCCCTACCGGGGGGTGCGTTTCCTGGCGGGATCGCTCGGTCTCTGGGGAGCCTACCGAGTCGTCATGCCATTCCTCAATACCCAGCCGGGCACGGACGCCTACCACGCCGCCCACGTGCTCATGATCCTGCTCTACTTTCTCACCGTATTCGCCATCATCTTCATGGTGCTGGATCGGGCCCGCAGCGAGATGGCGTCGCTCAAGCAGTTCAACGAGACGCTCGTCGATGGGCTCGGCGAGGGGCTCGAGCTCGTGGACGAGACGTTCGCGGTCCAGCACGCCAACCGCTGGCTGGTCGACCAGTTCGGTCCCGTCGCCGGCCGGCGATGCTACGAGGTGCTGACCGCCGATCGCCGGCCGTGCCCCGGATGTCCGATGGCGGGGCGGCACGATATGACGGCGCCGGCGCGCCTGGAGATCGCGGGGCCGGCCGGTCGCCAGTTCCTGCTGACGTGCTCACCGCTTCGACAGCCGAACGGCCGCGTGTTCCTCCTGGAGCTCGTGGCCGACGTCACCGAGCAAGAGCGGCTCCGCGCCCGACTCACCGAGGCGGAGCGCCTGGCCGCCGCCGGGGAGCTGGCCGCGAGCGTCGCCCACGAGATTCGCAATCCCCTGGCGGCGATCGTCAATGCGGCATCGCTCCTCGAGGAAGAGGAGACGCTCTCGCGGGACGAACGCGCCGGAACCCTGGCGGCGCTCAAGAAGGAGGCCCGGCGTCTGAACGCGATTCTGTCGGACTTCCTCGTGTTTTCCCGGCGCCGGAAGCCGAGGCGGCAGCCCGGCGACGTGCGGCAAGTGGTCGACCACGTGGCGAAGCTCATCCGGGAGGGCCGCGCTCGCACGGAAGGAGTCCGGGCCACCGTCCGGGCCGAGCCGAACGTGCCGACGTTCGCGTTCGACGCCGATCAGCTCACGCAGGTGCTCTGGAATATCGCCCTCAACGGTGTCCAGGCCATGGACGGTCGCGGGGAGCTCCGGCTCGAGGTGACTCGGGAGGACGGCGAGGTCCTGATCGCCGTGTCCGATACCGGGCGAGGCATCTCCCCCGATGAGCGCTCGCGCATGTTCGAGCCCTTCTACTCCAAGAAGCAGGGAGGCACTGGGCTCGGTCTGAGCATCGCGCGGCAGATCGTCTCCTCGCACGGCGGCCGCATCGACGTCGAGTCGACGAGTGACGGAAGCCGGTTCACTGTCCGCCTGCCCCTGGGCGAGAGCTGAGCTGAGGAGCCTGTCGGAGTAGCCCATGCGACGGACCGCACGTATTCGAGCGCCGATCTCCGAATCGGGGCTATGGCTCGAATCCGTTCTTGGGGGGGAGGTTCGGAACGGGGGCGGAGCCCCTTTCCGAGTGCTCTAGTGGCGACGATTCTCGTGGTTGATGACGAGCCATCGGCACGGAGCACGCTCGCCCTCATCCTGAAGAAGCGCGGGCATCAGGTCACCCAGGCCGAGGGCGTCAAGGCCGCGGCCACCGTTCTCGCCGACGAGAGCTTCGACATCGTCGTGACCGACCTCCGGATGCCCGACGGGAATGGCTTGGAGGTGCTCCGGACCGTCCGGGCGCACTCGCCTGGTGCGGCGGTGATCGTGCTCACCGCGTACGCCGGATGGGAGTCGGCCAAAGAGGCCATGCAGCTCGGGGCGTTCGATTACTTCGAGAAGGGCCGGGAGCCGGACGAGCTGCTCCACCGGATGGAGAAGGCGCTCCAGGAGCAGTCGCTGCGCCGCGAGAACGAGAATCTCCGGGGGCAGGTCCGGGAGCGGTACGCGCTGCCGGGTGTCATCGCGCGGTCGGCCGAGATGCGCCGGGTCATGGATCTCATCGCGCGGATCGCCCCGGCCGACGCCACGGTGCTCATCCAGGGTGAGTCGGGGACCGGCAAGGAGCTGATCGCCAAGGCGATCCACCACGCGAGTCCCCGGGCACCCAAGCCGTTCGTCGCGGTGAACTGCGGGGCGCTGCCGGAGCCCCTCCTCGAGTCCGAGATCTTCGGGCACGTGAAGGGGGCCTTTACCGGCGCCATCGTGACCAAGCGGGGTCTCTTCGAGGAGGCTCACGACGGGACGTTCTTCCTGGACGAGATCGGCGAGATGGCCTCGAGCCTCCAGGTCAAGCTGCTGCGGGCCTTGCAGGACGGCGAGGTGCGCCGGGTCGGCGCCAATCAATCGACGACGGTCGATGCGCGGGTCGTGGCGGCGACCAACCGCGATCTCGAGCAGCGCGTCCGCGAGGGCGCCTTCCGGGAAGATCTCTTCTACCGGCTCAACGTGATTCCCGTCACGCTGCCGCCGCTCCGCGAGCGTCGCGAGGACATCCCGCTCCTCGCCGAGCACTTCCTCGAGCGAAACAGCCGGAAACAGGGGCGCGAAATGCGACTCAGCCCGGAGGCGGTCGAGTGCCTGCTCCGTTATTCGTGGCCCGGCAACGTCCGGGAGCTCGAGAACGCCATGGAGCGTACCGCGATCCTGAGCCAACGGGGGACCATCGGACCGGAGGAGCTGCCGGCGCATGTCGCCGCAGGAATCACGCTCGGGCCGGCCCCAAGCCTCCCCAGGCAGCATGGTCTTGCCGACATCGAGCGGGCCCACATCCTGCAGACCCTGGAGCGATTGGGCTGGAGCCACACGCGGGCCGCCGACGCGCTCGGCATCGGGCGCACCACCCTCTGGCGAAAGCTGAAGCTCTACGGCCTCACGCAGTAACCCGCAGAGCCCTCCCCCCGCCGGCGATCACCGCGGTTGGTGGCGGACGGCCCTGCCGCTTCGAGGGTCGGCGCAGCCGACGCGATCAGATCCTGGGGGGAAGGTTCGGCGGGGGGGCGAAGCCCTCCCGAGTCGTCTATCCGCTGTCCATCTGGTGCGGGTGCTTGAGCTTGTCGCCCGGGCGGAGGTTCAGCACCGCTTCGGGGAACAGCTCCGCCAGCCACTTCACGATGTCGGTCACTGTGATGATGCCCACCGGGCGATCGTCCGTGTCGAGAAGCGGGATCGACCGGTGTCCCGCCATGTGCATTCGGTTGATGGCGTGGCAGATGCGGTCCTGCGGCGCAAGGGACTCGGGTTCGGGCGTCATCACCTCGGACAGCAGGGTTCGGTGCGCGTCGCGTCCCTTGCGGACGACGCGGGTCAGCACGTCGCGCTCGGTGAAGATGCCAATCAGGCGACCCCCGTCGTCGATGACGACGACCGCGGCGCGGCGGTCGTCGACCATCTTCGCGACGGCCGCCTCGACGGTCGTCGTGGGCGACAGGCGGATCGGTTCGCTCGGTGCGAGGAGCTTGACTTGATCGCCCAGCAGGGCCTCTTCGAGCTTCCGGAGCTCCGACCCGAGGGCTTCCGAGTACTCGTCCCCGAACTCGCTCATCCTCCACCCTCTCTGTGTCCTGCCTTGCCTCTGGCCCACTGGCAACCGCTGCCGACGACGCGGTTCTGCCCGAGCGATCCCGACAGCCGGCGACCGCCATTCGGGGCCCGACCGAGACCCGGCCGAGCGGAAGAGCGGAGACACCTCGACTTCACCGGCCACCGCTCCTGACGCTCTCGGGGGCGAAATGGGCAGCGAAGTGGGCTGCGAAGTGAGCAGAATGTGCGCTTCGAGCACAAGGTTGTCAAGCCGGTCCGTTGCGCCTAGACTCGCCCACAACCGTCCTGGAGCCGTCGCCGACCCGCGGGCCCTTCCGACGAGATGGGCGCTGCGGGCGAGAGGCGGGTCCACTGACCTGTCTGTCGCGACGGCGCCGGACGAGAGGAGTAGAGAGGCCGACCCATGACGGATTCCCGCTCTGCCGGACCGCCTGAACATGATCGTGGTCCGCGAGTCTTCGTGTCGGGGATCGCTCCGTGTCGAGCGAGGCACCCGCCAGCCGCGACGAGGAGATGGGCCTGCGGTGCTGGAAAGGGCGGATGTCTGCTCAGGCCGCTGCTGCTGGTCGCGATCTCGGCGGCCGGAGTGCTACTGGGCGCCGAGACCGCCCGCGCCCAGGACAGCCGCACCGTCGTCGATGACGCGGGCCGGCGCGTCGAGGTCCCGGCCACGCTCGAGCGCGTGCTCCCGGCGGGGCCGCTCGGGACGATCCTCCTCTACACCCTCGCGCGCGACGTGCTCCCCGGCTGGTACCGTCCCCTCACGCTCGACGAGCGCGCCTTCATCCCCGAGCGGTACGCCGACCTGCCCGCCCTCGGCAAGCTCACGGGCCGCAACAACGTCCCCGATATGGACGTCGTGAGGAGCGCGCGGGCCGACCTGATCTTCGACTACGGCCCGATCACGCCCGCCTACGTCGTGCTGGCAGAGCGGGTGACGAAGGAGACAGGGGTGCCGTACCTCCTTCTCGACGGCGGGCTCTCGAGCATCCCGCGGGTGTACACGGTGCTGGGCGGGCTGCTGGGGGTCAGAGAGCGCGCCAGTCGGCTCGCCCAGTCCGCGGAGCGAGTACTTGCTGACGTCGATGCCCGCGTCGCGCGCGTGCCGGTCGACAGGCGTCCCCGAGTCTATTACGCGCGCGGGCCGAAGGGGCTCGAGACCGAGGTGATCGAGAGCCTCGACCGGCTCGGCACCCGGAACGTCGCGAGCGACCGCATCGAGCGGGGGCCGCTGGTGTCGGTCACGCTGGAGGACGTGGTCGGCTGGAATCCCGACGTCATCGTGACGATTCATCCCGGGTTCTTCGCGGCGGTGCAGGCCGATCCCGGATGGCGCGCGATCAAAGCGATCCAGGATGGTCGGGTCTACCTCGCCCCGCTCCTGCCATTCGCCTGGCTGGACCTGCCGCCCTCGGTCAACCGCCTGATCGGACTCAAGTGGCTGGGCAAGATGCTCTACCCGGATGTCTTCACCGACGACCTGCGGAAGGACGCTCAGGAGTTCTATTCGCTCTTCTACCAGCACGCGCTCGCACCGGCCCAGCTCGACGCGCTGACCCAGCCCCGGAAGCGGGCCGAGCGATGCACGAGCTGCTGAGGCTCGGCGCGGTCCAGGCCGGATCCAGGCTCCGGACGTGGGGACTCGTTGCGCTCGGGTTCTGGACGGTGGCCCTCGCGGTGGCGGCCCCTGCGATACACGCCACGGCGAATCGAGCCTCCGATCGCCCGCCGGTATCGCAGGCCGGATTTCAGAGCCTCGCCGGTCAGCTCCTGGTGGCGACGACAGTCATCAGGGACCCGCGCTTCCACCACACGATCATCTACCTGGTCCGCCACGACCCGGGCGGGGCGATGGGCGTCGTCGTCAACCGGAAGCTCGCGGAGGTGCCGATCGCGCGCGTGCTGGAGGAAGCGGGCCAGTCCACGGACAACGTCACGGGCTGGATCGGCATCCACTACGGGGGTCCGGTGGAGCCAGCCCGGGGTCTCGTGCTCCACACGGCTGACTATGCCGGTGCCGGGACGGTTCGCGTGGATGACAAGATCTCCCTCACCATCGAGCCGGCGATCCTGAGAGACCTCGCGGCTGGTGCCGGCCCCCGCCGGAGCCTGTTCGTCCTCGGGCACGCGGGCTGGGCGCCGAGCCAGCTCGAGCAGGAGCTGGCGAAGGGCGCCTGGGTCATTGTGCCGGCGGACGAGGCGTTGGTCTTCAGTGACGACCACGGCGACAAGTGGGATCGGGCCATGGCGCGCCACGGAATCAGGCTCTGATGCAGGCGGTGCGGCCAACGAGCTCGACGTCGCCGCGGCCCGCGAGGGGCGGCTGCTTCGACCTCAGCGACACTGAAGCGAAAATGCGTCGCTGCCTTGGCGACCTCGTACGGGTCTCGGATGTCGCCGCGACCCTGGTGCCGCGGTCAGTCAGGGGACCTCTGGCGACCTGGCGGATCCCCTCGGCCCGAATGCCAAAGTGAGCGTCAGCCTCTCCGGAGGGGAACCCCGGCTGAGCTTCGGAGTTTCCTTCAGTGAAGCCGCCCGGTCGATTCGAGAGCGGTGAGGCGGCGCAGAGGGGAGATCGTGATGAGAAAACAGGTCGTTGCGCTTGGTCTCGTCGGGGCATTGACGCTGGGGCTCTCTGCCCCGGCCATGGCCGGGTCGGCGCAGGACGCCGCGCTGGCGCTGGGGGCCTTCGCCGTGTTCAACCAGATCGTCCGCGGGGAGACCGTCTTCCACGGTCCGAGGCCGCCTGCAGTTGTGTACGCTCCGCCTCCGGTTGTCTACATAGCGCCGCCGGTCGTGTACGCGCCACCCCCGGTCGTGTACCTTTCGCCGCCTCCCGTGTTGTACGCGCCGCCTCCGGTCGTGCACTACCCCGGGTACGTGTACATCAGGCGGGGCGGCCACTGGGTCTGGGCTCCGAAGCACGGTCACTGGAAGCACGGTCACTGGAAGCACCGTCGCTGGAACGACGATGTCTGGAGGAACGGTCACTGGCGGGACGATCACCGGTAGGCTCACTACAGACCCAAGCACCAGCGGCCGGCTGCGCAAGCACTGAGACAGCCCACCGATCTCTGGTACCTGATGGCGCGGCGGGTGGCGGGTTCCGCCACCCGCCGTCCCGGTCGTGAATGCGGTTCTCACAACCCTGACCGTGCCCTTTGCCAGTCCCATCGGCCGCTTCGTCCTCGGGCGCACCGGCACCCGGCGAAGCTCGGTGACGGCACGTTTCGGCTGCAGAGCAGGATTGTCTCGCCCGCGGCAACCCTCGCGAGGTACTGCGACCGGTGAGAGTCAGTCTCCCTTCAGCCGCCGAGGGTGATGACGCCGCGCGCGGCTAGCTGATCGATCTCGGACGGCGAGAGCCCAAGCTCGGTCAAGACCTCGGCGGTGTGCTCGCCGAGCCGCGGCGCCGGCCGCCGAATCTTCGGGCTGCCGCCCGACGGCCTGACCGGGAAGCCGAGCATCTTCACCTTCCCGTATCCTGGCTGGTCCACTTCGATCACGAGCTGGAGGTGGCCGACCTGCGGATCGCGGAAGACCTCGTCGAACTCGTACACCGGCCCCGACGCGATCCGCGCGGCCTCGAACCGGGCGACCCATTCCGCGGACGTCCCCGTGGCGAGCGCCGTCTCGACCCGCGCCGTGAGCTCGTCGCGGTGCGCGAGCCGGGCGGCGTTTGTGGCGAAGCGCGCGTCGGTCCGCATGGGCGGGTCACCCAGCACGTCGCAGAACCGGCCCCACTGCTCGGGGTTCATCAGCACGACGGTGACGAAGCCGTCGCGCGTGCGGAAGGGCTCGGCCGGCGCGAGGTACGGGTTGCGGTTGCCGGCCCGCTTCGGCGCGACGCCGGTCTCGAAGTAGTGGGCGACCGGATCGGGCAGCAGCGCGAGGGTCGATGCGAGCAGGCTGACGTCGAGGTGCTGGCCCTCCCCGGTCCGGAATCGCTGCGCCAGCGCGGCGTTGATCGTCCCGAAGGCTAGGAACGACGCCGCGACGTCGGCGATCGAGCCGCCCGGACGTGTCGGCGGACCATCCGGACTGCCGGTGATGGCCATGAGCCCGCTCATGCCTTGCGCGATCAGGTTGTAGCCGGGGCGCTGCGCGCTCGGGCCGGTCTGGCCGAAGCCGCTGATCGACGCGTACACGACGGCGGGATTGACGGCGCGCACCGCCTCGTGGCCAAGACCGAGCCGCGCCACCACGCCGGGCAGGAAGTTCTCGACGACCACGTCCGCCCGCCGCGCCAGCTCGAGACCGATCCGCGCCCCGTCGGGATGCGTGAGGTCGAGCGCGATCCCGCGCTTGTTCCGGTTGACCGCGGCGAAGGCCGCATTCATGCCGGCGTCGCCCCGGATACTCCGGAAGTCGTCGCCGCGGCCCGGACGCTCGAGCTTGACGACGTCGGCGCCCAGGTCGGCGAGGAGCATGGTGCAATAGGGGCCCGCGATGACGCGCGAGAGGTCCAGCACCCGGATCCCGTCGAGCATGGCGCGGCCGCCGTGTCACCCGCGGTCGAGGAAGCCCTCGGTCATCGCGTTGACCTCGGGAGTGCCCACGCGCGCGATCTGGTTGATCCGGGCCTTGGCCTCGACGAGCGGGCGGTAGGGTTTGGCGAGGAGTCGCTCGGCGTACTCGTGCGCGGCTCCGAGGAGCTCCGCGGCCGGCACGACCCGGTGCAGGAGGCCGAGGGCGAGGACCTCCCCGGCCGAGTAGCGCCGGCCCTCCATGATGATCTCCTTGGCCCGCGCTGGGCCCACCAGCCGGACGAAGCGCGTCGTCGAGCCCACGCCGAGAGGCACGCCCAGCTCGACCTCGGGAATCCAGAACCGCGCCTCCTCGGAGGCGAGCCGGAAATCGCACGCCAGCGCGAGGCCCCAGCCGCCGCCCACCGCGGGACCGTTGATCGCCGCGATCGTCGGCGGCTCGAGGTTCTCGAGGAGCGCGGTGGCGCGCTCGAAGAGCCGCCGGAACTGGCTCGTCCGAGCGGCGAAGGCCTGCCGGCGCTCCGCCTCCGTCATGCTCGAGCGGAACGGCGCGTCCGCGCCCGCCGAGAACACCGGCGGCGCCCCCGTCAGGAGGACGGCACGCGTCCCCGGGTCGTCGCGAAGCTCGGCGAGCGCGCGCGAGAGCTGTGCGAGCAGATCGTCGCTCAGCGCATTCCGGCGCTCGGGCCGGTTCAGCGTGACGGTGGTGACGCCCCGGGTTCGGCTGATCAGGACCAGGTCATCCATGGCGCGCGCTACCCTATCACTCTCGAGTGACCGCCGTCCACGAGCAGCCGGAGGCAGCGACCATCCCGAGGCGGGCGGTGTCGAGCTCTCCATCATTCAGTGACCCGGGGTTGGCGTTCCTCGGCGTGCTTACCGTGGGTTGCCAGAGCTGGTGGGGTAGCACTCGGCGGTGCCGTGCCCGCAGCGCCGCCAGTACCGCCTGCTGGGTCCAGAATCCGCTGGCTTACCGGACCGCGGCGCGGCGCTCGGCCAGGAGTGCCGCGCAGGCGTAGACGGCACGGGTGCTCGGCATGGGCACTCCGAGGCGCTCGCCCAGCTCGACGACGGCGCCCACGACCGCCTCCAGCTCCATCGGGCGCCCGGCCTCGACGTCCTGGAGCATCGATGTCTTGTGCTCGCCGACCTTCTCGGCGCCGGCCATCCGCTGATCGATCGAGATCGGAAGCTCGAGTCCGAGCCGCGCCGCCACCGCGCCGGCCTCGGTCATGAGCTCGCGCGCGAGCGCCGAGACCTGCGGATGGCGCGCCATCTGACCGAGCGTCGCGCCGGTGAGGGCGCTCAGCGGGTTGAACGCAATGTTGCCGAGGATCTTGACCCAGATCTCGTGGCGGATGCGCGTGGTGACCGGGCAGCGGAGCCCCGCGCTGATCAGGACATCGGCGATCTGGCGGCAGCGCTCCGAGCGCGTTCCGTCCGGCTCACCGAGCGAGAGCCGGGTGCCCTCGACGTGCTGGATGACGCCGGGCTCGACCAGGCTGGTGGCGAAGTAGGCGATCGACCCGATGACCCGCCGGTGCTCGATGGTGGCGGCGATCACCCCGCCGGGATCCACCCGCTCGAGCCGGAGGCCGTCCGGCTCGCCCCCCACGCCCTGGAAGTACCACCATGGCAGGCCGTTCTGCGTGCTCATGACGGCGGTCTCGGGTCCAAGCAGAGGGTGAAGCCGCGGCGCCAGCTCCGTCAGGCTGTGGGCCTTGACGCCGAGGATCACGACGTCGGCGGGCCCGATCGATTCGAGGTCGCCCGCGACCCTGGGCCGGGCCTCGAAGTCACCCTCCGCGCTCTGCACGCGGATACCGCGCGCCTGCATGGCCGCGAGGTGCGCGCCTCGGGCGAAGAGCGTCACGTCGATCCCGGCGCGGGCCATCCGCGCGCCGATGTAACCGCCGATCGCGCCAGCACCGACGATGACGAAGCGCACGTCAGGGGGCAGGCCGCCGAAAACGACCCGTCGACTCGGGCCTCGCGTCCCACCGCGCGCGCGTAACGCTCACGCCCGCCGCGGCGCTCGAACGACCGGCGTGGGCTCGGGATTTGGTCCTTTCCAACCCACAGATTGTATGGGAGACCCCGAATTTCAATCTCGGCTGATTCGAAGGAGCGGCAGATTCCCCACACCATATGTCGCGAAGGTCGTCACCACCGGGCGAGATCGCCGCGTCAGTCGCCGGAGAACGTGGCGGCGACCTGGCGGCGCTGGATCTTGCCGGTCGCGGTGCGTGGGATCGAGTCGACGATGTGGATCGTCTTGGGGCACTTGAAGTCGGCGATGCGCTCGCGGCAATGGCGGACGAGGTCGGCCTCGGTGGCATTGGCCTGGAGGACGACGGCGGCGGCCACCTCCTCGCCCCAGGTCACGTCGGGAACGCCGAACGACACGGCCTCGAGGACGGCGGGATGCGCACGGAGCACCTCGTCGATCTCGAGCGGAGCGATCTTCTCTCCTCCCCGGTTGATCAGCTCCTTGATACGGCCGACCAACCGGAGGTAGCCGTCCGGGTCGATCAGGCCCTGGTCCCCGGTGCGAAACCAGCCGTCGGTGAACGCGCTGGCGTTCGCTTGGGGGTCGTTCTCGTAGCCGCGGGTCACGTTGGGGCCCTTGGTGACGACCTCCCCTGCCTGACTGGCCTCGAGATGGCGACCGGCCCCGTCCATCACGCTGATCTGGACCCCGGTGCCCACACCGACCGTGCCCGGCTTCCGGCGCTCGGGAGGCGGCAGGTTCGACGCCATCTGATGGGCGGCCTCGGTCATGCCGTACGCCTCCAGCACCGGTACGCCGAAGTCGGATTCCAGCTTCGCCATCACCTCGGTCGAGAGCGCGGCGCTGCAGGACCTGATGAACCGGAGGTGCTCGGCGCCCGCGGGCCGGCCGTTCCCCCTCCGGCCAAGCAGGACCTGATGAATGGTCGGGACGGCGGAGTACCACGTGACCCGATGGTCACGGACGGTGCGCCAGAACCCGAGCGGGTTGAAGCGTGGCGGCACAACCACCGTGCCGCCGGCGAGCAGGGTCGAGAGCACCGACGCGACGAGGCCGTGGACGTGGAAGAGCGGCATCACGCAGAGGGAGGTGTCGACCGGACTGAGCGCGTAGGTGGCCGTGATGTTCCGGGCGGACACGCCCAGGTTCTCGTGGGTGAGCGGGACGCGCTTGGGCAGGCCAGTGCTCCCGCTCGTATGGAGCACGAGCGCCACGTCGTCGGCAGCGGGAGGGAACACCGGCGCGGATCGCTGCGGAGCATCGACGCGGATCCGGCCCGCCGCATCTGTGCGTACGGTGACGGCGGGGCAGCGGCTGCCGGCCGCGCGCCGCGCCTCGGCGGCGCCGTCGGGCGGGAGAATGAGGAGCCGCGCACTCGTGTCCTCGAGGTAGAACGCGAACTCGTGCTCTCGGGACGCCGGATTGAGCGGGGCGGCGGTCCCCGCCACCGACGCCGCCAGGAAGCAGACGATGGCTGGGAGGCCGTTCGGCAGCGCCAGCGCCACCCGGTCGCCGCGCTCGACGCCGAGCGCCGCGAGCGCGCGCGTGGCATCCATCACCTGCGCGCGCAGGTCGTCGTACGTCACGCGAACGCCGGACTCAGGAAGGACGATGGCGGTGTGGGCGCCCGGAGCCGCGTGAAGCAGCTCGAGGAGGGTGGGGGCCGGCGGCTCGCTTGTCAACGGACCCTAGCTAGCGCGAGCCGATGTACGGGAGGACGTCGCGCGCGAACAGCTCGAGCGCGCCAATGTCTTCCTGGTCGAGCATCTGCAGGACGACCCGCTGCACGCCGACCTCCTCCCACCGCGTGAGCTGCTCCACCACCTGGACCGGGGACCCGACGAGGAACCCCATCTTACGCCAGTCCGCCTCCGATTCGGGCAGGGGCGGGAAGATCGCGTGCGCCGCCGCGGTCCGGCGCCCCACATCGCCAGGGTCGCGGCCGATCGCCAGCGCAATCATGAGCGAGCGGGCGATCGATTCCGGATCGCGGCCCAGGGAGTGGCAGTGATCAGCAAGGATGCTGCGCTTGCGCGTGAAGTCGTCGCGCGTGACCCGCGTGACGTTCCACTCGTCGGCCAGCTCGGCCACGATGCGCAGCGTGCGCCGCTCGCCGCGGCCGCCGATGACCAGCCGGAGCCGCCCGGCCGTGGGCAGCGGATGGCTCTCGGCGTTCCGGAGCGGATAGTGAGGCTGGTCGAGCGTCGTGGGGCGCCCGGACTCCAGCGCGCGGATCAGCCGCGCCCCGCATTCGAGCCGGTCCATGCGCTCCCTGAGCGAGGGGAACGCGATGCCGAACATCCGGTGCTCGTATTCGTTCCAGCCCGCGCCGACCCCCAGATCGAGCCGCCCGCCCGAGAGCTGGTCAACGGCGGCCGCCTTCTTGGCGAGCAGCGCCGGATGATAGAACGTCATCGGCGAAACCATCGGCCCGAACCGGATCCGCCGGGTCGTCGTCGCCAGCGCGGTCAGCGACGTCCAGGCGTCGAGGGACGATCGGCTCGAATCACCGGCGAGGCCGGTCAGGTGATCGGAGCGGACGAGCGACTCGTAACCGAGATCCTCGGCCGCCCGCGCGAGCCTGAACCAGCGATCCCACGTGAGTCCCTCCTGGCCTTCGATCATGATGCCAACCCGCATGTGGTCCCCTTCCGTGTGTGTCGGCCCGAAGGCGGTCTCGGGGCTGCCGGCGGAGCCGGCGCTCGAAAACGGCGAGAGAGCCTGTTCTCGAGCCACATTATTCCGGCAGGCTCCTCGGGTGCCCGGATACGGCCCGCTTACAATGCCAAGGGTTTCCGAGCGAGTCCAGCCGTGTCGTACCGGCCAGCCCCGATCCGCCGTCGGGCCAGGGGCACCCCGTCACCTGGGGGAGGGATCTGGCGTGCTCCTTGCCGGGTTAGTGAGGTACACTTTGCGAGCGGCCTGGAGTGGTTGAGCCCACGCCGCGCTGCCCGCGCGGCTCGGTCGGTGAGCCGTGTCGTCGTGGGGCGGGAGGACGACATGAAGAAGCTTGGCGCTGTCGGTCTGGTGGTGGCGATCCTGGCGGCCTTTGCCGCCTCAGGAGCGGAGGCAGGCGGACGTCACGGGCGGGGCTTCCGGGGTGGTGTGTTCATCGGGGGTCCGTTCTGGGGGGGGCCGTTCTGGGGAGCCCGATTTGGCTGGGGGCCAGGCTGGGGAGGCTGGTACGGTTACCCCTACTACGCGTACCCACCCCCGGTGTACGCACCTCCGGTCGTCATCGAGCGAGAGCCCCAGGTTTACGTCCAGCAGCAACCGCAGCAGTCGACGTCGGGCCAGCAGCCCTACTACTGGTACTACTGCGCGGACTCGAAGACCTACTATCCTTACGTCCAGCAATGCCCGGGCGGATGGCTCACGGTCGTACCCCCCACCGAGCCGCCCGCTCCGTAACCCACGGGAGCTTCGAATGCGACGGACAGCCATCCTTCCCCCGGTGGTGCTGGCACTACTCCTGACCGGGTGCGCGACGATCCCGACGGGGCCGAGTGTCATGGTGCTCCCGGGATCCGGCAAGCCGTTCGACATTTTTCAGGCCGACGACGGTGCGTGCCGCCAGTGGGCGCTGCGCCAGGTCGGAATCACGGGCGAGGACGCGTCAACCCGGAGCACCGTCACGAGCGCTGCCGTGGGGACGGTCATCGGGGCGGCGCTCGGCGCGGCGATCGGAGCGGCGGCGGGCAATCCCGGAGTCGGCGCCGCCATCGGAGCCGGCACTGGGCTGGTCGGGGGCACGGCGACCGGGGTCGAGGCGGGCTATGCGTCAAGCCACGCCGTACAGCGCCGCTACGACATCGCCTATCAGCAGTGCATGTACGCCAAGGGTCACCAGATTCCTGGGGTGATCGCGGCGAAGCCGGCCGTCCGGCCTCTGCCGCCGCCCCCGCCTCCCCCGCCACCGCCTTCATCGTCGGTCACGCCCCTTCCGCCGGCCCCACCCACGCGCGCCCCGGGTCCGCCGGGGGCGCCGCCGCCCCCGGCGGCGCGCTGACCTCGAACCCGGGGCCTGAACAGCTGCTGCCTGGGCCTGCGCGGCCTGGCGTCGCATGCCTCGAGAGCACCGTCCGTCACCGGTCGCCCCGAAAGGAGATCGCATGAATACGAGACGACTCATCAAGCTGTCGGCTCTGGTCCTGGGGTTCGTGGTCGTCGGCGGGCTGGGCTATGCGGTGGGCCAGCAGAACGCGCCCACCGAGACGAAGGGCTTGACCGTCGTGAAGACGGGTGCGCTCGATCTCAGCCAGGAGCTGGACAAGGTCCAGGGTCGCCTTCTGCGACTTCGGGTCGTGAGTCTCGAGCCCGGAGGCGTGATCTCCCAGCACACGCACGACGGGCGTCCAGGCGTGGCCTACGTCCTGTCAGGGACGCTGACCGAGCACCGCGGCGATCAGGCGACCGAGCGAAAGGCTGGCGACGTCTGGGTCGAGGGGAAGGATGTGACCCACTGGGCGGAGAACAAGGGAGCCGAGGCGGTCGTCATCGTCGCGACGGATGTCTTCAAGCAGGGGATGTGAAAACTCGGCGGGAGCCGTCCTGGCCCCCGCCGAAGATCCGGAGATCTAGTGTCCCGAGTCAGGGGTGAGCCGGCAAAGCGCCGGGCGGAGTGGGGCTCTCCCCGCCGGACACGCTGTGTCGCGGAGCGTTGCCGCACTCAAACGGGCCACGAGATCGATGGTGGTGGGCTTCGGCGATCCGCAGAAGCCACGGTCCGGTGGGAAGAGCCCCCACCCCGCCCGGCGCTTTGAGTTAACGGACTTTCAACTCGGGACGCCGAGCCGGGGCTCTCAGCCCGTGGGTGTCTCGCCGCTCCGAGCGCGGGCTTTGCCCGCGCAAGCTCGGTGGGGGAGGCATCGGAGGGGGCCGTCGAGGCCCCCTCCGACGAGCTAGATCGGCCAGGACTCGGAGCGGAAGCCCATCTCCCAGAACATCCACTCGTAGCGACTGGTCGTCACGAAATGGCGCTGCATGGCGGCGCGGTCGGCCGGCCGGAGGTGCTCGGCGATGGTGTCGGTCGCGTCGAGAACCGCCGTGACGACGCTGCCGAACTCCGCGGAGGCGTACGTTCCGATCCAGCGCGCGTACAGCTCATCCGGCGAGCCCGCGCGCTCCAGCTCCTTGCCGACCTCCCAATAGATCCAGTAGCACGGCAGCAGAGCCGCCACCGTCTCGTGAAATGGCGCGCCGTAGGCGACGGCCAGGAGATAGCTCGTATACGCGACGCAGGTGGGCGCCATCGATGTCATCGCCACGTCCCGGCTCTCCAGCCCCCAGTCCTTGAAGAAGCTCTCGTGGAGCGCACGCTCGACCTTGAGCGCGCCGGCCGCGTGCTCGTTGAACATGATGATCCAGTCCTCCTCCGGTGCGCGGGCGCCCGCGATCGAGAGCGCGCGGGCGAACTCGCGAAGATAGAGGGCGTCCTGGACCGCATAGAACTGAAACCGCTCGCGCGGCAGCGAGCCATCGGTCAGCCCGATTACGAAGGGGTGCCGGAGTATCGCGGCGTAGATGGGCTCGATCGCGCTCCAGAGCTGCCGAGTGAAGATCCGCTGGGTGCCCACGACCGCCATTGTACCGGAGTCGACATGGCGCGCCGGGAGCGGTCCGGAATCGCCTCGCGGCCGTGGCTCGGCTCGAACGGCGGGCTGCGCCTCGCGCTGCGGGCTCGCGGCCGGCGCTCAGCTCGAACTGGGGTTTGGCTCGCACCACCGATTCTGGAAGCAGGGCAACGGCTTGGCTCGCACCGCCACCAGCCGTCTCCGACGACTGGGAACCTGTCGGAGTACACCGCTTGGAGTCGCGATCCGCCCTCGACGCTACGGCGCGTTCACGTTAGTGTTGTCGCCCGCGGCGGTGATCGTGTAGGTGCCGTCCGCCTGGGACGTGTAGTTGTATACCGTCCAGCCGGCTGGAGGGGCGGGGACGGACTTGAGGTAGGGGCCGCCCGTGATGCTAGAGATCATGGTCACCGTGGTGAGATCGGCCAGCACGAGGGGGACGGAGCCGAAGGTCGAGGAATACATGCTGACGGCGGTCGCGATGGTCCTGGCGTCGGCCTGGGCCTTCGCGATGCGCGCGCGCGCTTGCATATTCGCGTACAGCGGAATGGCAATGGCGGCGAGGATGCCGATGATCACGACGACGATCATCAGCTCGATGAGCGTGAAGCCGCGCTGATTGCCCGGCGGGAGCCGCTGGGGAAGCGATCTCGCCGTCATGTGCTGGCTCCTTCCACTGTGGGAATGTTGGGATCGACTCCGCCGACTGCAGGCAACCAGGTCAGGTGCAGGCTTGATGCCAGCGCCCCGCTGCCGAACGCTGGAGTGGCTGAACTGCCCGTTTCGCCAAGGAAATGCGCGCGATGGCGCACGTCCTCGAGCCCCGGCCATCGGTGACAGCCCGCGACACCGGGTTCCCGAAAACGTCAGGCCCGCGGGATCTGGAGCGTGGCGCTCGCGGCTCCCACCGCTCGCGGCTCGTCACAGGACCAGGAGGCACCGCTGCCGGAACCGCGACCGCGCCGATGCCCTCGGTGTGCGCTCGGCGCTCGCGAGCGCCTCCGAGCCACGCTCCGAGGATCAACGCCTTCTTCAGTGGCCTGCGAAGGTCGGGGGTTCGCGCCGGGGGTCGAGTCGGGCGCGCCAAGACCGACGGTAGGGGGCGCCGAGGTCGCGGACCGGCGGGCCCCGCCGGAACGGGTGTGGTATGGTTTTTGGCGCGGTGAAGGCTCTTCCGATCGCGCTCATTCTCGCCCTGGTGCTCGCTCTCCCCGCCCATGCCCAGGGTCCGCGGCGGCCGCACGCGGTCCCGGTGAAGGTCGCGCCGGTCCAGGAGCAACCGGTCGTCGAGGAAGTCAGCTTCATCGCGACGGTCGAGCCGTCGGTGACGGCCACGGTCGGCGCGGAGGTCGAGGGGCGGGTCGTCACCGTGCCCATGCATGACGGCGAGTACGTGCGGGAGGGCAAGTCGGTACTGATCCGGATCGATGCGGGTCCGCGCGAGATCCAGCTTCGGGAGGCCCGCGCGGCTGTCGACAAAGCGCGCCAGGAGCTGGAGAAGCTCCGCCGGGGAAGCCGCGAGGAAGAGATCGAGCAGCGGGCCGCCGAGGTCGCCGAGCAGAAGGCGCTCATGGACCGCGCCGACCAGGATTACCGGCGGGCCCAGCGGCTCCACGCCGACGAGATGATCAGCACTGCCGAGCTGCAGGGTGCCGAGAGCCTGTACCTGGCGGCGAAGCAGAAGCATCAGCGGACGGATGCCGCGTTTCGCATGACCCGGACCGGGCCACGGCCAGAGGAGATCGGGCAGGCCGAGGCCGAGCTGGCCCAGGCCCGGGCCCGCGCCGACCGCATCGCGGACGAGATCCGCCGGACAACCGTGCTGGCGCCGATCAGCGGTTTCGTCCTCAAGAAGGCCGTCAACGTGGGCGCGTGGCTCAGGCTCGGTGACCGCATCGCCGAGGTGATCTCCCTCGACCCCGTGACCATCACCGGCGCGGTCGGCGAGCGCGAGATCGAACGGGTCCGGGTGGGCTCACGGGCCGCGGTCACGGCCGACGCCCTGCCCGACCGCCGCTTCAGCGGGAACGTCACCGCAGTCGTGCCTGGCGCGGACACGACGAGCCGCACGTTCCCGGTGAAAGTGAGGGTCCAGAACCGCGACGGGCTCCTGAAGTCCGGAATGTTCGCCCGCGTCTCCGTGCAGACCGGCGCTGGACGCACGGGACTCTTCCTGCCGAAGGATGCAGTCGTGCGGCGAGGCGGGCAGGAGTTCATCTTCCTGGTGAACGGCGACGCGGCGCGGCAGGTCAAGGTCAAGTCGGGGACCCAGGTGGGCGGCCTGATCGAGGTCAGCGGCGACGGTCTGACGGCCGGTCTCAAGGCCGTGACCCTCGGCAACGAGTTCCTCCAGCCCGGCATGAAAGTCGTGCTCAGCCCGTGACTGGCTCCGGTCCATGAAGCTGATCGAGTTCTGCGTCCGTTACCCGGTCACGGTCTGGGTCGGCATCGTGCTGGCCGTGCTCTTCGGCGCGATCGCGCTCGCCGGGCTCCCCGTCCAGATGGTCCCAACGGTGGATGTCCCCGAGATCACCGTCGAGACCGAGTACGCCGGCGCGTCGCCCCTCGAGGTCGAGCGCGAGATCACGCAGCGCCAGGAGGAGAAGCTCAACGCCGTCGAGAATCTCCGGGAGATGACGTCGACCTCCATCGAGGGCAAGAGCACGGTCGTCCTCAAGTTCGACTGGGGCACGAACAAGGACATCGCGCGCCTCGGCGTCTCCGAGAAGCTCGACCTCGTGACCGAAGTCCCCGAGGACGCCAAGCAGCCCCAGATCCGCGCCGTCAACTCGGACGAGGAGACCCCGATCGCCTGGATCATCGTGGAGGGGGACCGGTCGATCAACGATATGTGGGAGGAAGTCGAGGACGTCATCTCCCCGCGCTTCGAACGGATCGGGGGAGTGGGCGGCGTGTGGCGGTTCGGCGGCCAGAAGCGCGAGGTGCACGTGGTCCTGGACCAGCGCGCGATGGCCGCGCGCGGCCTCACCATCGGCGACGTTCGGGACGCCATCGTGGCCGAGAATCGCACGACGAAGGGTGGCCAGATCAGCGAGGGCAAGAGCCGCACGGTGGTGCGGACGCTCGGCGAGTTCTCGGACATCCGACAGACCGCAGACCTGGTTCTCCGACAGGGGGCGAACGGCGAGGGTGTCGTCTACCTGCGCGACATCGCCCGGGTCACCTTTGGCCACCAGGATCGGGACTTCGCCGTGCGCACCAACGGCAAGGACGCGATCGCGCTCGGGATCCTTCGCCGGTCGGGCGCCAACACGATCGAGACCATGAAGGGGGTCAAGGCCGAGCTGGACTACCTGAACCGGCAGGTCTACCGGGGCCGGGGTGTCCAGCTCCTGCAGGTGTACGACGAGACGACGTACATCGACCAGTCCGTCGCCCAGGTGGCCAACAACGTGTACTGGGGAATCCTGCTGACCGTCGCGGTGCTCCTGGTGACCCTCCGGAGCGTCGGCTCGACCGTGGTCAACGCGCTCGCCATCCCGATCTCGCTGATGGCGACCTTCATCGTGCTGAGCCTTCTGGGGCGGACGCTCAACATCATCTCGCTGGCCGGCCTCGCGTTCGCCTCCGGCGTGGTCGTGGACAACGCCACCGTCGTGCTCGAGAACATCGTCCGCCACCGCGAGATGGGGAAGAGCGCGACGAAGGCGGCGGTCGACGGCACGTCCGAGGTTTGGGGGGCGATTCTGGCCGCCACTCTCACCACGGTCTGCGTCTTCGTCCCGGTGCTCTTCGTGCAGCAGGAGGCAGGCCAGCTCTTCCGCGACCTGGCGCTCGCCATCATCATCTCCACCCTGCTGTCGCTCGTGGTCGCGGTCACCGTCGTCCCGATGCTGACGGCCCGGCTCACGGTCGGCTCCACGCGAAGCTGGTTCCCGCGGGTGAACGCTCTTCTCGACCGGATCGGCGGCGCGGTCGTCGGCTCGGTGGTGAGCTTCCTCGAGTGGCTCCGCCGGAGCGTGACCCGCCGCGTGGTGACCGCCGCGACGATCATCCTGGTCTCGATTGTCGCCAGCTACCTGTTCGCCCCGCCGCTCGACTATCTTCCCCAGGGCAACCGGAACCTCTTCTTCATCATCGCGAAGACCCCGCCGGGCTACTCCACCGGGCAGAAGGAAGAGATCCTGAAGATCCTGGAAACTCGGTATGCCACGATTCCCCAGATCGACCGGTACTTCTCGGTCGTCCGACTCGAGGACCCGCTGATGGGGGTGCTCGCGAAGCGCGAGCACACCTCGCTGCCGGAGATGCGCCAGATCCTGGCCAAGCTCCGCCAGCTGAGCCAGGGCATCCCGGGCACGCTGGCGGCGTTCGCGACGCAGTCCCCGCTTTTCCGGCGTCGCGGCGCGTTCTTCGGGGGCACCAACCTGCAGGTCGACGTGAAGGGCAAGGATCTCGAGACGATCCGGCAGATCGCCGAACGGCTCGAAGGACAGCTCAAAGGCTTCCGTGGAACCAACTTCGTCAACTCCTCCTTCGAGTGGGGGAACCCGGAGCTGCAGGTCACGGTGGACCGGGACCGCGCGGCGGCCCTCGGGCTGTCAACCCGCGAGATCGGCTACATCGTCGAGACGGCCGTCGGGGGGACGCTGGCGGGCCAGTTCCGCGAGGGGGGCAAGGAGATCGACATCAAGCTGGTGGCGAGCGAGCGGCTCGACCGCCGCACCCAGGCCGTGGCGGACACGGTCTTCTACACGCGCGCGGGCGTCCCGCTCCGACTCGGCGAGGTCGCCGACATCCGTCCCGCCGCCGGTCCCACCAAGGTCCAGCGGCGCGACCAGGACCGAGCGGTCTCGCTGACCGTCAACGTGAAGGACGAGATGGCCCTCGAGACCGCGATAGCGGCGGTGGAGCAGGACATCGTCGCGCCGGCGCGGCTCGGTCTCCCGCTCGGCTACACCATCACGATGTCCGGTCAGGCGCAGGACCTCACGCAGGCGTGGAACGCGCTCAAGTGGTCGTACCTGCTGGCCCAGGTCATCATCTACCTTCTGATGGCCTCGCTCTTCGAGTCCTGGCTCCTGCCGCTCTACATCATGTTCACAGTCCCGCTCGCGGTGACGGGCGGCGTCCTCGCGCTCCGGCTGGCCCACATCCTGGAGCCGGCGACGAAGATGGACACCGTGACCATGATCGGCTTCATCATCCTGTCGGGGATCGTCGTCGGCAACGCAATCCTCATCGTGCATCAGGCGCTCAACAACATGCGGGAGGGCCAGGAACCCCAGCAGGCGCTGATCGCCTCGGTCGCCACCCGGATCCGCCCGATCTTCATCACCACGTTGACGACCGTCGTCGGCTTGCTGCCCCTGGTCGTCGCGAGCGGATCGGGCTCCGAGCTGTATCGAGGGCTCGGCGCGGCCGTGCTGGGCGGGCTGACGCTGTCGACCATCGTCACGCTGATCCTGGTGCCCGTGGTGTACTCGCTCGGGCTCGACGCGCAGAAGGCACTCGCCGGCCGCGCCCACTGGCGCCGCCGCGCGCGCCCCGCTCCGGCCATGTCCGGCGGCGCCGCCCCGCCCCCGTAGTGCGAGGCGAGCCGGCTGTTCGAGCTGAGCGCCGGCCGCGAGCTCCCGCGAGCGCGGCGCGAGGTGAGGCCCGAGTCGATCGAGCCGGAGCTCTGGATTCCGAAATCGTGCGAGGCGAGCCGCGAGGCGAGCGGCTGGCTCACCCGAGTCTGTTCGTGGCGAAAGACAGCCCGCGGCGGCGCGGACATCTTGGAGGCGTGAGATGACGGTACAGCGGAACTACATCAACGGTGAGTGGGTCGAGTCGGCAGCGGACCCGATCATCAACATCAATCCGTCCCAGCTCGACGACGTCGTCGGCACCTACGCGGCGGCAGATCGCGCCCAGACCGAGCGCGCCATTGCGGCCGCGCGGGCCGCGTTTCCCGCGTGGTCTCGGTCGAGCATCCAGACGCGGGCCGATCTCCTTGACGCCGTCGGCAGCCGGATTCTCGCCGGCGCTCAGGAGATCGGCCGGCTCCTGGCGCGCGAGGAGGGCAAGACCCTGAAGGAAGGCGTCGGCGAGGCGATGCGGGCAGGCGCCGTCTTCAAGTTCAATGCGGGCCAGGCGCTGCGCATCGTCGGAGATCTGGTCGATTCGGTCCGTCCCGGTATCAGCGTGGCCGTCCAGAGAGAGCCGCTGGGGGTGGTCGGCGTCATCACGCCCTGGAACTTCCCGATCGCGATTCCGGCATGGAAGATCGCGCCGGCGCTGGCGTACGGCAACTGCGTCGTGTTCAAGCCGGCCTCGCTCGTCCCGGGCTGTGCCCACGCCCTGGCCGAGCTGATCGTCGAGGCCGGCTGTCCGCCGGGCGTCTTCAATCTCGTTGCCGGCAGCGGCCGAGAAGTCGGCGACGCCGTGGTCAGCTCCGCGGGCGTCGACGCCATCAGCTTCACCGGCTCGGTCGAGACCGGCCGGGCGCTGGCGGCGAAGGCGATCGGCACGATGAAAAAGATCCAGCTCGAAATGGGGGGCAAGAACCCGCTCATCGTGCTCGACGATGCCGACCTCGACAACGGGCTCGAGTGCGCGATCCAGGGCGCGTTCTACTCGACCGGCCAGCGCTGCACGGCGACGAGCCGGATCATCGTGACCCCGGGAATCTACGCGCGGTTCCGGGCGGCGCTGCTCGAGCGGACGACGGCCCTGGTCGTCGGCGACGCGCTCGACGAACGGACGCAGATCGGCCCGGCGGTCGACGCCTCTCAGCTCAAGACGGACCTGGACTACATCGAGGTTGGGCGGAAGGAAGGTGCGCGCCTCGTGACCGGCGGCGACCGTCCGATCATCGGGACGAACGGCCACTACATCGCCCCGACGATCTTCGAGGATGTCCAGAACCACATGCGGATCGCCCGGGAGGAGATCTTCGGCCCGGTGGTCTCGATCCTGCGCGCCAAGGACTACGACGACGCGCTCACGACCGCCAACGACACACCGTTCGGCCTGTCCGCGGGCCTCTGCACGACCTCCCTCAAGCGCGCGGACCACTTTCGGCGGCACGCCCAGGCCGGCCTCGTGATGATCAACGCGCCCACGGCCGGTGTGGACTACCACGTGCCGTTCGGTGGCATGAAGGGGTCGAGCTACGGCGCGCGCGAGCAGGGATCGGCCGCGATCGAGTTCTACACACGTGTGAAGACCGTCTACACCAACGTCAACATCGCCGGCTGACGGCGGACCACCCCGCCGCCGCTGACAGGGGGACCACCTCCCTCCGGCCGCCCCTGGGGTGGCCCGGCCGGCGGGGCTCTGGTCACTGGTCTCCTGTAGGTGCGGGCCCGGGGTGGTCTGCGCTCGCCACCACCGTGTCGTCAGCGCTGCCGTAGTGCTGATAGGCCCCCCAGGTCGACCCGTACTCCTCGATGGCTTGCCGGCCCTCCTGGAGCGACTCGCCAATGGACGCGCCCTGAAGGAGCCGGGCGTAGAACGTGGTCGCGAGCCGTGTCGCTTGCACGTCGTCGACCGGCCAGCCGCTGCCGATGTAGTTCTCCACGCCGCGCTCGAAGAAGGCCTGGGCGATGCCAGCCAGCGCGCGCGACATCTCGTCGGCACTCAGCGCCACGCCGCGCGTCGTCACCGCCGAGAAGCACGCGTTGGCGAAGACAAGCCGCGGCACCCGGCGGGCCCGGAAGATCTCCGTGGCCGTGAGCATCCACTGGCGTCCGAAGATCCAGCCGCTCTGCTCGGGGTTCTCGGTGTTGAAGTCACCGTGACCGGCGTAGTGCACGATGTCGAAGTCCCCGGAGAGCAGCAACGCGAGGATCTCGACCGGGTCGCACTCCGCGTGCCCGATCCGCTCGACGACATCGACGGTCAGGCCCAGGCGATTGGCGCCCCTCAGCACGGTGACCACCTCGCGTCCCTCGCGCCGGGCGCCTGGGAGCATCAAGTCCTTCTCCCCGGCCGGGTCGGCGATGACCAGTACCTTCAGCGTCCGGTTGAGGGGCGGCTTCAGCCCCGGCGCCCCGGACAGGAGGGTGCGGAACTGCCGCGCCACGCGCAGGTCGATCCCGAAGCTCGCGAAGGCGTTGGGTCGCTGCGCGCTGCGGAATCGGGCCATCTCCCACGGGTAGCCGGCGGTCGCACGATCCAGGATCAGCTTGAGGGGCTTGCCGCTGTCGATGTAGCGGTGGAACTCCTCGGGGACGAGGTAGGTGTAGAGCAGGCGGCCGAACTGCTCCTGTTCCTCGCTGGTACTCGACTGCATGAGCCGATCGGCCGCGGCGGCGGCGAACGCCAGATTGACCGGGACCTCCCGGACCGGGACTACCGCGGTCTCCGCCAGGGCGGAGAACCGGAACCTATCGACGGGACGACGGCGCTCGTCGGCGGCCGGCGCGTTGTCGCCGACCTGCTCGACCGTCAGCCGTATGTCCTCCAGCGCTTTGGCCGGGGTGGTCGGGCGAATCCGGGCTCGTTGGGCCGCGGGCGAGGCGCCGCCGCGCCGCGCGCTGCTGCGCCCGCCCCGGCTGCGCACGATCGTTACCTTCTCGAGCCGGGCCCGCCGGAGCGCGTCCTCCCCCCTGAGCTCAGCGAGCAGGCGGTCCAGCTCGCTGAAGGCTTCGAGGCTCCGCTCCACCAGCGTGATGTGGCGGATCGCGAGCTCCCGCCGGCCGCCCTCCTGGACGAAGCGGTACGCGCCGTCGGCGATGCCCTCCAGGAACCAGCGGAGCGCTGTCTCCCGCGGCAGGTTGCCCGCGCCGGAGCCCACCAGCACGCTCGCGAAGGTGCCGAGGCCGAGCGCCGAGACGCCGACCGTAACGTTGGACATCAGGAGCAGCAGGTCGTCGTGCGTGAAGTTGCCGAACTCGCCCATGCCGGCCAGGACGGCGCCGCCGGCGCCGAGCCGGCCGCCGACGTTCGGCACGAAGAACGTCTCGCCGAGATTGCCGCCGATCATTCCGAGCTTGCAGGCGCGGCTGATCCAGCCGTCGAGCTTCTCATCGATGGCGCCGACGGCGCGGACCGGCGGCACGCCCTTGTAGTGGCCGACGACCACGATCGGTGCCTTGATCTCGCCGATGTCGCCCTGGACCAGGGTGATCGCGAGCGGCTCCTTGGGTCGCGCCTCCGGCCGCGGCCGCGCCGGCGCGCCGCGGAGCGGGGAGGAGCGGGTGCTGCTGCCCAGCGCGGCCTTGACGATGGCGTCCTCGGCGAACCGGGCCTCTTCCTGGGAGAACTGCCTCGCGGCCTCGGCGAGCCGCTCCTCCTCGGTCCCGCGGCGTTCGGCGGCCGCTCGCTTCGCGGTCTGGGCGAGGCGGTCGAGGTCCTCCATCAGCTTCTTGTCGGCGGTGCTCCGATAGTCCCGCATCGTCGGCGCGGCCCGCTCGACACGCGGCAAGGGCTGGGTCCCGAGGGCGGAAGTGTCGCCGCGCTCGAGCAGCTCGTCGACGGCAGCGAGCACCGAGGCGTTGCGCGCCAGATCGCCGTGCACCTCGTCCACGTAGTACGTGGGCACACCCGGGAGCACGCCGAGCGCATGCGTCACCCGGCCGTCCCCGTCGTACGTGAGCTCGTAGTCGAACTCGCCAGGAGTGACGAGGCGCATCCCGGCGAGGGTCGGCCGCCGGCAGCCGGCGACGTAGATCATGCGCCCGGGGTCGATGGTCCCGCCGTCTTCGAGGTCATGGTGAAACTGATAGGCGCGGTCGAGGTGGCGCTGCGAGACGCGAGGATGGCTCCCCCAGGTCTCGGTGCGGTACAGCGCCTGGAGCGATCCCGGCAGCTTGCTCGGCGCCGGCAGCATGAGATAGCTGCCGACGAACGTGTTGGTGATCTGCAAGAGCTCGGCGAGATCGTGGCGGACGTCGAGCGTCGCGAGCAGGCCCATCATCTCGTCCTTGCCGGTCAGCACCTGGGGGATCGCGAACGAGCCCGCGTTGGGGGTGCCGAGCATGATCAGGCGGCCGCCCTTGACCAGCTCGGGGTCCTTCATGCTCTCCCACCGGCGCGGGTGCCGGCGGATGAAGTTGCGCGCCACCAGCCCGCCCATCGAGTGGGCGACCAGGTGCACCGGCTCGCCCTTGAACGCCGTCGTGATGAAGTCCGCGAGCGCGTCCGCCGCGGAGTCGATGTCCCGCCGCCAGTCGTAGGGGAACGGCTCCGCGTTCCAGCGGGCGCGGAGCTGGAGGACCGCGCGCGCGTAGTACATCTTGTTGACGCCGGTGGCGACGACCCGGTGCGTCGGATCCGCATCCCGCGCCCCGTCCGCGGTCAGCTCGAGCCGCGCAATGCGGCCGATGATCAGCCGAACGAAGTTGAGCCAGATATCGTCGGTGTCGCCCTTCCGGTCGACCGCCGCGAGGTCGGAGCCGGTGATGCCGGGCAGGAACACGACGCTCCCGAGGGGCGCGCGGCGCGACCGCACGAGCTGGCTTTGGCGGGCGAGCTGCTGCAGGTGGGCCAGCTCCTCGTCTCCGAAGTACTCGCGCAGCGCCCGCGACGACTCCCCGTCGCCCGCCGGACCACGGGCGGTGCCGCGGCGCAGCGTCTCTTCCAGCGCGTCCCACCCGAGGCGGGAGAGTGTGACGGACTCGCCGCTCGGGACAGCGCGGCGCGACCCCCGCGGCGCGGCGCGACGCCGCTCACCCGAGGCAGCCCGGCGCGGTCTGCTTGACTCCGGGTTGTGCGGTTCGCCCCGGGCGACGCGGCGTGAGTCCGCCTCGGCGGGGCGTCCTTTGGCCAACGCCGCGCGCCGCGGCGACCGAGTCGTCTGGCGCTTCTTCGTCGTCTTCATAGCGGCCTCCGTGATCGGACAGGCCTTGGATCCGTTAGACCGTTATGCGCGGCTCAACGAGAATTTTGCTCTCGTTGAGGAGGCGCGGTTAGTCAACGGGCTTTCGACTCGGGACATTAGGATTGCGCGAGGTCTCGGAAGGCGCGCTTCTGGGCCTGGCCCGAGGCGTCGTTGTGGCGCCGTCGAGCTCGGCGAACGTGACGCCGCGACCGTAGAACGGGAGGGCCGGCTTGGAGGGAAGGGGCGGGCCTCCCGCTTCAGGATGACGGACAGCGTCTCAGCGGCAAGCGTGACCTCCGACTCGCGGACCCCTGACGACCAGAACCTGGTCCATGGTCGATCCACCTGCCAATCCTCCGGTGGGCATCATGGGTGTACCCGGACTTCGGGCGAGACGATACCACGGCGGAGCCGGAACGCGAGCCGCTTGAGCAGACAAGTCAGAGCGGCGATGGCCAGCGTCCCTGCGATCAGCAGGGTCGCGCGCGTGTGGATGTCCCCGAGCGCGCCGAGCTGGCCGCCGGCGACGTAGCCGAGCAGCACGAAGCATCCCGCCCACACTGTGGCTCCGACGGCGTCGGCCGCCAGGAACCGGCCGAACGGCAGTCGTACGGACCCGGCCAGCGGGTTCAGGAGGAGGCGGGCTCCCACGGCGAACCGGCCGAAGACAATCATCCACGTGCCGTAGCGCGCGTAGTACCGAGTGGTCGTCTCGGCACAGTGCCCGGATCCGAGCGACGCGCGGCAGTAGAGATGAAGCAGCCGGTCTCCGCACAGGCGGCCGAGCCAGTATGCAAGCGTGTCCCCGGTGATCGCAGCCAGCGCGCCGACCGCCGCAACGGCAAGCGGCTCCAGCTTGCCCTGCATGGCCAGGAGACCGTAGCCGAGCAGGACCACCTCGCCGGGGATGGGGAGCCCGACGTTGTCGAGGACGATTGCCACGAACACGATCCAGAGGCCGTACTGGATTGCGAGAGTCAGGGCCCACTCGACGTTCATGCTCGGTTCTCCACTGCGGAGACGCGTGCAGCACGCGTGCCATGGGTCGCCCCTGATGGCCGCCTCGCCCGCGCCTGTAGAGACAGTGCCGGCAAAGGGGAAGATTCGAGGGGATCGACGTCGAAGGGGAGTGGCCGGTGGTGGTGGCTCCGACCTGATCACCATTGACCACCGAAGTGAGCTATCCCGGCGGCCCGCTCTGCCGCTAAGGTTGCGAGGGCCCCGAGCGAAGGCTGCTTCCGGGTCCCGGCGGGCCCCACCCGCGGGCGTGAGGCGATTTCGCGTCCGCCTTGCTTACGGCCACCGCCCGTAGTCCGCCCAGGGTCTTCCGTGGATCGAAGGTGACGCGGTCACCCGGCTCGGGCTCCGGGGCGACCATGTGACTGCGCCGGACAGCGTACAGTCGTCCGTCCTCGCCAAGGATGAGACCCCAGGCGGTCGTCTCGTCGTAGAATCTGAGCTGGCCGAGCATCGCCAGGAAACGATACCCGGCCAAACCGGTCTTGGGGAATGTCCATCTTTTCAGACGGGCCGACGGATCCTTTCGGATACGGTGCCTCGAGAGCCGCGCCGCGCACTGCGACGCGGCCGCCGGTGCCTCGGTCGAGCCGGCGCGGGCTCGAGCGCGCGGTCCTCGCGCTGTCCCTGACGCTCTCCGCTTGCGCGCCGGTGCAAATGTCGGCGAGCACGCTCTCGGTGGCCGAGATCCTCACCAATCCGGCCCGGTTCAGCGGGTCGTTCGTGAGCCTCGTCGGCCGCGCGACGTCGATTGCGCCGCACGTGTCGGCCGAGGGGCTGCCGACATCTACGTTCTTCCTGGACGACGGGACCGGCGTCATTCCGGTCGTCGCGCCGGGACCACCGGCCTGCCCGGGGGGCCAGACCATCATGGTCGAGGGGGTCTTCCGCGGTCAGGAGCCGGCCGCGCGCTCGGTTCGCCCGAGCCGGGTGGAGGCGACGGCGGTCCGGTGCCCGTGACGCGGTTTCGGTCCGATCGCTCGGCTTCGCTATAATCCGAGGAGTCGCCCGACGATGAACGAGACCGTCCCGCCCGGCCCGGATCACGCACGTGGTTGATCCCGTCACCGTCTCCGTCGTCCAGCACCGGCTCGAGTCGATCGTCCAGGAGATGGGCGAGGCGATGCTCCGCACGGCGTACTCGCAGATCCTCAACTCGAGCCGGGACTTCTCGACAGCGGCGTTCGACGGCGCGGGCCGGCTCATCGCGCAGGCCGAGCACGTGCCGATCCACGTTGGCGCGCTGCCCTGGGCGCTCGCGGCGATCCGGGACGCCTTCGGGGACCGCATCCAGCCCGGCGATCTGTTCCTGCTGAACGACCCCTACCATGGGGGCAACCATCTGCCCGATCTGACGGCGCTGCTCCCGGTGTTCGTCGATGATCAGCTCGTCTTCTGGTCGATCAACCGCGCCCACCAGCACGACATCGGCGGAGCCACGCACGGCACGTACAATCCCGCTGCCACGGAGATCTGGCAGGAGGGGATCCGGATCCCGCCACTCAAGCTCTATGACGCCGGCGAGCTGCGCCAGGACGTGATGGACATGCTCGCGACCAACGTCCGGCACCCGCGGGACTTCCTCGGCGATGTCCGGGCGATGATCGGCTCCGCCCGCGTCGGCGAGCGCCGGCTCCTCCGGCTGGTCGAGGAGTACAAAATCGACACGGTGATGCACGCGATCGACGCGGTCCTGACCGCAGCGGAACGCCAGGCCCGCGGGTGCGTCGCGACCTGGAAGGACGGCGTCTTCCACGGCGAGGCGCTGCTCGACGACGATGGCCACGGCACGACGGACATCCACATCCGGGCGGCGGTGACCAAGCGGGGCGACAGCCTCGAGGTGGACCTGAGCGACTCGCATCCCCAGGTCACGGGCTTCATCAACTCGTCGTGGCCCAACACGATGTCGTCGGTGCACATGGCGTTCGCCTATCTGATCGACCCTGGCACCCCGAAGAACGAGGGGACCTTCCGGCCGGTGACCGTGAAGGCGAAGCAGGGCACCATCGTCTGGCCGTACCCACCCGCGCCCGTTACGCTGTGCACCAACCACTGCGCGCAGGACATCGCCGAGGCGATCATCAAAGCGCTCGCCCGGTCGTGCCCGGAGCGGACGATAGCCGGCTGGTCCAAGCGATTCCGGATCGCGATCCAGGGGATGAACCCCCGGACGTCGCGACCGTTCATCTGGCACCTGTTCCACGCGCGCGGGGGCGGCGGCGCGTCAGCGGCGGGAGACGGCTGGCCGACTGCGGGCGAGGGGCAAGCGGCAGGGGGCATCAAGTTCGGCAGCGTCGAGGTGACCGAGAGCCGGTTCCCACTCTTTTTCCGGCGTCATGAGTTCCGCCCGGACTCGGGCGGAGCCGGGCGGTTCCGCGGGGGCGTCGGCTCTATCCTGGAGCTCGAGATGCAGACGAAGGTGCCCGCGAAGGCCAACACTGCCGGCGAAGGGGTGCGCCACGCGCCCTACGGATTGCTCGGCGGCGCGGAGGGCTTGCCCCACCGGTACCGGCTGCGCTCGCGGGGACGAACGCGGATCCTGAAGACCAAGGAGGTCGGCGTGCCCGTGATGCCCGGGGACGTGTTCTTCATCGAGTCCGCCGGTGGCGGTGGTTACGGCGACCCGCGGCGCCGTGGGCCGGACGCGCGCGCGGACGACCTCGCCAACGGCTTCGTGAACCGCCCTCGGCCAGCCCGGTCCGCGCCGCGCGGCCGCGGTCGCCGTCGAGCCCGCTGAGAGCCCATCGGAGAACCCTGATCCCACGCTCGAGCCTCGCAGGCTGCTGGGGCACGCGCCTGATCGAATGCTGCGCATAGGGATCGACGTGGGCGGGACGTTCACCGACGTCGTCGCGGTCGACGACGGCGGCCGCGTCACTCTTGCCAAGTCGGCCTCCACCCCGTCTGATCCTTCCTTGGGCCTGTTGGACGGCCTCCAGCTCGTGGCCGAGACCCTCGGCCGGGACCTTGGTGCGCTGCTCGCCGACACCGAGCGGATCGTCCACGGGACGACGGTGGCCACGAATGCGCTCCTCGAGCGGAAGGGGGCGCGGGTCGGCATGCTCACCACCGAGGGCCACCGCGACATCATCGAGATGCGGGAGGGTCTGAAGGACGACCGCTACAACCTGCGCATGCCGCCGCCGAGGCCCCTCGTGCCGCGCGCTATGCGCATCGACGTGCGAGAGCGCCTGCGTGCCGACGGCCGCGCCGAGACGGCGCTCGACCGGAAGTCCCTCGAGGCCGGGATCGCGACGCTCGCCCGGGCCGGGGCGGAGGCGGTTGCGGTCTGCTATCTGCATTCTTACCGAGACCCTCGCCACGAATTGGCCACGCGCCGTGCGCTCGAACGCCGGCTCCCGGGCGCCTACATCTCGCTCTCGTCCGAGGTCTTGCCTCAAGTGAAGGAGTACGAGCGCTTCGGCACGACCGTGGTCAACGCCTACGTGGGCCCCGCGCTCACCGGGTATCTCGGCCGGCTCGCTTCGCGGCTGCGCGACGCGGGCTACCACGGCGACGTCCTCGTGATGCAGTCTCACGGCGGCGTGGCGCCCATCGCGGAGTCGATCCGTCTGGCCGCCGGGGCGGTCCTCTCGGGACCAGCGGGCGGCATCGCCGGGAGCCGGTACAGCTCACGGCTCGTCGGCCAGCCCGACCTGATCACATTCGACATGGGTGGCACGAGCACGGACATCGCGCTCCTCGAGCGCGGCGAGCCGCATCTCACCGGGGACAAGTCCGTGGCGGGGAGCAAGGTGGCGCTGGCGAGCATCGACATCCATACGCTGGGGGCGGGCGGCGGCTCGATCGCCCGCGTCGACGCCGGGGGCATCCTGCACGTTGGACCGGAGAGCGCCGGGGCGGACCCGGGGCCGGCCTGCTACGCCCGCGGTGGCGCCGCCGCGACGGTGACCGACGCCAACGTGGTGCTGGGCTATCTCGACCCCGAGAACTTCCTTGGCGGGCGGACCCGGCTCGACGCGAACGCGGCCCAGTCTGCCGTGGCGGAGATGGCGAAGCGGCTCGGAACTCCGCTGGTCGCCGCGGCCGAGGGCATCCATCGCGTCGTGAACACCAACATGGCGGAGGGGATCCGGCTCGTCTCCGTGCGGCGCGGCGCGGATCCGCGCCGCTTCGCGCTCCTGGCCTTCGGGGGCGCCGCGGGCCTCCACGTCACTGAGATTGCGCGCATGCTCGAGATCGGCCGGGTCATCGTGCCGCGAGTGGCCGCGGTCCTGTCTGCGTGGGGGATGCTCGCGACCGATCTCCGTTACGAGCTGGTTCGCACGCGAGTGAGTGACGTCCAGCAGCTCTCGGCCGCTGACCTCCGGGCCGTCTTTGCCGAGATGGAGGCGACGGGCCGGGCGCGTCTCGGGTCGAGCTTTTCCGGTCCCGTCGAGATCCGGCGGAGCGCCGACATGCGGTACGGGGAGCAGATCTTCGAGATCACCGTCCCGCTGGACGGGCTCGCCCTCGAGTCGCCCGACCTGATCGGCGCGGTGGTGGAGCGGTTCCATCGCCGTCACGAAGAGCTGTACACCTACAGCGCGCCCGATCAGGACGTGGTCCTGGTCAACGCGCGGCTCGCCGTCCTCGGCGTCCTGCCGACGCTTCCCGCCGAGCCCGAGATCCGGCCCGCCACCAGCTCGCCGCCGACCCGGACGCGCCGCGTCTTCCTCGGGCACTGGGTAGAGGTGCCCGTGCACGACCTGGACACGGTCGGATCAGGTCTGGAGCTGGTCGGACCCGCGGTATTCGAGTCGGCCACGACGACGGTCGTCGTCCGGGACGGCGAGGAGGTGACGGTCACGCCGCACGGCTGGCTCGACATCCGCGTGTGAGAACGTCCACCAGGTCTGCGGAGGTGGCTCCGGTCGCGGAGCATCGGAGGGCGCGCGCGAGTGCCGGCCCGCCTCGAGGCGACCGGTCAGCGGGTTTCCTCCACGCAGCGACCCATGATCAGGCTCTGGTTGGCGGTCTCGGCGAACTCGCGGACCCCTTCCTTCGCGGCTTCGCACGCTTCCTCGGTCGGGAACACGAAGCGCGCCAGAGGCTTGGTCCGGCCCTGCCCGATCAGGCTTGGCTGTCTTCCGGGAACGACAGAAATGAAGGTCGACACGATCAGGATCCAGATAGTCATCCAGTACCCGCTCCGCGCCTCCGATCTGCCCTTCGAGAGGCGGACTCGATCTTACTGCATGTGCGAGCGAGCGGCGCGACCCCGCGAGCGTACGGGATGGTGACGGGAGCCCCTGGCTGTGACCCGTGTGTTCCCGGTAGGCGTGGTCGGGCGCGGTTGTCGGATCGAGGACTCAGTCGCGCCCTGGGCGAGCCTACTGTGTCTCGAGATCCAGGATGAGGCCGAAGCCCGCCCGCGAGCGTCCGGGAGCTTGTCAGAGCAACCGTTCCCCGGGAGAGGGTTGGCAGGGGGCCATCGGGCCCCCTCCGACTTCTAGCTGATCCGCAACTCCACGACGTGGCCCAGCCGGTCGAAGTTGACTGGCTTGAACAGGCAATCGACGGCGCCGATCTCCCGGGTTCGCTGGGCGAGCGTCGGGTCGTCATTCGCCGTCACCATGATGACGGGGACCTCCGGATGGCTCTGACGCATCCGCCTCAGAATCTCGACCCCGTCCATTCCCGGCAGGCCGACGTCCAGGAGGACGAGGTCGGGCTGATCTCTGGCGACTGCCGTGAACGCCTCGACGAAATTCCCTGCCTCCGTGACGGTGTACCCGCGTCCCGAAAAGTACTCGATGATAAGTTCACGGATCGCCCACTCGTCGTCCACGACGAGGATCTTCCGCCCCATATGCGTGGCTCCTCTTCTCATCGCTCACTTGCCGCCAGTGCCACCGGCTATGACGTGGCGCGAGCATGCAATAAGGAGGCCAAAGCTCGACAGGCGAAGGCACGTCAGGAAGTGCGCGAGCCGATTCACGAGCGCGCGCGCGCGCTCAGGCGGCGGCGTCTTTCCGAGACCCATTTCGGGTCACATCGACAACAAAGATTGGCGATGGCCACATCTCAAGCGCCCCTCATCGGCTGACGATGAGTTTTCCGGGCAGCCGGCCGGCAGCGAACGCGCCGCGTCTGCTCTCGACGGGGCGAGGCCCGGTCGAGCAGTCGGAGCGTCGCAGAGCGGTCGAGGGTCCACTGGATCTGCGGGAGGGGTTATGGGCGCACGTTTCCGACTGATCACCGCGAACCTCTTCAACGGCCGAGCCGACCCTGTCGCATTCGCGGCTCTGACCCGAGCGGTGGATGCCGACGCGGTGGCCGTCCAGGAGCTGTCGCCCGAGGAGGCCGAGGCCATCGGGGGCGTCCTGCCCTTCGGCAAGCTGGAGCCCGCGCGCGACAGCAGCGGGATGGGTATCGCCCTCCGCGATCCGGGCAACGTGTGGCGGCTGCCGCTCTCCGCGCGCAGTGCGTTCGTCGCGGAGCTCACGCCGCGGGACGCAGCGATCGGCTCATCGATCGAGCTGATCAACATCCACATCATCGCGCCCCACCTGTGGCCGGTTGCGCGCGCCCTGCACCACCGACGCGAACAGCTCGAGGGACTTGAGCGCTATCTCGACGGGTCCGCGCGCCGTCCCCGCGTGATCGTGGGCGACTACAACTCCACGCCGCTCTGGGGTGTCTACCGGAGGCTGGCGGCGCGGCTCAGCGACGCGGCGGTCACGGTGGCGCGCCGAAACGGTCGGCGCCCGGGCCGAACCTGGGGACCCTGGCCCGGGGCTCCGCGCTTGCTCCGCATCGATCACGCGCTGGTCTCGGACCTGACGGTCCACGACTGCCGGGTCCTCCCCATCCGCGGAAGCGATCACAGCGCCCTGCTCGTCGAGCTGTCGCTGTAGCAGTGACGTTTCCTCCGCCACCGCTCGAAGGCTTGACATTCGCCGGCTGGGGCTCGACGATTCCGAAAGCGGCGCCGGGTGGCGCGCGCTGACGGAGGAGCCGATGATCCGCGTGACTCGACTCAATCACGCAGTGCTGTTCGTGCGCGACCTCGACCGATCAGTCGAGTTCTACCGACGCGCGTTCGGCTTCGAGGAGATCACCCGGGCAGGCGGCCGGATGGCGTTCCTTCGCTCGGCTGGCTCCGGGAACCATCATGATCTCGGGTTGTTCGAGCTAGGATCCGATGCTCCGCGTCCGCCGCACGGTTCTACCGGGCTCTATCACCTCGCCTGGGAGGTCCCGACGATCCAGGACCTGGCCGCGGCGGCGCGGACGCTTTCAACTCTCGGCGCCCTGGTGGGCGCGAGCGACCACGGGGCGACGAAGTCCCTCTACGCCAAGGATCCCGACGGCATCGAGTTCGAGGTGATGTGGCCCGTCCCCCGCGATCAGTGGGGCGAGTACGAGACGCAAGGAATCACGGCCCCGCTCGATCTCGATCGCGAGCTGGCCCGGTTCGGCGCGTCATAAGGAGGCGCCCGGCTGAGCCAGACACCCTCGACGACGAGATGTTCCAGCTGATGCCCTGAGTTCGCCTGACGCGACTGGCTGGACGTCACCGGGCGCTCCCCAGCACCACCAGCCGGATAACCGATCAGACAGGACGCGTCGTCAGTGCTGAGGAAGATTTGGTGGATCTGATGGGTGATCGACCCTACAGATCAGACTCCACCGGCGACGAGATCCTCCCACTAACGAACTGATTTCCTTCACGTTCCAGACGTTGCCTACCACCAGCACGGCAGGTTTGTACGGTGCGACAGGCGACCTCGCAGATAGCCGACTCACGAGCGTTCTCTGGCGTGTCTCTCTCGCGCGAGAGTAGCCGGGCACACGAGCTACTTCTCCTGTCCCTGGTGCTGCCGCACCGGTGACTGCACCCTTTCCCGGGGAAGACGTGTCTGAATGGGCGTGATGCACACCATCGACATGGATCCCAGCGAAGGAGGAGGATCGAATGAAGCGGCGCAAACTTATCTACGGGATCATTACCATCCTGGTCGTCGGCATGGCTGCCTGGGTGTTGTTCCGTCCGGAGCGACTGTGGGTCAACACCACGGTTAACGAAGGTCTACCAGTCACCGCTTTGCCCGCGCGAGGCACCACGCCAACAAATGCTGAACCCGTCACTCTGGCCGCGGGCAAGTTCCACGGTGTTGCCCATGCCGGCGTGGGTACGGCGACCGTTTATCAGTTGGCGGACGGCAAGCGACTCCTCCGCTTCACCAACTTCGAGACCTCGAACGGCCCGGACGTGCGCGTCTACCTCGTCGCCGCGGAGGACGCGCGTGACGGCGAGACCGTGAAGAAAGCCGGGTTCGTCGAGGTCGGTGTCCTGAAGGGTAATATCGGTGATCAAAACTACGATGTGCCGGCGACCATCGACTTGGCGAAGTACCGGGCGGTCACGATCTGGTGCAAAAGATTCAGCGTGAACTTCGCCACTGCGCCACTCACGGTCGCGCAGCCCAAGGGTGCGCAGAAGCTTTGAGGGGCTTGCGCAAACCCAGAACGGTTATCCACTTCCCTTATTCCCTCTCACGAAGGAAGGAGCCCTCAATGAAGTCCTCCTGGTCGAAGACCGCCACAGTCGGCTTCCTGACAGTGATGCTGGCCGCCGGGCCGATCCCCGCGGCCCGTCCGGCAGGCGCGGCGTCGCCTGCGACCGGCTACGCGTACACCCTCAACAACGATAGCGAGCGCAACGGCGTTGTCGTGCTCTCGCGCAACGCCGATGGAGCACTGACCCCGGTCGGAGGCTCGCCGTTCGCGACTGGCGGGAAGGGGCTCGTAGTCCCCGCGGGCGGTGATTTCGACGCGCAAGGATCGGTGCGGCTCCACCGGAACTTCGTGCTTGCCGTGAATCCCGGCAGCGGCAACATCGCCGTGTTCACGGTCAGGGCCGGTGGTCAGCTGACCACTGTCGAGGGCTCACCGTTCCCGTCGGGAGGGATCACCCCGCTCAGTCTGACCGCGCACGGCGATCTCGTGTACGTTGCGAATCAGGCGATCCCCTTCATGAACCCGGACCGCAAGCCCAACATCACGGGTTTTCGCATGCGCGCCGATGGCGGGCTCACGCCGATCCCGAACTCGACGATCGAGTTCCCGGCGGGACAAGGTCCTGCGCAAGTTGAGTTCAGCCCGAGCGGCTCAGTCCTGGCGGTGACCGCCGGCTTCCAAACCGATGGCAGAATCCACACCTTCGCCGTGCTGCCCGATGGCCGTATGAAGGAGGGCCCCGGCTCACCCTTCATCGCACGGGAAGTCAGCGGGACGGTCGGCTACTCCTGGAGCGCCGACGGACGCTATCTGCTCGTCTCGAACTTCCGCGGCAGCGCCATGACCGTTTTCAGCGTAGACGGTACGACGGGGGCGATCGAACCGAAGGGCGCACCCTACCCGAACGGCGGCGGGGCCGCGTGCTGGACGGCACTCTCGCCGGACGGCCGAACACTGTATACCGGGAATTTCGTCGGAAACAGCATCAGCGTGTATGCGGTGAACTCGGACGGCATCCTGTCGCTGCTCGGCACCGTCCCCCGTCGCAACGCGACGACTCCGGATACCAAGGATGTCGCGGTATCGCCAGACGGGAAGTATCTCTACGCCATCGGGCCGGTGGCGAAGCATATCGCCGTGTTCGCGATCGGCGCTGACCGGCTTCCGAAGGAGCTGGCGGTGGAGCAGTCGCCGTATTCGGTGACGTCCGGCCAGTGGACGACGGGGCTAGTGGTGAACTAGATCACCGAGCGGCCCTGGCCAGCGTGCCGCGCGGCTTCGAATCCGACGTACCCGAGAGGGCCAGCTCCCAGAGAATATCATCCGCAAGCAGGCCCCTTCCGAGAGAAATCTTGGAAGGGGTTTGGTTCGGGCGCCGCCCGGCGTGGCTCGGTCGTGGCGGCTGATGGATGCGCAGGCCGGCCAGCTCATCCGCGGCGCTTATTGAAGTCTGGTAGGAGCCGCGCACTATTAGCGTCGCGCGAAGATTACCTTGAGCAGGGGCGGGGTAAGGAAGGTCGTCGCGATGACCATTGCGACGACCGCCGCATACACGGCCTGGGTCACGACCCCGGCAGCAAGGCCAACGCCCGCGAAGACGAGCCCGACCTCCCCCCGCGGGATCATTCCCACCCCGACTGCGAGTCGCTGACGGCGCTCTGTAGGTCGAACAACCAGCCCGCTCATGAGCTTGCCTGCCACGGCCGCTGCGATGAGCAGGCCAGCGCTGGTGAGCACTTGCCAGTTTCCGGCCTCGAACGGGTTGAAGAGGCGGACGTCGACCGCCGCGCCGATGGTAACAAAGAAGAGCGGGACGAAGAAATCAGCCACCGGCTTGACCCGCTCCGTGATCGGGTGGCGATCCTCGGTCTTCGCGAGGACGAGACCTGCAGCAAACGCGCCAACGATTGTCGCCGACCCGGCCGCATGGGCAAGGACCGCGAAGACCATGGCCAACCCAACTGAGAAGAGGAGAAGCCCGCCCCGGATATCAATCACCCTGACTATTCGGAGAAGCCGGGGGGTGGCGACCTGCCCGCCCACGATGGCGACGACGAGGAAGCCAACCGCGAGCGCGGTAGTCTTGGCGATGCCGAACGCGGATACCTCGCCGGTCACCACCAACCCTTGCACCACCGAAAGGATCACCAGCCCCAGGACGTCGTCGATGACGGCGGCGCCGATGATCACCTTAGCGGCCGCCGTGTCCATCTTCCCCAAGTCGCTGAGCACTCGTGCCGTGATGCCGATGGAGGTCGCGGTCAACGTGGCGCCGATGAAAACCGCTGTGATCGTCTCGTAACCGAGGAGCGTCATGAGAACATACCCGAGCGCGAACGGCGCCACCATGCCAACCGCACCGACAAGCGCCGCTTGCCAGCCTACGCGGAGGAGGTCCTCCAGCTCGGACTCGAGGCCGATCTCGAAGAGGAGAATCAGGACCCCGATCTCGGCGAAAGCGTGGAGTACCTGTTGTGTCGGGTCGACGAACCCGAGCACGGAAACGCCGAGGAGTACGCCTGCGACAAGCTCACCGAGGACCGGCGGCTGGCCGATCCGGTTCGCCAAATACCCCAACAGCTTCGCGGCGGCGAAGATGACAACGAGGCGCAGGAGGAAATCAGGAAACGTCATACGCGCTCTCTAGACCAGCGCTCGAGCAAGAGCACCAACGGGCCGCCGAAGATCCGCGCCCTGGAGCTCCACGCCGACGCGACCCGAGGCCGCTCACGAGCGCGCTGGACGGCTCTACGAGTTAGAGGAACAGATGCAAATCGGTCTGCATCCGGTCACGCGGGCCGCGGCGACCCTGAGCGCGATGCTCGAGCGTCACCAGCGCATGGAGGCCCAACAAGAGGCGCTGCGGAACGGAGCGGTGCCGCTCGCGAGCGCACCTAGAGTCTCTCGATCGAGGAGCAGCGCGAGGAGATCCTCGCCTGGGCGTCTGCACACGGCTACGAGATCGTCCGCGAGTTCGCGGACTCAGGATCCGGGCTCGACACCGACCGCCGGCACGAGTTTCAGGCCCTCCTGAAGGTGTGCGCCTCCGGGCGACGGGAGGCCGACGTCGTGCTGTGCTACGACGTGTCGAGGTTCTCGCGGCTCGAGCCAACTGAGGCAGGACAGTGTCCTGGTTCAGCGTGAACTGGAGTCCGAGTTATGCCCGGAATGAACCCCGGGCGTGGTGTGCTGACGCGCCTGTTCGCGCCGGACGGCGCGCCGAGCGCGGGCAGCCTCGAGTT
>Ga0187892_10001197_pt1 | contig 60895 bp, 47 predicted proteins | sample MA1701073metaG_FD_139345 | JGI IMG/M metagenome (GOLD analysis project Ga0187892, IMG submission 139345) | Bio-ooze microbial communities from a basaltic lava cave in the Kipuka Kanohina Cave System on the Island of Hawaii, USA - MA170107-3 metaG ... | reverse complement strand
GGGTTAAAGGTTCCCAAGAAAACCGTGTATGGCCCGCCCTTTCCAAGATCAGTTCCGCGCCAGCATAGCTGCGACTGCAATGCTGGCACTCGCGGATTTACAGAAGAAATGATGCACTACCCGTTGCCGATGTCGGCGGAGGACGCCGGAAACGGCCGGCCGCAGCGGCCGGTGATCAGAACCAATTCATTCGCCGGCGAAGGACGCTCGGTGTGCCTCGCGGCGCCAATGAGCGTAAAGCACGCAAGTTTCGCAGTCGATCGCGCCGGCCGTGATCTTGCGACTTGAGTTGGCGTGCGCGCTCCGGGCGACCTGGATAATCCGGTCGAAAGCTGCCTAGGCTCACTTGACGCCGGCGGCTACACTGCCGCTGGCTGAGGTCGAAGGATTCGACAGAAATGGAGGCCAAGATGGCCGAGCAGCCTTTGCGGTTCGTTCACGCCGCCGACTTGCGGCTTGGGGAGCCGCCCAGCGGTCTGGCGGAGATCCCAGACCATGTGCGCGGCGACTTGCTCGACGCAGCTTATCATGCCGCCGAGCGCGTGTTTGATGTCACGCTCGAAGAGAGCGCCGGTTTTCTCGTCCTTTCAGGCGGTGTCTTTGGACGATCGGGGTGCAGCGCTCGCACGTTTGCCTTCCTGGCCGAGCAGTTTGGCCGCCTCGCCGAGCGAGGCGTGACGGTGTATTGGGCCGATGGACCATTCGTTGCCGGGGGAGCGTCGCCCTATGAGTTCGAATGGCCCGATAACGTGTGCATCTTTCCGCCTGGCTCGACCGGAGAATTCAGCTTTCAGCGACAAGGCTTTTGTCTCGCGCGGCTCCTTGGGCAGAGCGGTGATCGGGTGAGTTTGAATCGAGTGGATTTGCCGCGCGACGCTCGTGGCTGCTTCACCATTGTCGTGTTGCACGAACGTGACGAGGCGGATGAAGCATCCTTGCTGGCAATTGACTACGTCGCGTCCGGCGGACAAGCCGATCGGCGAACATCGTCGATGGGTTCGACGGTGCTCCACTGGCCGGGCACGCCGCAAGGGCGCCGCGCGCAAGAGGAAGGCGCGCACGGCTGCACGATCGTCGAAGCCGACGTTGATGGGCGACCGCACCTGCGATTTCAGGCGACGGACAGCCTCCGCTGGCACACCGCGCAACAGGTGGTACGGGAATCGACGACGCGCGCCCAATTGGAAGCTCGGCTTCACGAGCACGTGCAGGAATTGAAGGCAACCGCCGACGGGCGCCAATTGTTGGTGAACTGGCACGTTACGGGATCAGAACACCTGGTTCCACGCGTGAACCGCGCCACCTTGGCGGCCGAGCTGCTGGCGTGGTTTCGCCGACAATTCGGTCTGGCTCGTCCCACACTCTGGAGCAACTCGGTTGTGGTGGAATGCGGCGACGCGACGGAACGGTTCCAGCACGAAGGCGATACGATCCTGGGCGAGTTTTTGCGAGAGTTGGGGGCGCTGGTGGCCGATCCGGCGAAAGAGCTCGACTTGGGCGTGGCGCCAAGGGCGACGGAAGCGGGCGCGTTGGCACGCACCGGCGCTCGGCTGCGGATCGCCGATGCTCACTGGCGCGAGCGCGTGCTGAAGCTTGCGGCCGCATTGGGAACCGAATTGCTCGGGGGCGAGGAGGCGAGCGCGTGATTATCAAAGATCTCGAAATCGACGATTTCGGCGTCTGGCACGGATTACGGCTCGCGCGGCTTTCCGATGGGCTGACGGTCGTCTCGGGCGCCAACGAAGCCGGCAAGTCCACCGTCATGGACTTCATCCGGGCTGTACTATACGGATTCGCCCCTGAGCTGCGCCGGCGCTACATTCCACCGGCGAGCGGCGGCAAGGCGGGTGGCTGGGTGGACGTGGTTGGCCCCGCCGGTCCGTGCCGCATCGCGCGGCATTGGCACCCGTCCACGGAGGGCGGCGAGTTCGAGCAAGTTCGAGTCACCGGTTCGGACGGCACGCCACTTGCCCTGGACGCGCGCGAACGCCCGCTCTCGAGCGTCGGGGCGGCGGTCTACAACAACGTCTTTGCCGTCGGTTTGCGTGAGCTGGCGGAGTTGGGCACGCTCGACGACACCGAGGCCGCCGCTCTCTTATATCAATTGACGAGCGCGTTCGATCGTGTGTCGTTGGTGGAGGTTTTGCGCGATCTCGAAGCGGCGCGGCGCCGGCTGTTTTCCGACGGCGAGCCGGGGGCGAAAATCGCGCGTCTTGCGACCGAGTACGAAAGCCTCACGCGTCAAATCGACCCGCTTCCCGCCTCAGCGCGCGCCTACCGGCAACTCCTCGATCGACGCAAGACGACCAAGGCGGAAATCAGCGATTTCGAGCGGCGCATCGACGAGTGGGAACAGCAGGCAAGGCGATTCGAGATCGCCGCGTCGCTCGGCGACAAGTGGAACGAGCGCGCCGGAATCAATGGCGAGCTGGCGTCGATCGAGCGGATGGCGGACCTGCCGGTCGACGCGCTAAAGCGGCTCGACGAGGCGAATCACCGCATCGCTCAAGCTTCACGCCGACTTACGGTGGCGAGGCGGCGCCGCGCGGCGCGGCGCGCTGCGGCGCGCGCGGTGCGGTTTGACGCGGCTGTTTGCCAAGTGGCCTTGCGCATCGAGGCGCTTGGCGAAAACCTGGATTGGATTACCGACATCGAGCGGCAAATGCTGGCGATCCGCGCGGAGCTCGTCGACCTGGAAGCGCAGCGGACCGCCGAGCCGACGCAATTGGGTTTGACCGCCGACGAATCGAGTCGCGTGGCGCAGAGATTGTCGCCGCGGAGACGGTCGGCCTTGCGCGCCGCCGCGCGGGCGATGCGCGACGCCCATGCGCGCCGTCGGAGCAAGCGCGACGCCGCCGCGGTAAGCCAGCGATCGGCCGCGGCATTAACCCAGGAAATCCGCGCGGCGATGGCCTCGCATGGGGCCGACGACCTTCGATCGGCCGTGGATGACGCTGGCACGCAGGTCTCACTGTTGCGTCGCCGTATTCAACTGGACGAGCGACTGGACCAGATGCTCCGCCAGCAGTCGGACCTGGATGACGACCAGCGAGACTGGCTCGACCGCCAGGTGCTGCCTATCGGGGTGCTGGCCGGGCTGGGCGTGCTGTTCGTCGTTGGCGCGGTGCTGATTATGGCCGGCGTGTTTCTGCCCGAGTCGCTGGTCGGATCGCTGGGTTGGGCCATGGCGGTGTTGGGCGCCTTGGGCGCGGCCGGAGCCAGCATCACGAGGTTCGTGCTCGATCGGTCGGCCGCTCGGCAGCTCGAGCTCTGCCGGCAGCAGGCCGAGATGCTCCTTGGCCAGATCGAACAGGCGAAAGCCGAATGCGAGCAGCTTGACGGCCGCCTGCCGCGAGGCGGCGGACCGCTCGCCACGCGCCTGCAGGCCGCCGAGGCGGGACTGCGGGTACTGGAGGACCTGCTGCCTTTGGATGGACGGCGACAATTGGCGGATCAGGCGGCTCGCGGCGCTCAGGCACGAATGAAAGAAGCGCGGGCGGACTGTGTCGCGGCGCGCCAGCGCTGGCGCCAGGCGCTCGGTGACGCGGGGCTGCCGACCGGTCTTTCGCCGCGGCGAGCGCGGCGGCTGCTGGTGACGATCGGTCGGCACGCACAGTGGCAACAACAGGCCGACCGACGCGCGGCCGAGCTCGATCCCTTGCGGCGCACGATCGCCGGAGTCGCCAGCCACGTGACCGACGTTTTCCGCGATACAGGGCTCTCGCCCCAGAGCGAGTCGGTCGCCGAGCGAATCCGGCAGCTTCAAGAAGTGCTCGCCCAGGCGCGGAAGCTGGCGCACAAACAGCGCCGGCTGATCGCTCGCGCCAAGTCGACGCGAATCCGCTGTGTGAGGCTGCGTCGCGCTCTGGCCACATGGCAGCGTCGCCGCCGCGCACTGTTCGTCGCGGCCGGAGTTTCGGACGAAGACGAATTGCGGCGATGTGCCGTTCGACAGGCGCGCGTCGGGCTCTTGCAGGCGCAGTGCGTGGCCCTGTCGCGCGACATTCAGGCAGCGCTGGCGGGCGTTTGCTCGGAGGCCGAGCTGGGAGAACTTTTGAACGATCGGCCGGACGGCTACATCGAGGAGCGATGGCACGAGTGCGCGACGCGGTTGGAGGAGTGCCGCCACCGACACGAGAGTCTGCACGAGCGGCTCGGCGAGCTGAACCAGCAACTCAAGCAGCTTGAAGAAAGCCGGTCGCTGGAAAACAAGCTGCTCGAACTGGGCGCGGTCGACGAGCAGCTCCGCGCGGCGATCGAGCAGTGGCACGTGCTCAGCGTGACGTGGGGAATTCTCGATACGATCCGCATTCGCTATGAGCGCGACCGCCAGCCGGAAACGCTGCGCGAGGCGTCGGAGTACCTTCGACAACTGACCTCGGGCAAGTATACGCGGATCTGGACGCCGCTCTGCGAGCCCGTATTGCGCGTCGACGATATCCAGGGCCGCACCTGGCCGGTGGAAGTGCTGAGTCGCGGTACACGCGAGCAGCTTTTCTTGAGCCTTCGGCTGGCGCTAGTGGCCAGCTATGCGCGGCGCGGCGCACGGTTGCCGATGGTGCTCGATGACTTGCTGGTGAACTTCGATGCGCGGCGCGCCGCCGCCGCCGCGGTGGTGTTGCGCGATTTTGCCGCGGCGGGGCACCAGATACTGCTCTTCACCTGTCACGAGCACCTCGCCGCGACGTTTCGATCGCTCGAAGTCCCGGTACGCGAGCTCGCCGACGCTGAGCAGGCCGCGATCGCGCCGCCAGCCTCGACCGAAATCAAGCGGAAGAAGCACAAGCGAAGATTGCCAGCGCCGGCAAAGCATGAGCTCGCTGCTGCCATGGATCATGGCCAGCGCGATCGCGAAGCAAGCGAAATTGCGGTGCTGCGGCCGCCGAGCGCAGGTCGGGAAAGGTCCCATCTTCGGCCGCCGATCACGCCGCCTGGGGCAGTCGTGGCGACCATCAGGCACGCCGACGCGATCGACGTGAACGATACGCTACGCAGCGTGGGGCGCGTTGAGCACGACGAAGACCTCGACGACTGGGACCGGATGTGCGAGGCCGGCGAGGACGATCTGCGCGCCGCGTGAGCGAAAGCGCCGAACTCAAAGAGCCTCCGGGTTTATCCCGGAGGTCCGTTGAGCTGAGGCGTAAAGATTCGAGGAGGCGGTGCTATTGCTGTAGCTGGGGTCAGTGACCCCGGAAAACTCGGACAAAAGCCGGCCTCACAGAGGCCGGCTACCGTTGTGCAATGGCTTGCTACGCGGTTTCGGGCACCGAGAGACGCAGCTCGGCGATCATTTCCTCGCGGATCTTGAATTTCTGAATCTTGCCGGTCACCGTTTGGGGGAACGAATCGACGAACTTTACATACCGCGGCACCTTATAGTGGGCCAGGCTGCGGCGGCAGTAGTCGCGCAGCTCGTCTTCGGTCAGCGACTGGCCCGGTTTGAGCTTCACCCAGGCGCACAGCTCCTCCACGAATTTTGGGTCGGGGACGCCCACGACCGAGGCCTGCTCGATTGCCGGGTGGCCGAACAGAAACTCCTCAATCTCGCGCGGGTAGACGTTTTCGCCTCCGCGAATCACCATGTCCTTGATCCGGCCCGTGATGCGGTAGTAGCCATCGGGCTGGCGCATTGCCAGGTCGCCGGTGTGCAGCCAGCCGTCGCGATCAATTGCCGCGGCGGTCGCTTCGGGATTGTTGTAATAGCCCAGCATGACGACGTGGCCGCGCGCACAAAGCTCGCCCGGACGATTGTCCGCTAGCGCCGCGCCCGACTCGGGGTCGACCACCTTCACCTCGACGCCGGGCAGCGGTCGCCCGACGGTCTGCACGCGCAGCTCGATGGTGTCGTCGGTCCGCGTTTGGGTGATTACCGGCGAGGCCTCGGTTTGACCGTAAGCGATCGTCATCTCGCGTGCACCCATTTGATCGATGACCTGGCGCATCACTTCGATCGGGCAGGGGCTGCCGGCCATGATGCCGGTCCGCAGCGACGCGAGGTTCCGGCCGGTAAACGACGGATGCTGCAACTGGGCGATGAACATCGTCGGCACGCCATAGATGACCGTGGCGCGCTCTTGTTCGATGGCAGCTAGGGTCGCTTCGGGTGCAAAGCTCTCGGCGGGGACGACCATGGCCGCTCCATGGACCACGGCACACAGTACGCCCATCACGCAGCCAAAGCAGTGGTAGAACGGCACGGGAATGCAGATGCGGTCCTGGTGAGTGATTCGCTGGCACGCACCGGCGTAAAACGCATTGAGGAGCAGATTGCGGTGCGTAAGCATCGCGGCCTTAGGAAAGCCGGTCGTGCCGGAGGTGTATTGAATGTTGATGGGATCGAGCGGCGATAGTCCGCGCTGGGCGTCGCGCAGCGCCTGATCGTCGACGTTTCGACCGCGGTCGAACAGCTCGCTCCAGGAAATCGCGCCCTCCGGCGTGCGCCCCTTGATCGCCACGACCCACCGCAGGCGCGGGAACTCATGACTGTCCAACTCTCCCGGGAGGGCGTGCGCCAAATCGGGACAGACCTCCGAGAGCATCGCGAAATAGTCGGACGTTTTGAAGCGGTCGAGCAGCACCAGCGCGACCGCGTCGCTCTGCCTCAGCACATATTTCAGCTCGAACGGCCGATAGGCGGGATTGATCGTCACCAGTACGGCGCCGATCCTTGCCGTGGCTAACTGCAAGACCACCCACTCGGGCACGTTGGTGGCCCAGACGGCGACGTGCTGTCCCTGCTTGATTGCGAGCGCCAAGAGACCCTTGGCGGCCTCGTCGGCGCGGCGATCCAGATCCGCGTAGTTCCACTGCAGCGACAGGGCTGGAAAAACGAGCGCGTCTCGCGTCGGATGGCGCCGCGCGGACTCGGCCAGCACCTGGCCGATCGTATGCCCTTCGACCCAGGGATTGGTTTCGAGGTTGGTCACGCCTCTTGAACCTTTACGTTTGCGATTCGAGCGGCGTTGAACGGACATTCGCCGTGGGACTCACGTCCCTTGCTCGCGGGATTCGCAGGCAATGCGTTCAGCTCCAAAGCGGTTCGGACACGCGTACCGCGATGGGAACAAATAGCAACACGGGAAGCCAGGCCGCCAAGGCCGGCGCGAGCAGGTACATCTCTCCAAGCTGCTGACATCCGATCACCACCGATAAAAACGCGCTGACGATGACGACACACAGCCCCGTGGCAACTAACATTTTCCTGTTTTCGCGCGCCACCACCAGCGGCAATCCGATGAACAACAGTGTCATGTCCAACAGCGGCCGCACCAGGCGGCAATGGATCGCCACGCGGATATCGGCGCCAAAATCGAAGCTTGGGTTTCTCAATCCACGGATCAACTGAAGCGTGGATGAGTACAGTCGCCATCCCTGACGCCCCGTTAACTGTTCGAATGTCACCTCGGAAGCGACAAAGCACTCATCAGGTCCGAGCCAACCGGGCGCGTCACGCGGCGTGATGATGAACGGCCGGCCGCCGAGGTGCAGTGACGGGCCTGCCAACAACGTCTGGGGCTGCGAGACGCCTCTCAGCCAATAACCGGCAGGCCGGCCCGACTGAGCCGGCCGGTAGTATGCATCGCGTGCGATCAGCTCGTCGGTGGGCAAGGCCCCGCTGGCCACTTCTGGCAGCGACAGCGGCAGCAAAAAGTTTGGCTTGTGGATGCGTCGCTCGTTCCCGTAGGAACCTTGCCCGCGAATCAGCAGGTCGGTCTGCTGATCGTAACAGGGCTCGATCTCTTGAGCGATATCGCCGGCCAGGTCCTTTGGATTGCGCGCGAGCTTCTGGTGAAAGCGCGGAATGACCACCTCTCGACAAAAGGCGCCCCCCAGGCTGACCGTCGTGGCCGCGGCGACGATCGGAACGATCACGCGCCGCACGGGGATTCCGGCCGCGAGGATCGCCGTCAGCTCATGATGACGCTGGATCCAGCTCATCGTGAACATGGCCGCGATCAATGCCAGGATCCCACTGACGCGATCAAAGAAGAACACGCCGTGATAGGCATAGAATTCGCCTAACAGCACGAGCAGGTTTCCGTGCTTGTCGGCATAACGCGCGAACTCGTCGAGGTTGGTAAAGGCGTGGAAGACGATATACAGGCCGGTAAGGCTGACGTAACAGATGATAAAGACCTGGACGTACTGCCGCAGCAGATAGCGGTCGAGGATCTTCAACCGTCCGCTCGCTGGCGATTTGCGATCCGCCATTCAGGTCCCTTTCCGAACGTGCTCGATTGCCGCGGCGAGCGCCTCGACGCCGCGACGAATTCGCTCGGGCGACTGCACCCCGAAGCTAAGGCGGATCGCGTTGGTGGGCCGCGGCTGGACGCTGGCGGGGTAACAATACTCGCCCGGCACATAGAGCGTCCCTTGTTCGACCGCGCGATCGAAGAGCGGGCCGTTCGGTCCCGTATCAATCGAGTCAGGCAGTCGCAGCCAGACATACAGCCCACCCCGCGGACGTGACCAGCGAACACCATCGATGGTCGCCAGACTGTGCTCGAGCGCCTCGTTCATGACGCCCAGCTTTGTGCGATATTGATCGCGGAGCTGCGTAACGTGCTGGTCAAAGTGACCGCCCTCGATCACCTTGTGCATCAGGTGCTGGTTGAAGTTCGGCGAGCCGAAGTCAATGTTGCCCTTCTGATCGCAGACGGTGGCCACAAGCGAACGTGGCAAGATGCCATAACCGACGCGAATTCCCGGCGAATACGACTTGGAATACGTCTGGGTGACGATCACCGTCTGACCGTCGGGGTCGAAGGCTCGCAGGCTGGGAATATCATCGCCAACGTAGCGGAGATCGCGGTAGGCGGCATCCTCGATGACGTAGATGGCGCCGAATCGGGACCAGCGGCGCGCGATCTCGACGATCTGGGCGCGGCGCGCCGCCGGCAGCGTCGTCGTGGCCGGATTGTCGTAGTACGAAGTGACGTAGAGGGCCTTGACGCGCGGCAGCTCGCCGGCCGACCGACAACGCGCCAATCGTTCGTTGAGCGCCTCGGGAATCACGCCATCGCCGTCGGTCTCGACGCCCACCGCGCGGGCGCCCAGGTTGTTCAACATCCCCAGAAAAACGAAGTACATCGGCGCGCCGCACAGGACAATGTCGCCTGGGTCCAGGAGCGTGTCTCCCAGCAAATGAAGCAACTGGTTGCTGCCGGCCGTGAGCACGACTTGATCGACGGACAGGCGCGATTCGGCCGCGCGTGTGCCGTCGGCCGCCAGTTGTCGCGCCAGGACGACTTCGCGCAGCGGTAGATACCCCGGCGTCGTCCCATACTGAAGCGCCGCGTGGGCCAGATCACGATCGCCCAGCACGGCATCGAGTGCCGCGCGTGTCGCGTCAACCGGCAGTGTGGCCTGATCGACGAAACCCGCGGCCAGCGAGATCAATTCCGGATTCGCCAGCGCCCGGTGCATCAGCTCGCTGATTGGCTGCCCCGACGCGCGGCGAGCACGCTGACTCAATGCGCCGGGAGGGAGCATTTCGAGCATTCCACAAGGTGGCCGATCGACAGAATGGGGAGATCGAAGCATAGGTGAACTCGTTTAAGGGGGTCAAGATCGCCGAACGGAGTCGGTGCGTACGATCGGCCAACGGTCGTCGAGTCGCTTTGTAGGCATTCGGCACGATATACTCGTCAGCGGCGGCGGTATCGAGCCACACAATAGATCTTACGCAACCAGGCGAACCATGTCCCCACAGCACGATGACTTGGCGCGACGAGCCTTCCAGCAAATCCGACAAAGTATGACCAGCATGCCGAGCTTTCTGGAACTGGCGGTCTTTGTCATCCTGGCGCTCGTCAGCGTCGGGCTGGGACTCTTGCTGGGTATCTATGTGGGCATCGCGGGCGTCGTGCTGTCAGCGTTGGCGGCCGCGTCCATCAAGGTCGCCAACCAATGGGAGCGTGGGATCGTGCTGCGACTCGGCGAGTTTCAGGCGATCCGCGGACCGGGCCTGTTTTTCATACTGCCGATCGTCGATCGTGTACGTCTGGTCGACACGCGCGTGCAGGCGATGGACATTCCGCGGCAAGAGGTCATCACGCGCGACAACGTCCCCGTGTCGATCAACGGGGCGTTGTTCTTCCGAGTATCCAACGTCGAAGACGCGGTGATGAAGATACAGGACTATGTCTATGCGATCTCTCTGCTGGCGCAGACCGCGCTGCGCGACGTAGTCGGTGGGATGTCGCTCGATGAGCTGCTTAGCGAGCGCGACCGGATCGGCAAACTGGTCGAGGATACCGTCGAGAAGGACTCGCGTCAGTGGGGACTGGAGGTCACGGGCATCCGGCTGCAGGACATCGACATGCCGGAAGATCTGAAAAAGATCATGTCGCGCCAGGCATCGGCCGAACGGGAAAAGCGTGCCACGATCACCAAGGCTGAAGGAGATAAGCTGGCGGCGGATAATCTGGCGGACGCCGCGGCGCGCATGGCCGCGAGCCCGGGCGCAATGCAGCTCCGCACGCTTCAGACAATTGACGGCCTCGGCCCGACGGCGTCCAACACGGTGGTCCTCGCCGTGCCGATCGAGATTCTGGAGCTGGTGACCAAGCTAGGCAAGGGACTATGAGCGCCCGAGTCCTGGCAGCGCTGGCCCGACCGTCCCGGCTGTTGGACCTCGAGCGATTGCTGCTCGCGGCGCGCGGCGGAAGGCGAGCGGTGATGGACTTGCTCTTCCCGCCCGCGTGCGCAATGTGTGGCGCGGCGCTGGTCGACAAGCTCCGGCGCGTGGAATTGTGCGAGACTTGCCAGGCGCACCTCGCGGGCGGTGAAGGCGCGTATTGCCGGCGTTGCGGCGCCGGCCTGATGGAAGCGGCGGACCAATGGCTGCCTTGCCAGCAATGTCGGCGGAGGCGGTATCACTTCGATGGCGTGGTGCGCATGGGAACGTATCGCGATCACCTGCGAGAGGCCGTGCTGCGCATGAAGAGGACGGCCGGAACACCCCTGGCGGCTGCCGTGGGCGATCTGTTTGCCGAGTGCCGCGGCGCATCGCTGGCGGAACTGGGCGCCGACTTTGTCATTCCCGTGCCCATGCATTGGTGGCGCCGCGCACTGCGTGGCACGAATAGCCCCCAGGTGGTGGCCGAGCGGATTGCAAGCCGCCTTGGCGTTTTGGCGCGTCCGGGCGCGGTGGTGCGCCACCGGAACACCCTGCCGCAGGGGGATTTAACGCGGCGGCGGCGGCGAGCCAACGTACGCGCGGCCTTCCGCGTCAGAAGGGGCTACCATTTCAAGGGGGCAAGCGTGGTCGTTGTTGACGACATCCTCACCACCGGCGCAACGTGCAACGAAGTGGCCAGAGTATTGAAAAACGCAGGCGCGGCGCGCGTCGTCGTGGCGGTCATAGCTCGAGCTGACGCGCCAGATTGATCGCCCATCGCGTCCTGTATAATTAGGGCTGCGGAGTCCATTCAGGCGAACCATGCCAACGGGCGTCAAGAAGCGGAAAGAATCGAAGCCGAAACCTCGAGAGCGCAGCGCCTTTCGCGGCGCGGTGTGGCGCGGTATCGGCATTGTATTGCCGCCGTTGATGACGATCGTCATCTTTCTGTGGATCGGCAGCACGGTCCAATACTATGTGCTCGAGCCGGTCTCGGTCGGAACGCGGAATGCGTTGGCCTGGATGACGGCCGATATTCGCGACGAATGGAACTCACCGGAATTATTCCCTCCCGGGGTCAACGATCCACCGGCCCGTATCACCTCAGGGGGGCAAAAGTACGTCCTCCTCAAAGACGATCGCTATATTCCGGCCGAGGTGCATGAGGCACTGCGCCGCAGTCTGGGCGACCAAGGTGTCCCCGGCACGGCGAGCGGGGCCTATCAGAAATGGGTGGAGATCCGTTACCTGCGCCCCTATATCGCGATCCCCGTCTTCGGCGCGATGTTTGTCGTGGTGATGTACCTGCTGGGAACTTTTCTGGCGGCCGGGATTGGCCGCGTTTTTTGGAATCTATTCGAGCAAGGAGTCAACCGGCTGCCGCTGGTGCGAAATGTCTATTCGTCGGTCAAACAGGTTACCGACTTCATGCTCAACGAAACGGACGTCGAGTATTCGCGCGTCGTGGCCATCGAGTACCCGCGCGAGGGCATTTGGACATTGGGCCTGGTGACCAACGAGGGAATGGCCGAAGTGAGCGAGGTCGTTGGAGAGCCCGTGCTTTCGGTCGTCATTCCGGCGTCGCCCATGCCGGTGACGGGCTACACGGTGATGGTGCCGGCCAGCAGCGCGATCGACGTCGATATCACGATCGATCAAGCGCTCGAGTTCGTCATCAGTTGCGGCGTGGTGACGCCGCCTCAGCAGGATTTGACGACGCCTTCGCTGCGTGGCGACACGGTCCTGAAACGACACGCGCCGACGACGGTCGGCGCCGCGAGCGCGGCAACTCGGCCGCCGGCGGCCTCCAGCGCGGACAATCGGTAAACCGCGTCGCATGATGACTCGATCGCGCGAACTTCGGCTGGGGACGCGCGCCAGCGCCCTGGCGCTCGCGCAAGCGCAGTGGGTCGCCGACGCACTGGCCCGCGCCGCCGGAGTCAGCGTGTCGATCGTCCACCTGGCGACCGAAGGAGACCGAGAACAGCTTGTACCCGTGGCGGCGATCGGCACGAAGGGAGTCTTTACGACGCGCATCCAACAGGCGCTCTTGGAGGGGACCGTCGACGTGGCGGTGCACAGCCTCAAAGATCTACCGACCGAGCCGGTCGCAGGAATCATCATCGCGTGCATCCCCGCACGCGAGTCGCACCGCGACGCCTTGGTGAGTCGCGACGGCAAGGCGCACACCGAGCTGCCAAAGGGAGCCAGCGTGGCCACCGGCAGCCTGCGCCGCCGAGCACAATTATTGCACGCGCGGCCCGACCTGGTGATGCGCGACGTGCGCGGCAATGTCGACACGCGGTTGCGCAAGCTGGCGGCCGGCGAGTTCGATGCGCTGGTGCTGGCCGAAGCGGGACTGCGACGGCTGGGACTGGCTCAGCACGTAGCCGAAAGCCTTGACGAAACGATCATGCTGCCCGCGCCGGGGCAGGGGGCATTGGCGGTTGAATGCCGTGCGTCCGATCGTGCGATCATCGAACAGGTAGCGATGCTGGACGACTCGCCGACGCGCGCCGCCGTGACCGCCGAGCGAGCGCTCCTATCCGCGCTCGAAGGGGGGTGCTTGGCGCCCATCGGCGCGTGGGCGCGAATTGGGAAGGACAGGCAGCTACGCCTCAGCGGCGTGGTCGTTGCCCCCAATGGAAGCCGCCGTGTTTATGGCGAGCTAACCGGTTCGCGCGACCAGCCGTCGGAGCTCGGACAGCGGCTTGCCGATGAGCTTCTCGAGCAGGGTGCGTTGGAGATTATCCGCGCGTCACGCGAAACGCCCTAGCGATCATCGTATTTCCGAATTGCCAAAAAAAAGAATTCCGAACGTGCGCGCTGGCGCGCGAAGTGGTACTCGGCTTTTGGCAATACGCAGTTTTGCAATAGTCAACTTCTCATTCTCAGGGGCCCATTCGACATTGGATTACCACGACCATGCTGTCGCTTCGGCTGGTTCTGCGCTTCGGTCGCGCAATTTCCGCGCCGTTGCTCGAGCGCCATCAACTGCTCGCGCCAAATTTGGCCGCTTGGTTGGAATGGCGTAAGTCACGGCGAAATTGGGAATTGCCGCATTGGGCGATCTCTTGGGAGCCTGACACTTCCTGCCTGGCACAGCGCTTGCTACTGCCCGACGCGGCGGGGGCGAGATTCGCATGGACGAGGTGGCGATGCCCTACGGCCTATACATCTCGGCGGAAGGGGCAATGGCCCAGGGAAAGCGGCTGGAAACGATCGCCAACAACCTGGCGAATGTCGACACGGCGGGCTTCAAACGCGATCTGGCGCTCTTCCAAGCGCGCTTTGCCGAGGAAACGCAGCGAGCGCTCGACTACCATGGCTCGGGCTCGATCAATGACCTTGGCGGAGGCGTGCTCGTCGAGAGCACCCACACCGACTTTTCACAAGGACCGCTGCAACGCACCGGCGTCGAAACGGACATGGCCATCGTCGGCGAGGGGTTCTTCGTCGTCCGCAAAGGCGAGCAGGACCTCCTGACTCGCGCTGGCAACTTGCAGTTCAACGCGGCCGGCGAGTTGGTGACCGCTGAAGGACACGCGGTGCTGAGCGACTCGGGAGCGACGATCAGCGTCGATCCGGAGTTAGGGCCCTGGCGCCTGACGACCGACGGCGCGATCGAACAAGGCGGTGCCGCCACGCCGCTGGCGATTGTCAGACCCGCGTCGCTGGCCGATCTCGCCAAGTTGGGTGAAAACCTGTTTCTGCCTTTGGCCGAGACGAGCGCGATCCCGGCCGAGCAGCGACAGGTTCGCGGCGGCTACCTGGAGCGATCCACCATCAAGCCGACCACCGCCATGATGGAGCTCATCGAAACATCACGTGCCTTCGAGGCCAACGTGACGCTGATCCGCAATCAAGACGAAATGCTGGGCGGGCTGGTCAATCGACTGTTGCGGACGGCGTAGTCGCGATACTGAACAGTAACCATTGGGCGATATCAACGGTGATTCGGCACTGGCAGAGCCAGTGGCACACCGCGTAATCGCTTTGGTTCCAACCCACGGGGATGAGTCATGAGCGTGCAGACGCTGTATACCGCGGCCACGGGGATGGAGGCGCTGCAAACCAAGTTGGACGTCATCGCCAACAACCTGGCCAATGTGAACACGACCGGATTCAAGCGCGCCCGCGCCAACTTTGAGGACTTGTTTTACATTAACCAGATGCTGCCGGGCGCGCAGGACGCACAAGGGCAGCTCACGCCCACCGGGATCGCCATCGGGCTCGGTTCTGCCGTCTCGAGCACGCAGACCGACTTTGTCCAGGGCGCGATGCGGCAGACAAACCGCGCACTGGACGTGGCGATCGAGGGAGGCGGATTCTTCCAGGTCACCGAACCGTCGACGGGAGGGTTCGTCTATTCGCGCGCCGGAAATTTCTCCGTCAACGCCAACGGCGACATTGTTCTTGGCTCGGCCAGCACCGGGCGATTATTGCAGCCGCAACTGACGATCCCGCCCGATACGACCGGCATCGTGATCAGCCCGGACGGAATCGTCTCGATCCAGCAGGCCGGCACGCCGGCGCTGACGCAGATCGGGCAGATTCAGTTGGCGCAGTTCATCAACCCCGAGGGGCTGCTGAAGCTCGGCGAGAACCTGTATTCCGAGACCGACGCCTCGGGTCCCGTGACGCTGGCCAACCCCGGCGTGCAAGGGCTGGGCGTGCTGCGGCAGAACATGCTGGAGTCGTCCAACGTCGAGCCGGTGCAGGAGCTGATCGACTTGATCACGACGCAACGATCGTTCGAGCTCAATTCACAAGCGGTGCAGGCCGGCGACCAGATTCTGCAACTGATCGCGAATCTGCGGCGGTTTTAGGACGCCTCGTTTCAAGGAGGTTTAACCGAGTGAGTGCGTTTCCGAGTGACGAGCAAAGGCAGGCGATCGTGCGGGCCGCGGCTGCGATTCTGGTTGTCATCGCATGCGCAACGGCCGTCCGCAGTGCGGCATTCGCCGCCGAGCTGCGGTTACGACCGCGATGCCAGCCGGAAAGGGCACTCGTGCTCTTGGGCGACGTGGCCGAAATCCACGCCGCCGACGGCGAGACGGCGGCCGCGCTCGCCAAGATCGAGCTGGGACCGGCGCCCGTGCGCGGAAACCTGTGGCAGCTCTCTTGTCGCGAAATCCAGGACGTGCTGGCGCTGAGGGGAGTGAATCTGGCAAGTCATCGCTTTTCGGGCGCCAGCACGGTCGCGATCACCGCCGCGGACGGACCACCTTCCCCGTCTCCGCGAGAGGACCGCCCCGTGGGGAATGCAACGATCGGCCGCGCCACCGACCTCGTTCGGCGTGCGATCTTGCAGTGCCTGGAGCACGAGGGCGCCCCGGCCGACGCCTGGGCGGTGCAACCTTCCTTGGACACGCAACAGGCGCGGCTTATCGCCGAATCGTCCAGCGAACTGTCGATCGTGCCATTGGCGGACCTGGCGCAGGGCGAAAAACCGTTTGAAGTCACATTGCGCGGCGTGGGGCGGTCGCAATCGCTGCGGATCAGCGCTCGCATCGCCGCAGCCCCGGCGTGCGTCGTGCTCGCCGAAGGCCTGACGCGCGGTGCGACGATCCAAGCCGCCGACGTACGCGAAGTGCCGCTACCAGAGCTTCTGCGTGGCCAATCCGGCTACTTCGCGCGCGCCGCCGAAGTAATTGGACTGGAAACGGCCCAGACGATCGCCGCCGGCCAACCGCTGCGCTCCGATATGCTCCGTCGCCCGCTGTTGGTCGAAAAGGGCCGCATCGTGACCGTCTATTCACGCAGCGCCGGCGTTCGCGTACGGGTGGAGGCGCGGGCACGCGAATCAGGCAGCCTCGGCGATCGTGTCGTCGTCGAATCGCTCGCCGATCGGCAGACATTTGTGGCGCGAGTCAGCGGCATTCGCGAGGTGGAGGTCCACGCGGCATCGAACCGCGCGGACTTTGCCGAGTGAGGAACTGGGAGAACGATTTTGATGATCCGCGGTTTGGCGAATTGTCGCTGGCCTTCGCTGATCGGCTTGATGCTGTGCGGCGTGCTTGGATTCACGAGCATCGCGCGCGGTCAAAGCTCCAGTCTGTTGGGCGATCCGCACGAGCGGCAGGCGCTGGGCCTTGCCACGCATTCGTGGTGCTTCATCGATGTTCCGCCGATCAAGGATATTCAGCTCAACGACATCGTCACGGTGATCGTCGACGAAAAATCGCAAGTCATCAGCGAGGGCGAGGTCGAACGGCGCAAGCGAGCGAGTCTCCAGGCGACGCTGGCCAACTGGATCTGGTTCGATGGGCTGGATTTGAAGCCGGCGCCGCAATCGTCGGGCGATCCCAAGATCGACGCCAGCATGCAGAACCAGTACCGAGCGGAGGCCGAGCTGGAGACGCGCGACGGGATGAAGTTCCGTATCGCGGCGGTGGTGGTGGACATCCGCCCCAACGGAAACCTGGTGCTCGAAGCGCATTACTCGGTGAAGAACAACAGCGAGTCCTGGCAGCGAGCGCTCACCGGCACGGTGCGCCGCGAGGACGTCCTGCCGAATAACACGGTGCTGAGCGAAGACATCGCGGATCTGCGGATTCAAAAGATCGAGCACGGCCACGTACGCGACGGGTATCGCCGCGGCTGGCTGCTGAAATGGCTCGATAAGTACCAGATGTTCTAGAGAGATTGCGTCATGACCGGCAAACGAACCATTGCCATCGTTCTTCCATGCGTGGCGATCTGCCTGGCGGTTTCCTCGCCGCTCTGGGCAATCACGCGGATCAAGGACATCAGCCGCGTTAAAGGCCAAGAGGAAAACACGCTCCAGGGCCTGGGCCTGGTGGTGGGACTCAAAGGCACTGGCGATGGCGGAAAATTTCTCCCGGCCATCCGCAGCCTGGCGACCGCCATGCAACTGATGGGTAGCCCGATCGGTGAGGGGGGCGCCGGCGAGTTGAAGGACGCCAAGAACATTGCGCTGGTCATGGTCACGGCCACGATCCCGGCCGTCGGTGCGCGCCAGGGAGACAAGATCGACTGTGTGGTCAGCTCGATCGGCGGCGCCAAGAGCCTCGCCGGTGGTACCTTGTTCATGACGCCGCTTCAGGGACCCGAGGTCGAAAGCACGCGAATCTACGCCTTCGCGCAGGGGCCCGTCCACCTGGATGACGCGACGGTACCGACCGGGGGGCGCGTCCATCGTGGCTGCCGGCTGGAAGAGGATTTTTTGAACGTATTCGCTAAGGACGGCGTGGTGACGCTCGTGCTCGACAAGAACCACGCCGATTTCGAGATGGCCCAGGCGGTCGTCATGCGCATCAATGAGACGGTGGGCGGCCAAATCGTCGCTCCCTCGGTGGCGCTGCGCACCGCCGGTGCTTCACTTCAAGATCCCGGCGCCGCTGCGGCTGCCGACGATTACACCGCCAGGGCCACCGGCCCCGTGAACATCGAGATCCGCATCCCCCCACAGTACGCCGACGATCCCGTCGACTTCATTTCGCAAATCCTGGCCTTGGAGATTCTCCAACCGCAAACCGAGGCACGAGTGGTGATCAACGAGCGCGCTGGCAGCGTGGTGATCAACGGCGAAGTGGAGGTGGGTAGCGCGGTGGTCACGCACAAGAACATCGTCGTCGAGACGGGCGCCGCGCCGGCCGCGGACCGCTTCGTGCCGCTCAGCCCGGCGGACGACTCCGCCACGACTCAGACCAAGCTGAAGGCACTGGTGGAGGCGCTGAGTGCCGTCAAGGTGCCGAACGAAGACATCATCGACATCATCAAGGGGCTGGAGCGCAGCGGCAAGCTGCACGCCAGGCTGATTATTGAATAACAGGACCGCGATGATCGAACCGCATTCGAGCGTGGTGGGCGATCCGCGCCTCATGACATTCACGGCGCCGCGATTGCCGGACGAGGCCGCCGAGGGCGAACTGCGCAAGGCCTTCACCAACTTCGTCGGGCAGACATTTTATGGGCAGATGCTGCAAGCGTTGCGCCGCTCGACGGGCAAGCCGGCATATCTGCACGGTGGCCGCGCCGAGGAGATCTTTCGCAATCAACTCGACCAGGTACTGGCCGAAAAGATGACCGAGGCCAGCGCCGAGACCTTCGCCGGCCCGATGTATGAGTTGTTCATGCTATCCAGGAGCTGAATTACTTGACCGACGACGTAATCGAACCCGACTGGGAAGCCGATCTGGCGGCACTGCTCAGTGAGCTCTCGGCGGTGCAGGATGATCTGCTCGCGCTGTTGGCCGATAAGACGCGCCTGCTGCTGGCGGCTGACGGTGCCGGGCTATCCGCGCAGGCTACCCAAGAGGCTGCATTGATCGGCCGCCTGCAACAGTGTTACGAGCATCGCCTGCGGCTGCTCGACGAAGCAGCTAGAGCAGGATTGCCCTCGGCCAGCGTTCGCGTTCTCGCCTCGGCGCTCCCCGCCGCGCCACGCCTGGCGCTTAACCGGAGGATTAAAGAGGCACAGGCACGCTCACGACTGGTGGAGCACCAGAGCCTGTCGAACTGGGTCCTGGTGCAGCGTACATTGCTCCATCTTTCGCAACTACTAGAGATTATTGCTACTAGCGGTCGGCCACAACCGACATATGGAAGGAGCGAATCCGCGAACAGCGCCGGCGCGCTCGTAGACCGCGCTGCCTAGCAAAGGTGGGCAGTGTGGCCAGACGGCGCAACCTAGGCCGCATGTCACTCTTAAGCTCGATCAACCTAGCGACCAACGCCCTGCACGCCCAGCAGGTCGGTTTGCAGGTCGTCGCGCAGAACATTGCGAATGCCAACACGCCGGGTTATATCCGCCAGGAGCTGGTCCTTAGCCCAGCGCCCACCCAACGTCTGGGCAACTTGCTGCTCGGGTTGGGCGTTCAGGTCGATGGCGTGGTACAGAGGATCGACCGGTTTCTGGAAGACCGGTTGCGCGGCGCATCGAGCGACCGTGCTGGCAGCGAAGTCGCGGAACAGGCATACAGCCAGCTTGAGGCCGTGATTGGCGAGCTGAGCGACACAGACCTTAGCTCGTCGCTCAATTCGTTCTTTGCCAGCATCGCTGAAATCCTGAACCAGCCCGAGAGCGTCTCCGCGCGGCGGCTGGCGGTGCTTCAGGGTCGCACTCTGGCCGGCGACATCAATCGACTGGTGCGTCGCGTGCGAAGCGTTCGTCACGACCTGAATGAGCGCGTGAAGAACGTGGCTGGCGAGATCAATACTTTGGTGAGCGAGATTCGCGAGCTGAACGTAAAGATCATGCAGGCCGAGGGCTCGGCCGGCACGGCGAGCGAGGCGGTGGGGCTGCGCGACCAGCGGGGCGTGGCCTTGGCCAAACTGGCCGAATTGATCGACATTCGCACCGAAGAACAGCCCTCCGGCGCCGTGAACGTTTTCAGCGGCGGCAACTTCCTGGTGTATGAGGCCGTCGCGCGACATGTGGAATTGAATCTGTCGAGCGACCGAGGGCTGGCGGTGGCCGAGATTCGCGTCGTCGAGACCGACTCGCCGCTGGAGCTCACCGCCGGCGAGCTGCATGGCCTTTACTCGGCGCGGGATGAGATTTACGGGGGGTTCATCGACACGCTCGACAACTTCGCCGGCGCGCTGGCCTTCGAGTTCAACAAGCTATTCTCATCCGGTCAAGGACTGGCGGGCTTTACGGAGCTGACAGGCACCTTTGCGATTGACGAACCTACCGCGGCGCTCGACGCCGCCGGACTGCCCTTTACCCCCACGAACGGCTCGTTCCAGGTCAAGGTCTTTGACCGACACACGGGGCTCACGCAGACGACGGACGTCTTCGTCAATCTCGACGGGATGGACGACGATACGTCGCTCGAGGAGCTGCGCGCGGCGATCGACTCGATTGACGGGGTGGCGGCGTCCATCACCGCCACGGGCCGACTGCGGCTCGAAAGCGAATCGACCGAGCAGGAGTTCGCGTTCGCTGACGACACCAGCGGTGTTCTCGCCGCGCTGGGACTTAACACCTTTTTCACGGGCTCTACCGCGGACGACCTGGCCGTGAACGAGGTTTTGCTGGAAAGTCCGGAAATGTTCGCGGCGAGCCGCTCGGGTATCGGCGGCGACACGGCCAACGCGATCGAGCTGGCCGCGTTTCTCGAACGGCGGCTCGAGAGCCGAGCCGGGGCAACGCTGGGCGACTTGTATAACGGATTGGTCAGCGAGGTGACACAGGGTGCGGCGGTAAACAAGGCGGTGACCGAGGGTTTCCGTGTGTTTGAAGAGACGTTGCTCGGGCAACATTTATCGATCAGCGGCGTGAGCTTGGATGAAGAGGCGATACGGCTGATCAGCTACCAGCGCAACTTTCAGGCGGCGGCGCGGTTTATTGCCACGCTCAGCGACTTGTTGGAAATGCTCGTCAACCTGTGACGACCGCGGAAACGGCAATTGTAGAGTGCGTCAAGCGCAGCGCAGACGCACCGCTTGAACGGCTAACTCACTAGGACGATTCCTAAATCTAAACCTGGTGCGTCTTCGCTGCGCTCGACACACCCTACGGTAGTTGCGAGGCGCCAATCGACGAGCATGGCCACGATTTCCCCCATCCCCACGACACGTGCCAGCGATCTGCTGATCCGGCACCGGCTGGAACGGCAACTGGCTTATGACCAGCTTGCACTGGTTCGATTGCAGACGGCGCTCGGTACGGGCCGGCGAATTTCGGTTCCCAGCGAGGACGCCCCCTCGGCGCTGCGAGCCATCAGCCTGCAGGGGCTTCTGGAGCGCAAGGAGCAGGTCCGCGCGAACCTGGCCACGAACCAGGCGTTTCTCAATGCCACCGATACAGCGCTGGGAGGCGTGGCCAATCTCTTGGCGCAGGTTCGTGGGACAGCGCTGGGGGTGATCGACTCGATCAGCACCGACGAGCAAAGAGCCGCCGCGGCACAGGAAGTGGAGCACGCCATCGAGCAACTGCTGGACGTGGGAAACCAGAGCTTTCGCGATCGCCACCTCTTCGCCGGCTCGAAGACCGTGGTCCGGCCGTTCCAGTTTGCCGGCGAGGCGATTCGCTACAACGGCGACTCGCGACACATCGCCAGCTACAGCGACATCGACGTGCTCTTCGACACCAACCTGCACGGCCAGGAGGTGTTCGGCGTGATTTCGCAACCGGTGCGCGGCACGACCGATCTCGACCCGATCGTGTCCGAGCAAACTCGGCTGGCTGATCTACGCGGCGGCCAAGGGATCAGCCGCGGCAGTATCGCTGTGTCCGACGGGGTGTATACGAGTATCGTCGACATTTCGCGCGCGGAGACGCTCGGCGACGTCGTTCGGCTGCTCGAGGCCAGCGCACCGGGGAATCCGGCGGGCGTTCCGCCGGTGGTGCGCAGTTTGAGCGCTCGCATCACGCTCACCGGCTTGGAGCTACAGCTCGATGGAGGCAATCTGTCGATCAGCGAAATCGCCGGCGGCACCACGGCGGCGGAACTGGGAATCCTGAACAGGACGGGCGTCGGCACGGAGCCGTTGGTCGGTTCGGACCTGAACCGACGGCTGACGCTGACGACCTCGCTGGACCACATTCTGGGGACACAGGCCACGGCGTCGGTCAGCCCCTTCGGCGAGCGTAACAACCTGATCTTCACCGCTGCCTCGCGCGGTTCGCAGTTCAACGACGTCACGATCCAGTTCGTCGGTGGTGGAACGAAGGGCGCCGAAACGGCGGTCTATGACGATTCCGATCCGTTGAACAAGACGCTCACGATCACGATCGAAGACGACGTCTCCACGGCCAACGACGTCATCCGCGCCGTCGATGCCGAAGGCACCTTCCGCGCCAGTCTCGATACGGCCGAAGCGAACAACAACGGCACGGGAATCATCGCCATTGAGCTGCCCCCCGTGACTGGTACCTCGGCCGGCGGCAGCGAGTTTGACCGCGCGAGCGGCCTGCAGATCACCAACGGCGGCGAAACGATTGTGCTCGATATTTCTGCCGCCGAGACGATCGAGGACGTGCTCAATATCTTGAATGGCGCGGGCGCCGGCGTGCTGGCCGAGATCAATGAATCGGCCAGCGGCATCGATGTGCGCAGCGTGCTGAGCGGCAGCGATTTCACGATCGGCGAGAACGGCGGCACCACGGCCGGCGAGCTGGGCATCCGCAGCTTTACGCCGGCCACGCGACTCGACGAGCTGAATTTCGGCCGCGGCGTCCAGTTGGTCGAGGGAGACGAGTTCATCATCCGCCGCCAGGATGGAGTCGAGGTCGCCATTGATATTTCGAGCGCCAAGACGATCGGCGACGTGATCGAGTTGATCAATTCGGCGCCGCTCAACGATCCACTCAACCTGAACCCCCTCACCAAGGCGACGGCGCGGTTGGCTGCGTTTGGCAATGGGATCGAGATCGTCTCGAGCGACCCGGCTCCGGTGGCCGAACTGGCGGTGCTGCGAACGAATCAGAGCCTGGCCGCGATCGACCTCGGCCTGGTAGCCGACGGCGAGGACGCAAGCGCCCCGGCCGTCGTCTCCGGCGCGACACGCACGATCACCGGCCGCGACGTGAACGCGCAGGAGGTCTCGGGCGTGTTCAACGCCTTGATCCGGCTGCGTGATGCACTGAACGCCAACGATCTGCGCGAGGCGGGGCGCGCGATCGAACAGTTGGACGAGGCGGCGCTCGACCTAAATTTCGCCAGGGCCGAGCTCGGCGCGCGACAGCGCGGTCTGGACGTACTGGCCAGCCGCCTGGAATCCGAGGAAATCGAGCTGCAAAGCGCATTGTCGCTCGAGATCGACACCGACCTGGTGGCGGCGATCTCCGAGTTCCAAGCACGCCAGGCGGCGATGCAGGCATCACTGCAAACGGCGGCACAGCTCTTCCGGTTCAGTTTGCTCGATTTCCTATAAGACCGACGTCATCACGCGCAACAGCGAGCGGACCGCCATGGCGAGCAATCGACCCGCGCGCGATCGCTCGTTTTTGCCGGTCACGTACGTCCCAGGTCGACTCGGTTGGCTGTATTGGGCCACGGCCGGCTTACTCCAGAGGTTGAGCCTCGGCCGGCAGCCGCTGCCAAAGTTCGTCCAACTTTAGCGCCTGAACCCAGTGGCGGAGGTAGTCTTCGTCGAGCACACGGTGTTGAACCTCATAAACTCTCAAGGCGTCGTGAAAATGCTTCTCACTGGTGCCGCTCGCCAGCGCCCAGCGAAGTTTCATCAAAATCGTATCCTCGGGAGAGCTGACTTCGATCAACACATCATCCATCAATAACTGCTGTCGGCGTGCGAAACGACTTTCATCGAACGCGTCATTCGAAAGCATCCAGAAGTCGACGTTGTCTCCTTCGCGCAGATCGAGCAGGTTGAACATGCCGCACTGGGTTACGGCCTCGGCGATCGCCTGGCGACTCAGGTAATAGTCCGGCGGCGAAAACTCGCTGACCAGCCCCTCGGTCTGTTCCGACGAGAAGTTCACCACCAGGTCGATGTCGTGCGTCTCGCGCGGCTCACCCTGCAGGCTTGAGGCGAGCGACCCGGTAAGCATGAACGGTACGCCGAGTCGATGGAGCACAAGCGCCGTCTTCTTCAATAGCTCCGATTGTGACATTTGGCGAGCCGCTGGAGATACAGTTGATGAAGCTCGTCGTCCGAGAGGTCCGGGAACCGCCGCCGCAGGCCGAGCCGAAAAAGGTCCCGTGACATCTGTGTCAGCTCGAACGCCTTGCGCAGCCGCTGGCTGGGCGTCATTGCGCGAAGGACCGCGATATATCGGGCGTGGTTAGGCTGAGGCTTCATGGTTTGCGAGCAATGCAACAATCCAGCGGGCTGCGACCATTGTAGCCGATTGCAGCGTGTAGAATGGCGCGAGGAGTGCCGCGCTCCCCAAAGGAGCATTCCGGCTGGGGTCAGTTCCGCAATAGAAGGCACATCATGAGGCGCTGCACGCAAAGCGACCTTGTTCTGTTTTGCCTGGTCGCGGCGATCACGGTGGGCTCTGTGCGCGCCGAACAGCCCGACGTGTTGTGCGTCATGACCTTCAACCTGCGCTACGCCAGTCCGCGGCCGCCGAATGCGTGGCACGAGCGGCGTCCTGTCGCCGTCGAGCTGATCCGGCACTACGCGCCCGACGTGATGGGCACGCAGGAGGGGCTTTACGAGCAGCTCAAGGATCTGGCCGGTGAGTTGCCGCAGTATGAGTGGATCGGGCTGGGGCGCGAAGGGGGAAGTCACGGCGAGTTCATGGCAGTGTTCTTCCGCGCCGAGCGGTTGGAGCCATTGGAATTCGACCACTTCTGGCTCTCGGACAAACCCGAGGTGGTCGGCTCGGCAAGCTGGGGCAACACGGTGCGCCGGATGGTCACCTGGGTCCGGTTCCGCGACCGCGCCACACGTGGCGAGTTCTACTTCTTCAACACACATTTCGATCATCAGTCGCAGCCTTCGCGCGAAAAAAGCGCGGAGCTGACACTGTCCCGAGTTGAGGGCTTGAAGACGGACCTGCCCGTCATCCTGGTCGGCGATTTCAACGCGGCCGCCGCAAACAACAACGTGTACGCGATCCTTGTGGGAGACGAGAAGTTTCACGATACCTGGCAAACGGCCAAAGAGCGCGGTCCCCAGGTGGCGACGTTCCACGACTATCGCGGCGCCACGCCAAACGGTCCGCGCATCGACTGGATCCTCACGCGGGGCGCGGTTCGAGCACGGTCGACCGAGATCGTCACCTTCGCCAAGGACGGCCAGTATCCCAGCGATCATTTTCCTGTTGTTGCCACGCTGGAACTCGGGGCGTCGTCACAATGATCTTCCGGTCGCGCGCGTTGGCAATCATTGCACCGCGCCGCTAGGATTCACGCTTGACGCCGTCAACTCGGCTGGCCGCGCTGGGGCGCCATTGAATCCTCGGATTGCAATCCATGTCTGACATGGTCGCGTCGTTGGCGCACGGGTTTGTCGTCTCGGCAGAACGGTTTGCCGATCGCCCGGCGTTGGAGGTTGGCGGAGAGACTATTTCCTATCGCGAGCTGTTTCGGCGGTCTGCTTCGCTGGCGGCGACGCTACGAAAGCTTGTGCCCGAGGAGGACCCGCCGCTGGTCGCGGTGCTCGCGGAACGTTCGGCCGCGGCTTACGCGGGCATATTGGCAGCGCTCTTGCGCGGCCATGGATACGTGCCGCTGAGTGCGCAGTTTCCCGCGGCGCGGACACGCATGATGCTCGAGCAGGCACCGGCGCGCGTGCTGATCGCCGACGCTGGAAGCGAGGCGACGTTGGTCGAAGTGCTCGATGCGCTCGAACCATCGGTGACGGTGGTCCTCCCCGACCACAACGACGCAACGTCGCTCGCCAGCCGTCAGCCGCGACATCGCTTCGTTGCGGCCGCCGAGCTGCTCGATGCGAGCGCGTGGCAGCCTCCACGCATTGAACACGACGGCATCGCGTACCTGATGTTTACCTCGGGCAGTACGGGCGTGCCGAAGGGGGTCATGGTTTCGCACCGCAATGTCCAGCACTTCCTGGATTTTGTCGTACCGCGCTACGCGCTCTCCCCGGAAGATCGGCTGTCGCAGATGTTCGACCTGGTGTTCGACCTTTCGGTCTTCGACATGTTTGCCGCGTGGGAGTGCGGGGCCTGTGTCTGCGTCCCGACGCGAGAGCAAGTCATCACACCGGCTGGTTACATCGACGAGAGCCGCCTGACGGTTTGGTTTTCGGTGCCCTCGGTGGGCCGGTTGATGAAGCGGCTGGGATTGCTGGCCCCGGCGGCCTATTCCAGGCTGCGGCTGAGCCTGTTCTGCGGCGAAGCGCTGACGGCCGACGTGGCGGAAGCCTGGGCCCAGTCCGCGCCAAATTCCATCGTCGAGAATTTGTATGGCCCGACCGAGCTGACTCTCTGCTGCACCTATTATCGCTGGGATCGTTCAATCTCGCCGGGCGAGAGCCTTCACGGCGTGGTGCCGATTGGCTACGCGTTCCCGCAAGCCGAGACGATGATTGCCGACGATTCGGGGCGCGACGTTGCGCCGGGCGAGGATGGCGAGCTGCTGGTGGCCGGACCGCAGGTGACGCTCGGATATTATCGCCAGCCGGAAAAGACGGCGCTGGGATTTGTGGTGCCGCCGGGCCGCGACAAAATTTACTATCGCACCGGCGACCGCGTCCGCCGGACGAGCGCCGAAGGACCGCTCTTGTACCTCGGCCGGCTCGATCAACAGATCAAGATTCGCGGCAAGCGGATCGAGCTGGGTGAAGTCGAGGCGGCGCTGCGCGAGGCCACGGGCGTCGATGCCGTGGCCGCCGTCGGCTGGCCCGTGACCGAGGCCGGCGCGGACGGCATCGTGGCGTTCATTGCGGCCGCGGAACTGGATGCCGCCGCGACGCGCCTCCGCTTGTCGGCACGACTTCCAGCATTTGCCGTGCCGCGTGACCTGCGGCGAATCGACGAGCTGCCTCTGAATGCCAACGGCAAGATCGATCGCGCCGCGTTGCTCGCACGCTGCGCGCCGGCTCGTTGAGCCGAATTGCGACCTGCGGCGCGGGCACGCTACAATACTCGTCAGGCCTGCAATTTAAGGATGACACACCATGGCATTGACGCGCGACGTGTTGCTGCAATTCGTGCAGGAAAAATTGGGGGGGGCCGCCGACGTTCAAGATGATACGCTCCTGTTTTCGACCAACTTGATCGACTCCTTTTCCTTGGTCGACCTGATTCTGTTGATCGAGCAGGAAACGAAGACCAAGGTCGCGCCGTTTGACGTCAGTGTGGAAAACCTGGATTCGATCGCGCGCATCCTGCGCTTCGTGGAAACTCGCACATTGCCACCTGGCGTGCCGGCTTGAGAATTATGGGTGCGGTTGCATCTAGCCGCGGCATCGCCATCCTGGGGTTTCCTCGCTCCGGCACCACCTTGCTCCGTCGGCTGCTTGATGCGCACCCCAATATCGACTCACCCGGTGAGACCTATCTTCTTGCCGGTTGCGCGCGATTCCTGCAAAGCCAGACGGTGGTCGACGGCGTGGAGGCGGGTGTGCTCGCGGGCGTCCGATTGCTCGGGATCGATCCCCAGGAGGTTCTTTCGCGCCTGAGGAGCGTCGTGTTTGAACTCCGTGACCTGCACGCGCGACAATCGGGAAGGCAACGCTGGGTTGAAAAGTCGGCGATCGACGCCTTCTATTTGGACGCGATCCGAGAAATCTTCGGCGAGCGGCTCTTTTACATCGGCATCGTGCGCCATGGCCTCGATGTGTGCGCAAGCACTCAGGAGTGGTGTACTCGCGCCGAATCCTATCCGACCGAGCTGCATCGGTACATCGTGCAGTTCCCCCAACCACTTGTGGGCTTCGCCCATGCGTGGGTCGACGTTATGGCGGCCTGGGAACGGTTTTCGGCGGCGCTCCCCAACGACACCATGGTCGTTCGATATGAGCAGTTGGTCACCAGCCCCGAGGAGGAATTGCGCCGCGTCCTCGAGTTCGTTGGTGAGCCATGGGAGCAGGGGATGATCGAGCGAGCGCTGGAATCGGGTAAACTTTCGGGGTTCGGCGATTGGAAGGCCTACGGGCTGCGAACCATCGACACCCAGAGCGTCGGCCGCTACAAGAGACTCTCGGCCGGCACGCTCCACCAATTGGCGCCGATCGTCAATCCGACACTGGTACGCTGGGGCTATGAACCGGTCGGCGATCACGATCCGGTCAACCGCGACGACCCGCTGCGGCGTTACGAACTGGGCTTATTGGCGCAATCGCTCAAAGTGTCCGGTAAGCCGACCGCCGGTCCCTAGCGGGCGATGCGCATAACCGGCCGATGTGGATGGCCGGCCAAATTATTCTCCGCACCCCGATCGCCGATTATCGCGGTCGTTTCGCAGCGTTCGACCGCAGCAAACCTAGCGCAAAAACCTCTTCTGTCGAGTGTGGCACATTGGCGGGCAGAGCTTTAATCCTTTTTTTTTCGCCCCCCCATTTTTCTTACGTAGACCGCCCACGATTCCGAACAGGAACTTGTAGAGTCGCCCGCAAACGGCGAGCGACTCGACTCGTTTAGCCAAAGCGCGTATTTCACCAACGAAAGAAACGTAACGGCGCGCGACTCTCCGCAGGGGGGTGAGCACGCCTTCCAACCCAGCCCGGAACGACGTTCTCCCCGCGGACCGGTCGGGCTAGCACTCAGCCCTTTATTGGAGGATTGTCCGGAATGACCCGCATCAATACCAACGTGGGTTCGCTGATCGCGCAAAAGACTCTGGCGCGGTCGAACAGCCAGTTACACACGTCATTGACGCGGCTGAGCACCGGCTTGCGGATCAACGTCGGCAAGGACGATCCGGCGGGTTTGATTGCCAGCGAAGTGCTCCGCGCCGACATCGTCAGCGTGGAGAAGGCCATCTCCAACAGCGAGCGGGCCAACCAGGTGATTGCCACGGCCGACAGTGCCCTGGGGCAGGTGAGCGCGCTGTTGAACGACATTCGAGGGCTGGTCTCGGAAGCGGCCAACACCGGCGCGCTGAGCGACGAACAGATCGCCGCGAACCAGTTGCAGATCAACTCGTCGCTCGAGTCGATCGATCGGATCGCGCGGGTCACGTCGTTCCAGGGCCGCCGGCTGCTGGACGGCAGTTTGGATTTTGTGACGACCAGCCCCGGCACGATCGACAGTGGCAACCCGACGGCGCTCGTCGGGACGACCTTGGACACGTTCGCGGCGCGGACGTTCGGCACCGGCAACGCCCAGTTTGTCGTGACACACAAATCCGGCGGCTCGGCGCAGAATGGCATTACGATCAACTTCCAGAGCTCGGGCACGGCCGTGGGCACCGAAACGGTGACGTTCACGGCCGCCTCCGGACTCACGTTCAGCTTCACGAGCGGTGCATCGACCGCGGCGGATCTGGTTGCGGCTTTGGCCAAGGACCCGACCGGCTCGGCCGGCGTAACGTTTTCGGTGGCGCTAACCGCGTTGGCCGGTTCGGGCGGCGGCACGGTCGCTGGTCCCGACAACGGCACGACCGCCACGGCCGTGGGCGAGGTCAGCGGCGCCACCGACGGGAACAAGATCCTGGTCAATACGGTCCAGGAGGGAGACACGTTCAATAACGTCACGGTGCGGTTCACGAGCGGCGCCACCGCCGGCTCGGAAGTCGTATCCTACAGTGCCACCAGCAAGATCCTCACGGTCCAGATCGCGGATGGCACGTCGACCGCGGCGCAGGTGATCAGCGCCATCAATGCCGATGGCGCATTTGCCTCCGACGGAGTGAGCTTCTTTGCTCAGGCGGCCACCGGCAGCACCGGCCTCGGCGTGCTTTCGGCCGCCACCGGCTCGGGCGTCACGTCCGGCGGCATCAGCGAGTCGAAGCTGAACAACGTCGACATCGACCAGGCAAACTTCGGCACCCAGAAGTCGATCGCCATCGAGGTCGAAATCGACGAACAGGCAACCCAGGCGCAATTGACCTACACGGGCCCGTCGCTCTTGCAGGACCTGTCGCTGGAGATCGGCGGCACGAGCGGCTTTGAGGTCTTCAACTTCGGCGTGGGCAGCGACACGGCGGCGATCGCGGCCGCCATCAACCAGGTCTCCGACGCGACCGGAGTGACGGCCGAAGTCGTGAGCGCCGCCACGAGCGGCACCGAACTGGTGTTCAAGTCGCAGCGGTACGGGACTGACGCCTTCATTTCGGCGCGCGTGCTTTCTGGCGACTTTACGACGGTCGACATCGACGGCAACGAGTCGGAGAACTCGCGCGTCGCGGGCACCGATGTCGTGGCGCGGATCAACGGTATCCTGGCCAACGGCGACGGCCTGGTGGCGTCGATTGACTCGGCGACGCTGGACTTGAGCTTCAACGTCAGCGACAACCTGGCCAGCGGCGATTCGGTGACCTTTACGATCACCGGTGGAGGCGCGGTCTTCCAGTTGGGACCCGATGTGGTTTCCAACCAGCAGGTGCGCCTCGGGATTCAAGGCGTGAACACGGCAACCTTGGGCGGCCTGAGCGGCACGCTCTTCGAGCTCCGCAGCGGCCAGGCGAAAGAGATCGCGGAGGACGCGACCGGCGCGGCCGCCGTGGTCGACGAGGTGATCAGCAAGATCACATCGCTTCGCGGGCGATTGGGTGCGTTGCAGAAGACGACGCTCGAGACGAATATCATCACGCTCAACGACACGCTGGAAAACCTGATTTCGGCCGAGAGCGTCATCCGCGACGCCGACTTTGCCAAGGAAAGCGCCGCGCTGACTCGCTCGCAGATCCTCGTGCAGTCGGGCATCTCGGTGCTGACAATCGCCAACAGCAACCCGCAGAATGTGTTGGCTTTGCTGCGGTAAGCACCAGCGTCAAGATAGTTTCGATCAAATCCGCCGGTTCGCCCAGCCGAAGAAAGGATAGGCGAACCGGCGGTTCTTTTTTCACCGCCCGGCCTCGCTTTCGCTCCCTTGCGCAGACCGCCAATCTCCGCGCGCCTACGTCTGCAGCCCACACGGCGACGCACGCCGCGAGAGCGGAGTCGCCCATGACACGACGTCTTCGCGAAGCAATTGAGCGTGCGTTGCGCGACCACCAGGCCGGTCACTTGGATTCGGCCGAGGCAGACTACCGCGACATCCTAAAGCGGGATCCCAGTCACGCCGACGCGCTGCATTTGTTAGGGGTGCTTCTCGGACAGCGCGGTCGGCATGACGAAGCGGTTGCCACGATTCGCCAGGCAATTGCGCTGCGCGACACCGACTGGGCATTCCACAGCAACCTGGCGAACGTGCTGCAAGAGCAAGGTCGATTCGACGACGCGGCGCGCGAGTACCGCCGCGCCATCGAGCTGGCCCCCGGCCAGGTCGATCTGTATGTAAACCTAGGGACCGCCCTGCAGGCGGCGCGCAAGGCCGAAGAGGCGGCCGAATGCTATCGGTCGGCGCTGCGCATCAATCCGCATCACGCGATCGCCTATTACGATCTGGCGAACCTGCACCGCGAAGAAGGCCGGCACGCCGAAGCGGCCGCGTGTTATCAGCAGGCGGTCGACTTCCAGCCGGACTATCTCGCCGCGCACCTGAACCGTGCGAATCTGGCGCTCGAGATGGCCCAGTCTGAACAGGCGATTTGCTACTACGACCAGTCGCTGCGGATCGCGCCGGATCAGGCGCATTGCCATTACGGCCGCGCACGAGCGCTCAAGATGCTCGGCCGTGCGGGCGACGCGCTGGCGGCCTTCGAGCGTGCACTGGCAATCGAGCCGGATTTCGTCGAGGCACACTACAGCCGGTCGTTGCTCCGCCTTCAACTTGGCGATTTCGAGCGTGGATGGGCGGAATACGAATGGCGCCGCCGGCGCCGTGGTGCCGCCGCGCTGGAGGCCGACATTCCGGAATGGGACGGATCCACGCTGGGCGGAAAGACTCTCCTGGTGCGCCGCGAAGGTTCGCTCGACAGCGAGCTATTTTTTGCCTCGTTTTTGGGGGACGTCGTCGCGCAAGCCAAGCAGTGTATCGTGGAATGCGATCCGCGGCTGGCGACCTTGTATGCTCGATCGTTTCCGTCGGCGACCGTCCGCCCGCACGAGCGCGACACGAGCCGACCATGGCTCACCGGCTCGGCGCCGATCGATGCGCAATCGCTCCTTGGCAGCTTGCCATTGCATCGGGCACGCGGTGAGACGATCGTTCCGCGTTGCCGGCCCTATCTCGTCGCCGATCCGCCGCGAATCGCAAGTTGGCGCGACCGGCTGGCGGCGCTCGGCGAAGGGCTGAAGGTCGGCATGTCATGGCGCATCTCGTCGCACGCCGATCGCGGTATGTGCCCAGAACACACGCTGCCCTATTGGGCACCGCTGTTTGGTTTGCCAAATGTCCATTTTGTCAATCTGCAGCGAGGCGACTGTACGCGAGAGCTCGAGTTCGTGCGGCAGCATTTTAAGATCGCGGTGCACGATTGGGCGGATACCGATCCGCGGCATGACCTGGACGGGCTGGCCGCTCAATTGTCGGCCTTGGATCTCGTGATTCTCGTCCCCAATGCGACCGCGCATCTGGCCGGTGCGGTGGGCGCCAACGTCTGGACGGTCCTGCCCGTCGTGCCCGACTGGTACTGGATGCTCGAGGGAGACCAGTCGCCGTGGTATCCGTCGATGCGGCTGTTCCGCGAAACACGGCGCGGCGGCACCAGCGAGCTATTCACGCGCATGGCCGACGAGCTGCGCCGGCAGATCGACTTGACGGATTGCAGGCCGCAAGCCGGGTGCACCGTTGCGGCGGTGGCAATCCCAGCAAGGGCGGTTCAGAAAGTTGACGCGATTACGACCGATCCCAATCGTTACGCAATGGACGCCGCCGCGCCGCGCCGCATGCTCTTCCCCGCGGCGCGCGAAGAAGCCTTTGCCCAGGCGCGGCGTTTCTACGACGCGGGCGAAATGCAGCGCGCCGAGGGGCTGTACCGCGAAATCCTGTTCCGCGAGCCGAAGAACGCGCGGGCGCTCGATCAACTTGGCACTCTTGCGCGGGAGACGGGCCGCTCGGAGCTCGCACTGGAACTGCTCGCGCAAGCGGTGGAGATCGACCCCGGTAACCCGTTCTATTGGTTCAGCTACAGTGTCTCGCTCAACATGGCGAAGCGTTCGGAGGAGGCGATTCAAGCGCTCAAGCGCGCGTTGCGGCTTCATCCCAACTTTCCTGAGGCGCATTTGAACTTGGGTGCGCTCTTCGAGCGACTGGGCCGATACGAGGAGGCGGAGCCCTATTGCCGACAGGCCGTGGAGCTCGATCACGAGAGTGCCTCGGCCCATTACAACCTGGCCAACGTGCTGTTGCACACCGCACGGCTCGAAGACGCCTGGCGAAGCTACGACCGCACACTCGAGTTGGATCCTGATCACCCGCGCGCCCATTGGAACCGTGGCCTGGGCTTGCTGCTGACTGGCAATTTTCAAGAAGGGTGGCAGGAGTACGAGTGGCGCGAGGCCGCCGAGCAGGTGCGGCTGGACCACTATCCGGTGCCGCCTTGGGATGGCTTGCCGCTGGCCGGGAAGACGATTCTGGCACACGCCGAGCAGGGAGTGGGCGACGAGGTGATGTTTGGCTCGTGCCTGCCTGACCTAATTGGAATAGCGCGCCATGTCGTCATCACTTGCGATCCGCGTCTGGCGGCGCTATTTGCCAGGTCGTTTCCGACCGCGACCGTTCACGCTGTCGAGCGCGCCAAGAGTGGCCAGTGGACCCCGCCGCGAAATATCGACTGGCGTGTCACCATCGGTAGCCTGCCAAAATATCTGCGGCCGAATTGGGAGAGTTTTCCGCGGCAAGAACGGTTTCTCGTGCCTGCGGCGGCGCGCGTCGCCCATTGGCGGCGGCGGTACGAGGCGCTTGGAACGGGAGCGAGGATCGGCATCTCCTGGCGCGCCGGCGGCGTAGCCAGCGAACAGCGCCGCCGCACCACATCGCTCGACCTCTGGCGACCCTTGTTCGAGGTGCCGGGCGTCCACTTCGTGAATCTGCAATACGGCGATTGCAGGGACGAAATTGCCGATGCACAAAATCGACTCGGCGTTCAGATCCACGACTGGGATGACGCCGATCCGACCGCCGACTTAGACGACTTCGCGGCCCAAGTCGCCGCGCTGGACCTGGTCATCTCCGTTGGCAACACCACCATCCACGTGGCCGGCGCGCTGGGTGTGGAGACCTGGGTGCTGCTGCCTGCCGTGCCCGGCTGGCGCTATCTATTGACCGGGGAGGAAATGCCCTGGTACCGCACGGTGCGGCTAGCGCGGCATACGACCTCCGGCGGCTGGCCCGCGCTGTTTGCGGAGACCGCCGACCGTCTAGGCCGCTGGATGCGCGAACGCGTAAGCGAGCAACCCCCGCAATCGTGCGTCGCACCACGTGCCGCCGTCGAGCTGACTCACCAGAACGATCGTGTGCGCCTTGCCGCCGAGTCGCTAAAGGGGCCGGAACCGCCGACGCCAGAATGCAGCGCCGTGTCACGAGAGGGGAGATTACACATCCTCGCAAAGCTGCGCACAGCCAACCGTCTGGTCAAAGAGGGTCGATTCGATGAAGCAGTCGACCGCTATCGCCACATCATCGCCGCGCGGCCCGAGGTCTTCGAGGCGCATCGAGACCTGGCACGGGCGCTAGTCGCGTCTGGCCGCCCCGATCTGGCGATCGCAAGCTTTGACGAAGCGCTCGGATTGCAGGGTGACGACGCGGTCATGCGTGTCGAACGTGCCCAGGCGGCTTTGTCACTCGGCCGCTACAGCGAGGGCTGGCGCGATTGGCAGTGGCGCTTTGCCGCGGCGAGCGCTTCGGTCGACTCGGTCCGGAGTGCATGCACGTGGAACGGCGAGCCGCTGGCCGGTAAGTCGATCACCATCCACGACGACCTGCGACCGGCCGAAGGAATCATGTTCGCGTCCTGCTACGACGACGTGGTCGGCGAGGCGGCATGCTGTACGATCGAGTGCGATCGGCGGATGACCGCCTTGTTCCGCCGATCGTTTCCTCGCGCGAGAGTTCTGTCGCGCGCCGCGGCGCGCCATAGCACGCACGCCGACGCGCAGGTTGAATTGCACGTGCTGACCAGCAGCGTTCCGCGGTTTGTTCGGCCGAATTTGGCCTGTTTTCCCAAGCGATCGCAACACCTCATCGCCGACGAGGCGAGCCGACGACGATGGCGATCCTCGATCGCCCCGCGCGGCGAGGGACTGACAGTGGGGCTGGCATGGGGCGCCGACGACGACGCGGCGAAAGGTCCACGGCAAGAGGATTATGGGCAGCATTGGCGGCTGTGGTTGGATACGCCGGGCGTGCGGTTTGTGAGTTTGGAGACCGCAACCGCCACGGACCAGCTCTTGAGCGATTGCCACGCGGAGGTCGGCCGGCGAATCCGGCAATTCACGGAGATCGAATCGACCGATGATTGGGACAAGCTCGCATCGCTCGTTTCGGCGCTGGACCTGGTCATCGCCACGACCAACGTCAAGGCGCATCTTGCCGCGGCCCTGGGGATCGAAACCTGGGTCCTGGTCCCGATGGCTCCGACCTGGCATTGGATGTTCAAACGCATCGACCACCCCTGGTACCCCGCCATGCAGCTCATTCGCCAAGCTACGCGCACTGATTGGGATTCGGTCGGCGAGCGCGTCGCGCAGCGGCTGCACGCGCTGACGCAGCAGTGCCGGAAGCATGGCTCGCCCCATGCCGTCTTGAATCGCGGGGCGCCGCTTACCTTGGGCGACTCGACGTATCCGCGACAAGCGTGAGGCCGCCGCGCTCCGAAACACGAATCTCCCCCCAAGAAGTCGTCGCACGCGATGGAACTTTTGCCACAGGCATTGGTTAATTTGGGCGAATCGCTCAGAGCACAGGGCCGTCTCCGTGAGGCCGTCGCCTCGTTCCAACGCGCGACTGAGCTAGCGCCTCATTACGCCGATGCGTGGCGTGCACTGGCCGACGCGCGGTCCGTCCAAAAAAACTTCCAGCTTGCCTCACAGGCCTACGTCAAAGCTCTCGAACTGCGCCGCGATGATCCGGCCAGCCTGTGCGGCCTCGGGAGAGCGTATGAGAAGCTCGACCGATTCGATGAGGCGCTGGGCTGTTATCGCACGGCGCTGGCGATTTGTCCGCTTCGGGCGGAGATTCACTTTAATCTTGGCGCCGTGGCCCATCGAGCAGGCCGACTTGACGATGCAATCGCCGCATACCGGCAGGCGGTCGCCCTGAAGCCCGACTATGCAAACGCCCACGTGCAGCTTGCCGCGGTGCTGGGCGACCTCGATCGAGTAGACGAGGCGCTTGAGCACTCGGCGCACGCATTGCGGCTGTTGCCAAACCAGGCGGCTGCCCAAAACAATCACGGGACGCTCCTGCAGGAGCGCGGCGACATCGCCGGGGCGATGACACATTACCGCCGCGCAATCGAGATCGCGCCATTGGATCCCGAGGCGCACATCAACTATGCGACCACACTCTTGCTGTGCGGTAATTTCGCACATGGTTGGCCGCAGTACGAATGGCGCTGGCAGGCGCGGGGCGTGACGTATCATCCCCACAGGAGGCTGCCGCTTCGCATTTGGGACGGGACACCACTCGCAGCCCGCACGCTTCTCGTTCACGGCGAACAAGGCGTTGGCGACGAGATCATGTTCGCCTCGTGCATCGCCGACCTGCTGGAGCGTGGCGAGCGATGCGTGATCGACTGCGACGTGCGCCTCGCCCCGCTTTTCGCGCGGTCGTTCCCCGGGGCGGTCGTCAGCGGTACGCGCGGGGAGTCGGACCTTTCGGATCTGGCGGCGAGGTGGCGGCCCGACGTGCAAATCCCCGCCGGGACCCTGCCGCGGTATTTGCGTCTGCACCTGGCCGGCTTTCCGCGCAGGCCGTCGTATCTGGTGCCCGACCCACAATTGGTCCGCGTTTGGTCCGAGCGATATCGGCGGCTTGGCCGTGGGCTGGTGGTGGGCATTTCCTGGCGAGGCGGCGGAAACGCAGCCGAACACCGCCGCCGCTCCACGCGGCTGGAGCAATGGCGCAACCTGTTCGCGGTGCCGGCGGTTCATTTCGTGAACCTGCAATATGGTGACTGTGCGAACGAGGTCGCCGCCGTGCACGATTCCTACGGCGTAACGATCCATACCTGGCCCGACGTAAACCCGCTCCAAAACCTTGACGGCTTTGCCGCACAAGTAGCCGCCCTGGACCTGGTGATATCGGTTACCAATGCCACGGTACACATGGCCGGAGGCGTCGGAATCCCCACCTGGGTGCTGCTGAACCCGATTTCGAGCTGGCGGTGGCTCCTGGATCGCGAGGACAGCCCGTGGTATCCCTCGGTGCGCCTCTTTCGCCAGTCGCAATTACGGCATTGGGACGACGTCTTCGCGCGCGTCGCGCGCGAGCTGGGCGTCGCCGCGGCGGCGCGCAGCGTACAATGCCACAGGCGGCGCGACGCGATCCTGTGTGAGCAAGCCCCATGACTACGGATCTGCTCAGTCACGCCCTGGAGCGGCACCAGGCAAGGGACTTCGAGGCGGCTGAAACGGCCTACCGCCGAATTCTAACGGCGAGACCTGATTGCGCCGAGCTGCATTCGAATCTCGGCAGCATGCTGGCGGAGCAAGGCAGGCTGGACGAAGCACGCGCCGCCTTCGAGACGGCGATCGCACTCCGACCCGAGTTTGCTCAAGCCCATTGCAACTTGGGAGGCGTGCTGCGCTCGATGGGGCGTCTGGCCGACGCGGAAAGACACCTCCGCCGTGCCGTGGCCTGCGCGCCTGATTATTGGAAGGCGTTGCACAATCTGGGTCAGGTGCTTCACGAGCGAGAACAGTTCGACGCGGCGATCAATTGCTACGAACAGGCGCTTCACCTGCAAGGCGGGTCAGTCGAGACCATCGTGAACCTGGCCGCAGTGCGTCACGACCAGGAGCGTTATGACGAGGCCCAGTCGTTGCTCGCTCGCGCGATCGCATTGCGGCCGGCAGCCCATCAGGCGCACCATAACCTTGGGCGAGTGTTGCAGGCTCAGGGCCAACTTGAGGAGGCGCTCCGCTCGTTTGATACCGCGCTTGTCATCGAGCCGAACGAGCCGGAAGCGCGCCTGAACCGCGCGTACACGCTGCTCCAGCTTGGCCGATATAGCGAGGGCTGGGCGCAGTACGAATGGCGCTGGCATGCCAAGAGTGCCGCCGGCGGACCGCGAAACCTGCCGCAGCCATTGTGGAATGGCTCGCCGCTCGCCGGGCGTACGATACTGGTGCACGCCGAGCAGGGCGTTGGCGACGAAGTGATGTTTGCGTCGTGCTATCGCGATCTGATCAGCGAAGGCGCGCACTGCACCATCACTTGCGACCAGCGGCTCGCCCCGCTTTTTCGTCGGTCGTTTCCGACGGCGACCTTGCTGCCCGTCATCCGTGGTCAGGAGGATTGGCACGAGATCGCGCGCCAGCGGTGCGATTTCCAGACGCCAGCCGGCAGCCTACCGCGATACCTCCGCGGCAACGCAGAAAGCTTCCCTAGGCAAGCCAGCTTTTTGGTCGCCGACGAGCGTCGCGTTCAAATTTGGCGATCGCGACTGGCGGCGCTCGGCCAAGGGCCAAAGATCGGCATCTCCTGGCGCGCCGGCACCCACTGCATCGAGGTCCGACAGCGCTCGACCGCGCTCGCCGCGTGGCGCGACCTGTTGGCTGCGCGCGGCGTCCATTTTGTGAATCTGCAATACGGAGATTGCGCCGGAGAAATCGCCGAGCTGCAAACGCGCCATGCGATCACCGTTCACCACTGGCCGGAGGTTGATCCACTGATCGACCTCGACGGCTTCGCGGCGCAAATCGCCGCGCTCGACCTGGTGATCTCCGTCGGCAATGCCACGGTCCACCTCGCCGGCGCCCTGGGCAAACCCACCTGGGCACTGCTCCCCTGCCACTGGGGATGGCGCTGGCTTGCCGGCCGAACGGATACGGCGTGGTACCGGTCCGTGCGATTGTTTCGCCTGAATCGCCCGAACCATTGGCAAGCGCTGTTCGAGCGGCTCCGGCAGGAATGGCTCGAACGCGCCGGTCTTGCGGGTTGCGCCGAATACAACGACTGACGAAACCTTGACGCGGAATCTCTCATCCATGATGGATGACCGGTCGATCCTCAGACAAGGGGGCAGTTTAGACGAAACGGGATGGCTTCGCGCGCTGACGATTCATGGGACGCATCACCACCGGCATTGGGCTTTTCAGCGGCGTGCCGATCGCCAGCACGGTCGACCAACTCGTTGCGCTGGCCGCGCGGCCTCGCGACTTGCTGGTCAATCTCAACAAGCAGCGCCAGAACGAGCAGGTTGCACTCACCACGCTGTCGGCCAAGCTGTTGAGCTTTCAGTTCGCCGCGCGGAGCCTCGCCAACAAGCTGCTCTACGATCAACGCACCGTCACCAGCAGCCAGACTGATCTGCTTTCGGTGACGGCCACGGGCAAGCCGCCGCTGGGGACGCACGTCTTCACGCCGCTCGCGACAGTGCAGTCTCATCAGTTCTTCAGTAGCGGGATGGCAAGCCGCACGGCCCCGCTGGGCGCCGGCAGCTTCTCGGTGCGATTTGGCGGATTTGTCGACCATGACACGCCCTTGGAGCTACTGGGCGGCGGCAGCGGTACTCATCCGGGCAAAATCCGCATCACCGACCGCGGCGGGGCGAGCGCGGAGATCGACCTGCGGTTCGCACGCACCGTGGACGACGTGCTCGAAGCGATCAACGGCAACACCACGATCGCGGTCCGCGCGGAAGCGCACGGCGACGTCTTGCGGCTGGTCGATCAGACCGGCGCGGCGGCATCACTGTTCCGAGTACAGGAAGTGGGCGGTGGCACGACGGCGGCTTCCCTTGGATTTGGGAATATCGCTGTCGACGCCGGCCAAATCGAGGGGCAAGACGTGCTGCGGCTGGCCAATGCACTCGATGCAGGCCAGTTGAACGACCGGCGTGGGGTGCGGCTGGACACGCTGCTGGCGGACCTGCGGATCACCTTTGGCGACGGCAGCGCGCCATTGGACATCGACTTTGCGGACATTCCCAGCACGCTCGGCACCAAGGCCACCGGCACCACCAATGCCGCCGCCGAGCGCAGCAATGCTCGCGTGACCTTCACCGCCGTAACCGGCGGGGCGGCCTATTCCGGCGTGACGGTGTCCTTGGTCGACAACGCAAGTATCACCGCCGGTGGCGAAACGGTCGCCTACGATGCGGTTGCCAAGACGCTTGTCTTCCAGATTGACGCCGGCCTGACGACCGCGGCGGATGTCGTTGCGGCGCTCAACAACGATGCCGCGGCCGGCGCCGTGTTTCGCGCGTCGCTCTTCGGCGCGTCGACGGGCAACGGGTTAGTCGACACCTCCGACGTCGCGGTCACCGGTCCGCCGCCGGCCACGGCGACACTGGGCACCGCTGCTGAGTTGAATGCGCTCTCATTCACCGCTGTGCAGGGTGGCGCCGACTTCGATGGAGTGAAGATCGTCTTCGAGGACAATGTTGGCGTGACCGCCGGCTCGGAGACCGTTCGTTACGACGCCAGCGACCCACAGAATAAGCGGCTGATCTTTCAGATTGACGAGGGAAACACATCGGCCAACGACATTATCTTCGCGCTCAACAGCGATCCGACGGCCGGCGCTCTCTTCACCGCCGCCAGCGCTTCACCCAGCAACGGCACGGGCAAGATCCATGTCACGCTCACCGCGACGACCGCCGGCGGCGCCCTGATCGAGCCGGTGGCCGGGAGCAAGACGGATACACTGGGTGACCTGCTCGCCACACTGAATGCCGCCGATCCGCTGCGGCTTCACGCCGAAATCGCCGCGGACGGCGATCGACTGATTCTGACCGACCTGACGGCCGATGGCGGTGGCACATTCGCCGTCAGTCAATTGAACGGGTCGCGCGCCGCGGAAGATTTGGGCCTGTTGGCTGGCGCATCGGCCGGCGTTATTACCGGCCGGCGCCTGTTGGGAGGGCTGAAATCGTCCTTGCTGGCCGGTCTCGATGGCGGCCGCGGCCTTGGCGCTTTGGGCAGCATTGTCATCACCGACCGCGCCGGCGCCACGGAGACAATCGACCTGTCGGCGGCCGAGACGATGGACGACCTGCTGGCGGCCATCAACGATGCCACGGTCGGGGTCGTCGCACGCGTGAACAATGCGCGGAACGGTATCGTCATCGAGGACACCACCAACCAGGCGACCAGTAACCTCGTCATTGCCAACGGCGACCCAACCGCCACCGCCGAGCGGTTGGGGATTCTAGTCAACGCGGCCGTCGCCTCGGTCGATAGTGGCAGCTTGCGGCTGCAGGTCGTCAGCGAGAACATCACGCTTGCATCGCTCAACGGCGGTCGGGGCGTCGCCAAGGGCACGCTCACGATCTCCGATACGCGCGGCATCTCTCGGCAGCTCAACCTGGCAAGCAGCTCGATTGAGACCGTGGGCGACGTACTGCTGGCGATCAACCGGCTGGGGCTGTCGGTCGTGGCGCGGATCAACGATGCCGGCGACGGGATCGCGATTGTCGATACGGCACACGGGCAAGGTACTCTGCGCGTGACGGAGGGGAGTAGCACGACCGCCGCCGACCTGCACTTGCTTGGGCCAAGCGTTCTTCTGTCCGACGGGCTTTCGGCCGCGATCGACGGCTCGACGACGCTCTCGGTTCAGATCGACGAGAGCGACACGCTCGAAACGCTGCTGACGAAGCTCAACGAGCTGGGCGGTGGAGTGGCCGCCACGATTTTTGACGACGGCTCGGCCTTCACCCCGTTCCGCTTCTCGCTTTCGAGCCAGCAACCGGGCAAAGCCGGCGAGCTGCTCGTCGACACGCGCGATGCGCCTGTCTCCCTGTTTGAATCGACGCGCCCGCGCGACGCACTCTTACTGTTCGGATCGCCGAGCGCCAATGCCACGGGCATCGTTGCTTCTTCATCGACCAATACCTTTCAAAATGCGCTGGCTGGCACGACGATCACGATTCATGGTAGCGCGAACACGCCCGTGACGGTGAGTGTCGCCACCAGCAATATCAGCCTGGTGAACGCCGTGAAGTCGCTGGTCGACAGCTTTAATGACATCCGCGCCCAGCTCGCGGAGCTCACCGCATTTGACCCCGAAACCAATCAGCGTGGGTTGCTGCTGGGAGACACGAACCTGCTGCGGATCGAAGGCGACTTGTCGCGGCTGCTGAGCGGGCGGATTTCCGGCGCGGGATCGATTGCGTCGCTCGAGGCAGTCGGGCTGGGACTCAATAGCGACGGCGAGTTGACGTTCGACTCGGAGAAATTGACCAGTCGATTCGCCGAGGAACCCGAGGCGATCACACAGTTCTTCACCCACGCCGACTTCGGCGTCGCGCGGCGGTTGGATCAGCTAGTCGATCAGCTTGCCGGTGGCGAGCAGTCGCTGTTGGTGAATCGACTGGAGGCCATGGCCAAAAAGATCGCCGACAGCGACGAGCGGATCGAGTTCCTCAATGCGCGACTGGAAGCGACACGCCAGCAGCTCTTGGGCGACTTCAACCGCATGGAGCTGGCCATCGGCCAACTGCAATTGAGCCTGAACGCGCTCTCGGCCATTGTGCCCTTGAGCGTCCCCAGCAGTTCGAATAGCAACAGGTAACACGCCGGCCGTAGGGCGGGTCGACGGGGACCCGCATTAGCTGGTCGGCGAGGCCCGCCGAACGACTTCCAAACGCGTAAGGAGCAAAGCATGCAACCATCCGCAGGCATCGACTATCTGGCCAACGAGATCCGAACCGCCGCGCCTCAAAAGCTGCGGCTCATGTTGATTGAGGGCGCGCTGCGCTGCGGACGCCAGGCGCTCGAATTCTGGCGAGACCAGGACAGGGAGCAGGCGAGCGAAGCGTTGATTCGTTGTCAGCAGATCGTCACGGAGCTCATCTGCAGTCTCGACTCGCGCCACCACTCGCAGCTCGTCGGCCGCATCGCCGGAATCTACCTGTTCATCTTCCGCTCGTTGGTGGCGGCGCATTTGCACCAGGACGAGGCCAGGCTGGCCGAGGCCATGTCGGTCCTGGAAGTCGAGCGAGAGACGTGGCGCCAAGTGTGTGCCAACCATTTGTCGGCGGCGGATTCGCAAGCCGAGCGCGAGAGGAGCGATTTCAGCGCCTGAGCCGGCCATTGCGTAACGAAGATTGCACGTGGCTGGGTCACGGCCTACGGCCTTGGTCCTAGGCACACACTCGCGGCGGTCTACACCTTCGCGCAATGGCCCATGGACAAGTTTTCCTAAACCACCACGAGCCACATAACCGATAAACGGATGCGACACGTGCCGCCGCGCGCTGGGTGCCACGGGTTCGGCGATAGCCGAACTCGTGCTTCGTCCGCAAAAAAGTCACCGAAATCATCCAGCCCAACGTCTAATGGACTTCAAGACACCTGAAATGAGATCACCCATGTTGCGCATCTTCATCGGTTGGGACTCGCGTTTTCCCGAACCGGCCGACGTGCTCCGCTACAGCCTCCACAAGCATGCCTCGATACCCTTGGACGTTCGCTATTTGAAGCTCCAGGAGATTGGATTGCGGCGAGAGGTCGATCCGTTGGCCTCGACCGAATTCACGTACTCGCGGTTTCTCGTGCCGCACCTCTGCCAGTTTCGCGGCAAGGCGATCTTCATGGACAACGACATGCTGTGCTTTGGCGATGTCAAAGAGCTCGACGCGCTGGACATGAAGCCCTATGCCTTGCGTGTCGTCAAGCACGACTATCAGCCCGCGAACACGGTGAAAATGTACGGCTGCCCGCAGACCTCTTACCCGCGCAAGAACTGGTCGAGCCTGATGATCATGCACTGCGAGAAGCTGCGCCTGTGGAGCAAGCAGGTTGTGGAAACGCAGACCGGGGCGTACTTGCATCGCTTTCAGGACATTCCGGACGAGTTGATTGGCGACGTTCCGCCCGAGTGGAACATGCTTGACACCATGGACACGTCGACCAGGCTCATCCACTACACCAACGGCGGGCCGTGGTTCGAGGCGTATCGCAACCATCCGCACGCGCCGGCCTGGTACGAGGCGCGGCGCGAGATGCTGGCCGCCAGTCTGGCGCGGTTCGCTCCTCAAATCGCGGCGAGGGCCTTTCCAAAGGCCCCAATTTCGGCGCCTCATGCGCCGCCGCTAGGGGAGACGGTCACCCATATCTGAAGCGCAATGTGAATGCCTCCGGCCGGCTTACGGCGGCCGCTCGCCGAAGTACCAACGCCACTGCCAGGCGGCACCACCTCAATGTCGCGCGAACTCTTGATCGTCTGTACCTTCACGCGCGGGACGCCTTACGCCGAAGAGGCGCGCCGGTTGACGGCCAGCGCAGCGCGGTTCGGTTACGCGGTTCGCGCGATTGACATCCCCGATCAGGGCAATTGGTGGCAGAATGCCGGCGCGAAGATGGGCCGCGTGCTCGGCGAATTCCGGCGGCATGAGGGACCGCTTTTGTTCCTCGACGCGGACTGCCGCGTGCTGCGGCCGCTGGACGAAATGCTCCGGCTGCTCGACGATGCGGACATGGCGATGACGCTTCGCGCCGACCATTGCTTTACGGCCATGGTCAACTCGGGCGTGGTGCTCATGCGAAAATCGCCCGGCGTGTTGGCCGTGCTCGAGCACTGGGCCACGGCGGGCATCCGATTCGCTCGCTGCCACCGCTTTGCCGATCAGGGGGCGCTGCTCGAAGGCATCGTCCTCAACCAGCACCGCGTACGCTGCCGAGCGCTCGCCGAGAAATACCACTCCATGGTGCCGCTGGGCGGCGATGCGCCGGCGGTGGACTGTGTGATCGCGCACTTGAAGGCCTCGCGCGTTGCTCGTACCTCGTCCATGCCGCCGGGTATTGAGCGCGCCGAGACGCGATCTCCGGTCGAGCACGTGGCGCTGAGGCCGATGATCGCCGAGCCGCGTCCTATTCCGATCGAGGGGGTCGACGGGCAGCAGCGCGATTTCGTGGAATACGCCGGGCGGTGGGGCGCCGCGGCGAGCTGGTGGCTTGAAGTCCCGGCCGGCGACTCGCCGATCGCGGGTGACAAGTGCCTTACCGAGGCGAATCGCAAGGCACTCGACGGCTGGCGCGTCAAGGCGCTCGCGACACTTTGCCAGCGGCTTCCCGTTGGCACGCGCGTGATGGTCTCGGACTTCGACGTGGTCTATTTACAGGACCCGCACGAATTCGCCCAGCGCCTGGACGAAGCGGATCTCGTGGTTGCCTGGGACCGCGCCTCCGGGGGTCATCCGGCCACCGCCACGATGGCACTGTGCGTCGGGCCGTCGATCAGCCAGTTCTTGCTTCCGCGCGTGGCGGCCGAGTCCGAACGTCTCTCGCCGCAAGGCTCCGCCGTGGCGTCCTTTGCCGCGGCGCTGGGGTGCGTCTTGGACTCCACGGGAGACGAATTTGCCTGGACGGCCGTGCCGCGCGAACTGGTCGCCAACCTCGCCACAGCCGGTCCACGCACCGTTTCGCTTTGCGTCCGCGCGCCGCTGCGTGCCTTTCATCATGTCAACGCACCGCACTACGGCGGCGCAAACTCAGCCGCCATGGGTGGACACGGTTTCCATGCGGAGCTTGACAACCAGGCAACGTAGCGTGCCCATCTTCGGCCACCGACTTGACTCCGCCGGTCAGATTCAACGTCGTTCAATTGAATTCGACACCTTGGCCGCCTATCATTCACGACGACCCACGTCCCCAGACCGCTTTGCCGTGGAGTTTTTGGCAAATGTCCGCAAGAGTGCGCATTCGCGTGGGGCACAGCCCCGATCCGGATGACGCCTTCATGTTTCATGCCTTGGCCAATGGCAAAATCGACACCGGCGACTTGGAGTTCACGCACGAGCTGGTGGATATCGAGACCTTGAACCGCCGAGCACTGGCCGGCGACCTGGAGCTGACCGCGGTCAGCATCCACGCCTACGCCTATCTGACCGACCAGTACATGCTTTGCCCCTGCGGCGCGAGCATGGGGGACCGCTACGGACCACTTGTCGTGGCTCGACAACCCACCGCGTTCGATGAGCTGCGCGGGCGAACGATCGCGGTTCCCGGAACGCTGACGTCCGCCTACCTGGCGCTGCGGCTTTGTCTCGGACCCGATTTTCAGGCAGTCGTCGTCCCCTTCGATCGGATTCTCGACGCGGTGTCGGCCGGGCATTTCACGGATAAACCCGTTGAGGCAGGCTTGATCATCCACGAGGGGCAATTGACCTACGGCGACCGGCAGTTGCACTGTGTGGTTGATACCGGCCAGTGGTGGTACGATCGCACCGGTTTACCACTCCCCTTGGGGGGCAACGTCATCCGCAAGGATCTCGGCACGCAGGTGGTTCGCCGCGTGAGCTACCTGCTTCGCCAGAGCATCGAATATGGTCTTGCCCATCGCGACGAGGCGCTCGATTACGCGATGCAATTTGGCCGCGACCTGGACCGAGACCGCGCTGACCGTTTCGTCGGTATGTACGTCAACGATTGGACACTCGACTTCGGTCCACGCGGACGAGAGGCGGTGCGCGAGCTGCTCAAAGCGGGCTATGTCGCGGGGATCATCCCGTCGCTGGCGACGCCCGAATTCGTCGATTAGACGATCGAAGCGAACTGACGCATCCCGGTGATTCACTCCGTGGGCTGACGCCCACGCCTCGGTTTGGTAGTACAGGCCATTTCAGATGCCTTATGGACGATCCGCAGCACGAAACACGCCACCATTCGATCTGGCCGCTGTTGTTGGCGACCGGGCTGGCGCTCGTGGTGGCTACCATCTTGGTATTGCTGAGCCTGGGGTTCTTTGGCCTGGTGCTTGGCATTAGCGCCGCGGTCTGCGCGCTGGCGGCGCTGCACTACCTGACCTGGGGCTGGTGGCTAGGCCGCATGATCGAGGAAGAAGCCGAACAGGATGACAATGGTTAACCTGACGGGTGCGACGGGTTCGGCGATAGCCGAACCCGTGCTCTGTCTCACATCACTTCACGTGCCGCTGAATCGTTCGGTGAAGGCACGGGTTCGCTTGAGGCGAACCCGTGGCACCTAACTCACCCGAAATAATCCGGCTCATTGCCGTGCTTCCATTTAATGTTGCAGCCGATGCTCGGACGCTGCTCGGCGGCAACCAGCTTGCCGGCTAAGACTGCGTCGAGTGCCGCGCGCAGGTCGCTGCCGGTGACGGGGATTCCGCTGTCCGGCCGGCTGGCGTCCATCTGTCCGCGGTAGACGAGTCGCTGCTGGCGATCGAAGACATAGAAATCGGGTGTACAGGCCGCCTTGTAGGCCTTGGCAACCTCCTGCGTCTCGTCGAACAAATAGGGAAACGTGTAGCCGCGGCTGCGCGTCTCCGCCGCCATCTTGGCCGGCGCGTCGTCGGGATAGTTCTTGGCATCGTTCGAATTGATGCCCACCACGGCCACGCCGCTCTCTTGATACTCGCGTGCCAATTTCGCCAACCCCCCGGCCACGTGCTTCACGTAAGGACAATGGTTGCACATGAATACGACCAATAGCGCCGGCGCCTGGGCGAAATCGGCCAGCGACACCGTCCGCCCGTCCACATTGGGCAGCGAAAAATCGGACGCCTTGGTCCCCAAGGGCAGCATCGTACTGGGTGTCAGAACCATCGCAGTTCGCTCCTGAAAACGGCTGGTTGATTTACGTCGACTATCATTCTAGCCGCCGCGCTGGCGAGCGAAACGGGCCACGAGTGCAGTGGCCGGCGAGCCGGACGGCGGCTACGATCAACAACCGCCGAACGTGGTTTTGCCCATGACCGCGATGTCCCGAGCAGCCGTCTTTCACGGAGCCGGGAAGCCGCTTGAGCTGGCGACTTTCCCGCTGCCTTCGTTGCGCAGCGACGAAGTGCTAGTTGAGATCCTATGCTCGACACTATGCGCGAGCGACCTGCACACCTACGCGGGCCGCCGGCCAGCGCCGGTTCCCAGTATCCTGGGGCACGAGATCATCGGCCGCGTCGTCGCGCACGGCGGAACCATCGGCACGTTCGATGACGCTCGGCCATTGGAATTGGGCGAGCGGATAACGTGGACGGTCGCGGCAAGCTGCGGCCGCTGCTTCTATTGCCGTCATGAGCTGCCGCAGAAGTGTGAAACGTTGTTCAAATACGGGCACGAGCCGCTCGAGCGCGGCTGTCCCTTAAGTGGCGGTCTGGCGGAGCATTGCCTGCTCGTGGAGGGCACGGCGATTCTGCGCGTGCCAGCCGAATTGCCCGAGGCGTCCGCCGCCCCCGCCAATTGCGCGACCGCCACGGTGGCGGCCGCGCTGCGCTATGCACACCTTCGCGGAGGGGAATCGGTGCTGGTGCAAGGTGCCGGAATGCTCGGACTCACCGCATGTGCGATGGCAAGCCGTGCCGGGGCCAGCGCCGTCATGGTCGGCGATGTTGACGCAAAACGCCTCGAGCGAGCGGCGCGATTCGGCGCCACTGACACGGTATTGCTGGCCGAAAGTAGCGATGCGCTGGAGCAAACTGTCCGGGAGCAAACCGCCGGCCGGGGCGTGGACGTGGCCTTCGAGCTTTCCGGCTCTCCGGCGGCGATCGAAACCGGCCTGGGCCTGTTACGAACGGGCGGTGTGTACATTTGGGTGGGCAGTGTGATGCCCACACGAGCGATTTCGCTTTCGCCAGAGACGATCGTGCGGCGCATGCTGCGTATCCACGGGGTCCACAATTACGCGGCGGCCGATCTCGCCGTGGCGCTGCGCTTCTTGGCGGAAACGCACACCGTCTATCCGTTCGCCGAGCTGGTTGGAACAACCTATCCGCTGGAAGCGGCCGAAGCCGCCTTCGCCGCCGCCGCGCGGGGCGACTGTCTTCGCGTCGCCGTGAGGCCGCGACCTTGATGTCGCGGCTGACGCGCGCACTCCACGACGTATCGTTGTTGATCAACAACCTGCTGCGGCTAATTCTGGTAGCTGATCCGCCTGGACGAGTCGCTGCAGCAACGTGTCTGGTCACGCGCGAAGGGCCAGTGCGAGTACTGCCAGATTCCACAGTCGGCCGACCCACTGGCGTTTCAGATCGACCATATCATTGCGATCCAACATCATGGACAAACTCAGGATGACAATCTCGCGCTGGCCTGTTACGCCTGTAATCACCACAAGGGACCAAACATCGCCGGCTTCGATCCACCGACCTCGCAGATCATCGCGCTGTATCATCCTCGCCGCGACACGTGGGGCGACCATCTCCGATGGAACGGTCCAGAACTTCAGGACATCACGCCCGTCGGGCGCGTGACCGTATATGTCCTTGCGATCAATCTCGACTTTCGGACCTCCTTGCGACGAGCATTGATACAGGAGGGACTATTCGCACCGTACGCCAACGTGGGACAGCCAACGTGAATCCTCAGCCGAGCGCCTTCGCACCGCTATTCCGTCATACGTTCCTGCAGCCCGAACAGTCGTTGTGCATTGGCTGTCGTCTTTCGGGCGAATTCCTCCAGCGGCTCTCCGCGCGCGGCCGCCAGACAGGTCGCGGTGTGCAAAACGTTTTGCGGTTCATTGCGTTTGCCACGCAGCGGGTGCGGCGCCAAATAGGGGCTGTCAGTCTCGACCAGTATCCGCTCGCTCGGGATCGCCGCCGCGACGGCGCGCAGCGCGCCGGCCTTCTTGAAGGTGACCATTCCGGCGAAACTTATGTACAGCCCCATCGCCACGCACTCGGTCGCAGTTTCTGCCGTGCCCGTGAATGAGTGCATCACGCCCGCCAGTGCACCGCGTCGACGAGCCTCGCGGAGCATGGCGAGGATTTCCGTCTCGCTCTCTCGGCAATGCACTACCACCGGCAGGCCGGTATGCTGCGACAACCTCAGGTGTCGGTCGAAGAAGTCCTGCTGAACAGCCAGCGGTGCCGCCTCGCGATATCGATCAAGCCCTGTCTCGCCGAGCGCCACGACCTTCGGGCGCCCGACGAGCGCCATCACGCGGTCCCAGTCGCACGGAGACGCAACAGCCGAGGAGTTCGGATGGATGCCCACGGCGGCGAACACGCCGTCGGCCGCTAGCGCCCAGCGCACTGTGGCTTCGCTTGACTCGGCCGTAATGCCCACGGCGACGATGGCCGCCACACCGGCGGCGCGCGCACGCGCGATCACATGCGAGCGGTCATGGTCAAACTCCTCGGCGACGAGATGCGCGTGCGTATCGACCAGCTTGACGGTCATAGCCGCCGTGCCTCGTTCAGGCCGATACCGGCAGCGCGCGCTCGAGCATCTCCAGATGAGCGCGCTCGGCGCCCAAGGCCTCTTCCGCCAGGGCGCGCGCCTGCGGATCGTCCTCCACGTCCACCACGCATTTTTCTAGCGAGGCGATATCGCGTCGGGCCGATTCGGCCAGCTCCTTCAGCAAAAACTCCAGCGACAGGTAGTTGAGCTCGGCGAAATCGGTGGGGAATTCGCGACGGTCGACGCGGCCGCGCCGGCGGCTGATCAGATCGGCCACGCGGCCGGCCATCTCGCGCTGATCGGCCACGATACGTTCGAGCGTGGCGTGCGCCTGCTGGCCACGGTGATTGCCCTCGCGCGTCCACGGCGTGGCCCCCGCCAAATACATGGGCAGCGAGCGATACAGCACGGCAAACAGCCGATTGAGCGTGGCCAGGTTCATCGGCTTCGCGCCCGGCGGCGTCCACATGTCCGAACCATTGCTCATTACCGCCACCTGCTGCACGCGCTACGACAAAAGGCTGGCCGCGGCGGCCTCTGCCCATCGGTTCAATTCGTTCCACCAGACGCCCATGGCGACTACCGGAATCGTCACCGCCGCCACATACAGCGCGGCAAGTGGCGGAAACGCCACCGGCAGGCGATCCTCGGGCTCCGGATCGAGCGCCATCACCTTCACCACGCGAACATAATAAAACAGGCTTACGACCGTATTCAGACCGCCCACAATCAACAACGCCCACAACTGTGCATCGACCAGCGAGGCAAAAACCGTGAACTTTGCCACAAACCCGGCCAACGGAGGCAGCCCCAACAGGCTCAGCATGATCACGCTCAGGCACACCACCATGAACGGACACCGCTGGATCAGGCCGGCGTAGTCGGCAATTTCTTCGCTCCGCATCGAGTTGCGCAAGAATGCCACCACGGCAAACGCGCCCAAGTTCATGAACAAGTAGACACCTACATAAAAGCACAGGGCCGACACGGCCTGCTCGGCCGCCGTCGCGTTGTCCCCCGCCAATTGAATCGCCGCCGCCACCGGCATCATCAGGTAGCCCGCGTGCGCGATCGTCGAATAGGCCATCAGCCGCTTGATGTTCGTCTGACCATATGCCGCCAGGTTGCCGAATGTGCACGTAATGGCTGCGACCAGCGCCACCAGCGCGCACACGTATGAGCGCACCGGCCCCAAAGCGTCGAGCAGTTTTTCACGATCGCTCGATGCGGTGGAAACCTGGGCCGAGACGAGCATGACCGGTGCTGTGTCTCCTTTGGGTACTGGGCTGACTCGCGTCGTGCTCGAGTCGATGTGACGGTCGGCCGGCGCGCTCGCCGCGGACCTCGCAATATCGCGTCTTTCAAGGTCCGATTGCTTAACGTATCCCACACCCAGCGCGACACGGACCAAAAGCGCCAAGGCTGCGGCCTTCGACGAGACCGACAGAAACGCGTTTACCTCTGCACTGGCCCCCTCGAAGACGTCCGGACACCAAAAGTGAAACGGCACTGCCGACAGCTTAAACGCCAGCCCAACCATGACCATCAACCCGCCGAGCGCCAGGACCATGTAGCGGTCGCCAAAGGTGGCCGAGTCGCTCACCACGTGCGCCAATTGCACGGCCAGCGTCGGCAGGTGTGCGGTACCCAACACTCCGGCCAGCAAGCTGATGCCGTAGAGCATCACGCCGGCCGTGCCGGCGCCAAAAACCGCGTACTTGAGCGCCGCCTCGCTGCTCTGCCGCCTCCCCTTTAACATCCCAGCGAGCACGAACGACGGTACGCTGGCCATCTCCACGGCCAGGAAGACCATCAACAAGTGATTGGCCGAGGCCATGAGGCACATGCCGAGCGTCCCGCCCAAGACCAGCGTGTAGAAGTCGGCCGAATCCTCGCGGTCGGGAATGCCCGAGATCCTTGTGAACACCACGAAGATCGCCGCAAAGAATAGCAAGAGCGAGCGGAAATAGACCGAGAGCGCATCGTACACGAGCATGCCGGTGAAAATCGGTGTACCGAGATGCGGATCCGCCGCGCCGGCACTCAGGTGCCGCCAGGGGGCGGCAAGCACAAGCGCCGCGACCGACCCGGCGAGCGCCACATACGTGCAGTTGATCCACCGCGACCAGTCAAACACGCGGACCAACAGCATCAGCACAATCGTGCCGCACAGCGCCAGCTCGGGAAAGAACGCCGGAATCGACACGTCCAGCGTATCGGTGATCAGCGATTGGAGAAGCTGCGAAAAGGTCACGGTTCAAATCTCTGTGCCGTTCGGCCGACGGATCCTGGCGGCCCGAGCAATCCCTCTCCAGCGACGGCCTTCTGTTTCGCCGCTTCGAGCCGCGGCTGCTTGGTTGTTTCCGTCCAATTCGCCAATTGATTCACTGTCCGCTCCACACTCGGCTTCATGTAGTCGAAGATTGCTCTCGGGTAGACACCGAACAAGATCGCCAGCGCCAAGAGCGGCGCCGCGATCCCCACTTCGCGGATCGTCATCGGCGAGAGTGCTTCGCCGTGCGGGCCCTTGTACTCCGGTCCAAGATAGACGCGTTGCAACGTCCACAAGATGTAGCCGGCGGTCAAAACGACCACCGCGGCAGAGACGATGGCCATCGCTTGGCTGAAGTTCCACACCGAGAACGTGACGAACACTTCGCCAATGAAGCCGCACAGTCCCGGCAGGCCCAGCGCCGCGAAGAAAATGCCGAACGACAATCCGCCGTAAAGCGGCATCCGCGCGAACAGGCCGCCGAACTCGTCGAGGTTCCGATGGTGCACGCGGTCGTACACCACGCCGACCAGGAAGAACATGCCAGCCGAGCTCAAGCCGTGGGCTACCATCTGGAACATCGCGCCGTTCATGCCCATCTGCCAATACCTGGGATCAAACTGTGTTGCGGCGGTCGCGGTCCAGACGCCCATTCCCAGCACCACGTAACCCATGTGGCTTACCGAGCTATAGGCCACCAGGCGCTTGAAATCCTTCTGCGCCATCGCGGCAAACGCCCCGTACACCATGCTGACCACGCCCACGGCGGTGACGAACCAGGCCAGGTCATAGCCGGCGTCGGGACAAATCGGATAACAGATGCGGATGATCCCGTATCCGCCCATTTTGAGCAGAATGCCAGCGAGGATCATGGAGATGGGCGTGGGCGCCTCGACATGCGCATCGGGCAGCCATGTGTGCACGGGCACGGCGGGCACTTTGATGACGAATCCCACAAAGAACAGCAAAAAGGCCCACCACTGGATCGATTTGCCGAACAGGATTGTTTCATCGAACAGGCCGGTCGAGCGACCCATCTCGGCCAGCGCCAATATGTTGAAAGTGTGAATCTTTTCCGTGCCAGGGCTTCGCAAGAGCGGCACGAGCGACGGATGCACGTGACAGGCGGCCCATTGCGTCTCGTTCAGCTCCCGCAAATTGCTGGCGAAATAGAGCATCAGGATCGCAATCAGCATAAACACGCCCCCCAAGAGCGTGTACAAAAAGAATTTGATCGCCGCGTATTCGCGCCGTGGACCGCCCCAAATGCCGATCAGGAAGTACATCGGCAGCAGCATGACTTCCCAGAACACGAAGAACAGGAAGAAGTCGAGCGCCAAGAAGACGCCCAGCATTCCCGTCTCCAGCAGCAGAAACAGGATGCAGTACGCCTTGACGTGCTTGGTGATCGGCCAGCTTGCCCACATCGCCAGCATGGTGATGAAGGAGGTGAGGATGACCAGCGGAAAGCTGATGCCATCGAGACCCATGTAGTAATGGATGTCGAACGACGGAATCCACGACCGCGAAAACACGTCCTGCATCTCCGCGCGGCCGACTTCGAAGCGCAAGGGGTCTCTGCCGTCATTGGGCAGGGCGATGTACGCAGTCATCAGGAAGACAGCCACGGTCGCGGCGAACGACACCAGCTTGATCGCCTCGGGCCGGTTTTTGGGCACCAGCAGCAATGCCATGGCCGTCAGACTCGGAAAAAAGACGATCAGGCTCAACAGATAAACGGGGTCGTGCATCGTCACACCATCCCAATTGGTCAACTACCGGCGACCGCTAATTCCAGAAACCAGCTAATCAGCACGAATAATCCCACCGTTCCCACCACGATCCACATCACGTAGCGCCGCAACCGGCCGCTCTGCCAACCTCGCAGCGCCAACCCCAGCGAGTAGGTTGAATTGGCAATCCGATCCACCAGGCCGTCGACAAACCAGCGGTCGATCGCGTCGTCGACGCGCGAGACGCCCACGGTCCAGCCAGCGCTCCGGTCAACGAGCCAGTCGATCCAGCGCCGGTCGATGCCGGCCGCCGCGCGCGACAAAAGCAGCACGGGCTGCACGAACAACACCGCGTAGATCTCATCAAACCACCACTTGTGCCGCACGAAGCTGTAAAGCTTCGCGAACTGCACGCGCACGTCCTCCGGATCGAGCGAGCGAACGCCATAAAACGCCGTTGCCAGCAAGATGCCGATGACCCACATGGCCGTGGCGGCCAGCGTCGCTTGGTCGTGGAATTCGTGCGAAGCGTGCTCCTCGGGAATCGTCAGATCGGTCCAAATCTGCCCAGCCGATTGTGCTCCTTTGGGCCGCGCCTGTTCCAGAAGATTCTCCAGGCTCAACGGCGTAAGCGGCATGGTCCATGCCACGCCCACGGCGAACACCGCGAGAATCACCAGCGGCAAGTACATGACACTTGGCGATTCGTGCGCGTGCTCGTAAATGTGTTTGTCGCGCGGTGAACCGGCAAAGGTCATGTACCACAGCCGGAACATGTAAAACGAAGTGATCGCGGCGCCAGCGGTCGCCGCCACGAGCAGCAGCGTGTGGCCCGATGAGTCAGCGAACGAAAACGCTTGCGCCAGGATCGCATCTTTCGAGTAGAAGCCGCTCAGTCCCAAGAATCCCGGTATCCCGACGCCGGAAATCGCCAGGCAGCCGATGAGCATCGTATAAGCCGTCCAAGGCATCTTCTTCCGCAGGCCGCCCATTCGCGGCATTTCGTTGGTGTGGCAGGCGTGGATCACCGATCCGGAGCAGAGGAACAACAGCGCCTTGAAAAAGGCATGCGTGAACAGGTGGTACAGCCCGGCCAGCCAACCGCCAATCCCCAGAGACAGCATCATGAGACCCAGTTGGCTCACGGTCGAATAGGCGAGCACACGCTTGATGTCGGTGGCGGTGATGGCGATGGTCGCCGCGATGAAGAGCGTGATGCCCCCAATGTAGGCGATGACCAACAGCACCTCGGGCGTTAAGACGGGAAAGAACCGCCCCACCAGGTACACGCCGGCAGCCACCATCGTGGCAGCGTGGATCAGGGCGCTCACAGGTGTGGGGCCTTCCATCGCATCGGGTAGCCAGACGTGCAACGGAAACTGGGCGCTCTTCCCCACGCAGCCGCAGAAGACGCCCAGCCCGGCGATCACCAACAGGCCATATCCGTATCCGTCTTGGCGCCAGGCGTTGATCTGGGTTGATGTGGGGGCAACGCCAGCGGCGATCTGATCGCGTGCCGCGGCACGCACCATTCCATCCGGCACGACCAGGTGGTGCTTCTGGCTCGCCGGACGGACGAGCGCAAAGACTCCGTCTGGGCCGCCGAAGGTGAATGTCCCCAGACTTCCCCACAGCGCCATCATGCCGATGATCATGCCGAAATCGCCAACGCGATTCACGATGAACGCCTTGTTGGCGGCGGTTGAAGCGCTCTTGCGCTCGTAATAGAAGCCGATCAGCAAATATGAGCAGATGCCCACCAGCTCCCAGAAAACGAACACCATGGCCAGGTTGCCGGCGATCACCAGCCCCAGCATGCTAAAGCAGAAGAGCGACAGGTATTGGAAGAAGCGCGGAAACCGGCCGGGCCGGTGCAAATGATGACCGTCGGGAAGCGTCACCTCGTGATCAGTCACGTCGTCGAGCTCTTCGTGCATGTAAGCCAACGAGTAGAAGTGGATGCACGTGGCGATCACCCCCACCATGGCGAACATGCAAATGGTCAGCGTGTCGATGTAGTAGCCGATCTCGACGCGCAACGGTGGGAATCTGCTTGCACCCTCTGAGCCGAACGTGCCCAAGGAATACCAGCTTCCGAAGAGCGGCTGGATTCCACGCGGCCGATCGGCGGGGCCATCGGCGAATTCGTCGGCGTGCTCAGGCTCGTTCTCCGCCACATGCGTCACCCGTCGCACGGTTGACATCCGACGCGCCCCATGAGAATCGTGCTCAGGCTGCTGGGGCTCTTGCACGCCGTGCTTTTCCAGCCAGAGGGCAAGCGCCAACAGAGACAGCACGGCGGAAGTGAGAATCGCCCCGGTGGCGACGTGGCCCGACAGCACGCCGGACTTGCCCATCCGCGGACCGAACAACACGATCACCGCGAAGGAGGCCAGAGGCAGCAGCCAGGCCAGGCCCAGTAACAGCGGTATTGTTTGTGAGAGTTCCATTGGCGGCGCCGCGTCCGCGCGGCGGCTAAGATCAACCTTGCAGCTCGTCGGCGCGGTCGACGTCGATCGTGGCGTGGTTGTTGTAGAAATTGAGCGTGATTGCCAGCGCCACGGCGGCCTCGGCCGCTGCCAGCACGATTACAAACAGAGCCACCAGGTGTCCTTCCAAACCCATCGCGAACTGCGAATCACTTCGCAGCCAACTGCTTGAAAACGCCACGAAGTTCACGTTCGCGCCGTTGAGCACCAGTTCAATGCCCAAGAGCACGCCAAGTGCGTTCCGCTTGGTCGCCATGCAGGCGACGCCGGCGACAAAGAGCACGGCCCCCACAACCAGATAATGCGATAGCCCCACCGGTTGCGACAACAAGTTCATCTTGACGTGCCTTCGAGCTGTTTAATTCCGCGCGCGCCGCTTGGCCCGCGCCAAATATGCCGCGCCGACCAGCACCACCAGCAAATGAACCGATACGATCTCAAACGGCAGCAAATAGCCCGACATGCCGTGGCGCAGCGTGTCGTCGTGCTGTTCGAGCAGGTCGACGCGCGCACCCAAGAGACCCATTCCCAGCCGCGTGGCCGTCCGCGGCGCCTCTTCAGACCACGGCGAAGGCTCTCCCGCCGGCTTCGCGCCGCGCGTAACACTTGCAGTGCGAACTGACGCCGTCTCCGTCGCGGGGGTAAAGGGCTGGGTGAGGGGGTCGGAGCTGGCTTCACGCGCCCCGAAGTGAGACGGCGTCGCCGCGGCCGGTCCATGCCAGTCATTCACGCTAAAGGCCGTTTGCAACAACAGCGCCAACAGCGCCCCGCCGACAATCGTGGCCAACACCCATTCACCACCGGCCGTTTTCATCGAGATGAACGGTCCCTGGGCCGTCAGCATGACGCCAAAGATCAAAAGCACGAGCGTCCCGCCGACGTAGATCAACAATTGCATCGCGCCGACGAAATCGGCCCCGGCGAGAAAGAAGAGCCCGGAAGTCGCGCCGAGCGAGAGCGTCAGATAAAAGGCCATCCGCACGATGTTCGTCGAGATGAGCACCGCCACGGCGAACGCGCAAGCGACCAACGAGAACAGCAGGAAGAAGAAGGTGTGCCAGTTAATAGGTTCCATGGCGGATCGACGCTTCTTCGTTGCTCATTCCGGTGGGTTAATCCCACCGGCTCGCAGAATGGGTTGTGGCTTTGCCGCGATACGATCGGGGGCAGCGCTTGTCGACGGTTGCCGCGCATTCTGGGGCGCTCGCTCCAATACCTCGACGTACGGGCGCGAGCGGAGTCCGACTCCGCCGGGCAGGTACAATGTCCAAACCGCCGCGCCCAGGAACGCGCCGGCCGCCAGCGGCGTGCAATACTTCAGGCATGTCTTCAGCACCTGGTCGATGCGCAGCCGCGGCAGCGTCCAGCGGACCCAGATCATGACCGTCACTCCGGCGACGCACTTGAATACAAAGTTGAACAGGCCCAGCAGGTTGCCCAAGTAGCCCGCCACGGGTCCCGTGTCGTGCGTCAATCGCAAAAGTTCCGCCACCGGCAGCGGGCCGTTCCAGCCGCCGAAGAACAGGATCGCCGCCAGTCCGCTTACGGCGAACATCGAGCCATACTCGGCCATGTAGAACGCCAGCCAGCGGAAGCCCGAATATTCCGTGTGGAAGCCGGCGACCAGCTCGCTCTCCGCCTCGGCCAGGTCGAATGGCGCGCGGTTCACACTGGCGACGGCACAGGTGAAATAGACCCAGAAGGTGATAAACGTAAATGGATCATGGAAAATGAACCAGTTGGTAAACAGGCCGGCCTGCATGCTGGCGATGGTCACCAGGTCCATCGAACCGGCGATCATCACCGGCACGACCACGCAGAGCCCCAGCGGTACTTCGTAGCTCACCACCTGCGCGGCCTCGCGCATCGCGCCGAAGAGCGACCATTTCGAGGCGGACGAATAGCCCCCCAAGATCACGCCGAACACCTCGAGGCCCAGCACCGCCAGGATGAAAAACACGCCGACGTTCATGTGCTGCGGCACCCAGCCTTGCGAGAATGGCAGCGCCAAGAGCGCGGTGAACGAGGCGCAAAAACTGACATAGGGCGCCATGCGGAACAACAGCGCATCGGCGTCCTTGGGCATCACGTCCTCCTTGTTGATCAGCTTCAGGCCGTCGGCCAAAAGTTGCAGCCAGCCGAAACGACCCCCCACGCGCGTCGGCCCCAGCCGGTCCTGAATCCGCGCCGAAACTTTGCGCTCCACCCACACGAAGAACATCGCGCCGGCAAACGGAATCAACAGCAACAGCGCGCAGTGCACCAGCCCCGCGACGAGATACGCAAGCCAGGAAGGGAGGTATAAGGCTAGAAACTCGGCCACCGCTCGGTGTGTCCTCAAACACGCTTGCCGGGTGCCACGTGTTCGCCAAGCGCGATTCCGTGCTCCACCGGCTGGCTCATGTCAACCACTCGCCGAACACAAGCAGCACGACACCCAGCTCATGTCATGCATCAAAGATCGTGAAATTCTGCACAAACCTTCGCCGACCTACAAGCCCCCGTGTGTGTTCGTGAGCCTTTGCGGTCAAATTGTCCCCGGCGACTCGCCGGGGGCTAAGACAAGGGGCTTTGCTTCGTGCGCCCAGGCTCGTTCGTGAGCACTACCGGTCGATCTCCCCCATCACGATGTCCAGCGAGCCGACGATCGCCGGCACATCCGCGATCAGGCACCCGCGGCACAGCTCGCCGGTGACCGATAGGTTGCAAAAGCAGCTACTCCGCGCGCGTGCGCGCCAAGGAATTGGCGTACCGTTGCCCACGACGAAGAAGCCCATCTGCCCGCGCGGGGCCTCGGTCTCCAGGTAGCACTCGCCCTTGGGGAGCTTTTCGGTCAGCTTGATCGGCAACGCGTGCGATCCGGTCGCCGTGCTGTATCGCTCGAACGCCTGTCGTACCAGGTCGATCGCCTGAATCACTTCCAGCATCCGCACGTAAAACCGGTGCCAGCAATCGCCCAAGACTGTTTGGGCCGGTACGGCCGGATACTTGTGGTCGGCGGGATAATGGCCATCCTTCTGCACGATGACTTCAAAGGCATAGCCGTCATACAATTCCGTGTAGCGTTCCTCGCCGTCGCGCCGCAGGTCGTGATCGACCCCGCTGCCTCGCAGCACCGGCCCCGTGCAGCCGTAGTCGATCGCCATGGCGGCCGGTAGCACGCCGATGCCGGCGGTTCGCCGTACGAAAATGGCGTTGGTGGTCAGCAGTGCATGGCACTCGTCAATCACCGGCAACAGCTCGTCCAGGAAGGTTTCGCACTTTTTCAGCCAGCCGCTCGGCAGGTCGTGAGTAGCGCCGCCGATCGTTAGGTAGCTGTACGTCAGCCGTGCCCCACACGCCTCCTCGAACAAGTCGAGAATCTTTTCACGCTCGCGGAACGCATACAAGAACGGGCTGAATGTGCCCAGGTCGAGCCCGTACGCACCCATGCCCACCAGGTGGCTGGCGATCCGGCCCATTTCCGCGATGATCACGCGCAGATGCCTGGCCTTCTCGGGCAGTTCGAGGTTCATCAACTTCTCGACCGCCAGCGACCAGCCGAGATTCATGTTCATGCCGGCCAGGTAGTCCATGCGGTCGGTGTAAGGTATCCATTGCTTTGGAGTCAGGTTCTCGCCGATCTTTTCGGCACAGCGGTGCAGGTAGCCGATGTGCGGCGTCACCTCCGAAACCAACTCACCGTCGGTCCGCAGCACGAGCCGCAGCACGCCGTGCGTGCTGGGATGCTGCGGACCCATGTTCACCAGCATCTCGTCCGTGCGCACGTCGAACTCGATAATGCGTTGATCTTCAAGCTGAGTTGCCATGTGCGCCACCGGCCGGTTTACGCCGGCTGCTCGCCGACAAAACTATCTTCCTCGAATACCGTGGTACTCCAGCGGCATCTCGTAATCCTTCCGCAGCGGATGACCGACCCAGTCCTCCGGGCAAAGGATCCGCCGCAGCGACTTGCGCCCCGTAAAGCGCACGCCGGACAGGTCGTACACCTCGCGCTCGTGCCAGTCGGCGGTGCGCCACACGTGGCTGACACTTGGCACCGCCGGCAACTGGCCCACGACATCATCCTTCCAGCGAGGCAGCATCACCTTCAGTACGAGGCTTCGCTTGAACGGGAAGCTCCAAAGGTGGTAGACGACTTC
>Ga0187892_10001196_pt1 | contig 60987 bp, 54 predicted proteins | sample MA1701073metaG_FD_139345 | JGI IMG/M metagenome (GOLD analysis project Ga0187892, IMG submission 139345) | Bio-ooze microbial communities from a basaltic lava cave in the Kipuka Kanohina Cave System on the Island of Hawaii, USA - MA170107-3 metaG ... | reverse complement strand
GGGGGCCTGCTACCCGGTGCTCCGGCGCCTTCCGGGACGGGACTCTCACCCGCTGGAGAAGTGCAGCGGACAGGCTCGGTCTCCTTGCGGGATTCCTCGCCTGCTTCACGACGCACCATGCGCGGAGGATATCGCGCGCGCGCGGGCCCTGAAAGTCGGGGGGCTCGGGGGCCTTCGCGGCGCCTTCAGCGCCGCTACGGCGAGGCCTAGCCGGCGGACTGCTCCTTCTCGCGCCGCTCCTCGCGCTTCTGGTTCCGGTACCACTCGGCCCACGCCTTCGCGTCGTCGCCGAAGTCCTTGTCGGTCAGGTTCCGCAGCGCGCCCGCATACGCCCTGCTCTCGTACACGTCGTAGGTGCCCGTGTGCGAGAGCGCGCGGAAGTTGAGCATGAGGCCGTCCTGGAGGACGCCGATCACGGGGTCCGCGATGAACGCGGTCTGCGCGACCTCCACGTCGAAGTCCTGGATGTAGCTGATCTGGTTCACCTGCGAGATGTAGACGCTCTGGCCGCTGCCGCCGACGACCTGGTAGCGCGCGATGAGCGGGCCCACGGCGCCCGCGTCGCCGAGCGTGCCGAGGGCCGTCGCCGCGTTCACGCGCACGGGCGTGAACGCGGAGCCGAGCGCCTGCACGAACGGCCCGATCTTGCCCTCCGCGTCCGTCGCCTTGATCGCAAGTGTGGCCGCGAGGCGAATCTCCTCGTCCGTGTCGAAGATCGCGCGCTGGTAGAGCGCCGGCAGCGCTTCCTTGTCGTTCAGGGCCCCGAGGCCCCCGATCGCACGCAGCCGGACGTCCTTCTTGTCGATCCGCGCCGCGATCGCGAGCGGCCGGAGCCGGTACTTCGCGTCGAGCCGCTCGATCTCCGCCATGGCGCGCGCGCGCACGGCCTCGTCCGCGTTCCACGCGCGCTTGAGCGCCTCGTCGGCGGCCTTCCGCGCGTCGCGCTCGGCCTTCGCGGCGATCTCGTCCTTCGCGAAGAGCGCGTACTCCTCGGGCGTCACCCAGCGCCCCTCGAACTCCTGGAACCCCTTCGCGCGCATCGCGTCCTTCCCCTGGACCCAGCGGCCGCGCACCTGCTCGAAGCCGAGCGCGCGCCGCGCCGCGCGGTGGTCCGGGTCGATCATGACGACCGCCCGGAAGTGGTACTTCGCCTCCGGGTCGAGCCCGTTCTCCGAGCACCAGAGCGCCAGCCGGTAGTGGGCGTCGGCGTTCTGCGCCTCGACCGCCGCGGCCTTCGCCGCGTACTCGTCGCGCGCGCCGCCGCCGGCCGCGACGACGCCGAGAAGGAGCGCCAGAGCCCAGGGGATTCGTTTCATCCGTTGCCTCCGCCGATTCTAACGGAGGCCCGGTGCCCCGGGTTACGGCCACGCCGTTTGTCGAGCAAAATCGTCGTGGCCGCGGCGCCTGTCCCGGGGCGTCCACCGAACGCGACGGAACCCGGCCGGAACGCCGCGTGCTCGCTCCGGGGCAGGATGCGCGCGCTGCTCGTCTGGCTTGCCATGGCCAGCACGGCCGCCTCGCTGGATCGACATCCGTGGACGGAGGCCACGGAAGCGGAGGACGGCTGCTTCGTCGTCGAGACCAACACCTTCCCCGAGGTGGCGAAGGAGATCGCCGCGCACCTCCGCCGCGCGCAGGTCTTCTACGAGGACCGGTTCGGCGCGCTCCCCGACACGCGCCGCCGGATGAGGGTCGTCCTCTTCCGCACGCGCGACGAGTACCTGAGGCTGGGGGAGGGGGTCTCGGGGGCCGTCGGACACTTCGACGGCGCCCTCGACCGGTGCGCGCTCGTCTGGGACGGCACGTTCGGCGAGACCGGCTGGCCGGTCGCGGTCCACGAGGCGGCCCACCACTACCTGCGCCGACGCCACCCGGAGGCTCGCCCGCCCAGCTGGTACGGCGAGGGCATCGCCTGCTGGTTCGAGGGGCTCATGGACCCGACCGCGAAGGAGAAGGTCGCGCGGCTCCGCGTGCGGGCCGCGCAGGCCGCGCTCGAGAGCGGCGAGGCGCGGCTCGAGGTCCTCCTCGCGACGCGCGCGCACGTGCGCACGGGGCGGCTCGTCCTCGACACGGGCGAGGCGGACGCGCCGGGCCTCCCGCCGACCCGTTTCTACGGCCTCGCGTGGAGCCTCGTGCACTTCCTCGCGACGGACCCGGAGTACAAGTCCCGGTTCCGCCGCTTCGAGCTGCGGCTCTTCGCCGCGCGGCCGCTCCCCGGCACGGAGGAGGTCCTCGCGCGGACGCTGCTCAAGGAGGAGTGCGGGGACCTCCCGGCGCTCGAACGGAGGTGGCAAGAGCACGTGCGCCGGCTGCCCGAGCCGGCCCTTGCGCCCGTGGCCCCGGTCTACGCGTGGGAGCTCGAATCGAGGAACCCCTACGTGCGGTACGGAGCGCTCCGTCGCCTGGGCAACAGGCCGCTGCCGGACGATCTGCGGCCCGGCGCTCTCGCGTGCCTTCGCGACGACGACATGGCGGTCCGCGGCGCGGCGTGCCGCGCGCTCGCGGGTTCGATGGGCGAGGACGCCGTGCCCCCGATGATCGAGGCGCTCGACCTCGGCGAGCCGGAGATGAAGGAGACGGCGCTGCGCGCCCTCGCGTTCCCGGGCGCCTCTGCCGCCGTGCCGCGCCTGCTTGAGGAGCGCGAGGACCGCCTGGGGGCCCTCCGCGCGCTCGCGATGATCGGCGACCCCCGCTCGAACCACCTGCTCGCGTCCGCGCTCGAGGATCCGCTCCTGCCCGAGGGCCTCCGCGCCCGGTGCGCCGAGACGCTCGCGAAGTTCGAGGGCACGGCGCCGCGCCTCGAGGCCGCGCTCACGGACGCCTCCCCCGCCGTCCGCACCGCGGCGCGCAAGGGCCTCGACCGCGTGGCCTCGGCCCCCCCGGCCCCCCTCGCTCCCACAAGGCTCAGGCGCCTCCTCTCCCTCCTCGAGGACGCCTCCGCCGACCGCCGCGACGCGTGCAGGGAGCTGGGCCGCGCCGGCGCGCGGCAGGCGGTCCCCCTCCTCAAGCGCCTCTGCCGCGCGCACGAGGACGACGCGCTGCGGCTCGAGGCCGCGCGCGCTCTCGTCGCGATCACCGGCGAGACGCGCGGCTTCGAGTCGGGCCAGGGCGCGAGCGCCCGCGAAGCGGCCTACCGCGCGTGGGCCGAGGAGGAGTAGCTCACCGCAGCGGGCGGTGCCGGTCGATGTCGGGGACGAGTTCGAACGGCCCGCCACCCGGGAGCCGGTAGATCTCGAAGTCCGCGTCGAGCGTGAAGACGCGACGCGTGCCGAGATCCGCGGCGAGCACGACGAGCGTGGCGTCTGCGTAGTCCATCGGCACGTCGGCGTACTTGTGGAGGAGCTCCCGGCAGCGGCGGAGCGCCGCGGTGTCCGAGGGCACGAGCGCGACGCCCCCGGCGAGGAAGAAATCGACGCACGCCTCGCGCCCGCCCCGGAGGCGTGAGAGCAGGTGCGTCGCCTCCGTCAGCACCGCCTCCGTGCTCACGACCGGGCGGGTCCACCTGTCGTAGCACTCCACGCAAGCCGCGTGATGAGGCTCGGTGCGGTCGAGCAACGAGACCAGCGCTCCCGTGTCAAGCAGCAGCTCACCGGCCACGCTTGAGTGACTCCAGAATGTGCTCGCGGTGCCGCTCGGCAAGATCGGGGATGCCAGAGGCGAGTGAGCCGATGAGCCCGCGGACCCGGTCGGCGGGGCGCTCCCCCCGCTGCACCTCGATCCGGAGGTACTCGCCGAGTGCGAGCCGAACGATGTCCGATGTCCTGCGCCGAGTGCGGCGCTTCGCGCGCTCAAGCGCCTTGCCGAGCCGGTCCGGAAGCCTGACGGTGATCTGCAGCATTGCATTGCATTGTAGTGCATAGCACAACATGGGCAAGGACGAGGCTGCCGGCCGTGCCGGCGCCCGACGAGGTCCCTGCCGGACCGCGGGCCGCGCCGGGCGATGGGCTACAATCCGCGCCCTTGGCCGAACTGGTGGACTCCCCCGCCGCGCTCGAGCGGGCACTCGCCATCCTCCGCGACCAGCCGGCCCTCGCGCTCGACACAGAGACGGACGCCTTCTTCGCCTACCGCGGCAAGATCTGCCTCCTCCAGGTCTCGGCGCCGGGCCGCGACTTCCTCGTCGATCCGCTCCAGGGCCTCGACCTAGGGCCGTTCGGCGCGCTGCTCCGTGACCCCGCGCGCGAGGTCGTCCTCCACGCCGCCGAGAACGACGTGATCCTCATGCGGCACCAGTTCGGCTGGCGGATCGCGAGGCTCTTCGACACGCAGGTCGCCTGCTTCGTGCTGGGCTGGAAGCCCTACTCGCTCGCCGGCATCCTCGAGGCGCGGTTCGGGGTGAAGCTCGACAAGTCGCAGCAGCGAAGCGACTGGCGGGAGAGGCCGCTCACGCCGGCGCAGATCGCCTACGCCGCCGAGGACACCCGCCACCTGCTGGACCTCGCGCGCGATCTGAAGGAGGGGGCCTCGGGGGCCGGGCGCGCGGAAGAGATCGAGGCCGAGTGCGCGCGGATCGCCGCGCGCGAGTGGACGCCGGAGCCCTTCGATCCCGAGGGGTTCCGCAAGATCGACCGGGAGCTGCGCGGCGTGCCGCAGCGGATCCTCCGCGACGTCTTCCTCTTCCGCGAAAAGGAGGCGGAGCGGCGCGACCGCGCGCCCTACCGGATCGCGCCGGACTCCGCGCTGCTCGCGATCGCCCGCGGAGGAGGCGACCCGCCGCGCGGCGTCCCGCCGAGCTTCTGGCACCGGTACAAGGACGACATCCGCCGGATCATCGCGGACGCGCGCGGCGCCGGCCCCCTCCCCCCGCGCCCCCCTCCCCCGCGGGCCGAGGGAGGGCCTCTGCCGCCCGACGCGCGCGAGCGGTTCGAGCGGCTGCGACGCTGGCGGGCGGCTGCCGCCGAGACGCGCGGCGTCGAGACGTTCGTGGTCGCGAAGAACGAGCTCCTCCTGAAGATCGCGCTTGCGGCGCCGACCACGCTCGAGGCGCTGAAGGAGCACGCGGAGCCCTTCCGGCTGCGCGAGTACGGCGAGGCGATGCTCGCCGCGATGCGGGATTCCTCGGCAGGGGGCTAGAATGCGCCCATGGCGCACGAACTCCCTCCCCTCCCGTACGCGCTCGACGCGCTCGAGCCCACGATCGACGCGAAGACGATGGAGATCCACCACGGCAAGCACCACGCCGCGTACGTGACGAACCTCAACAAGGCGCTCGAGGGCCAGCCGAAGCTCGCGGCGAAGACGCTCGACCAGCTCATCGGCGACCTGAACGCCGTCCCCGACAACATCCGCGGCGCGGTCCGCAACAACGGCGGCGGCCACTGGAACCACTCGCTCTTCTGGACGCTGATGGGCCCGAAGAAGGGCGGCGCGCCGAAGGACCGCATCGCGGACGCGATCTCGTCGGCCTTCGGCAGCTTCGACAAGTTCAAGGAGCAGTTCGCGGCGGCCGCGATGGGCCGGTTCGGCTCGGGCTGGGCGTGGCTCGGCCAGAAGGACGACAAGAGCCTCTGCATCACATCGACGCCGAACCAGGACAACCCGCTCATGAAGGGGTTCGCGGACGTGCCGTGCAAGCCGCTCCTGGGCCTCGACGTGTGGGAGCACGCGTACTACCTGAAGTACCAGAACCGGCGCGCGGACTACGTCGCGGCGTTCTGGAACGTCGTCGACTGGGACGCGGTCGCGCAGCGTCTCGGCAAGTGAAGGCCTACGCCCGCGTCCTGGGGATCGCGCAGGACGCGGGCGTTCCGCACGTCGGCTGCGCGTGCCCGCGCTGCGAGCGGTTCCGCGGGGCGCCGCTCCACCCCGCGTGCCTCGGCCTCGTCGGTGCGCGCGCGTACCTGATCGACGCGACGCCCGCGCTGCCGGAGCAGATCCGGCTGCTGCCGTCGCTCCCCGCGGCGATCTTCCTCACGCACGCGCACATGGGGCACGTCGCCGGGCTCTGGCAGCTCGGCGAGGAGGCGTTGGGGGCGCGGGGGATCGCGGTGCACGCGCCGCCCGGCGTGTGCGCGTTCCTCCGCGCGAACGAGCCGTGGCGCCGGCTCTCGGAGCGGAACCTCGCCCTCTTCCCCGACGCGCCGGGGACCAGGGTGGAGCTCGAGGCGGGGCTCGCCGTGACCTCGTTCGCGGTGAACCACCGCGGCGGCGAGACCGTCGGCTACGTGGCCGAGGGGCCGGCGCGGCGGCTCCTCTATCTGCCCGACATCGACCGGTGGGACCTCGATCTCCCGGCGCTCCTGTCGCGGTGCGATCTCGCGCTCCTCGACGGGACCTTCTTCCGCCGCGGCGAGATCGGGCGGCAGGCCGACGTGCCGCACCCGCCGATCGAGGAGACGCTCGATCTGCTGTCCCCGGAGGAAGCCGCGAAGGTGCGGTTCCTCCACCTGAACCACACGAACCCGGTGCTCGATCCGGACGGTCCCTCGGCGCTCGTGGCGGTGCAGGGCTCGACGATCCCGCTGTAGGCCCCCGGAACCCCCTCAGTTACACTCGCCCGGCATGTACGCCAACGCCGTGCGCGATCAGCTCAGGGACGAGCTCCAGGCCATCCGCGACGAGGGCCGTTACAAGGACGAGCGCGTGATCGTGACGCCGCAGGGGGCGCGGATCCGCGTGCAGGGCGGGCGCGAGGTCCTGAACTTCTGCGCGAACAACTACCTCGGCCTCTCGTCGCACCCGCGGATCGTCGCGGCGGCGAAGAAGGCGCTCGACGACCACGGCTACGGGATGAGCTCGGTGCGGTTCATCTGCGGGACGCAGGATCTGCACAAGGAGCTCGAGCGCGCGGCCGCGTCGTTCCTGGGGATGGAGGACTCGATCCTCTACGTCGCGTGCTGGGACGCGAACGGCGGGCTCTTCGAGACGCTGTGCGGCGAGGGGGACGCGATCGTCTCCGACGCGCTGAACCACGCTTCGATCATCGACGGGATCCGGCTCTCGAAGGCGGCGCGGTTCCGCTACGCGAACGCGGACGTCTCGGACCTCGAGAGCAAGCTCAAGGAGGCGCGCGCGGGCGGGGCGCGGCGGCTGCTGATCGCGACCGACGGCGTGTTCTCGATGGACGGGAACATCGCGCCCTTGAAGGAGATCTGCGAGCTCGCGGGGCGGTACGAGGCGATGGTGATGGTGGACGACTCGCACGCGACCGGCTTCATCGGGGCGACGGGGCGCGGCACGTGGGAGCACTGCGGAGTCGCGGGAAGGGTGGATATCCTCACGTCCACGCTGGGGAAGGCGCTCGGGGGGGCTGCGGGGGGGTTCACGGCGAGCCGGAAGGAGATCGTGGAGGTGCTGAGGAACCGTTCCCGGCCGTACCTCTTCTCGAACACGCTGCCGCCGCCGGTGGCCGCGGGCGCGCTCGAGGCGTTCAAGCTGCTCTCGACCTCCGGCGACCTCGTGCAGAAGCTCAAGGACAACACGAAGCGCTTCCGCGAGGGCATCACGAAGGCGGGGTTCGAGGTGAAACCCGGCGTGACGCCGATCGTGCCGATCATGCTCTACGACGAGCGGAGGGCGCACGACATGGCCCGCGCGCTGCTCGAGAAGGGCATCTACGTGATCGGCTTCTCGTACCCCGTCGTGCCCAAGGGCCAAGCGCGCATCCGCGTGCAGCTCTCCGCCGCGCACGAGCCGGCTGACATCGATCGCTGCATCGCCGCGTTCGCATCCCTTGCGCCATCGAACTGACGCAACCGCCTGTGGTGCAGTCAGTTACGTCGCCCGGATGCGGCACGACGGTCCGCACCCTCGACGGCTCGACTTGGAAGCACGCCGGCGCCCAGAGACGACGGCTCAAGACCGGCGGCGGCCATCAGCCGCTTGAGTTCGAGGCGACCGTCATCGGAGCAGAGGTCGAGCCTCGTCTTGGCGAAGATCTCCATCACGTCGTCGAGGCGCTTGTCCTGCTGGAACCGCAGGAGCTCCGCTCGGAGCGACTCGACGGTGAGTCCGAACGGGAGATCCGGACGAAGGCAGAGCGGCAGCGGCGCGGGGTCGCGGCGGAACCACCAGGCGGCGGAGCTGCGCGGGTAGTCCTCCGCGCGGGCAACCATCGCCTCGCGGACGGGGTTGCGGTGGTCATAGGCCATCATGACCACGAGCGTTTCCGCGTTGGGCACGCGCTTGCGGAAGTGCTTTCCGTCCCAGAAATGCCCATCCAGGCCGAGGGAGCGCTGGATCCGGTTCGCCACGTCAAGTTTGAACTGCCGCACGCACTGCCCCACGACCGTCGACTTCGAGTGTGACGGCGGATACGGACGCAAGTGACGGCACCGCGTCTTCCTGGACGTGAGCTGCACGAAGAGCGCTGCGGGCGGGCTGCGGAGCACCGCGTGATAGTGGTTGGACATCAGCACGAACGCCAACAAGTCCATCCCGAAGCGCTCGATGGCCCGCCCGAGGCACTCGGCGAACGCTCGGAAGGCTCCTTCGCCGACCAAGTGCCAGGTCCGCCAGTTCACGCGCGATCCGATGTGCCAAACGGTGTCGGGGTCGTCTTTTCGATCCAAGGTGTTTCGCATAGGGGGTCTCCAAAGAAACGTCGGAGACCGGTGTCACGAAACGCGGACCCCCGTGCCGCATCCGGGCGTCCTAACCCTCTGCACCAAAATGGGTTAGGAAAAAACGGTGGCGCAAGGGGTACGTTCTAGGGCAGCGTCACCGTCGTCGAGAGCGCTGCGTTTTCGCTTACGTCCAGCGCGGCTTCCCCGAAACGGTCGCCCAGCGACGCGCGCACGTACATGCGCCCCTCGAACAGGCGCTCGATCTTCAGCTGCCCCGCCGCGTCGGTCTTGCCGCCGGCCTTGCGCGAGAAGCCGCTCTCCGTCGCGAGCGTGATCTCCGCGCCCGGGACCGGCGCGCCCGTGGGGTCGCGCACCTCGACCACGAGCGTCGACTCCTTGCCGCCGCGGAGGTCGAGATCCTTCGGCGGCGTCGTGGGGCCGAGCTCGATCTCCTTCACGACGACGAGCTCGCCCTCCGCGCGCGACACGAACCGGTAGAGGCCCGGGCCGAAGTCGGAGATGGTCTGCGTCCCCCCCACGAGCTTCAGCGCGACGACGGGCGGCGCCTTGCCTCGCACGGCGAAGATCGCGACGGACGCGCCCTTTGATGCCACGAGCCTCAGCGTCCCGCCGCGCGAGAGGGCCGCGACGATCCGCGCGCCCGCAGCAGGCACGTCCACCACCTGCGAGGACTCGAGGAAGCCCGGCGCGCTCACGCGCACCTCGTACGATCCCGGGGCGAGCCCCTCGAACACGGCGGGCGCCGCGGACGCGCGGCGCGCGACCGGAGGGTCGGCGCGGGCCAGGACGTCGACGGTGAAGAGCGCGGCGCCCAAGACATCGACCTCGAGCCTCGCCTCGCCGAACCGCGATGTCGCGACCAGATCGAGCGGCGCCCCCGGCCTCGCCTCGACCGCGAGCGGGAAGTGGCGCTCGGCGGCCGCCTCGACGCGCAAGGGCTTCGCCGGGACGCGGTCGAAAGCGAACCGTCCCTCGCCGTCGGTCACGGCCTCGCGCCCGCCGCAGCGGACGCGCGCCCCCGCGAGCGGGAAACCGGCGTCGCTCCGCAGCGTCCCCGCGAGCGCCAGGTGGTCCTTCACCTCGAGGAGGTATGGCCCCCCACGCCCCCCCTCCTCGATCGGGCCGAGCGGCACGCCGAGCGACGCGCCGCTCGTGTCCGTCGCGGCGAGCCTCACGGCCTGCAGCGGCACTCCCGCGAGCAGGAAGCGCCCCTGCGTGTCGGTGTATCCGAACGCGACCTCGGCCCCGCCCGCGTCGAGCGCGCTCACGCGGGCGCCCGTGACGGGGGCGCCTTCGCGGACCGCGCGCCCCGCCGCGGCGACGCCGCGCGAGAGCGAGAGCGTCATCTCGTCGCCGGCGGCGCCCGCGTCAAGCCGGACGGACGCGTCGAGGAAGCCGTTCGCCCGGGCGACGACGCGAACCAAACCAGCGGGCACGGCGTCGAATGCGAAGAGGCCGTCTCCGTCCGCGTTCGCGACGAAGGTGACGTCGCAGAGAAGCGTGACGACCGCGCCCGCGACGCCGCGGTCCGAAGCGTCGGCCACCCGGCCGCGCAGCGGCACCGCCTTCGCGAGGCGCACGTCGAGCGTGTCCCCCTCGCCTGCCTGCGCGGGCTCGACGACGCATCCCGGGGCGACGACCGCGAGCGCGAGCGGCGGCGCGCGGGGGTCCACGGCGACGGCGAACGAGCCCGTCGCGTCCGATTCCGCGACGACGCGGTCGCGCCAGAAGATCCGCGCGCCCGCGACCGGCTGCTCGGTTCCGAGCGCAACGACGCGGCCCGGCACGAGCGCGGCGCGGGGCAGCACGAGGTCCATGCCCCGGCCCTCGGCGACGGCGTGCGCCGAGAGCCCGACGTGATCGCGGTACGCGAGCAGCTCCACGCGCCCGGCGCCGAACCGCTTGAGCACGAAGCTCGCGTCCTCGGCCGCGGTGGTTTCCTCGACGATGCCGCCCGCGGCGCCGCGCACGATCGCGCCCGGCACGGGCGCGCCGTCCGCGTCCCGGACCGAACCCCGGATCTCGCGCGCGGGCCCCGCGACCAACCGCGCCTCCCGCGCCCCCGCCGCGACATCCGCGGCCGCCGTGGCGAGCCCCGGCCCCCGCGCGACCAGCCGCAAGGGCCCGAACGCGTGGTCACGCCGCGCGAGGTCCGACCGACGCAGCGCGAGGAGGAACCGGCCGTCGGCCCCCGAGGCCCCCTCACCCAGGAACCGGGAGGGCTCGAGCGCGTCCCACGCCTCGACACGCACCCCGGAGAGCGCCTCGCCGCGCGCGCCGACGACGACGCCGTCCACGGTCAGCTCGATCGGGTCCTCGTCCTGCGCGGCGGCCACCCCGAGGAGCGCGAGCACGAGAAGGGACCGCATGGAACCGGGGATCGTACACTGAGGATGTGCTGCCGGCCTTCCTGCCCGCCTCCGCCGACGAGTTGCGCGCCCGCGGATGGACGCAACCGGACGTCGTCTTCGTGACCGGCGACGCGTACGTCGACCACCCGTCGTTCGCGATGGCGATCCTCGGCCGGGTCCTCGAGTCGCACGGGTTCAAGGTCGCGATCCTGCCGCAGCCGGACTGGCGGTCGGCGGACGCGTGGCGCGCGCTCGGGCCGCCGCGCCTCTTCTACGCCGTCTCCGCCGGCAACATGGACTCGATGATCAACCACTACACGGCGAACCGGAAGCGCCGCAACGACGACGCCTACTCGCCGGGCGGACGCGCGGGGCTCCGGCCCGACCGCGCGACCGCGGTCTACGCGCAGCGGTGTCGCGAGGCGTTCCCGGGCGTGCCGGTGGTGGCGGGCGGCGTCGAGGCGTCGCTCCGCCGGATCGCGCACTACGACTACTGGTCCGACACCGTGAAGCCGTCGATGCTCGTCCTGTCGAAGGCGGATCTGCTCGTGTACGGAATGGGCGAGCGCGCGATCGTCGAGCTCGCCCGGGAGGGTGTGAGGGGGTCCCGGGGGCAGAGGGGGGTCGCGTACCTGCTCGGCAGGAACGAGACCCCGCCCGACGACGCAATCGAGCTGCCGTCCTACGAGGAGGTGCGGGAGGACAAGCTCGCGTTCGCGAAGGCGACGCGCCTCCTCCACCACGAGACGAACCCGCTCAACGCGCGGCGGCTCGTCCAGCGCCACGGCGACCGCATGGTGGTCGTCAACCCGCCGTCGCTCCCGCTCACGCAGGCGGAGATGGACGCGGCGTACGACCTCCCGTACCTGCGCCGGCCGCACCCCCGCTACAAGGAGCCGATCCCGGCGCACGGGATGATCAAGGACTCGGTGACGATCATGCGCGGCTGCTTCGGCGGCTGCACGTTCTGCTCGATCACGATGCACGAGGGGCGGATCATCCAGAGCCGGAGCGAGGCGTCGGTGCTCCGCGAGGTGGCGCAGGTCGCTGCCGAGCCGGGCTTCAAAGGGACGATCAGCGATCTCGGCGGCCCGACCGCGAACATGTACGAGATGCGCTGCACGCGGCCGGACGTGGAGGCGATCTGCCGGCGGCTCTCGTGCGTCCACCCGACGGTGTGCAAGCTGCTCGGCACGAGCCACAAGCCGACGATCGACCTCCTGCGCAAGGCGCGGGCGGTCAAGGGCGTGAAGCGCGTGCTCGTGGCGAGCGGGATCCGGATGGACCTCGCGAACCGGGATCCGGAGTACGTGGAAGAGATCGCGAAGCACCACACGGGCGGCCACCTGAAGGTCGCGCCCGAGCACACGAGCGAGAAGGTGCTCGATCTCATGAAGAAGCCGTCGAAGGAGTCGTGCGACACGTTCGCGCGGACGTTCGCCGCGGCGTCGAAGCGCGCGGGGAAGGAGCAGTACCTCGTCCCCTACTTCATCGCGAGCCACCCGGGCTCGACGGTGGACGACATGATCGATCTCGCGATCTTCCTGAAGCAGCGCGGCTACCGGCCGCGCCAGGTGCAGGATTTCATCCCCGCGCCGATGGACGTGGCGACGTGCATGTTCCACACGGGGCTCGACCCGATGACGATGAAGCCGGTCGATACCGCGGTGAAGCTGCGCGACCGCAAGGTCCAGCGCGCGCTCCTCCAGTACTTCAAGCCGGAGAACTGGTTCGCGGTGCGCAAGGCGCTCCTCGACCGCGGGCGGAAGGACCTGATCGGAAGCGGGCCCCTCGCGCTCATCCCCGCGGAGCCGCCGAAGGAGGCCGTCGAGGCCCGGAGGAAGCAGGCGGGCGAGACCTACGTGCACGCCGAGGACGCGGGCGTCTCGCGGACGGTCGGCTACCGCCCCGGCCGCAAGGGCCACGCGCGGCGCGGCCGGCCGCGCCGATGAGGTGGTGGACGGTCCCCGCGCTGCTCCTGGCCTTTGTCGCGGGCTATCTCCTCGGGACGATGAGCGCCGGGCCCGAAGCCGGGCACGCCGCGCGGGCCCCGGTCGCGCGCGACATCCCGGCACTGCCCGCCGCACCCCCGCCGCTGCCGACCGGGGTCGGCGAGTCCGCTCAGGCCCACGACGCCGCTCCGCTCGAGGTCATCCTCCCCGACCGCGCGAGCACTGCGGGGGAGGACGCGGACCCCGAGCAGGGGACCCTGGTCGTGGACTTCAACGGCTTCGAAGGATCGGGCCTGGTGCGCCTCGAGTCGACCGACGTCGAGGGCAACTACAACTTCATGGAGCAGTACGCGGACGAGGACGTCCAGACGTTCTACCAGCTCGCTCCCGGCCAGGTCGCCGTGCGCTGGGAGAGCCGCGGCGCGATGCGGCGCTTCGCGGCACGCGCCCGGATCGAGGCGGGCCGCGTCACGCTCCTCCGCGCCGCGGATCCACGGCACGTCCCGCTCCCCGACCCGCCCGGCCTCGCCGTGCTCGACGTGAGGGTCGCGGGGCCGGACGGGCAGGCGCTCCCGGACACAGCCGTTCACCTCGGGGGCGCCGTCCTCGAGGGCCAGCACTGGGTCTCGGTCGCCGCGGATGCGGAGGGCCGCGTGCGCTTCCGTGTCCGTGGCGGCAGCTACGAGGTCCAGGCGGGAAGCCGGACCGAGAAGGTGTCGATCGAGGCCGGCGAGCGACGGACGCTCGATCTCGGCCACGACACCTGCGGGATGGTCGTGGTCAATCCGCGGCTCGAGGGGATGTACTCGCTGCCCGCGCGCGACGGCGGGAGCTCGATGGAACCGGGCTACCACGACGGCTCCGTGCGCTTCCTCTTCGTCCCGGCGGGCAGCTACGAGTTGTGGTACGACTTCTCGAGTGCAGAGTTCGTCCGGTTCCCCGCGATGGGCAACGACCCAGGGACCGCGGGACCCGACAGGCGCCTCCTTGCGACGTTGGAGGTCCGGCCCGGGCGCGCCGAGCGCATCGAGCACCGTCCGGAGCCCGGCTTCCTCGAAGTCGAGGTGGACGCGCCCGCGCCCGCGCGGGTCACGCGGTGGCAGATGCGCGTCTCCCGCCAGGGGGACGAGGGCAGCGCGCTCGACTACGGGCTCGCGTCGGACGGCGGAGCGCTGCGCGCCCGCACGGGCGCGATGCCGAAGGGCAAGTACAACGTCGAGATCCTCGCGGATGGGAGAGTCGTCGGGAAGCGGAACGCCATCGTCGCGCACGGGCGCACGCAGCTCGACGTGAAGCTGCACTGAGCACCTTCAGGCCTCGGCCAGCGCCCGGTCCAGAAGATCCGTCACGGCCAGATCGGCGGCCCAACGGCGAAGGTACGTGAGATCGAGCGCGCCGCGATGGATGCGAAGGAGGCCGAGGACGTCGCCCCACTGCCTCTCCGAGACGCGTCCGCCACCCTGATACTTGAGCTTCGACAGGACCACGTCCTCCGGTGTCGCCGCGTCGATCCCGAGGTCCTCGATCCGCCCGCGCACGCGGCGGACGAGGGCGCTCGCGTCGTACGGCCGGGACTTCGCCACGAACACGTCGATCTTCACCATGGACCCCTAGTGGATTAGGTTGAAGGACGATCCGTGGCGGACGGCGTTGCGGATCATCTGCTCGTCCGCGTAGTAGGCTTCCCCGAGGGCCTCGACGAGGGGACGCGCGTGACGCTCCTCGATGCGCGCCACGAGGTCGGCGTCGAGGGTGGTCCTCGGAACCCCGTGCATCGACGAGGCAACGGAGCCGGCGACCATGTAGGGGACCCCCATGCGCTCCAGCGCCTCGACGACCGGGCGCAGCGCGACGCGGATCTCCCCCGGATCCGTCACGGGCGATCGAACACCCTCTTCGCCAAGTCCTCGCCGTAGTTCAGCGCAACCCAGAGCCTCTGGATCTCGCGTTCGGTAAAGTCCGGGTGCAAGCGGCGCAGGGCGGCGCGCGACGCGTCGATCGCCGTGCGCGACATCGCCATGGCGGCCGCGACGCGGCCCTCCGGGCCGGCGGCGCGCAAGAGCTCGATCTGCCGCTCCGCGATCGAGAGGTGCGTGTCGCTCGTCACGGGCGTCCTTGTAGGCCCCTCGCCCGCGGGCCCCCTCACCCCACGCCGTGGTACGATGGCCGAGAAGGTCGGCGGCGTGCCTCGCGCCGACGCCGCCGCCCGTTTCACGGAGGTGCAGCCATGCACACCGAAGCGGAAGCGAAACCCCGGATCGCCGCCGAAGCCTACCGGCCTGTCGTGGTGCTGCGCGACTCGCTCGTCACCGGGCTCCTCGGCGCCATGACGATCATGGTCTGGTTCCTGTTCCTCGACACCCTCGCCGGTCGGCCCCTCCACACGCCCACCGTGCTCGGGAGCGTCGTCCTCGGGACCGACGCGGGATCCCTTGGGAACCTCCCGGTCTCCATCCCCGTCGTCCTCTTCTACACGGTGGTCCACGGCCTCGCGTTCTGCGTCGTCGGGTACGTGGCGGCCTGGCTCTTCGCCTTGGCGGAGCACCACCCGCCCTGGATCTTCGGCCTGCTGCTCTTCTTCATCCTCTTCTTCTGCGGGTTCCTCGCCGTCCCCGTCGTGATCAAGCCCGCGGTGTTCGAGGTCGTCACGATCCCGAAGATCCTCGCCGGCAACCTGCTCGCGGCGGTCGCGATGGGCGGCTACCTGTGGCGGCACCACCCGCTGGACCTGCGGCAGCTCATGTAACCGCCGGCCCCGGGCCGAGGAACCGGGCCGCGAGGTCGCCAAGCGAGAATCCCAAGTGCTCGCGGCTCGCCGCCTCGCCCCCGTCCGATGCCCTTGCGGCGCGCACGAACGCCACGAACCGGCGCTGCGGCCCCCGCGCCCGGCCGAACCAGCGCGGCCGCGAGTCCTCGACCAGCAGACGGACGAGGATCTCCGCCAGCTCGTAGCTCAGCTGCTGCAGCCTGTCCGGCGCGGAGAAGCCGTCCCCGCTCCAGAACGCCTGGAGCCCGCGCTCCCGCCAGTACCGCCGGTGCCGCAGGGCCATCTCCTCGTCCACCTGGAGCTGCCGCCTGTCCCACGGCGAGAGGGCGGCGAGGTCGCGCTCCGCCAGCTGCGCCAGCCCCTCCTCGAGCCACTGCGGCATGGACAGGTGGTGGAGCCCCGCGTGCGTGAGCTCGTGGAGCAGCGTGTTCTCGAGCTCCCCCATGCTCCGGCCGTGGAGCGCGACGTGTGGATACCCCCCTCGGATGTGCATGCCGCGCGAGCCGCCGTACTCGCCCTCCGCGTCGTAGAGCGAGACGTACCGGTAGCACTCCCCTCGGCTCTTGAGGGCCAGCACCGCCGTCTTGCCGAAACTGTCGAAGTCGGCGATCCCGCCGAGGATCGACCGCAGGAACGCCCGGCACCGGTGCGCGACCGAAAGCAGCCGGCTCGCGAGCGCGTCCTCCATCGAGGCCATGACGAGGAAGCAGCCGGACTCGACGATCTCGTACCCGCCCCCAAGCGCGGCGGCGAGTTCCGCGAGCCACCGCCGCACGACGCCGGCAAGCGCGTCACGGCGCTCCTCGGGCTCGCACCGCGTCTCCGCCCACGTCCGGATGGCGTCCCATCGGGGGCGCGGCAACCCGTCCTCCCACGCGAGCGAGCCCGGGATGTCGAGTTCGTCGCTCAAGGATCACCGACCCTTGCGGGGTCCCGCCGGCGGATTGTAGCGAGGCCGCGCCTCCCCGCGAGCGTCCGCGGAGGATCGAGGGCCTTACGCCCCCCCGCCCCCTTACTTCCGCCGCCAGCGCGTGCCTTGGGGCGTGTCGAGGAGCTCGATCCCTCGGCGCAGGAGCTCGTCGCGGATCGCGTCGGCCTTCTTGAAGTCCCGCGACTTGCGCGCGGCCTCGCGATCGGCCATCAGCCGCTCGATCTCCGCGTCCGACGCCTCCACCGCCTCGTCGAGGATCGCGAAGACCCTGTCCGCCTCGCGCAGGAACGCGACCGCCTCCTTGGCGCCCGCGCCCGTGCGGTTCACGGCCGTCATCAGCTCGTGGAGGACTGCCAAGGCCTCGGAGGTGTTCACGTCGTCCTCGAGCGCCGCGCGGAACCTCGCGCGCGCGCCCTCGACGGCTTTGGGATCAGGGGGGCCGGGGGGGCGGTCCTGCTGGACGAAGTTGTTGAACCGCTTCCGGATCTCCTTCGCCTCGTCGAGCAGCTCCGTGCGGAAGGGCAACGGCGCGCGGTAGTGCTGCTTCAACAGGAGGAGCCGGATGTCCCCGCCCGCATAGCCCTGCTCGACCAGCTCCGGAACCGTGTAGATCCTCCCGGCACGCTTGGCCATCTTCTCGCCGCCGAGCGTGAGCCAGCCGCAGTGCGCCCAGTGGCGCACGAACGGCTTCCCCGTCACCGACTCGCTCTGCGCGATCTCGCACTCGTGGTGCGGGAAGATGTTGTCGCGGCCGCCCGTGTGCAGGTCGAACGTGTCGCCCAGGTACTTCCGCGACATCGCGGAGCACTCGATGTGCCAGCCGGGGAAGCCGCGCCCCCACGGCGAGTCCCACTGCATCAGATGCTTGGGATCGCGCTTCCAGAGGGCGAAGTCGTGCGGGCTCCTCTTCTCTGCGCGGTCCTCGACCCGGCCGCTGGCGCCGGCGTCGAGCTTCTCGACCGTGTTGCCGGAGAGCGCGCCGTAGCGCGGGAACGAGCCGACCGCGAAGTAGACGCTTCCCTCCGCGACGTAGGCGTGGCCGCTCTTCACCAGCGCCTCGATCATCGCGATCATCTCGGGGATGTGGTCGGTCGCCCGCGGGTAGCGGTGGGCGTCGAGGATCCGGAGCGTCCTCCGGTCCTCGTGGAACCACCCCTCGACCTCGCGCGCGATCTCCCACGGGTCGAGCTTGCGCGCTTGAGCCTCCTTCTGAAGCCTGTCCTCGCCGCGCCCGTCGGCCGCGTCGTCCTCCGTGAGGTGGCCGACGTCGGTGATGTTCATCACCTGGGTGACGCGCCAGCCGAGGAACTCGAACGTCCGACGGAGGAGGTCCGCGGTCGCGTAGGCGCGGTAGTTCCCGAGGTGGCTCCTGCGGTAGACCGTCGGGCCGCAGTTGTACATGCGCACGTGGCCCGGCTCGAGCGGGGCGAAATCCACGGTTCGCCGGCGCAGCGTGTCGTAGAGCCTCACGGCCCGCGTCCCCGAAGCCCCTTCTTCTCTACCGTCGGCCTCATCGGCCCCGCTTCTCGATGAGGCAGACCGCCTGGCAGGCGATCCCCTCCACGCGGCCGATTGCGCCGAGCCGCTCCGCGGTCGTGAACTTCACGCCGACATGGTCCGCCGAGATCCCGAGGACGCCCGCGATCCGGCGCCGCATCGCGTCGCGGTAGGGCGAGAGCCGCGGTTCCTCCGCGACCACCGCCGAATCGACGTTGACGACCCGGTAGCCGGCGCGCGCGATCAGGGAGGAGACTCGGGCGAGCAGGTCGGCCGAATCCGCGCCGCGGAATTCCGGGTCCGTGTCGGGGAAGTGCTGGCCGATGTCGCCGAGCCCCGCGGCCCCGAGGAGCGCGTCGCAGATCGCGTGGAGCAGGCAGTCGGCGTCGCTGTACCCGACGAGCCCCTCGCCCTCCGGGATTTCGACACCGCCCAATTTCAGGGCGCGGTCCGCACCGAACGGATGGATGTCGAAGCCGACGCCGACCCGCATGCGGAAATGCTACCCTCGGGCGCCATGGAAGCGGGCGTGGTCGTCGTCGCCGCGGGCGAGGGGCGCCGCTTCGGGGGCCCGAAGGCCCTCGTCGATCTCGAGGGGACCACGCTCCTCCAGCGGGCCGCGGCGCCGTTCGCTTCGTTCCGGGACCGGGTGGCCGTGCTGCGCCAGGAGGACCTGTCGCGGGCGCGCCTCCCAGGATGGAAGCTCGTCGCCGGCGGCGGGCGGAGGCGCGATTCCGTGGCCAACGGGATCGCGGCGCTTGATCCCCGGACGGAGGTCGTCCTCGTGCACGACGCCGCCCGTCCGCTCGTCACCTCGGCCTTGGTCGGGCGGGTCCTCGCCGCCGCCGCGCACCATCCCGCGGTGGTGCCGGTCGTCGCGGTTTCGGACACCGTCAAGAGGGTCCGCGGGGAGATCGTGGTCGAGACCCTCGACCGCGCGGCCCTTGTCCTGGTCCAGACCCCCCAGGCGTTCCAAGTGGACCTCCTCCGGCGGGCGTTCCGGCGGGACGACCTCGATGCGACGGACGAGGCCGCCCTTGTGGAGCGGCTCCCGGAGAGGGTCTTTACGATCCCCGGGGACCCCCTGAACGTGAAGGTAACTACCCCCTCGGAACTTGATCTGTTGCGCGCCCTCCTTCGTGCCGGCGTCCGTTAGAATGGGCAGGGTCCGGGTCCGGTAGCGTCGTCCAAATGCCCGGGTGTATCGGCCGATTACCCGTCAGGGAGGTCCTGCATGCGTTCGACCGTGATGAGCCTGCTCGTGCTTGCCTTCGTCGCCCGTTGGACGGACGCGCAAGACAAGGGCGGGGCCAGCGACGCGAAGTGGAAGGAGGCGATGCAGCTCTACAAGGACGACTTCAAGAAGAAGTCGATCCGGTTCAAGAAGCGGGCGATCGAGGCCCTCCCGCCCGGCGATGCGCGCACGATCACGTTCATCATCGAGGAGGAGAAGCTCCTCTCGAGCAAGGACTGGTGGATCCGGTTCACGGCGGCCGAGCAGCTGAGCAAGATCCGGGATCCCGGGCTGCGGCAGAAACTCCTGTCCTACGCGAAGAACGCGGACGTCAAGGTGCGCGAAGGCGTCATCACCGCGCTCGCCATGAGCAACGACCGCCTCGACGCGCCCGTGATCGTCGAGGCGCTCAAGGACTCCGCGTGGCAGGTGCGCCGGATGGCGTGCTGGGCCGCGGGCCAGCAGCGCGTGAAGGAAGCGGTCGAGCCGATGATCTCGCTGATCCACTGGGTGGATCCGAGGAGCGGCGCCGAGAAGCAGAAAGGCGAGTCCCACCCGCGTGTCCACGGCGTCCTCGTCTTCAACCTCGAGGAGATCACCGGCCAGACGGAGTTCGGCACCGACGTGGAGCAGTGGCGCCAGTACTGGGAGGCGAACAAGGACAAGACGCTCCCCAAGGTGAAGCGCTTCGACGTCGGCGACTTCGGTGACGTGAAGAACATCCAGTTCAACGACACGTACGCGCGCAGGGGCACCGGACCGCTCACGATCGTGCTGCCGATCACGCACACGACGACGGTCTACTACATGCCCTACTTCAGCCAGTGGAACTTCGTCAAGTGGATGTACATCAACATGCCTCCCCTGTCGTCCTTCCCGGACCTCCAGAGGGACGACGGCGACGCGATCTACCCGGTCGATCTCCTGGTGGACGCGTTCGAGGACATGCGGAAGAAGAGGAATGCGGAGAAGATCGTCCTCCTCGCGCACGGGTTCACGACCTGGGTCGCGGCCAAGTACGCGCAGAAGTATCCCGAGCGGGTGCTCGGGCTCATCCTCCTCGACCCCTACGCGAGCAACGAGACCTTCAGCAAGGCGATCGACGCCGCGCTCCGGAGCGGCGACCCGGACGCGGAGTTCTGGGGCAAGGTCAGCCGCCGCGAGATCAAGATCGGCTCGCAGCTGGAAGGCGAGGTCTACGGCTACTGCCGGACCAGCTGGTACCTCGCCCCGAAGAACCGGGACGACGTGGAGATCGGCATGCTGAAGAGGGTGTGGGACGACCCGGACGGCGAGAGCATCCTCATCCCGCAGTTCGACATCCGCGGCGAGGAGGTCTCGCGCATCCCCGCGCTCATCTTCCTCCCCGGCAAGGATAACGAGCACATGGCGTTCGACGACCTCGGCCGCCTCCAGCGCTACTACCCGAAGAACGTCATCGTGAAGGGCGGAGACAAGTTCGCGTACATGCCCTTCATGGAGGCGCCGGACCTGTTCGAACAAGGCCTCCGCGCGTTCGTCGACAAGAAGGTGCTCGAGGAGCCGACGAAGGGGATTGCCGGCAAGTAGCCGCGGCGCGGAGCCGACCGGCGAGACCGACGCCCCCCCTTGGTAGAAGGGGGCGATGCTCATCCTGGGCCTCGACCCCGGGACCCGCCTCGTCGGGTACGGACTCGTGGAGTCCTCGGGATCGCGGCTCCGCCTCGTGGCCGCGGGGGTCCTGCGCGCGCCCGCGGCCTTGCCGATCGAGCAGCGCCTCGCGAGGATCGCAAAGGGCCTCGCGCAGGTCGTCCAAGACCACCGTCCCAAGGTCGCGGCCATGGAGGACGCGTTCGTAAGGGACGACCCCCGCGCGGCGCTTCTTGTGGGCGAGGGGCGGGGCGCGCTCCTCGCCGTCCTCGGAGAGCACGGCATCCCCGTGCGTTCCTATCCCCCCGCCTCGGTGAAGCGCGCCGTGGCAGGGAACGGGCGGGCCGGAAAGGAGCAGGTCGCCCGGATGGTGGCGGCGATCCTTCGAGCCTCCGGCCCCCCCGGCCCCCTCGATGCCACGGACGCGCTTGCGGTCGCCATCGCCCATAGCCTCAAGCCGGAATCCGCCGCCGAGAGCGCGCCGGCCGTGCGCCCCGACGCCGGCGCGGTCGGACCGTGACGCGACGCTTCCGCCGCTCCACGCTCTTCGAGACCGACGCGCTCTGCGTCCGCATCGGGGACTTCGCGGAGAGCTCGGCCGTCGTCGCGCTCGTGACCGCGGACCTCGGACTTGTCCGCGCAATGGCGCGGGGGGCGAGGCGCGTGCGGAACGGCTTCCGGGGCCCCCTCGACCGGGGCGTCCTCTACCGGGTCCGGCTCGGCCGGCGCGGCGAGGGGCTGCTCCACCTGAACGCCGCCGCCGTGCGCGAGCCCTTCGGCGCGCTGCGCCGCGACCCGGCGCGCTTCCACGCGGCCGAGCTGGTCCTCGAGGTCGCGGGCGACCTCATGCGGGAGGGCGAGCCGCAGCCCGAGCTCTTCCGGCTCGCCGCGTTCTCCCTGAAAGTGCTCGAGCGCGCGCCCGCGGACCGGGTCGCGCAGGCGGCCACCCTCTTCCTCGTCCGCGCCGCGGCCCTGTCGGGCCACCTCCCCGAGACCCTCACGTGCGTCGCCTGCGGCGGTCCGATCGGACAGGAGCACGCGTTCGTGAGCCCGTCCCGCGGCGGCGCGCTGCACGCCTCCTGCGCGCAGGGCGAGCCGGGGGCGAGGACCGTGCCGCGGACGGTCCTCGACGCGCTCGAGGAGTTCCGGCGCCGCCCAGCGGCCGAGCTCCTCGCGACCTCAGGGCCCGCGCGCACGCTCCGGGGGCTCCGGGTCGTGCTCGAGGGCTGGCTGGAACAGGCGCTGGAACGGCGGTTCCACGCGGCGGCGCCGATGGAGCGCGAGATCGCGCGGCGACCGTGATCGGGAGGGGCGGCGGGGAGGGCGAGCCCCCCTCGGGTACGATCTCCGCGATGCGGTTCGCGCTCCCGATCTTCTTGCTCGCGCTCGCGGCCTGCGCGAGCCTGCCGCAGGGGGAAGCGCCGGCCCTCCTCGCCGAGTCGAAGGCCTTCTACGCGAAGGACGACCTCTCGGACGCGAAGCGCTACGCGGAGGCGGTCACGAAGCGCCACCCGGAGTCCGACGAGGTCGAAGAGGCCATGTTCCTCACGGCCGAGTGCCAGCGGCGCCTGAAGATGGGCACGCGCGCCTTCGACACCTACAAGAAGTTCGTCGACAAGTACCCGAACAGCCGCTTCTCGGTCGGGATCGCGCAGGGCGAGTACGAGCTGGGCATGTCCTACCTCAAGGGCGAGATGCCGGGCTTCCTCTTCTTCGGGGCCGACCGCGCGTACGGCACGCGCGTCCTCGACCATATGCAGATCCACTTCCGCAACTACTCGCTCGCGGACGACGCGCTCGTGAGCGTCGCGGACTTCTACATCGACGACGAGGAGTACGAGGCGGCCACCGACGCGCTGAAGCGGCTTCTCGCCGAATACCCCCGGAGCGAGCACATGCTGTGGGCGCGCTTCCAGTTCGCGCGCACCCTCTGGCTCCAGAACCAGGGGCCGCTCTACGACGAGCGGCTGCTCATCCAGTCCCGACGCGGGTTCGAGGACTACGTGGGCACGGCACGCCTGCTCGGCGAGACGGAGCGGCAGCAGTCGCAGATCGAGACCGCCGAGCAGATGGTCGGGAAGATCAACGAGCGGCTCGCGGAGAAGGAGTACCTGATCGGGCGCTTCTACGAGCGCACGGAGGCGCCGCGCTCGGCCCTCTACTACTACCGCCACTGCGTGCGCACCTACCCCGAGACGAAGTTCGCCGAGGCGTCGAGGAAGCGCGCGGGCGAGCTCGAGCCCGAGGCCGGTGCGGAGACGCCCGCGCCGGAGGGGCCGAAGGGCGGATGATCCGGCCCCCGCGGCCCCCCGTCTTCCTGGCCATCGCGCTCGCCGGCTGCAGCTCGTGCGGCTACAGCTTCGACCGGGACCGCGGCGAAGCGCGCCTCGAGTCGGGAAACCTCCCGAAAGTCGCGGTGATCCCCTTCGACAACGCGACCTTCCGGCGCGGCCTCGAGATCGCGCTGACCCGGCTTCTTGACGACGAACTGCGCGCCCGCAGCCCGCGGGCCCCCTCCGCGCCGGCAGAGGCCGACTGGCTCCTGAAGGGGACGATCGTCCGGGCCGACGAGCGGATCTACACCGAGGACAAGGACGACGTGGTCACGGAATCGTCGATCGTGATCGAGGTGGAGGTCACGCTCGAGGACCGGGCGGCCGAAAAGATACTCTGTACGTATACCTTTAGGGAGAGAGTCCCCTTCTCGGCCTTCGCCGGGAGGATCTCGACCCTCGCGGAGGCCGAGACCGAGGCCCTGCGAGAGATCGCCGAGCGGATCGTCTACTGGCTCGAGGCAGGACATCCGGAACGGAGACCATGAACGAATCGATGCAGAAGGGCCCGCGCGAGAAGGAGCGGATGCGCCGCGTGCGCAATCTGCCGCTGGTCCTCATCCTGAGCGGCCTCGCGCTCGTCGTGCTGCTCCAGGCGCACGACTTCCAGAGCGGCAAGATGGCGGTCATCACCTACACCCAGTTCCGGCAGCTCGGCAGGGTCGGCGCGCTCGACGAGGTCGAGGTCCTGAGCTCGCCGGACCAGGTCGAGATCAAGGGCAAGTTCGACGTCGCGGCGGTCCAGGGGATCCTCCAGAAGGGGTTCTCGGAGGCGCAGCGCGACCGGCTCGGGCTCGGCCCCGCAGGCGCCACGGGCTTCAGCGACGACCAGCGCAAGGTCCTCGATGGCAAGGAGCGTTTCCGCGTGGACGGCCTCCTGCGCGGCGTGGTCGAGGACCCGGAGACCTACAAGGAGATGGGAACCTGGGTCGCGGTCGGGAAGCTCAAGGAGAGCCAGTCCTCGCAGCTCTGGCCGACCTTCCTCTTCACGATCGCGCCGTGGGTCCTGATCGCGGCGTTCTTCTGGTTCTTCATCTTCCGGCCGATGCGGCAGGCGGGGGGCGCGGGGGGCGTGCTCTCCTTCGGCCGCAGCCGCGCGCGCATGTACACGCCCGAGATGGCGAACGTGACCTTCGCCGACGTGGCCGGGATCGAGGAGGCCAAGGAGGAGGTCCGGGAGATCATCGAGTTCCTCCGGAACCCGCAGAAGTTCCAGAGGCTCGGCGGGCGCATCCCGCGGGGCGTGATGCTCGTGGGGCCGCCCGGATGCGGGAAGACGCTGCTCGCGAAGGCGATCGCCGGCGAGGCCGGCGTGCCCTTCTTCGCGATCTCGGGCAGCGACTTCGTCGAGATGTTCGTCGGCGTGGGCGCGTCGCGCGTGCGCGACCTCTTCCAGCAGGCGAAGGAGAAGTCGCCCTGCCTGATCTTCCTCGACGAGATCGACGCGGTCGGGCGCCGGCGCGGCTCGGGTCTCGGCGGCGGCCACGATGAGCGCGAGCAGACGCTCAACCAGATCCTCGTCGAGATGGACGGCTTCGAGACGGACAAGGGCATCATCGTCGTGGCGGCCACCAACCGGCCCGACGTCCTCGACCCGGCGCTCCTGCGCCCGGGCCGCTTCGACCGCACGGTCACGATCGACCTCCCGGACGTCAAGGGTCGCGAGGCGATCCTCAAGGTCCACGCGCGCAAGGTGAAGATGGCGCCCTCGGTTGACCTCATGGTGATCGCGCGCGGCACGCCCGGGTTCTCGGGCGCCGAGCTCGAGGCCGTGATCAACGAGGCGGCCATCGGCGCCGCGATGGGCAACCGCGACTGGGTGACGCAGGGCGACCTCGACGAGGCGCGCGACAAGGTGCGCTGGGGCCGCAGCCGCCGCTCGCGGGTCATCACCGAGGAGGAGAAGGAGGCGCTCGCCTACCACGAGGCCGGCCACGCGCTCGCCCACCTCCTCCTCCCCGACGCGGAACGCCTCCACAAGGTGACGATCATCCCGCGCGGCCAGGCGCTCGGCGCGACGATGTTCCTGCCGGAGCGCGACCGCTACATCTGGGGCCGCCGCCGCCTCGAGGCCGAGGTCACGACGCTCTACGCGGGCCGCATCGCGGAGAAGATGTGCACGGGCGACCTCTCCACGGGCGCCGCCGACGACATCAAGCGGGCGACCGACCTCGCCCGCCGGATGGTCACGCAGTTCGGCATGAGCGAGCTCGGCCCGATCACCTTCGCGGAGGAGGAAGAGCACGTCTTCCTCGGCCGCGAGATCACGCGCACGCACAACCAGAGCGACGAGACCCTCCGCCAGATCGACGCCGCGATCCGGATGATCAGCGGCCGATGCTACGAGCGGGCCGAGAAGATCCTGACGGAGAACCGCACGAAGCTCGAGAAACTCGCGAAGGCGCTCATCCGCCACGAGACGCTCAGCGCCGAGGAGGTCGAGATCGTGCTCTCCGACGGCGACGTCGAGGCCTATCGCACCGCGCAGCGGCCCGCACCGCCCAAGGCGGGCCCCAAGGCGGCGACGAAGGAGCTGCCGGGCCTCGATCGCGGCCCCGCGACGGAGTTCGCGTAGGGGAGGACGCCGTGGGCCCGGGGGACGCGTTCTTCGCCGCCCTGGGCGAAGCAGGGGGGGCGCGGGGGCCGGCGCTCGTGATGGGCGTCCTCAACACGACGCCCGACTCCTTCTCGGACGGGGGCGCTTATGCCGACCCGGGAGCCGCCGCCGAGGCCGCCCGCCGGATGGTCGCGGAGGGGGCCGCCATCGTGGACGTGGGCGGGGAGTCGACGCGGCCCGGCGCGATCCCCTTGGACGAGGAGACCGAGATCCACCGGGTGGCGCCGGTCCTCGACCGGCTCCGGGGCGAGATGCCCCTCTCGATCGACACACGCCACGTGTCGGTCGCGAGGCGCGCGCTCGACCTCGGGGCGATCCTCGTCAACGACGTGTCCGCGGGCCGGGACCCCGGGATGCTCCCGCTCGTCGCCGCGCGAGGCGCGGGCATCGTGCTCATGCACATGCGCGGCGAGCCCGGCACGATGCAGGAGGCGCCCGCCTACGACGACGTCGTGGACGAGGTCGAAGCCTTCCTCCTCGCCCGCGCCGGGGAGGCCGCGGCCTCCGGGGTGCCCCGGGACCGGATCCTCGTGGACCCGGGCATCGGGTTCGGGAAACGGCTCGAGGACAACCTGGCGCTCCTCGCGGCGATGCCCCGCCTCGCGGCGCACGGCTGGCCGGTCGTCGTCGGGGTCTCGCGGAAGAGGTTCCTCGGCGACCTGACCGGTCGCTCGGTCGCGGACCGCCGCGACGGGACGACCGCCGCGGTCGCGCTCGCCGCGTTTCACGGCGCCGCGATGGTCCGCGTGCACGACGTTTCCGCCGCGCGCGACGCCGCGCTGGTCGCGCGGGCCTATCAGCGGCGTCTGCTAGAGTTGTGACGCTTGCGGGAGCCCGCGGACCTTTTCACCGTCCAGAACCTGGTCCAGATCGCCTTCCTCTGGTTCCTCGTCTACTGGCTCCTGCGCTACCTCGAGACGACGATCGCCGGCGCGTTCCTCCGCACGGTCGGCCTCATCGCGGTCTTCGGCATCTTCCTTGCCCTCCTGCTCTTCGAGACCTTCGGCCTCACGACGCTCCAGACGATCTTCCAGTACTTCATCATCTTCGCGTTCGTGTCGGTCCTGATCATCTTCCAACCCGAGCTGCGGCACGGCCTCACCCGCCTCGGCCGCTCCCGTCTCGCGCGCTGGCTCAAGCTGCGCGGGGTGCGAACGGACGAGCCCGGCTCCTCGATCGCGAGCGAGATCATGAAGGCCGCGCGCCGCTTCTCGAAGAACCGGATCGGGTCGATGGTCGTCTGCGAGCGCGAGGTCACGCTCCAGCCCTACATCGACCGGGCGGTGCGCGTGGACGCGGCCGTCCGCGCTGAGCTCCTGGACACGGTCTTCGCGACCCCGACGCTCCTCCACGACGGCGCGGTCATCGTCCGCGGCGAGCGCGTGGAGGCGGCGGGCGCCGTCCTGCCGCTCACGCAGAACCCCGACGTGCCCAAGCGGTATGGGACCCGCCACCGCGCCGCGATCGGGATCACCGAGGAGTCGGACTGCGTGGTCGTGGTCACGTCCGAGGAGACGGGCACGGTCTCCTTCTGCTGGAACGGGCAGATCCGGCCGCAGGAGGACCTCGTGAAGGCCGAGGAGACGCTCGACCTGCTGCTCGCGGGGCACGAGCCCGCGGAGGAGAAGCCCTGATGCTGTGGATCCGGGACATCCTCCTCGGCATCTTCACGAAGCACCTCGGGACGAAGCTCCTCGCGCTCCTGCTCTCCCTCGGCCTCTTCGGCTTCGTCCAGGCTTCGATCACCGCTTCGCGCGAGATCCGCCTGCTCACGCTGCATTTCAACCTGGTCGGGGACGTCCGGGAGAAATACGTCCTGCTCACGGAGGAGCTCGTCTTCCGCGGCCTGACGATCACGGGCGAGACGGCCAAGGTCGATCCGCTGGCAAGGCTCTATCGGGGCAACCCGGTCGTCAACCTCGCCATCGACCAGCGCTTCCTCAACGTCTACGGCGAGAACGTCCAAGGCGAGGACGACCAGGGCGGGAAGCGGATCCGGATCGACCACGACTTGTTCGCGGACGACGCGCTCTTCGGCAAGGACGTCACGGTCGGCCGCCTGCCGGATGGGATCTCGGTCGTGGCCGACAGGATCGCGACGAGGCCCGCCCGCGTCGAGGCCGCCTCCGACGTGGCGACGGCCATCACGGCGCCGGGCCACCAATACGAGGGCAAGATCACCCTCGAGTTCAACGTGAAGACCATCACCATCGAGGGGCCGGCGAGCGCGTTCACGGGGGAACCTCTCGTCCTCGCGTCCGTGCGGGACATCGTGAACGAGCTCGACAAGGTCCAGATCCGGGGCGAGCGCGGCGAAGCGAGGCTCTCGTCCGTCCAGGTCAGATGGAACGGCATCGCCGCGGAGCGACTCCCGCTTCTCCGGATCGCCGCGACGGAGCTGGGCGGCGGCTGGATGTCCGCGGCGGAGTTCCAGCAGCGACTCATCGCCACGTGCCCGGTGACCAAGCGAAAGGTGCCGAAGACGCTGAACGCGGTCCCGATCCAGATCCGCTACGCGACGCCACGCCCCTTCGACCTGGTCGAGCACTACGAGGCGTTCTCGCCGTTCCTCGACTCCGACCTCAAGGTGGGTCAGGCGCAGCGGCTGGATGTCCGGCTGCCGGTCTCGCTCGCCGGGAAAGATGCCTTCCTCAAGAACCTCGTCGTCGTCCTCGACGTCGCGGCCGCCGCGTCGGACGATGCGGGCATCCTGTTCGTTCCCTTCTACCTCGACCTGAACGACCGCAGCCGGGACGCGGAGGACGTCACGGGTCTCGCTCTCGTCGAGATCGCGACCACGGCGGGCGAGTCCGACCCGCCGGGGCGCGCCCAGTTCCGCAAGCGATGAGCGCCACGCCCCCGCGTGTCCTCGCGATCGACGTCTCGGGGCCGGGGGGCGGCGCCGCGCTTCTTGGCCCCTTCGGCCTCCGGACCGGCCGCGTCCCCCCCGCCGTCCGGCGCGGCCGGGACCTCGTCCCCCTGATCTCGCGCCTCCTCGCCGCGGAGGGGCTCACCCCGTCGGATCTCGACCTCGTCGCCTGCGGGGTGGGGCCGGGATCCTTCACCGGCATCCGGATCGGCATTGCGACCGCGGCCGCGCTCGCCTACGCCGCCGGAAAACCCGTCCTCGATCTGGGGTCGCTCGACGGGATCGCCGCGAACGCCCCCGAGGGCGCCGGAAGGGTGGTCGTCCTGCTCGACGCCCGGCAGGGCCGGGTCTTCCGCGGCCGCTTCCGCCGCGAGGCCGCGCGCCTCATCCCGGAACAGGCGTACGACGCGCCGGCGGCGGAGGACGCGCGGGCCGCCCTCCCCCCCGACGCGTTCGTGCTCGGCGACGCCCGCAGGAAGTACGAGGACCTCTTCGCCGCCTTCCCCGGCGAGACCGATGCGCCCGTGCGCCCCGACATCCTCGCGACGCTTGCGGCCACACGCTTCGACGCGGGGGAGAGGAAACGCCCCGAGGAGCTCCGGCCCCTCTACCTGCGCCTCTCGGACCCGGAGCTCCGCCGCGCGGGGCCGACGCCGGGCGCGCGACCCGACGGACCGGCGCCGGAGTCTCGGGTATGATCCCCGTGCCGCCACACGCTCCCTTGTCGTAGCCGCACCGTAGGGTCTTCTCGGGCGCCCTTGCCCGGAGAGGGCCCCGGACAGTCCGGAGGGACATGCAGAACCGTCGCGTGTGGGCGGAGATCGATCTCGACGCGCTCTCCTCGAACCTTCGTCGGGTCCGCGAGCTCGCCGGCGAGCGGAAGGGCGTGATGGCCATCGTCAAGGCGAACGCCTACGGCCACGGCGCCGTGCCCGTGGCCTGGCATCTCGCGTCGCAGGGCGTGAACGCGCTCGGCGTCGGCGACTCCGAGGAGGCGATGGAACTGCGCCGCGCGGGCATCTCGATCCCGATCCTCGTCCTCGGGACGATCATCCCGGGAGAGCTCGGCGACGTCGTGGACCACGACATCGCGGTGACCGTCCACTCGAGCGAGCGCGTCCGACGCCTCGGGCGCGAGGCGCGCCGCGCCGGGCGCCCGGTCTCGGTGCACCTGAAGGTCGACACGGGCATGGGCCGGCTCGGCTGCGCCCCGGGCATCGCGGTCGAGATCGCCCGGCTCATCCGCGCGACCGAGTTCCTGCGCTTCGACGGCCTCTGCACCCACTTCGCGTCCGCGACCGACGCGAACATGACCGCCATCCAGGTGCGCCGCTTCGAGGAGGTGTCGCGCGCGGTCGAGGCCGCGGGCATCCCGTTGCCGCCGCGCCACGCCTCCGCGTCCGGGGCGATCCTGGGCCGCGTCGCGCCGCACCTGGACGTCGTGCGCCCGGGCATCCTGCTCTACGGCCTCTCCCCCGGGCCCCCTCTCCGGGATCTGCTTCGGCCCGTGCTCACGCTCAAGACCCAGGTGATCTTCCTCAAGGACTTCGAGGCCCATGCGCCGCTCGGCTACGAGGGCACGTACGTGACGAGAAAGCGCACGCGCGTCGCGACGCTGCCGGTCGGCTACAACGACGGCTACCCGTGGAGCCTCTCGGACAAGGGCGAGGTGCTCGTGCGCGGTCGCCGCGTGCCCGTGGTCGGGCGCGTCTCGATGGACTACCTCATGGTGGACGTCGGGGACGTGCCCGGCGTGTCCGTCGGCGACGAGGCAGTGCTCGTGGGCGCGTCGGGCGACGAGCGCGTGACGGTCCGGGAACTCGCGGATCGCGCGGGGACGATCCCCTACGAGATCCTGACCCGCATCGGGAAGCGCGTCGTGCGGACGTTCCGCGGGGGGGCCTCGGGGGCCGCGCCGGAGACGGGGTTTACCGTCTTGAGACGGCCCGGCGTTTGGGAAACCCCGCCCGCGCACCGATAGAATCGGGTGGCTCCCCGAGGAGCACCACCCATGCCCCGCCGCCCCTTCACGTTCGGCCGCGCCGTCGCGCTCCTGATCCTGGGCGTCGGGCTCGGCGTCACGATCTTCGTGGCGGAGCGGCTGCGGCCCGAGGCGCTCAAGGTGCAGGTGGCCGCGGCGCTCAAGGAGCTGCTCGCGACGAAGCCCGACTTCGAGGAGGTCGTGGTCGGGCTCGACACCGGGGTCAAGGTCACGAAGCTCCGGATCTACTATCCGGGCGACACGCGCGTGCCCGCGGCCGAGATCGACGAGGTCGTGCTGACCGTGGACCACGGCGACCTCCTCGCCGGCCGCGTCACGATCCAGCGCGTGGACGTCCGCGGCATGACGCTGCGACTCAAGGCGGGCGAGGACGGGACGCCCTCGATGCCCGGCGTCTTCGCCCCCGCTGGCCCCCGGCCGACGTTCGAGATGCCCGACCGGCTCCCGGAGGTCAGCGTCCACGAGGGCCGCGTCGAGATCCACGGCTCGAAGCTGCTCGCGAACGGCGCGCCGCCGCTGGCGATGGACGTCCTCTCCGCCGAGGCGCACGCCGAGGGGCAGATCTACCGCGTGGTCGGGAGGTTCTCGGCGGCCCGTGTCTCCAGCGTCGACCTGACCCTCCAGTTCGACCGGCAGGCCCGCCGCGTGATCGCCAACCTGCAGGCCCACGGCCTCGCGTGGCAGCGCGACGACGTCTACCTCCTGTCGGAGTCCGTGCGCCGCGAGCTTCCGCCCGTCGAGTGCGGGGGCCGCGCGAACGTGGACGCCGACGCGGTGATCGCCCTCCCGCTCGCCCTGCGGTCGCTGACCGTCACCGCCGACCTCGAGGACATCCACGGCGTCTTCGGCAACGTGCACACGTCCGAGCGCGCCGGACTGCCGTTCGGCGTGCAGGACGGGAAGGGGAGGCTGATCTACCGGGACAGGCGCGTGCGGCTCGAGCGGTTCGACGCGGCCTACGTGAGCCCGTCCGGGGCCCACGGCCGCATCGAGGCGTCCGCCGCGGTGGCGTTCGACCGCGCCGGCCCGCACCTCGACCTCTGGCTGCGCGGCCGCGGTCTCGAGGGGACCACCGAGGACCTGCGGCACCTCCTCCCTCCCGACATCGTGGAGTCGATCGTCGAGAAGTTCCTTCCGGCGGGGACGTTCGACTTCGACCTGAGCGTCTCGCAGCGGCCCTGCATGGAGGAGAAGGTCGTCGCGTCGCTGGTCATGCGCGACGGGAGATTCGACTACGCCGGCGAGCTCGACAACCTGACCGGGAAGCGCTTCGGCTTCCGCTACCCGGTGGAGCGTTGCCTCGGCCGTTTCCGGATCGAGACGCACGTCCCGACCGCGCGGGGGCTCGCGGACATCATCGACATCGACGAACTGAAGGGGTTCAACCCGCTCACGCCGCAACCCGGCCTGCCGGCCGAGGTGGCGGTCGAGGCGCGGGGGCACGTGGTCACGTACGAGGGACCGGAGGAGCGCGAGGACCTGAGCATCTCGATCGACGTGCGCGACCTGCCGATCGACGGCAAGCTCGCCCGGGCATTCGCGTCCACACCGGGCGGGATGCCGTACCGGAGGTTCGACCTCTCCGGCTGGGCCCCCCACGTCACGATCCGCATCGAACGCGACGGCTTCCGCGAGCCCGAGGCGCGGGCCGCCTACGACGTGACGCTCCGGGACTGCCGGCTCGCCTACGACGGCTTCCCCTTCCCGATCCAGAAGGTCCAGGGCCGCATCGTGAGCCAGGACCTCCCCGCCGACGCGGAGGGGCGGTGCTGGCGCCTCCTGCGCCTCGAGGGGCTCAAGGGGGAGGCGCCCGAGGGGGGCACGCTCGAGGGGCACGGGGAGGTGAAGCAGGACGCGGCCGGCACGCAGCTCGTGGACCTCAAGATCTCCGCCGACGGGATCACGATCGGCGCGGACCTCGAGCGCGCGCTGCTCGCCTCCCGCGCGGCCGGGACCGGCGTCGCCGACGTGTGGCGCAGCCTCCGTCCGTACGGCTACCTGAGCGCGACGGCCACGCTCTCCGGGCCCCAGAGCTGCAGCATCACGATCGACCTCTCGCGGCTCGCGCTTCGCGGCTACCAGGAGATCGAGTGTCCGATCACCCACCTCGACGGCTCGGTCTCCTACGACGACCTCGGCACGGTGAAGCTCGACCACGTGAGCGGCCGCATCTTCGACGCGCCGTTCCACATCTCCGGGGAGTTCCTCGACAGCGGCATCTTCGAGGTGACCGGCGCGGTCGACGGACTCGTCCTGCAGAAGGCCGTCCAGCGCATCCTCGAGGCGGTCGCCCCGCCTGCGGCGCATGCGATCGAGCGGATGCGGATCGAGGAGCGCTCCGCGTTCGACCTGATCCTCACCTGTACGCGCGCCGAAAAAGACGGCCCGGTGAACCTCGTTTTCGCCGTTGACAACCTCGACGCGAGGAGCCGCCTCATGGATCTCGACCTCGTGATCCAAGGCGGTCCCGTCGAGCTCTCGCTCGACCGGATCACCGCGCGGAACCTCCACCTGCGAGCGAAGGACGGCGAGGTGCACCTGCACGAGGCGGTGGTCCCCCTCGACGAGCGCGCGCAGACCTGGGCGCTGCTCGACGCGACGAACCTCGACCCCACGGATCACTTCGAGCATCTCTTCGGCCCCGGCATCCGCGAGGCGCTGGGCGCCAACGCGCGCCTCGACCTGACCAGCTTCCGCGCCGAGTTCCTCCGCCCCGAGAAGAAGCTCATCCTGTCCGGCGCGCTCGACCTCCGTCGCAACGAGGCGACCACGGGCGCGGCGCTGGAGCCGATCGGTCAGGTGGGCTTCTCCCCGCTGACCCTCACCCTGCCCCTGAACGAGGGGGACCCGCTCCGGTTCGCCGGCGTGATCGAGTTCCGCCAGCTCAACTGCAACGTGCCGCTCGCGATCCGCGATCTGGGCGGGGAGCTGCACGTGGCAGAGGGCACGCTCGCGCCCTCGTTCACGCTCGCGGGCGCGCTCCGCAACGCGCGGGCAACGCTCTTCGAGCGGGAGCTGACCGGCATGTCGCTCAACTTCACCTACCGGCCGGACTACCTCCACCTCGGCAACATGGACGGGCGCGCCTACGGCGGCGACTTCGAGGCCGACGCCGAGGTCTACCTCGAGGAGCCGCGCGCCTTCAAGGTGAAGTTCCAGGCGCGCCACGTGCTCATCGGCGAGCTGCTGAAGGAGGACCTGCCGCGCGGCGACGCGATGTCGGGCACCGTCGAGGCGCGCCTCGACTTCGAGTCCCCGAGCGGCGAGGTCAGGGACTTGCGCGGCCGCGGGCAGATCCGCGTGAAGGACGGCTCTCTCTTCCGCGTCCCCGGGCTGCGGCCGATCCTCGCCGTGCTCTCGCGCGTGACGCCCCTCGAAGACGAGCCCCGCTTCAACCGGGCCGAGGCCGACTTCACGGTGGACGGCGAGCAGATCGACCTCCACCACTGCCGCCTCTCCACGAACCTGAACGACGTCGACGCCGAGGGGAAGATCTCGATCTACGGCGACCTCGACCTCGTCGTCGAGCCCAAGGTGACGCGGCTGATCGACCTCCCGCGGATCATCAACATCCCGGTCCTCTCCACGCTCCGCGACCTCTGGCACAAGGTCGCGTACGAGATCCGCCTCGAGGGGACGCTCGACAGCCCGGCCATCCGCCTGCGCGCGCTGCCGTTCCTCAAGGCGAGCACGCGCCCCTTCACGCAGTCCCGGCACGCGGGACGCCCGGAGCGCGTGCGGCCGCGGCTGCTGCCGTAGGACGGGGAGGGCGGTCCGCCGTCGCGCCTCGGAGGGCGCTTCGGCGATCCGGCTTCGGGGGCTCGGTTAGAATCCCCGGCTTGGGCACGTTCGTCACGATCCTCGCCGGAGGCGCCGGCACGCGGTTCTGGCCGGCCGGCCGTCGGGCGCGGCCGAAGCAGCTCCTCTCGTTCACGAGCGAGCGCTCGATGCTCGCGGAGACGCTCGCGCGCTGCGCCCCCCTGGCCCCCCCCGAGAACACCTACGTCGTCACCAACCGCATCCAGCTCGACGCGACGCGACGCGAGTGCCCCTCGCTCGACGCGGACCACGTCATCGGGGAGCCCGAGATGCGCAACACGGCCGCCGCCATCGGCCTCGCGGCGCTGCACATCGCCCGGCGCGACGCGAACGGCGTGATGGTTGTCCTTCCCGCCGACCACTTCATCGACCCCCCGGAACGCTTCCTCGGCTGCTTCCGGGCGGCGGTCCGGCGCGCGGCGGAGAAGGACGTGCTCCTGACCGTGGGCGTCCGCCCCACCGGGCCCGCGACCGGGTACGGCTACATCGAGGCGGGCGAGCAGGCGGCGACCATGGACGGCCACCCGGTCCTCGCGGTCAGGAGCTTCAAGGAGAAGCCGAGCGCCGCGACCGCGGCGGCGTTCATCGCGAAGGGGAACTACTTCTGGAACGCCGGCACGTTCGTCTGGCGGGTGCCGACGCTGCTCGACGCGTTCCGACGCCACCTCCCGGGCCACGCCGACGTGCTCGACCGCATCCGCGACCGGCTCGCGCGGGGCGAGGCGCCGCGGCCGGAGGACTACGCACGCTTCGAGAACGTCCCCATCGACATGGGGATCATGGAGCGGGCGCAAAACGTCGAGACCCTGCCCGCCGACTTCCTCTGGGACGACGTCGGCTCGTGGCTCGCGGTGGACCGGCTCAACGCGAAGGACGCGGACGGCAACGTCGTCCGCGGCATCCACGCCGGGACCGATACGCACAACTGCATCGTCTTCGGAAGCAACGACCACGTGGTCGCGACGCTCGGGATCGACGACATGATCGTCGTCCACACGCCCGACGCGACCCTCATCTGCCCGAAGAGCCGGGCGGAGGAGGTGCGGCTGATCGTGAAGCAGCTCGAGCAGCGGGGGCTCGAGAGGTTCCTGTGACCGGGATGGGCGGGGGCGCGGGGGAGGGAAGACCCGCGACGGGAGTCCTCCTTGGCCTCGACTACGGCACGAAGCGGATCGGGATCGCGATCTCGACGCCGCTTCGGACGGTCCACCCGCGGCCGCGGCTCGAACGCACGACGCCGGGGGAGGACCTGGCCGCGCTGCACACGCTGGTCGAGGAGACGGGGGCGGAGGCGATCGTGATCGGGCTTCCCCACCACATCGACGGGACGACCTCCGACATGGAGCGCGAAGTGCGCGCGTTCGCGGCCGAGCTGGCGGCCGTGACGGGGCGTCCCGTCTTCGGCGCCGACGAGCGCCTCACCACGGAGGCTGCCGACTCGGCCTTGCGCCATACGAAGAAGCACTGGCGCGACCGGAAGGCGCGCCGCGACTCGGCGGCCGCCTGCATCGTGCTTCAGGACTACCTCGACGCGCAGGAGCGCGGGGAGAGGATCGCATGAGACGAGTCTTGGTGTTGGGCGCCCTCTTGTGCGCAGCCTTCGCGCAAGAAGACTCGCGGGCACGCGCCCGGGAACTGGAGCTTCAGGCGGAGAAGGCGCTCTCCGAGGGACGGCGCGCGGATGCCCTGAAGCTGCTCAAGGAGGCGGCGGCGCTGCGTAATGCGCGCGTGGAGGCGCCGCAGCCCGAGCTCGGGGGCGCCCCGGGCGACCGTGCGGCGGCAGCGGACATGGCGCTCGGAGCGGTGGACACGGCGCTCGAGAAGGGGGACGCGGCGGCCGCGCGCAAGGCGGCGCTCTCCGCACGCGGCATCCTCGCGGCGTGGGCGACCGACCTCGAGGCGCGCGAACGGAAGCTCGCGGAAGCCCGGACGCCGCTCGAACGCCGGGTCGAGGAGCTCGAGCAGAGGGTGCGCGAGCTGAAGAAGGTCGCGGATCGGCGGTGACCTCCCCCCCGCGCCCCCCCTCTTCACGTCTTAAGCCCTTTGGCAGCGCGCGGTTGTGTCGGAGCGGGGAACGCTAGTCGTGTCTGGTATCATACGCGTTTTCTCCCCCAGCCCGGTTCCCCGGTAGTGGTCGCGGCCGCAGGGACTAGGCAGGGCGGAATGCGAGGAAACACGCGACATGATGACGGCAGAACGCAAAACGGAAGTGATCGGCGAGTACCGGACCCACCAGGAAGACACCGGCTCGCCTGAAGTTCAGATCGCGGTCCTCAGCGAGAGGATCCGCCATCTGACCGAGCATCTGAAAGGCCACCCGAAGGACCACAACTCCCGGCGCGGCCTCCTGATGATGGTGGGAAAGCGCGGGGCGCTGCTCAAGTACCTGCAGAACAGGGACTGGGGCCGCTACCAGACGCTCATCCAGAAGCTCGGCATCCGGCGCTAGCCGTCGGCGGGGCCGGAATGGCCCCGAGGAGACAGAGTTGATCGTCAAGAAGAGCCGGCAGATCGGAGGCAAGACGCTCTCCATCGAGGTCGGCAGGCTGGCCCGCCTTTCGGCGGGTTCGGCCGTGGTGACCCTGGGCGAGACCATCGTGCTCTCGACCGCCGACGTGGCGGAGGCGCGCCCCGGGATCGATTTCTTCCCGCTGACCGTCGAGTACCGCGAGAAGACCTACGCCGCCGGCAAGATCCCGGGCGGCTTCTTCAAGCGGGAGGGACGGCCGACCACCAAGGAGACCCTCGGCTGCCGTCTCATCGACCGGCCGATCCGGCCGCTCTTCGCGGACGGGTTCATCAAGGAGGTCCAGGTCATCTGCTACGTGCTCAGCTACGACGGCGAGCACGACCCGGATGTCCTCGCGGGGATCGGGGCCTCGATGGCCCTCATGATGTCGGGCACCCCGCTCAAGGGCCCTGTCGGCTGGACGCGCGTGGGCTGCTTCGACGGCAAGCTCGAGCTCTGGCCGGCCGACAGCAAGCGCGCGCAGTCGCAGCTCGACCTCGTCGTCGCCGGGTCAAAGGACTCGGTCACGATGGTCGAGGCGGGCGCGAAGGAGCTGCCCGAGGCCAAGATGCTCGACGCGGTGGACATGGCGCACGCGGCGTGCCGGGAGATCTGCGCGATCCAGGACGAGATCCTGCGCGAGCTGGGCGTGACGCCGGGCCACACGACCTACGTCCCGCCGGCCGACGAGCGCGGCGAGCTCCGCAAGGCCCTCGCGCGCGACTGCAAGGAGCGCGTGCGGAAGGGCATCGTGCAGCCGACGAAGCCGCAGCGCCAGGACGCGCTCGAGCCGATCCGCGAGGAAATGATCGCGAAGTACGGCGACCCCGAGGACACGGGCGCCGACGGCAAGTGGCCGGTCGGCGCGGTCAAGGGCTGCTTCACGGAGCTCTGCGACGAGGTGCTGCGCGAGCTGATCGTCCAGGGCAAGCGCGTGGACGGCCGCGGCGCGACCGACATCCGCCCGATCTCCTGCGAGGTCTCCGTGCTGCCGCGCGCGCACGGGTCGGCGCTGTTCACCCGCGGCGAGACGCAGGCGCTCGTCACCTCCACGCTGGGGACCGGCCTCGACGAGCAGATCGTCGACGGGCTCCAGGAGGAGTACAAGAAGCGGTTCATGCTCCACTACAACTTCCCGCCGTTCAGCGTGGGCGAGGTGCGGCCGATCCGGGGCACCAGCCGGCGCGAGATCGGGCACGGGAACCTGGCGGAGCGGGCGCTCGAGCCCGTGGTGCCGCCGGAGGAGCCTTTCCCCTACACGCTGCGGCTCGTCTCCGAGGTGCTCATGAGCAACGGCTCGTCCTCGATGGCGACCGTATGCGGCGGCACGCTGGCGATGCTCGACGCCGGCGTGAAGATCAAGGCCCCGGTCGCGGGGATCGCGATGGGCCTCGTCAAGGAGGGCGACAAGGTCGTCGTCCTCTCGGACATCCTCGGCGACGAGGACCACAGCGGCGACATGGACTTCAAGGTGGCCGGCACCGACAGCGGCGTGACCGCGCTCCAGATGGACATCAAGGTCGCCGGCGTCTCCCGCGCGATCATGGAGAAGGCGCTCGAACAGGCGCGCGCAGGCCGCATCCACATCCTGAAGGAGATGGGGAAGGCGATCGGCGCGCCCCGGCAGGACTACTCGCCCTACGCGCCCCGGCTCCTCGCGATCAAGATCAACCCGGAGAAGATCGGCGCGGTCATCGGCCCCGGCGGCAAGGTGATCCGCCAGATCCAGGAGGAGACCGGCACGACCGTCGAGATCCAGGACGATGGCACCGTGAAGGTCTTCGCCGCCGACGGCGACAAGGCGCGGGCCGCGATCCAGATGATCGAGGGCATCACGGCCGAGGCCGAGGTCGGCAAGATCTACGAGGGCAAGGTCGTGCAGATGCGCGACTTCGGCGTCTTCGTCCAGATCCTCCCGAACCTCGACGGCCTGGTCCACGTCTCCGAGCTCTCCGACGGCTACGTCGAGCGGCCGGAGGACGTGGTGAAGATGGGCGACTCGCTGCGCGTCAAGTGCATCGACGTCGATCCGTCGGGCAAGGTCCGGCTCTCCCGCCGCGCGGTCATCCTCGAGGAGCGCGGCGAGGTCTTCGAGCCGACGCCGCGCGGCGGCGGAGGCGGAGGGGGCGGCGGGGGCCGCCACCGCGGCCGCGGACGGGGCGACCGGCACGGCGGCGAGCGCCGCGGCGGCGATCGCCACGGCGGAGGCCCCGGGCACGGCGGCCACGGCGGCGGAGGCCACGGCGGCGAAGACCGCGGCGAGCACCACGGCCACCCCGGCGGCCCGGGCTAGACAGGTCTCCACGTACGACGCACGCCGCCGAGACGCCGCGGCAGGGCCAACGTCACAGGGGCCGAGGCTGGGGACTGGAGGCTGCAGGTCGGACGCTACGGCCTATAGCCTGTCGCGGCCCCCGAGGCCCCCTCATGCACGGGCTGGAGGCTTGGACCACGGCGTCCCCGTTCCCTCGGCCTCCAGCCTGTCCCTAGCTCTCGTCGTCCGACTTCGCGCTTTCGGCGTCCTTGAGCTTCCGGAGCCGTTCCTTCTCGCCCGGCGGCGCGAAGATCGACTTCGAAAGCCGCGTGCTGAGGATGTGCGGCGTGATGAAGAAGTCGAGCTCGGTCTTCACCTTGGTCTTCTTCGTCTTGCCGAAGAGGAAGTTGAGCACCGGGATGTCCACGAGGATCGGGATGCCCGACTTCGTGTCGATTTCGGAGATCGAGTAGAGGCCGCCGATCACGAGCGTCGCCTCGTCGCGGATCGTCACCACGGACTCCGCGCTGCGCTGGGCGATCACCGGGTTCTGCACCACGAAGTCGGAGCTCCTTGCCTCGACGAAGCCGGTGATCGATGACACCTCGACGCGGATCCGCAGGTTGACCTGGTCGCGGCCGACGTGGAGCGGGTGGAAGTCCAGCCGGATGCCCGTGTCCTTGTAGTTCGTGATGATCGTCTCGCTGCTCCCGGAGATGTTGATCTGCTGGATGGGGACCTGCTCGCCGGTGACGAGCGTCGCGAGCTGGCCCTCGGTCGCCACGATGCTCGGCTCGGACAGGATGTTCGCGCTGCCCCGCTCCTGGAGGGCCTCGATCGTGGCGATCAGCGTCCCCTCGTCGGTCGTGAGGTCGCTGAAGAGGAGCGACAGACCGGTGTTCGCCGCGCTCAGCGGCGTGCCCGTGAAGGAGGTGGGCCGGAATTGCGAGCGGCCGGCGCGGAAGAACGCGCTGTTGTTCGCCGAGCCGATCGGTCCGCCCGGCTGGCCGGGGGGGATGCTGGGGTCGCTCACGCCGCGATCGAAAAACCACGAGACGCCGTACTCGAGGTTGCTGTCGAGCGAGACCTCGACGACCTTCGCCTTGATGTGGACCTGCGGCATCGCGACGTCGAACCGGTCGAGGAACTCCTCGACGATGTCCTTGTAGGCCGCCGGGAACGTGAGCATGAGGATGTTCTCGTCGGAGACGACCTTGCGCTGCGGCGGGTTGTCCAGCTTCGATTCGCCGCCCTTGTCGCGCGGCTCGAAACCGAAATCGAACACGTCCCGCGTGCGCTGTGCCACGAGGAGCCCCGGGATCTTCAGCTCGTCAAGCGACTTCTTGAGCGCCGAGGCGCCGACGTGGTTCGTCTCGTAGAACCACGTGAGCGTGCCGTCCTTGTTCCGGATGAGGTCGTGGCTCATGAAGTAGTAGTCGCGCGCCACGACGTCGCTGGCGTCGTCCGGCGGGACCGGTTGTGCCCCGGGCGGGCTGGCCGGGTCCTGCGGCTTCGCAGGCGCCCCGGGCGCCTGCCCGCCCTCCTGGGCGAGCGCGCCGGCCGACACCGTGAGGAGGACCGCGCTCACGATCGGCCAGAGCGCCGGTCGCACGGTCGCACGAATGCCGCTCATCCCACGCTCCCTTCCCGTTCCTTCGGCCCGAGAACCCGACCCGTCGCGGCCGCTACTCCCGCGTCACGAGCTTGATCATCTCGGACGTCACGTCCGGGATCTTGCCGCCACCCTTGGCCACGATGGATCCGGTCTCGCCGAGCATGTCGTGGGAGTCGCGCTTCGCCAGCGACTTGAGCGCCTGGTTGAACCGCTCCGTCGCCTTCAGCATCAGGAGGTGGTACTCGGGGTCATCCTCGTCCAGCTCGTCGTCGAGGATCTTCTTGTACTCGGCGATCTCCTTCCACACGTCGTCGGCGACCAGCACGCCCGGTCCCTTGGGGTGCGTCCCGCTGCCGTAGTAGATCCCGTCCGCGTCGACCACCTCGAACGAGGCTTCCGTGTCCTCCCCGAGCGCAGCCTCAGGGGTGCCCGTCAGGCAAAAGGCGGCGACGAGGGTGAGCCAGAACCGCAACGAACCCGTCCTGAGCATAGGCGTCCTCCAACGGCCCCCCAATACAAGGCCCATGCCTAGGACGTGATGCCTTCTTCCCGCCAACACCACACCGTGCATAAGCCGAGATCAGACCGCGACTTATACCTTCGTCCTCGGGTGGCGGGGGACTGAAGCTATTCCGCCTTTTTCCGCCTCTTTCGGCATCAGCCACGGATATCCGCCATCTGCGCTCAGGCCGGTGGAAACGACGCGGCCGGCCCCCTGAGTGGGACCGGCCGCGACTGGAAGGCGAGGTTGGTAGCTGGACCGGCGTCCCCTAGTGCGCGAACCGATCCTGCCTGTCGACCTAGTTCTCCTTCAGGTTTTTGTTTTGAAAGCGATTTCTTGTTCCGGACCAGGCCAACCTGCGTCCACGACGTGAGCCTAGCTGGATTAACTAACCAGTCAATCAAATTCCGGCGCGGAATTTACCGATTGGTCAATACTCCTGGGCTAGAATCCTCGGGACCCACTCGATCGATGGAAGACTTCGCCACCCTTCTGGTCGCGGCCCGCGACCGCCGGGGCCTCACGCAGCAGCAGCTCGCGATCTCCGCGGGCCTGACCCCCTCCTACGTGTGCCTCCTCGAGAATCGGAAGAAGCCCCCCCCCTCCGACACCGTGTGCGAGCGGCTTGCCGCCGTGCTGGGCATCCCCGCACGCGAACTCCTCGATGTGGCTCACCTGCAGCGTTCGCCGACCACCGTACAGCGACGCGTGCGCGCCCTGAGCGGCAAGCTCTCCCGCGAACAGCGGTCTCGCCACCGGCTGCTCGAGTCGCTCCTCTCCCCGCTCTTCGGCACCCCCACGAATTGGATGGAAGGCGCCATGGAGTGGCTCGGGGGAAGCCCTTCGCGCAACCGCCGCCTGCGCGAGGTGCTCCAGGCTCTCGGCCGACGCCACCGGGATCGCGCGACGGAGGTCTCCCGCCTCGTGGATGATCTGCCCGAGCGCGATCGCCGCCTCCTGCTCGACGCCCTGCCGCGGATCCTCGGCGAGCGGGACCGCCGGGGCCCCTCCGCGACGCCGCCGCTCCACTACGCCCTCCCCGCGGCGGACACCCCGCTGCGCCGACCCTTCCTCCTTGTATGGGGCGGGGCGCAGGCCGAGGGCGGCGAGGTGCGGGACGGCGACCAGCTGCTCGTGGATCCGGCTCTCGAGCCCCGGGCCCACGACCTCGTCGTCCTGCGCGGCCCCGATGGCGCCGCGATCCTACGACGTGTCCCGGAGGGCCCCGAGGACCGCACGGTGCTCGCGCGGGAGCGGGCGGGCGTGGTCGTCGAGATCCGGCGTTCGCTCCGGCCGGGCGGATGATGCTTCGGTGACCGCGACCACGTAGGATTCCTGGCGGCTCGTGCGCTCCCTCTGGCGCGTCTTCTGGCCCGGCGTCCCGCTCGGCCTCCTGCTCCTGCCGACCGCTACGGCATGGCTCGATGCGGTGCGGACGACGGCCGGGCGTGAGTACGCCTACGACCGGGCCACGCGCCGCGTGGTCGTGCTCGGCTTCGACGGCGTCGACCCCGGGATCCTCGACGAGTACCTGGACCGGCTCCCCGCGCTTGCGGAGCTGGCTCGGGAGGGGGCGTTCCTGCCCTGCCGGACGACGAATCCCCCCGAGTCGCCGGTCGCCTGGGCGACGTTCGCGACCGGAAGGAACCCCGGTGACCACGGGATCTTCGACTTCGTGCGCCGCGACCTCGGGGCCGAGAACTGCTATCGGCCGGAGAACGGCCTCGTGCAGCGCTTCGCTCCCGAGCTTGGGCCGCTCGGGTTCCCGCTGCGCCCTCCGCGGGCCGTGAACCTGGTGAGCGGCGAGGGATTCTGGGAGCCCGTCGCGCGGCTCGGCTACAAGGTCTCGGTTCTTCGCATGCCGCTTACCTTCCCCGCGCGGCTGGAACGGGGAGGCGAGCTGCTCTGCGGCCTCGGCGTCCCCGACCTCCGGGCAACGCAGGGGTCCTACACGCTCTTCTCCGCGAGCCGCGACGCCCGGGAGGAGTACACGGAGTTCGGCGGCCGCCACGTCAAGATCTACCCGCGGGAGGGGGTCGCCGCCGCGGATCTCGAGGGCCCGCCGGACCCGCGCGCGCCGCAGGCGCGCCGCCTCACGGTGCCCGTGCGTTTCACCTTCGCGGGCGAGACGGCGGCGGTCGTCGTCGACGACCAGCCTGCCGTCGCGCTCGCGCCGGGGCTCCTCAGCCGGTGGACGCCGGTCACGTTCCGCGCCGGGCCGTTCCTCGCGGTCCACGGTCTCGTACGCTTCCTGCTGCTCAAGGGGGGCGACGAGCCCGCGATCTACGCGTCGCCGATCCAGATCGCGCCCCACGCGCCGCCGATCCCGATCTCCGCCCCGCCCTCCTTCGCCGGCGAGCTGGCGGATCGGTTGGGCGTCTTCAAGACGGCCGGCTGGCCCGAGGACACGTTCGCGGCGAACGAGCAGGTGCTCAGCGACGTGCAGCTCTTCGAGGACATCCGCGACACCTACCGCACCGACGAGCGCCTTTGCCTCGACCGGCTCGACCGCTCGGGGGCCGCGCTCGTGACCATGGTCTTCACGGCGCAGGACCGTGTGTCGCACATGTACTACCGCTACCGAGACCCGCGCCACCCCGCCCATGACCCGGAAGCCATCGCGAACTTCTGGGAGGCGACCGGCGTCGACGACCCGATCTTCGAGTGCTATCGCTGGATGAACGACACGGTGGCAGAGGTCCGGCGCCGCCTCGGCAGGAACGACGTGCTCCTGATCGTCTCCGACCACGGGTTCCACTCGTTCCGCTACGGCATGAACCTGAACACGTGGCTCCTCCAGGAGGGCTACCTCGCCCTCGCGGACGAGGCGGGCGCGCGCGGCCACCGCGACCTCGACGCCCTCTTCCGGCGAGGCGTGGACACGACCGGCATCGACTGGACCCGCACGCGCGCCTACGCGCTCGGCCTCGGCCAGATCTACCTGAACCTCAAGGGCCGCGAGCGCGACGGCGTCGTGCCGCCCGAGTCGCGCGACGCGTTGCTCGACGAGATCGCGACGAAGCTCAAGGCGGTCAAGGGCCCGGACGGCGAGCGCGCGGTGCGCGAGGTCTACCGGGCGGATCTCATCTGGGCCGGCCGCCGCATGGCGGAGGCGCCCGAGCTCCAAGTCGCCTTCGCGGAGGGCTACCGCGTCTCCTGGCAGACCGCGCTCCTGGCCGTCCCGCCCGATCTTTTCGAGCCCAACCTGCGCCCGTGGTCCGGCGACCACTGCAGCAACGACCAGGCCGAGACACCCGGCATCTTCCTCTCGAGCTGCCCTCTCGCGCCGGACGAGGACCCGAGCCTCGAACGGATCGCGCCGACCGTCACGTGGCTCTTCGGCGCGCCGCCTCCGGAGGGGGCGACCGAGCCGCCGCTCAAGCTCCTCCTGCAGTAGAGAGGAGGGGGCCTGGGGGGCCGTGCCAGGCTGGAAGCTGGAGAGCGAACGGGACGCGGAGTCCCTTGTCCGACGCGCAGCCTACGGCCGGCAGCCTGCCGTCCGCCTGCTACTGCCCGCCGCGTTCCTTCAGGCGCCGCTCGTGCTCCTCGTGGACCGCGCGGAAGGCCGCCTTGAGCCTCTCGTGCGCGAGATCGAGCAGCTTCCTGCCGGCCGAATCGCGGAGACCTTCCGCCTCGACATAGCCGCGGAGCGCTTCGGCGTCCTTGTCCACGAGCATCTCCACGTTCAGCTCGAGGTCCGCGGTCACCGCCCGTTCCTGCGCGCGCGTGCGCGCGTCCTCCCGCTCGAGCGCGCGCCGGTGCGCGCCCTCGTCGCCGATCACGACGGACCGGCTCCCGCCGCACGCGAGGCACCGCTTGTCGCCGCGGCAGGCGGGGCAGTCCACCTCCTTCCCCCCGTCCATGACCTTGCCCACGCCACCGCAGCCGGTGCACTCGCCGACCGCAATCGCCCCGAAGTACGGTTCGTAGGCCGCGAGCGACGCGGGCAGCGGTCCGTCCGCGGCCAGCTCCCGGTAGAGGCCGAGGAGGTGGTCGACGTCGGTGCGGTCGAGGCACCAGCGGCACTCCTCCTTGTTCGAGCGCCAGTCGAGGGACCGGTCGCACTCCCGGCAGACGACCGCGTGGTAGGCAAGCTCGGCGCGGCAGTAGCCGCAGAGCGCCTTCCGTCCCTCCCAGATGACGTCACGCTCATCGACGGCGAGAAGCCCGAGCGCGATCAGCACGACCACCGATGCGGAGGTGAAGAGGAGCCACTTCATGGAAGTCGCGAATTATACGCCCGCCCCGCAGCCCCCGCCGCCTGGCGTCCGGATCTTGAGCCGGTCGCCCGGGCGGGCGTCGAAGCTCGCGCGTCCGGGCAGCGGCTCGGTCTCCCCGGCGCGCGTGAGCGCCTCGCGGCCGCAGGCCCCCGCGGCCCCCCCAGACAGCCCGTAGGGCCCGCGTTTCCTCCGCTCGGCGAGGAGGTTCACGACGCAGGGCGCGAGGAACTCGATCTCCTTCTCGAGGCCGTCGCCGCCGCGGAAAAGCCCTGCGCCGCCCGTGCCGCGCGCGACCGCGAGCCGGCGGACGATCACGGGTGCCACGTTTTCGAGCGCCTCGATCGGAGTGTTGCGCGTGTTGGTCAGATGGGTGTGGACGGCCGAAACCCCGGCCCCCGAAGGCGCGCCCCCCGCGCCCCCCGCGATGGTCTCGTAATAGGTAGACGAACCCCAACCGAACGTGACGTTGTTCATCGTGCCCTGCGACGCAGCCGGGAGCCTCCCCGGCAGCGCCCGGTCGAGCGCGCCGATCACCACGTCCACGATCCGCTGGCTCGTCTCGACGTTCCCGCCGGCCACGGCCGCAGGGTAGAGCGCGTTCGCGAGCGTGCCCTCGGGGGCGTGGACGTGGATCGCATCGCGCACCCCCTCGTTGAGCGGGGTGCCCTTGGGCAGGAGCAGCGCGAAGGCGTAGAGCACCGCGGAGACCGTGACGGCGAAGTTTGCGTTGAGCGGCGCCTCGACCTGCGCGTGGGTGCCCGTGAAATCGACCTGGAGCCCGTTGTCGCGCGCCTCGAGAGCGACGCGCACGGGCCAGCCGTCGTCCATCGAATCCTCGAACCGGTGGACGCCGGCTGCGAGCGTTGCGACGACGGCCAGCGCGGCCTCGCGGGACGCCCTCCGGAGCGCCGCCGCGGCCGCGAGCATCGCGTCCGCGCCCACGCGCGCCTCGATCTCCGCGAGGCGGCGCGCGCCGAGCCTCAGCGTCTCCACCTGCGCGACGAGGTCCTCGCGTCGCTCGAGCGGGTTCCGGACGTTGGCGCAGAAGAGGTCGAGGAGATCCCGGTCGATCTCGCCCCGCTTCACGATGCGCACGGGCGGGATGCGGAGCCCCTCGCCGTGCACGTCGCGCGCGAGGCCGAGCGACCCCGGCCACGCGCCGCCGACGTCCGCGTGGTGCGCGCGGTTCGCGACAAGGAACCGCCCGGCCCGCGCGACGGCAGTGAGGTCCGGAAGGTGCGTCCCGCCGCACCACGGGTCGTTGAGGAGGACCACGTCGCCCTCGCCCGGCGGCCTCCGCTCAAGCGCCGCGCGCACCGAGAGCGGCATCGCGCCCAGGTGCACCGGGATGTGCGCCGCCTGCGCGACCAGCGCGCCCTCGCCGTCGAACACCGCGCACGAGAGGTCGCGGCGCTCCTTGATGTTCACCGAGGTCGCCGCGCGTTCCAGCGCCGCGCCCATCTCCTCCGCGACGGACGAGAAGAGCGCGTCGAAGACCGCGAGGTCGGCGGCGTTCATGCGCCCCTCGTCAGGTGAAGCGTCCCGTCGGCCAGCGCGCGCGCCTGCCAGCCCTCGGGGACGACGGTGGTCGCGGTCATCTCCGTGATGACCGTGGGGCCCTTGAGCGCGCCCTCGAGCTCCGCGCGCCGGATCCGCTTCGGGCCCCGCCGCGCCGGGGGGCAAGGGGGCGCGGGGGGAAGGGGGGCGGGCTTGGGCGTCGGATCGATCGCCGCGAGCCTGAGGTTTGTGACCTCGACGCGGCGGGTGCGGTCGCAATAGCCGAACGCGCGCTCGTGCGCCTCGTGGAAGCTCTCGACGAGCCGCGCGTCCGCCTCTACCGCGATCTCGTGCGACTGGCCGGCGTAGCGGGCGTCCGCGGTCCGGATCTCGAGCTTCGCCTCGTGCCGTAGCGGCTTGAACAGCTCGTCGAGCCTTGCCGCCACCTCGCGCGCGTCGAGGAGGACGGTGCGGACGAAGTCGCGCCGGCGGTCGGCGCTTCGCATCCCGTGGGCGCTGAAGGCCCCCGGATCGACCGGGACGAGCACGTCGCGCATCCCGAGCGCGTCGGCCAAGGCGCAGGCGTGGAGCGGCCCGGCGCCGCCGAACGCGACCAGCGTGCACGGCCGCGGATCGACGCCGCGCCGCACGGTCACGGCCCGGATCGCGCGCTCCATCGTCGCGTCGGCGACGCGGAGGATGTCCGTGGCCACCTCGCCGACCGCGCTTCGGGCCCGCGCCGGGTGGATCCGGAGCGTCCCGGCGAGGAGATCCTCCTCCGCGAGGTTGCCGAGCACGACGTGCGCGTCGGTGACCGTCGGCTCCTCGCCGACTCCGTAGCACGCGGGGCCGGGATCGGCCCCCGCGCTCTCGGGCCCGACGCGCAGCGCGCCGAGCGCGTCGATCCGGGCGAGCGACCCGCCTCCCGCGCCCACCGTGTGGACGTCGAGGACCGGCACCCGGAGCGGGAGGCCGTCGAGGTCGAACTGCGGCAGCACGCCCCCGACGCCCCCCCGGATCAGCGACACGTCGGTGGACGTGCCGCCCATGTCGAAGCTCACGCCTTCCTCGATCGCGTGCCTCTTGAGCAGATCCGCCGCCGCGAGGCAGCCGCCCGCGGGACCGGAGAGGATCGTGCGCACGGGAAGCTCGGCCGCCTCCCCGGCGGTCGCGGTGCCGCCGCTCGACTGGAGCACCTCGAGCCGGTGCGACGTGAGCTCGCGCTCGAGCCGGCGGAGGTAGGGGCCGAGGACCGGCATCAGCGCGGCGTTCGCGACCGTCGTCGCCGCGCGCTCGAACTCCCGGAACTCGTTCGCGACGACGTGCGAGAGCGCGATCGGGATGCCGAGCTCCTTCAGCGCCTCGCCGACGGCGCGCTCGTGCGCGGGGTTGCGGTAGGCGTGGAGGAGGCAGACGGCCACGGCCTTGGCGCCGCTCGCGCGGACGCGGGCCGCGAGGTCGCGGGCGTCGAGCGGCGTGTCCACGGCACCGTCCGCGCGCAGCCGCTCGCGGACGCCGAAGCGGTCCTTCGCGATCGGGTCGTGGCGCGTGGGCAGGATCGCGTAGAGATCGCGGCGGTCCTGCCGGCCGATCTCGATCAGGTCTTCGAGCCCCTCGGTCGCGACGAACGCGGTCCGCGCGTAGGACTTCGTGAGCAGCGCGTTCGTGCCGACCGTCGTTCCGTGGACGAAGCGGAGGGGGCCTTGGAGCCCGAGCGCCGCGAGCCCGTCGAGGAACGCCTGCGCGGGATCGCGGGGGGTCGAGCGCACTTTGAGGACCCGCCCCTCCGCCGCGAAGTCGGTGAACGTCCCGCCCGTGTCGATCCCGACGACCTGCACGCCCGAGATGGTAATCGGGGGCGTCTCGGGAGGAGACCATCCGTCCGCGGGCTGTCCGGCCCTTCGCCGCGTTCACGTCCGTCGCCGCGCTCGCTGCGGCCCTCGGCGGTGCCGCGCCCTGCGGCCGACGCCGCTCGCACGGAAACGAGCGCGCGCGGACGGGACGCACCCGGTGAGCCGCGGGACGCGGGTCGCGCGCCGCTTGGCGCTTCGCGCCCCGCCTGCGAACATGGGCGCATGAGAGCCGCCGTGATCGGCGCCGGCGCCTGGGGCACCGCGATGGCGATCCACCTCGCCCGCAAGGGGCACGAGGTGACGCTCCGCACCCGCAGCGGCGAGCGGGCGCGGCGGCTCGCGGAGGCGCGCGAGAACGAGATCTACCTCCCGGGCGTGAAGTTCCCCGACCGGCTCACGGTGACCGACGGTTCCCCGGGCCCCTCCGACTTCACGGTCGGCGCGGTGCCGACCCAGCACATCCGCGAGTTCTTCACGGAGGTCAAGAGCGAGATCCGGGATGTGCCGTTCGTCTCGCTCGCGAAGGGCATCGAGGTCGGGACCGGCATGCTCCCGACGGCGATCGTGCGCGACGTCGTCGGGAAGGAGCTGCGGCTCGCCGTCCTGACGGGCCCCTGCATAGGCCGCGAGGTCGCGCGCGGGCTCCCGACCGCGGTCCTGCTCGCGGGCGACCAGGCCGAGATGCTCCAGGCCGCGTTCAACTCCGACCGGTTCCGCGTCTACACGTCCACGGACCGCGTCGGCGCGGAGCTCGCGGGCGCGCTCAAGAACGTCCTCGCGATCGCGGCCGGGATCGTGGACGGATTGAAGCTCGGCGACAACGCGAAGGCGGCGCTCCTCACGCGCGGCATCGCCGAGATGACGCGGCTCGGCGTCGCGCTCGGCGCGAAGGCGCAGACGTTCACGGGCCTCGCCGGCTTCGCGGACCTCTTCGTCACGTGCGTGAGCCCCTTCAGCCGCAACCGCACGGTCGGCGAGCGGATGGGGCGCGGCGAGAAGCTCGCGGAGATCCTCGGCAGCACGCCGTCCGAGGTCGAGGGCGTCCCGACCACGCGCGCCGTGCTCGCGCTCGCGCGGCGCGAAGGCGTCGAGATGCCGATCACCGAGGCGCTCAACGACGTCCTCTTCGGCGGCGTCACGCTCGAGCAGGCCGTGACCACGCTCATGGCCCGCACGATGGGACCGGAACACCAGCCCCGCCGCTCGCGCGCCGCGAGGTGAATCGGGGGGCTTGGGGGGGCGCCCCTTGACACCCGCGTTCTAATATGTACAGTGTTCCTGTACATGGCAACCGAGACGACCTACACACGCGCCCGCGCCAATCTGGCGCGTCTCTGCGACAGCGCCGCCGCCGACCGGGAGGTCGTGATCATCCACCGCCGGGGAGCCGAGGACGTGGCGCTCCTCGCGGCATCGGAGCTGCGGAGCCTCATGGAGTGCGCCTACCTGCTGCGCTCGCCGCGGAACGCAAGGCGCCTCCTCTCCGCCCTCGCGCGGGCCCAACGGCGCGGCGGCGTGGCGAAGAAGATGGGGCAGCTCCGCGCGGAGTTGAAGCTTGGGAGCGGCGCCTGAGAAGCGGCGCCTCGCCGTCTTCCAGAGGGAGTTTCTCGAGGATCTGCGCTACTGGGTGAGGGCCGACCGGCGCCTCGCTTTGCGTGCGTTGGATCTGGTGGAAGCGGTGCTCCGAGATCCGTTCCGTGGCGTCGGGAAGCCGGAACCGCTGAAGCACCTCGCGGCGGGCGCGTGGTCGCGACGGCTCACGGAGGAACATCGCATCGTGTACCTCGTGCAGGCCGATCGGATCGATTCCCTGCAAGCGCGCTACCACTACTGACGCGACGCCGGCCCCCCGCGTCATGGCCCGACGGCAGGACGCACGCGGACAGCGGGACCAACGGACCGGGCACGACGACACGCCTCAGGGTCGCGAGCACGACGTCCTCATCCCGCCGACGGGAGCGTCACCGCACGGTGAACGTGAGACGTGCGAAGTAGAGCAGGTCCGCGTCGCGGCGCTCGCGGTAGTCGTCGAGCAACGCGCCGATGTCGCCGCGGAAGACGCGCGCCTCGGGCACCTGCCCGTTGACGCCCACACGCACGACGCTGCCGGGCTCGAGCAGCTCGGGGTCGAGGTAGAGGTCGAAGGCGGCGACGCGCTCCGCCTTCACGTCGATCCGGTCCTTCGCGCTGAACTCCGCCTCGATCGTCGCGTCCTGCGCGAGCCCGCGCTGCGTCCACGCGCGACCGACGGGCTCCTGCTTGAGCGACGGCACCCGCGGCGCGACCCGCAGCCAGTACGCGCGCACGGGCATCCCCCTGTCGTCCGCGATCCGGATCCGCGACGGCGCCAAGGGACGCACGCATTCCTGACGCCACCGGTCGATCGCGGGCGCGAGGAGGAGCCGGTTCTGCGCGGGGTCGCCCGTCGCCTCGAGACGCCGGTGGCGCGCGTTCCACCGCTGGAGCTCGTCGAGGAAGGCCTCGTGAGAACGGTCGCCCTTGTGGCTCACGATCGCAAGGCCCGAGAAGAGCGCGGCGTTGCACGCGAGCGGCACCCCCTCCTTCCACCCCCCCGGCCCCGCGAGGACGCCGGCGAACCGGTCCGGGTTGTGGAGCGCGATGCACCACGCGAGCGCGGCCTCGTCCCGCTCGCCCGCGAACAGGAAGACGCGGCGCGGATCGACGTGCACAAGCTCCACGACGTGCGAGAGGAGGCTCATCACGAGGAGCTCGGCCGCCTCCGCGCTCTCGCGCGCCTGCGGGTGAAGGGACAATTGGACGCGGAGGAGCACCGTGCCCTCGGGCGCCGGGAGCCCCAAGGGCGCGAGCTCGACCAGAAGAGGGTGGGCGCGGGAGGGAGAGTAGCCCTCAGGGAGAACGAGCTCCGCGAAGTCGCCCGCGCACTCCTCCACCGACGCCAGCCGCGGCCGCCGCAGGTCGAAGACCGGGGGCTTCCCGCCCTTCCGGAGGACGGGGCGCCCCCCGTGCTCGAAGTGCTCGCCGTTGCGGATCGCGTCGGCGACCGGCCGCGGGTCGCCCCCAGCGAGCTTCTCGATCGCCTCGAGCAGGTCCTGCCGGCGCGCGGGCGACTCCTCGCGCAGGTACCAGCGGATGAGGCTCCCGAGCCGGCTCTCCTCGTCGGCCGCGGCGGCGCTCGCAACGGCGAGCGAGGCGAGGAGGAAGCGCGCGGCCCCCAAGGCCCCCCCCTACTCCTCGTCCGCGAGCCGCTTCTGCCGGACGAAGGTCGTGATGAACCGGAAGATCGTCTGGTCGCGCGTCTGCCTCACCGCGGTCGGCTGCTTCAGGAAGACGTTCTTGTCGCGCAATGCGCGCAGCTCGGCATAGTCGTAGCCGAGATGGTCCATCGCGAACGCCATCCGCTCCTTCTCGTCGCCGACCTTCGCGCGGACCAAGCCCTGGTGGTCGAAGTGGTTCACGCTGTCGAGGATGAGGCCGTGGCCGATCGTGAACCAGCCGGCGAGGTTGCCCTCGCCCCACTCGTTCGCCGTGTCCGGGCTGTCGATCAGCACCTCGAACCGCTCCGGGTCGAGGACCTCGATCAGGTGCGCGCCCTCGAGCGTGTAGAGGGGCTGGCACCCTTCGGTGAAGACGCCCTCGGTGAAGGGGCTCTCGAGGGGCACCCGCTCGGCGAGGACGTCGTCCACGATCTGCCGGCGGTTCTCGTACTTCCGCACGACGTCGGGGAAGCAGCGCTGCACCGTGTGGGTGAGCGCCCAGCACGAGGCGAAGAGGTAGCCTCCCGCGTGGACGTAGAACTGGATTACCGCGACGTCGTCGTCCACGATCTCGCCGGGGCAGTTGGCGACGAAGAGGGCGTACGGGTGGAGCCCGCACTTCTGGACGCCCGCGGCGCGGATCGTGCGGTGCTCGATGCCGTACATCGTGAGGAGGTCCTGGATGTTGTCGCCGCCTGCGCGCGTGAGCAGGACGACGATGTCGAGATCCTCGTAGACCTTCCCGGGCTGCACCGCGTAGCCGTACTTCTTCGCGTCCTTCGCCTCGGCGTCCCGGTCCCGGAAGCTGAAGTTGGGCCCCCACTTGGCCCACCACTCGCGCCAGGACTTCGTGGCCTCGTCGAGCTTCTCGCCCGAGACGTGCCGCAGGAACTCGACGGCGGTGCGCCCGACGACGATCTCCTTGTCGCGCGTCATCTCGATCAGGTGCGGAATCGCCTCCTTCTGCCGGATCCAACCGAGCCCCACGACCGCGCCGCCGCGCCGACGCCAGTCCTTGTCGGCAAGGAGCTGGACGAGCGACGCCATCGCTCGAGCGTCGCGGATCCTGCCGAGCGAGACCGCGCACGCGACGCACACCTCCCACTGCCTGTCCTTGAGCCCTTCGAGGAGCGCGGGCACGGCCTCAGGAAGCTCGCGCCTGCCGAGCGTGGCGGCCGCCTCCTCGCGCACGCTCGCGTCGACGTCCTTCGCCAGCCGGTCGATGAGGAGCGCCTGCGCGCCGTCCCCCTTGAGCGTGACCGCCGCCCGGAGCGCGTGGAACCGGACGCGGGCCGAAGCGTCGCCGGCCGCGATCGCCGCGACCCGGTCGTAGGCCTCGGGCTTGCCGATCCGCGCGAGCGCGTGGACCGCCGCCCGCCGCACGGTCTCGTCCGAGTGGCCGACGCCGGACGACGAGAGCAGCTTCACGTACTCGTCCACGGGTCCCACGGGCGTCTTCTTGTCGCCGAGGACGCCGAGCAGTCGCGCCATCCGGGCCGCGGCCACCGGCGTCCCGCCCATCCCGAAGGAGCTGACGATCATCTGCGCGGCGAAATCCCGCTTCTTCGCGTCGGTCTGTGCGAGGAGCAGCGCGCGGATGGCCGCCGCGTGGCGCCGCGCGAGCACGTCCGTGATGACCGCCTCGTTGAGCCCGTCCCGGAGCGGCGCGATCGCGCCCGTGTCCCTCGTCGCGGCGAGCGCCTTGACCGCGGCCGCGCGGACCATGAGGTTCTCGTCCTTCAGGTACTCGGTGAAGAACAGGATCCGCCCGGCGTCGGAGAGCGCACCCAGGGCGTCGAGCGCCGCGATCCGCTCGAGATCGACGTCCTTTCCTTTCTTCTTCGCGACGCGCTCGAGGTCCTTCGCGGCCGAGGGGTCGGCGACGACGGCCAGCGCCTCGGCGGCGCGCACGGTCTCGTCCCCCTTCAGCCGCCGCGCCAGCGCCGCCGCCGCCGCGCCGGAGTCGAGCTTCCTCGCGGACGCCGCTGCGGCGAGCCGGATCGAGCGCGTCGGCCCGGTGATCGCGAAGTCCGCGAGCAGATCGGCCGTCTCGCGCGTCCCCCGGACCCCCAGCGCCTCCACCGCGCGGTGGACGACCTCCCAGTCGCGGTCGCGCATCGCCCTCTTGAGCAGCTCGTCCGCTTCGGGACCGCCCGCTTCCGCGATCACCTTGACCGCGGCGAGCCGCCGTTGCACGTCCTTGCTCTGGAGGTCGACCGGGGTCGGCGCCTCGTCGGCCGCGACGGTCGCGACGACGAGAAGACCGGCGATCCGGCGCATCGCCAGATTGTAACGGCCCCCTCCTTCCCCTTGCCCCAACCACCTCCCCATGCACCGGTTCGGGGCGCCTCGTCCCGCGCCCGAACGTTCCATGAGGCGCCCGTGTCCGGGCCGTGACCCGATGGAGATATACGGGGAAGGGCGACTGGTTTCGCCCTCGCGGTGCGGTAGGCAAGTCTGTGGAAGGAGTTTCTCTCATGAGAGCGATTCTGGTTTGCGCGCTCGCGCTTGCCGTCGGTTGCGGCGGCGGCGGGAGCGGCACGATGGCGACAGCTCAGCTATCGGGCACCGTGTACGAGATCGACGGGCAGAGTGTCAATCTCGCCGGTGTGCCGGTGGTCCTCAAGGAGACGGGGGAGTGGGCCTGGACGGATGCCGCGGGCTCATTCGAGTTCGATGGGCTCGAGGGCGGCACGTACACGCTCGACTTCATGGGTGATGGGGAGGGGGCCGCGGGGGAGGGGGACGAGTTCGAGGACGGCGACGGGGATCCGAAGGTGGACGTGCCCGACGGCGGCCACGTCGACTGCGACGTCGCGCTCGAGGACGGCAAGGTCAAGGACTTCACGACCGACCACGAGGACGGGCAGTTCGCGATGGCGCGCCTCTTCCTCACGGATGCCGCGGAGATCGCGGGCTACCACGTCGCGGGCGGCATCAAGATCGCCGCGATCGGCGACGGCACGCTCTTCAAGGTGTGCGTCGAGGGCCTCGAGGGCGGCGACGTCATCGAGATCTTCGTCCACGAGGAGTCGATCGGGACCGCGACGGCGGACGGCGAGGGCCGCGCCTGCCTCGTGCTCGAGAACGACCTCCCGCTCGGCGCGCCGCATCTCGGCGAGCTCGCGGGGCTGCGCGTGGACGTGTTCCTCGCCGGGACGGACCTGAGGCTGCTCGTGGGCGAGGTGCCCGCGCTCAAGGACGAGCCCGACGGCGACAACGGCGAGCACGACGGGGAAAAGCCGGACGAGCCGGGCGATGAGCCCGACGAGGGCGACGGGGACAACTGCGAGTGCGAGGACGGCGACAAGCCGGACGGGAGCGGTGACGGCGAGGAGCCGAACGACGATGGCGCCGGAGACAGCGAGGGTGACGGCAAGGGCGAGGAGGAGTGCGACGAGCCCGGCGAGGGCGACCAGCCCGGCGAGGGCGGCGATGGGACACCCGACGGTGACGGCGACGGCAACGAAGGGGGCGAAGACGGCGTCGTCTAGCGAACTGTTTTCCGGCGCGCCTTAGGGCGCGTTGCGTACCGTTTCCTGCCGCCCGCGGCCTCACCGCCGTGGGCGGCGCTTTTTCCGGCGCCGGCCCCCAGATGCTCGCGCGCTAGAATCGGCGCCGTGGCCCGGGAGGGGACGATCCGGAGGCTCCGGGAGCTCGCGGGCCGCAATCGCGCCGCGGTCGACGAGCTTCTGCCGGAAGAACGGATCGATCGCGAAGGGCAAGATCGACCCGCAGCTTCGCTCGCTCCAGACGGACGGCCTCGGGCGCGCTTGCCGCCGCGCGCGGTGTACCAGGGGTTGACGCGCGGTCTCACGGCGGACGCGAACTGGCGCGTGGCCTCGCTTCGCGACGGCTTCGGCCCGTAGGCGCGCGGGGCCGACGTGCCGCACCGCGGCGCCTTGCGACCGAATGCCTCTCGGTTACACTCTCTGGCCGAAACATCGCCGGGGTGTAGCGCAGCCTGGTCTAGCGCGCTTGACTGGGGGTCAAGAGGTCGCTGGTTCGAATCCAGTCACCCCGACCACTACAAGTCCGGTTTGAGGCGTGACTTACGCCTACCTGCCTCTTTGGCAGTGCAGCCCGCAACGGTCCCGAACCCGGGTAGTACTACCCGGGCTCGGGCCGAGGAGCATGCACATGGCGCGGCTGAGGCAGAACGACGGCGAGGCGGACGCCCTCGCCCTCCGGGTCCACAAGGCGACGCGGCAGGCCTACTTCCTCATCGACGGTCAGCGGCACTACGTGGGCAAGGCGCACCTCCCGGAGACCCGGGAGCGGGCGGCGCGATTCATCGCCGAGTACCGGGCAGGGGGTGAGCAGGTCGCGACGGGCGCGATCACGGTCAACGAGATCGTCGCGCGGTTCCTGATGTACGCCGCGACGTACTACCGCCGTCCCGACGGCACGCCCACGTCGGAGGTCGCGAGCTACAAGGCCGCGGCCAAGGACCTGTGCAGTCTGTACGGGCGCACGCCCGCCGTCGATTTCGGCCCGAAGGCGCTCAAGGCGGTGCGGCAGGCGATGATCGAGCGCGACTTGTGCCGCGGCGTCGTGAACCAGAACGCGAAGCGGATCAAGCGGATGTTCCGCTGGGCGACCGAGAACGAGATGATCCCGCCGACGGTGTTCCACGGCTTGCAGGCCGTCCGCGGTCTCAACCGGGGGCGCTCGGCCGCGCGGGAGACCGATCCGGTGAAGCCGGTACCGCAGGAGCACATCGACGCGGTGCTCCGCCTCGCCTCCGCGTCGCTGGGTGCGCTGATCCGTCTCCAGCTTGCCACGGGGATGCGTCCCGGGGAGGCGCTCCAGATGCGGCCCTGCGACATCGACAGGTCGGGCAAGGTGTGGGTGTACGTGCCGCCGATGCACAAAACGCAGCATCACGGGCACGACAAGGCCATCTACCTTGGCCCGAAGGCGCAGCGCGTCCTCAAGCCGTTCCTCGACCGCGACTCCGAGGGGTTCATTTTCTCCCCCAAGGAGGCCGAGGAGGCGCGCAACGCGCAGCGTCGGCTCCACCGCGAGACACCTATGACCCCCTCGCAGGCGAAGCGGCAACGCAAGGCTGACCGAGACCGTGCGTGGCGGGACCGGTACGACGTGGGCTCATACCGGCGGGCCATCGCGCGAGCGTGCGACAAGGCCGACGTGCCCCGTTGGCACCCCCACCAGCTTCGGCACAACGCCGCGACTGCGCTCCGCAAGGACTTCGGCATCGACGCTGCCCGCATCATCCTCGGGCACAGGAGCGTTGCCGTCACCGAGGTCTATGCCGAGGTAGATCGCTCCAGGGCGGCCGAGATCATGGCCCGGGTCGGCTGACCCGCTCCCCTCCCTCGCACGGCCAAGGGGAACCCCGCGCCGTTACGGACCGACAATGCCCCCATCGCGCCTCTGATCTACCAGCGGTGGCTGACTCACCCCCACACGTCTACAGGTTGTAGTTTCACGGCCGTGCCCAGGGGTGGTTAGCAGGAGGGCAGCCACCCATGGACCTCTCAGACCTGATTCCCCTCACCATCGCAGCGAACATCATCCCGGACCGCCCTCACCCCTCCACGGTCTGGAGGTGGGCGCTCAAAGGGGTCCGCGCGCCCGACGGGAGCCGTGTCCGGCTCCGCCACGCGCGGGTGGGCCGCCGCATCTACACGAGCAGAGCAGCGCTCATCGAGTTCTTCGAGGCCGCAGCTGAGGCTCATGTCTGTGTGGAGGAGCAGGCGGTCGAGCGGAACGCGAGCACGTCGCGGCGTCGGGCCTCGCAGATCGAGGCGAGCGAGGAATTCCTGCGCGATGCGGGCGTTCTCTGACGAGTCTCGTGCCGGGTCTGCGCCGGTTGCGCGCCCGGTTTACGGTGAAAACGGCATGAAGAACCTCCACACCGGGACCTCGGCCGCGCGAGAGCTGGGCGTGTGCCGCAAGACGATTCTCCGCTGGCGCAGACGCGGCGCTCCGCATGTGCGAGTCGTCGGGGCGCGCGGTGCGGCGTTCGACCTCGACGCGCTCCGCGAGTGGAGGCGACGGGAAACCGGGTAGACGAGTGCCCCGCCGCACGGGTAACCAGCGCACGCGGCGGGGCGAAAGGACTAGACGACATGAACCTAACAAACGACGCGCCGAAATCAGGTCGCGAGAGAGCCCGTGGGACCGACGGAGACTACCCCGCCCGGCTCTTGGACCCTCGGCTCTTCGACTGGCTCGACCGGGAGTTCAAGCGACAGAGGCAGCGAGACAAGCTCAACGGCGAGCCCGATCCCGACCTCAAGGCCCGGTGGAGGTCGTCGCCCGTCTTCCGGGCGGCGCTGTACCTTCGGCTGGCTTGCGTTGAGTTCGAGCGTGCGGGGCGCGACCCGGGCGCGGGAGAGCTGATGGTGGACGCCCTCTACCACTACTGGAGGACGCAGCAATGAGCGTGGCGAGCGAAAGCAGCGACTGGACTCGCGTCACATCTCGCCGTCTGTGCGAGTTCTGCGAGCGCGACAGGTACTGCTGCTACACCGACGACGGCGCTGTGCTGTGCTGGCGGACCGACGAGCCGCCGGGGGGCTGGTATCTTGTCAAGGGGACCGACACCGGCAACGTGTTCCGGCGGAGCGGAGACACCCGCGCGGTGCCAACGGAGCCCGCGCGGCCGAAGGAGCGCGTGGGCCTGCCGCCGGGATCGTCCCGCATGACCACGGTGTTCGTCAGGTCCCTCCGCGGTCTCACACCGGAGCGAACCGAGGAACTCGCCCGGTCCCTCCGGCTGCCAGTGCAGGCAATCGACGACTTCGCCGTCGGGAATCTCGGCTACTGCGAACGACGGGGCGCGTACGTCATCGCTGAGACGAGTGCCGCCGGTGAGATCATCGGGACTCAGTACCGATGGCTCGACGGAACGAAGCGCGCGTTGGGCAAGCGCGGGATCATGGGCGTCCGCAACCTCACAAGGTCCGGCCCGCTGTACGTCTGCGAGGGGTTCTCGGACGGAGTCGCGGCCTGCGCCCTCGGGTTCAAGAACGTCCTCGCGCTCCCGTCCGCGGGCGTCGGCGTCGAGCACATGAGACAGCTTCTCCGTTGGGAGCACTATTCCGAAGTCGTCATCTTCGCGGACCCGAAGCCTCAGGAACAGAATGCCGCACGCCGCACCAAGGAACGCCTGCAAGACCTCGCTCCCGTCACGGTCATCACGCCGCCGGGCGGGAAGGACCTGCGGGCGTGGGTGAACGAAGGCGCGACGCGCGAAGACGTCGAGCGCCTCATCGTGGCCGAGGGGGGATGGCGCTCCTTCCCGACGGACACACTCCCCACCGCCGCGGGAGAACTGTGCGCGCGCGTTGCACACGCACTCCGCGTGGACCCGGCCATGCCCGCCTTGCCGGTGCTGGCGGTGTTGGCTGGGTGCATCGGAGCCACGCGAGTCCTGGAGGTCAAGCGAGGTCATCAGGAGCCGTCCGTCGTGTGGTCCATGGTCGTGGCGAAGTCCGGCACGGGGAAGTCGCCCGCGCTGCGGCCCGTCCTTGCTCCCCTCCGGGACATGCAACGGGCAGCCACGGCGGCATACGAAGCCCTGCTTCCGGGGTACGAACAGGAGTTGGCGAACTACAAGGACGATGCTCGCACGTGGCGGAAGAAGCGGCGGAAGGCGCTGGATCGCGGCGAGGAGGTGCCGCCGCGTCCCGAGAAGCCGAAACCCCCGCCGCACACGCGCTATCTCGTGAGCGACGCGACCGTGGAGGCGCTGGCTGTGCTGCTGAAAGGGAATCCGCGCGGGCTCCTCTTCGCGTGCGACGAGCTCTCCGGCTTCTTCGGCTCGCTCAACCGCTACGCGAAGGGCGCGCACTACGACGAGGCCCACTATCTGGAGATGTTCGACGCGGGGCCTCTGGTCGTGGACCGGAAGACGTCGCCTACGGTGGCCGCGCCGCGCGCCGCCCTCTCGATCCTCGGCGGCATCCAGCCGAGCATTCTGGAGCGCGTCATCCGCGGGGCGAACACGGACAACGGCATGGCCGCGCGATTCCTGTTCGCCCGGCCACCTCCCACGGTGATGTACGACACGGACGAGGAGATTCCGGTGGCTGTCCAGAACAGGTACGCGCATCTCGTCCGGCGGCTCTTACGCTTAGACTTCGATTCCGACGGGAGGCCCCGAACAGTACGTCTCTCGTCGGAGGCGAGGCGCCTGTACCAGAGCTGGGTGAACGCGCGCGGCGGGATCGCCGACCGCATCCCGAAGGCCGACGAACCTACGGCGGCAGCACTCGCCAAGATCAGGACGTACGCGGCGCGCCTCGCGCTCGTCTTCCACTGCTGCGAGGCTGATGCCGAGGAGGCGGTTTCCGCAGACTGCATATGCCGCGCGATCCGGTTGGCGGACTGGTTCGCGCGCGAGGCCGCGCGCCTCTACGCGCACCTCGCCAAGACCGCGGTCAAGGACGACACCGACGAACTCGTAGCATGGATCAAGGAGCGCGGCGGCTTCGCCACGCCCCGCGAACTCCAGATGACGAAGCGGCGGTACAAACCGCCCGGCACGGCGCGCGCGCGGCTGGAGAAGCTGGCCGATGAGGGCTACGGGAAGATAGCAGTCAAGGACGGGCAGCGCGGCTTCAACTTGAGCGACGCCTGATGTTGGCGTGTTGGCACGTTGGCACCACTCACGATCTACATCTAAGTAGTCTCGCAGACGGGGCGCAAAGCTTGTCGGGGGGGCATGGTTCAAGGGTGAGGTAGACCCATGGACCGCCGCAGCCACGCCGAGGAGGCATGACGTGGCTGCGGTGGCGCGCGTGT
>Ga0187892_10001195_pt1 | contig 61118 bp, 49 predicted proteins | sample MA1701073metaG_FD_139345 | JGI IMG/M metagenome (GOLD analysis project Ga0187892, IMG submission 139345) | Bio-ooze microbial communities from a basaltic lava cave in the Kipuka Kanohina Cave System on the Island of Hawaii, USA - MA170107-3 metaG ... | reverse complement strand
GGTAGCGCAGACCCTGCTTCTCAGGGTCTGCCGCTTTTTCTCTGCAGTCTGCGCTGACCCGGTGCTTTCAAAGCCGCAGACCTGCACACAACGCAGGACTGCGCTACGCACTGCATGGCTCCATAAATATGACCACCTGTTTTGGAGTGCGCAACCTTGCTGGTGCTTGGTTTCGGCGCAGCTTGCTGCGACGGAATGCGCGCGAAGCCAGCTGCTGCACTGCAAATGGCTTGAAAGACGCAGCCTGTTCATGAGGCAGAGTACTCGCCCATGCGATCAGGCTGTTTGAAAGTTCTTTGACAGGAGCAGATTCAGATCCTATAAAAGTTCCGTGTCTTGAACTTTTGGAAGATTCGGACGCAATACGGGACCACAACTCATGAGCGAACATTCTAAGAATTCTCCAAACAACGATTCTCAAGTACCTGAACTTGTCCCGATTTTACCCGTGCGGAATACGGTGCTCTTTCCCCAGTCTGTGCTGCCGCTGACGATTGGGCGCGAGAATTCTGTCCGCCTGATTGACGAGGTGGCGGGCAGGGACAACCGGGTTCTCGGGATTGTGGCTCAGCGCGAGGCCTCAGTCGAAGACCCTCAACAGATCGACCTGTTCGCGGTGGGTTCCCTGGCTCTTGCGACCCGGCAGATTCGGGTCAAGGGCGGGAATCTCGTCGTGGTGGTGCAGGGTATCAAGCGCTTCCGAATTAAGGAGTTTGTTCAGAACGCGCCCTATCTGGTTGCCCGGATCGAACTGCTGGAAGACGTCGCGTCGACATCGGATCGGTCGCAATCGGAGGCACTTCGCCGCAACGTGGAGGCCCTGTTTGAAAAGGTGGCCAACCTGTCTCCTGGGCTCTCTGCGGATCTGCTGACCCTTGCGCACAACCAGGAAGAGTTGTCGCAGCTGGGCGACTTTATCGCTTCGACGGTTCCGTCATTCTCGGTCTCGCTGAAACAGGAGTTCCTGGAAACGCTGGATATTTGGAAGCGGCTCGAAAAGCTCCAACTGGAGCTGACTCGGGAAATCGAGATTCTGGAGTTGAAGAGCAAGATTCAGTCGCAAGTGGAGAATGAAGTCGGAAAGAACCAGCGCGATTACTATCTGCGGGAGCAGCTCAAGGCGATTCATAAGGAGTTGGGGGAAGACGGTGACGGCTTCACGCAGATGGACGAACTGAAAGCCAGCATCGAGAAAGCAGGGCTGCCCGAAGAGGCTCGCAAGGAGGCCGAACGGGAACTGAAGCGTCTGGCCAGGATGACTCCGGCGTCCCCGGAGTATACCGTCACGAAGACTTATCTCGACTGGCTGGTTTCGCTGCCGTGGCAAAAGCTCAGTGAATCTGAAATTGATTTGGCCCGTGCGCGTGAGGTGCTGGATCGCGATCACTACGGTCTGGAGAAGATCAAGGAGCGCATTCTTGAGTACCTGGCTGTCCTCAAGATCCGTCCGGAAGGGAAGGCCCCGATCCTCTGTTTTGCCGGGCCCCCAGGAGTAGGGAAAACCTCGCTGGGCCGGTCTATCGCCGACGCCTTGGGGCGAAAGTTTGTCAGGCTGTCGCTGGGAGGCATTCGCGATGAGGCGGAGATCCGTGGCCATCGAAGAACTTACATCGGAGCGCTGCCAGGGCAGATCATTCAAGGGATCCGGCGGGCAGAAGAGCGCAATCCGGTTTTCATGTTGGATGAGGTCGACAAGATCGGCACCGATTTTCGAGGTGACCCGGCTGCCGCCTTGCTCGAGGTGTTGGACCCCGAACAGAATCACAGCTTCCGCGACCACTATTTGGATGTCCCATTCGATCTTTCGCGCGTCTTGTTCATCACGACGGCGAACGTCCTGGACACCATCCCCCCGGCATTGCTGGATCGGATGGAGGTCATCAACCTGCACGGTTACACCGAGGAAGAGAAGGTGAAGATTGCCCAGAAATACCTTATGCCGCGGCAGGCTTCAGAGAACGGTGTCTCGCTGGGAGAACACCTGAAAATATCCGAAGAGGCGCTGCGCGAACTGATCAGGCATTACACGCGAGAGGCGGGACTTCGCAATCTGGAACGGCAGATCTCCAAGATCTGCCGCAAGCGTGCCAAAGCCCTGGTGGAGGGCAAGAAAGAGCTACTAGCAGTAGAGAAAGCAGAACTTGCGGCGCTGCTCGGCGTGCCGCCATTCGGCTTTGACGAGGAGGTGGAGGAGCGGACCTCACTTCCAGGAGTCGCCGTAGGACTGGCATGGACTCCCAGCGGTGGCGACATTCTTTTTATAGAAGCCAGTCGCATGAAAGGTGGAGGCAACATCACCATGACCGGGCAGCTGGGCAACGTGATGCAAGAGTCGGTGAAGGCAGGTCTGACCTGGGTGCGGGCGCATGCCAAAGAGCTGGGTATCCCGGAAGACTTCTATCATCACAGCGAGATTCATCTTCATATCCCGGCGGGTGCGATTCCGAAGGACGGCCCGTCGGCTGGGGTCACCATGGTCACTACGCTTGTGTCGCTTTTGACGGACCGTCCGGTGCGGCCGAGGCTGGCCATGACAGGAGAGATAACTCTCAGCGGCAAGGTGCTGCCTGTGGGCGGGATCAAAGAGAAAGTTCTGGCAGCACATCGGCTGGGACTTCGTGAGGTCATTCTGCCGGCTGGGAACGAGAAGCATGTTCGCGAAGACCTGCCAAGCGAGGTTCTCCGGGAAATCCAGTTTCATTTCGTTAAGCATGTGTCGGAAGTGCTCCGCATGGCATTGCCTCGCGAGATGCCGGAAGCTCGCCACTTGAGTCCCGCGTCGATTCGGGGAGTGGGAAGCGAGCAGTTGGGAATTCTGAACTGAGGAAGCTGTTTGCTGGCGACCGCGTTTTAGTTAACATAATATAAATTATCGGCCGTTGTGTTCCTGGAGCCACTCAGAAGCTCAACCCCACCGAGAATCTTCCCCAACTACCTGGCCGCGCTCACGACTGATCCTGGCCGTGACCTCTGGCGTTGAGACCAGAGCCCCCTCATGTTACTATCCGAACATCGACGTGTTCCGCTTGTGGATGTTTCACAGCACACCCGCGTTTAAATCGCCCGATGAGGATTCTCCACCGATACGTCTTCAGAGAAATTCTGGGGCCGTTTCTTCTTGGCCTGCTTGTTTTCAGCTTCGTCATCATTCCTCGACTTCCCGGCAAACCTCTGGAGTTGCTGGTACAGAAGAACGTCACACTTCAAGAAGTCCTTTGGGTTCTTCTCTATATTCTCCCAACCATCTTCACCTTTTCGGTTCCGATGGCCGCTTTGCTGGGCATCCTGATTTGTTTCGGACGCTTGTCTGCAGACAATGAGGTGACGGCCATACGATCAGGCGGGGTGAGCATTCGCAGTCTTGTCCACCCGGTTTTGGTTTTTGCCACATTGACTTGGGCCGTGGCGCTGGTAAATGCAAACTTTTGGCAGCCTCACGCCAACCAGCGCCTTCGTGCGATGCGGAATGAGATTGCTCTGAAGTCCGTCAGCAGCGCAGTCCGGACTGGAGTTTTCGAGGAGGGATTCTCAAATCTCGTTCTTTATATCCGGGATGCTTCCCCAGACAAATCCGTCTGGAAAGGCGTCTTTCTGGCCGACATCTCCAAGAAGGACCAGCCGAAGATTACGCTCGCACAAACGGGAGCGCTCTTCAACGACACGCGCCAGCGGAAGCTTCAGCTGCACCTGTCGAGCGGAGCCACTCACTCAGTCTCCAACAAGACGCAAGGCGTGTACGACCTCGCGACGTTTGTGGAAACAGATATTCCCATAGCTTCGCTCAATGGCCCTATTGAAGACACACAACGCCGCAAGCTCACGGAAATGGACTCGCGGGAACTCTATCGGCAGTGGAAGTCTGGCGGGGGCAAGTCTGAGCCCCAGCAGAAAGAGGATCGTGACACTACCGTCGAACTAAGCAAACGACTGGCTGTCCCCTTCTGCATTTTCATTTTCGCGATCCTGGCCATTCCGCTCGGCGTCATTGGCAAGAAAGGAGGCAAGTCTCACGGAATCGCCATCAGCCTGGCGATTTTTCTGGTTTACTTCCTGCTGCTTTCGCTGGGCGAAAGTCTTGGCAGGACCGGGCGTCTGTCACCTTACCTGGGACCCTGGATTGCCAACGCCGTTTTTCTCGCTCTAGCCCTCTATCTGCTGAGCGTCTCAGAGAAGGAACCGGTGCGGGGCCGGATTCCTCATCGATTCTGGCGATGGCTGGCAGGCCTCACCCGGCCTCGTATTCGAAGCGGCATCCCAACGCGTGCGCTGAGCACGCCGGACTCGAGACATCCTGCTCAAAGGGCGCGGATGCGCTGGAGTGCCCTGCCGCTGATTCTGGACAAGTATGTCGTCAAGGGCTTCCTCCAGTATTTTCTCTTAGTTCTGAGTTCGTTTGTCGTCATCTTCATCGTGTTTACGTTCTTTGAACTGGTGGAAGATGTCGTCGCCAATGAGATTTCCTCTTTGGTCGTGCTTAATTACTTTCGCTTCCTGCTCCCGCAGATCGTCTACTACATGGTGCCAATGAGCGTGCTGGTGGCAGTTCTGGTTAACTTTGGAGTGCTGACGCGCACTTCACAGATTATTGCCATGAAGGCCTCGGGCGTCAGCCTTTACCGGCTCTCGTTTTCCATCATGATGGTCACGGCGCTGATGAGCGGACTTTCCTATCTCATGCAGGAGCACTTGCTGCCTCGCTGCAATCAGAAACAGGATGCGTTGCGCGACATCATCAAGGGACGCAGGACGCAAACCTATCTGGACCCTGGAAGAAAATGGATGATGGGAGAGCAGGCAAAGATCTTCAATTACAACTTCTTCGACGACGAGCGTAACTTCTTTGGCGACCTGTCGATTTTCGAATTCGATCCTGCCAACTTTGAAATCAAGCGACGCATTTACGCCAGCCGCGCCTTGTGGAACCAGCCTGCAGGCAGCTGGGTTTTCGAAGAGGGTTGGGTGCAGGGCTTCCAGAATCAGCGGGCGCTGCCGTCGGAATTTCTGCGGTTTGAGCGACAGCAGTTTCCCGAAATTAAGGAAGACCCGCGATACTTCAAGAAAGAAGTCAAACAGTCAACTCAGATGAATTATCAAGAGCTGCACACCTACATCGAAGACCTGAAGCAAAGCGGCTTTGATGTTGTCCGGCTCACCGTGGCGCTGCACAAGAAGCTGTCATTTCCTCTGATCAGCCTCATCATGGGCATGATTGCAATTCCCTTTTCCTTCTCGATGGGCAAGCGAGGGTCGCTTTACGGCGTCGGGCTAAGCATCATGATTGGGATTGCTTACTGGGTAACGCTGGAGTTTTTCGAGCAGGTAGGCGGAGCGGGAAAGCTGATGCCACTTCTAGCGGCCTGGGCGCCCAATTTGATCTTCGGGGCCGGCGGCGTCTACTTCCTGTTCACAATACGGACCTGAGAAAACACTCAGCAGTCAGTGAGTGTTGAAGGCTGAAGCTGACTGCTGAGCGCTAATCGCGTCTACGTTCCTTCGGCCCAGGAAGCCAGATAGGCTTCCTGCTCCGGCGTCAGCACATCAATCGACGCACCCATTGCGTGTAGCTTCAAGCGGGCGATCTCCTTATCGATCACCGGAGGCACAGCATAGACTTTCCGTTCGAGAGTCTTGTGGTTCTTGGCTATGAACTCCGCTCCCAGCGCCTGGTTGGCGAAGCTCATGTCCATCACCGAAGCCGGATGCCCTTCGGCACTGGCCAGGTTGATCAGCCTTCCCTCGCCCAGGAGAAAAATCTTCCGCCCGTCGACGATCTGATACTCCTCCACAAACTCTCTCGCTTCACTGTGCTTCGTCGAGAGCGATTCGAGGGCTGGGATATCAATCTCAACGTTGAAGTGGCCTGAGTTGCACACCACCGCGCCATTCTTCATCACCTCAAAGTGCTCTTTGCGGATGACTTTCTTGTTTCCTGTCACCGTAACGAAAATGTCGCCCAGAGCCGCCGCTTCAGACATCGGCATCACGTGGAAACCGTCCATCACAGCTTCGATGGCTTTTGTCGGGTCCACTTCAGTGACGATGACCTTGGCTCCCAGGCCCCGGGCCCGAGCCGCCACACCACGTCCGCACCAGCCGTAGCCGGCAACGACGATGTTGAGACCCGCAATCAGGAGATTGGTGGCACGAATCACACCGTCAAGAGTGGACTGGCCTGTTCCGTATCGGTTATCAAAAAGGTGCTTCGTGTCGGCATCATTGACGGAAACGATCGGAAACATCAAGACTCCATCCTTGGCCATGCTGCGCAGGCGGATGACACCTGTTGTCGTTTCCTCGGTGCCACCGACAATATCGCTCAGCAACTCACGACGGCTGGAATGGATGGTTGAGACCAAGTCAGCCCCATCGTCCATGGTAATGTGGGGCCGATGGTCGAGGGCAGAGGTGATGTGTGAGTAGTATGTCTTGTTGTCTTCCCCCTTGATTGCGAACACCGGAATTCCGAAGTCGTGGACAAGCGAGGCCGCCACGTCATCTTGGGTGCTGAGGGGATTCGAGGCGCAAATGACAGCATCAGCGCCACCATCCCGCAGAGTGGTCATCAGGTTAGCGGTTTCCGTCGTTACATGAAGGCAAGCGGAAACTCTCAACCCTTTGAGAGGCTTCTCCTTCAGGAATCGTTTGCGAATCAGCTCAAGGACCGGCATGGAGCGGGAAGCCCACTCAATTCTTTTCCTGCCCTTGGTGGCAAGGCCCAAATCCTTGACGTCGCCCTTCACATTTGCTGCGGTTGCCATCTTGGAAATAACTCCTTCCTGGAATTAGGAAAACATGTCAAAAGAACGGCGAAAGATAACATGGAACACTACCGTAGTAAAGCCAGCGAGCACCGAGCCTGGCTCGCGACGACTGCCGTCATGAGGCTGTTTCAGGGGGGAAGTGACTCTCAACTCAAGCAGTACTTCGTCTCTTCGTTGAGCTTGCGCGCGATCTCTTGGCGCAGGGCTATCAGATTCACTGGCGTGGATTTCGTAAAACGCCGGAGTGCCGCCAGATGTGTTCTCAACTCGTCGCCTTCGGATGTGGCAGATAGAATCTGGCGCGCCTTGTCGTCCAGTTCGGGCAACTGGCCGTGAATGATGATCTGTGCCGCCTTGGCCTGCAGCTGCCACTGCGCAGCGCCATCGCGTGCGATTCCTTTGAGGACTCTCAACAGCACGCTCTCCATCGCGTAAATGCCCATGACAAGATCACTCAACAGGCAAAGAACTTCCTGTTGATCCCCTATCTTGTCTCTATATTTCTGCACGGCCGCTCCCGACGCCAGTAGAAAGATTTTCTTGGCATTGGCCACGAGGCGATTTTCCGCGGCTAAGAGGCGGCCGTCTTCGTCATCGACCGAGGCAAACGATAGCAATTCTCCCAAAAGCTTTTGAGCGGCCGAGACCAAGGGCAACTGGCCTTTCATGGCCTTCTTCAGCAGCTGGCCTGTGATCAGAAGCCTGTTAATCTCGTTAGTTCCCTCAAAGATGCGGTTAATGCGGGCATCCCGATAGGCGCGTTCCACAGGATAGTCTTGACTATAGCCGTAGCCGCCGTAGATCTGGACTGCTTCATCTACAACAAAATCAAGAATCTCGCTGTTTGCCACTTTAATGATGGAGCACTCGACCGCATAGTCTTCCAATGCTTTCAAGGTTTCGCTCGCGGCGTTCGGGCCGCTTTTGTCGATGCTGCGCATGGAGGCGTCGATCATTCCAACGGTTCGGTACACCATGCTCTCAGCGCAAAAGATCCGGACGGCCATCTCGGCCAGTTTGTGCTGGATGGCGCCAAACTCTATGATCGGCTTGCCAAACTGTTCCCGCCCCTTGGCGTAACGAATCGCCTCGTTGGTGGTATAGCGGATTCCTGCGACCACGCTGGCGCCCAGCTTGAAGCGGCCGAAGTTCAGAATACTGAAAGCGATCTTGTGGCCGCTGCCAATTTCCCCCAAGACGTTCTCCACCGGCACGAGAGCGTTTTCCAGAATCAGTGTGCAGGTTGAAGAGCCACGAATGCCCATCTTGTGTTCTTCCGGTCCGACGGTAACTCCCGAGAATCCACGTTCGACAATCAAGCCGGTAAACTTTTCGCCGTCTACCTTGGCGAACGTAATGAACACCTGCGCGAATCCGGCATTGGTGATGAACATCTTGGTGCCGTTCAACACGTAATGCCTTCCATCCGGACTCAGCACGGCTTTCGTCTTGGCATTCAGCGCGTCGGAACCCGACTCGGCTTCCGTGAGCGCGTACGCTGCGATCCATTCAGCAGTGGCCAGCTTCGGCAAGTACTTGGCCTTCTGCTGCTCGGTTCCGAAATAGACAATCGGCAGCGTCCCGATGCCCGTGTGGGCGCCAAACGTTGTAGCAAACGAGCCGTAGCGACCACTCTTTTCGGCAAGAATCGTGCTGCTGACCTGGTCGAGTCCTTCACCGCCATAGGCTTCTGGAATGCTCGCTCCGAGCAGGCCAATTTCCCCTGCCTGTCGCAACAGTGCCTCGTTGATGCCCACTTTCTTGGCTTCCATCTCTTCGATGCGCGGCACGACTTCGTTCTCGACAAACTGCTCGGCTGTGGCAGCGATCATTCGATGCTCTTCGGTAAAATCCTCTGGCGTGAAGATGTCTTCGGCAGATAGTTCATCCGTCAGAAAGCTGCCGCCTTTGATCAGTGCCAGTGTCTCTTGGGGCATGTCAGCACCTCGAACTTCCTTATCGTCCAATCGCAGGCTTCGTTGCCAGGAATCGTGTAGCGCACTTCGAGCGAGATGCTTGCTTAGGCCACCAGCTCAAAAATCCCGGCGGCACCCATACCGCCGCCCACACACATGGTGACCATGCCAAACTGAATCTGGCGGCGAATCATTTCATTCAGCAGTGTTGCTGTGAGTTTGGCTCCCGTGCAGCCCAACGGGTGACCCAGAGCAATAGCCCCTCCGTTGACATTAATCTTGCTGATGTCCAGTCTCGCCTCCTGAATTACCGCCAACGCTTGCGCCGCAAAGGCCTCGTTGAGCTCAATCAACCCAACATCCTGCAGCGTCAAGCCCGCTAGCTTGAGCGCTTTCGGAATCGCCGCGGCTGGTCCGATACCCATTTCCTCCGGCTTTACCCCTGCGGTCGCATACGCGACAAACTTCACTAAGGGCTTCCAGTTTCGCTCGATGGCTTTTTCTCTGGACGTCACGATCGCCATCGCCGCGCCGTCGCTCATCTGCGACGAATTCCCCGCCGTGATCGTGCCTTGCACGTGAAAGGCTGGCTTTAACTTCGCGAGGGCCTCCAGCGACGTGTCGGCCCGAGGTCCTTCGTCCTGCTCCAGACAAACCGATCGAGTCTCTTTTTTGCCCTTAGCGTTCAGCGAGTCCACCAGGACTTCCAAGGCTAGAGTTTCTTTCTTGAAGCGTCCTTTCGAAAGTGCTTCAAGCGCATTCTGATGGCTCCGCAGCGCAAAGGTATCCTGAGATTCGCGATTGATGGTGTACTTTCGAGCCAGGTTCTCGGCTGTCAGCCCCATTCCCAGATACACGTCAGGATAGGTTTCCGTGAGATAGGGATTGGGAGAGAATTTGTGTCCAGACATCGGCACCAGACTCATGCTTTCAGTGCCGCCCGCTGCGATCACGCTGGCCGAACCGCACCGAATGCGCTCTGCAGCAAAAGCAATGGACTGAAGACCTGACGAGCAGAATCGATTGATGGTAATAGCTGAGACCTCTGGCGGCAAGCCGGCTCGCAGGCTGGCGATGCGTGCCACGTTCATTCCCTGCTCTGCCTCTGGCATTGCGCAGCCGAGAATGACGTCGTCGATTTCTTCGGGCTTGAGCCCTGGAGTGCGTTTCACCGCTTCAGAAATCACGGCCGCGGCCATGTCGTCAGGGCGCATGTCCTTCAGCGTTCCTTTTTTGGCCTTGCCAACGGGTGTTCGCACGGCACTCACAATGACAGCTTCCTGCATACAAGCCTCCCGTTCCAATTTGAGTTCTGAACTAGTTTCTCAGCGGTTTCCCAGTCTTGAGCATATGCTGGATGCGCTCGAGCGTCTTTCGTTCGCCGCACAAACTCAAGAATGCTTCCCGCTCCAGATCCAAGACATACTGTTCGCTGACTTCCTGGATGCTGTTGCAGTCGCCCCCGCAGAGGATGGTGGCCAATTTTGATCCGAGCAGAAAGTCATGCTCACTGATGAACCCGCCTTGTTTCATTTGATGCATTCCAATCTTGAGTGTTGCCAGCGCGCCCTTGCCAAGCGCAACGATCTTCGTCGGGGGCATGTGCGGCCGGTAACCCCCTGCGCTGAGGCCTGCGACTCTGGCTTTGGCATCTTGAAGCAGGCGGTCACGATTCATGCTGATGCCGTCCTGAGCATTTAGAAACCCCAATCGGCGTGCCTCGCGTGCACTGCCAGAAACTTTTCCCAGCGCAATCGTTTCAAAAGCCTGGCTCAGGGGTTCAAAAAGGTTGCTCGCGTCGCCGCCAGCTCTCGCCAGGCTGCGCAACAGCATTTCCTTTGTACCCCCGCCGGCCGGGATTAAACCCACTCCCAGCTCTACCAGCCCCATGTAGGTTTCTGCTGACGCTTGCATCTGGCTGGCATGAAGTGAGATCTCACAGCCGCCGCCAAGTGTTAACCCAAAGGGGGCGACAACCACAGGCACTTCCGAATACTTAATGGCCAGGTTGGCTTTTTGAAAGGCCCGAATCATACCGTCAATTTCTTCCCAGTTCTGCTCCTGAGCCTCGAGCAAAATGAGCATCAGGTTGGCCCCTGCAGAAAAATTCTGGCCCTGGTTGCCGATCACCAATCCACGAAAGCCCTCGCGCGCCACTTTCAGCCCGTCGTGAATCATCTGGATGGTATCGCCGCCGATGCTATTCATCTTCGAGTGGAATTCAACGCAGGCGATTCCATCGCCGAGGTCAATCAGGCTGGCTCCGGGATTCTTCCTGATCACTTTTTGCTGTTCCTTCAATTCAGACAGAACCACGATCCCGTCAGGGAAACTCACGTTCTCGTGCGAACGGCTCTTCAGAGCAAAATAGGTCAGGCGGTTCTGCCGCCGTCCGTAGAAGCTGCGCTCCGGAGTCGCCAAGACTTCACCGATGAGTCGAGGCAACGCCTGACCTTCCTTTTCGAACCGGCGGCTGACTGCCTCCACCCCAAGGGTGTCCCATGTCTCGAAGGGGCCCAACTCCCAGTTGAATCCCCATTTCATGGCACGGTCCACACTGACGATGTCGTCAGAAATCTCTGGAACTCGGTTTGCGGTGTAGATCAGTGTAGCGCTCAGGGTCTTCCAAAGCAGCGAGCCGGCGCGGTCAGACGCGTTCGTCAGCATTCGGAGACGCTCACCCAAATCGTTGATGCCTTTCGCCGTTTCCAGCGATGCGAACTTGCCTTTCGCGCGCGGGCCGTATTCCAGGCTGCCCAGATTCAAGGCCAGTATCTCGCCCTTGCCGGCTTTCTTATAGAACCCCTGTCCCGTTTTTTCTCCGAGCAGGCCCTTCTCAAGCATCCTCTCGAGGAATTCAGGAACCCTGAATAAGTCGCGCTGCTCATCCTCCGGGGCATTGTCGAAGATGTTGCGTGTGACATGTGCAAACGTATCGAGGCCGACAATATCGAGGGTCCGGAAGGTTGCACTCTTGGGACGGCCAATAGCTGGGCCAGTGAGTTGGTCCACTTCGTCGATGCTGTATCCCTCCTGCTGCATCACGAGCAGAACGTGCTGAAGTCCAAAGGTACCAATCCGGTTGGCGATGAAGTTCGGCGTATCCTTGGCCAGGACAATACCCTTTCCCAGACGCAGGTCTCCGAGGGTCGAAACCGTTTCGAGCACCCACGATTCGGTCTCCCTTCCGGGAATTACCTCCAGCAGCTTCATGTACCGCGGTGGGTTAAAGAAATGAGTGCCCAGCCAGTGGCGTCGGAAGTCTGCCGACAGGCCGATGGCGAGACGGCCAATTGGAATGCCTGAGGTGTTTGTAGAAACGATTGTTCCCGGCTTACGCACGGCGTCGATGCGTTTCAGCAGGCCGCTCTTGACCTCGAAATTCTCGGTAACGGCTTCAATGATCCAGTCTGCTTCGCCCAACTTCGAAAAATCGTCCTCCAGATTTCCGAGGACGATTCGCTCAAGATATTCAGGAAGAAAGAAAGCACTAGGCTTGTTGCGTCGCGCCGCTTCGATCCCTTTGCTGACGATTCGATTGCGCACACCGAGATGGTCCAATCCCCACCCCTTGGCTTTCTCTGCGGGGGTCAGATCCCTGGGTACGATGTCGAGCAGCGTTACGGAAAAACGAGCGTTGGCCAAATGGGCGGCAATCGCCGCGCCCATCACCCCAGCGCCAACCACAGCAACTTTTTCAATTCGTCGGTTCATAGGAGGAGTAGGACTAGCATCAACTCCCGTCTCCCCCACCGGCCAACTGCCGGAAAGAGGAGCGGCAAAAACATTTGAACGTCCCAGAAAAACGCCATGCGCGGTTAAGACTTTGAGAAAGCCTCGAGCTGAAAACTACTCCCAAGCGAGGCCCTTGCGGTGATGAAGCATTGTCAATGCGTCACGACCCGGCACATTGCTCCGAAGCTTCAGGGGGTCTTGGTCTAGCTCGCGTAGATTTTTTCAATCAGGTCCTTGTACTTCGACTCCACAAATCGTCGCCGGACTTTCATCGTCGGTGTTAGCTCGCCCGCATCAATCGTGAAGTCCTTTTCCAAGATTGCGATTCGTTTGACCTGCTCAAAGGGTGCGAGCTCGGGCGTGGAGGCATGAATCTGATCGAGAAGGAACTGCTTCATCCGCGGCGACTGGATCACCTCTGGATAACTGGCAGAGTCCAGCCCCAGCTCCTTGGCCTGGGCTTGAATCTTCTCGGGGTTTGGTACTACCAACGCCGATACAAACGGACGCTTGTTGCCGATCATGACGACGTTGAGAAAGTATGAGTTCGTTTTCAGCAGTCCTTCGATCTTTTGCGGGGCAACATTCTTGCCGCTGGCGGTGACAATCAGATCCTTTTTCCGGTCAGTAATCTTGAGGAACCCTTCTGGATCCAGGTTTCCGATATCGCCCGTGTGAAACCAGCCACCTTCCAGGGCCTCACGCGTTTCGGCCTCGCGTTTGTAGTATCCCAGCATGATCGAAGGGCCTCGAGCCAGGATCTCGCCGTCCTCCGCGATCTTCACCTCAACGTGTCGCAGCACTTTGCCCACAGTCCCGAAGCGGAAGTCACGGCTCCGATTCACCGTAATTACAGGGGATGTTTCGGTCAGACCGTAGCCTTCTAGAATCAGGATGCCAACACTGAAGAAAAAGTCCGCCAGCTCCTTCTCCAGCGGCGCACCGCCTGAGATAAAGAAGCGGATCCGTCCACCGAGTTTCTGGCGCAGCTTGCTGAAGACCAAACGATCAGCCAGAACGCGCCGCAGCTTCAGCATCGCTGGCACTGATTGTTTGGCTAACAAAAAGCGGCTGTGCTCCTTGCCTACGGTGAGCGCCCACGCCATCAGCCTCTGCTTGAGCGGCGAACTGGACTTTATGGCCTCATTAACCCTGGCGTAGAGCTTCTCAAAGAAGCGGGGCACGCTGGCTGCTACTGTCGGGCGAACTTCCTGCAGATTCTGCGGGACTGAGTCGAAGCCTTCGCCGTAGGCAATCGTCACACCGAGGTGCATCATCAGGTAGTCGACAGTGCGTTGAAAGATGTGACAAAGAGGCAAGAAACAAAGTGTGACGTCGAAATCAGAGAGGTCGAAGGCCTCGGCGGAATCGTGAACGTTGGTTACGATGTTGCGATGCGTCAGCATGACGCCTTTCGGCGTGCCGGTAGTGCCGGAGGTGTAGATGATGCTGGCCACGTCGTCCGCCTGGACCTGGCGCCGCAGGGACTCCATCACGGGCCGGTTTCCGTGGAGGTGTTGCTTTCCCAATTCCAAAAGATCCAGGAAGGTTTGAGCCTCCGTGGCTCCTGCCTCGCCCGGGTCCATCAGAATGACCTTCTCCAGGCTTGGAACCCGGCCTCGAATGCTCGCGATCTTCGCTAACTGCAACTCGCCGGAAACGATGACCATCCGGCTTCCGGAGTCGTTTAGTAACTCACAGATCTGGGCGGCCGGCAGCGTTGGATAAAAAGGAACGTTGATCGCCCCGATCGAAAGCATCCCCAGATCGGCAATGGCCCATTCCGGGCGATTCTCGGAAAGAAGCGCGATCCGGTCGCCCTTCTGGATTCCGAACTTGGCAAGGCCCGCGGCGAAGTGGGTCACTCGCTCTCGGAATTCCATCGACGAGATGGGCTGATACCGTCCGTCGCTCTTGAATAACAATGCCTCCGATTTGCGGTAGGTGCTACAAGCCTGCTCGAATAGATCAACGAGCGTCTCAACAGACATCGAGCATCCTTCCCGAAGCGATTGGCAATCTCTGCGGTTCGCTTCCCAGCATCGTTAGACGACACAAAAGTCTATCGCGAGCCTGGCAAATCACCAAGGGGGATCCGCAAAACCACAATGACTTCGCATTGAGGAGCACCGCAGTCGAACGGAGGGCGTGCACTTCATGACAGCAGTCCTGCGGTCACACTTTTCGAGCCTGCTCGTGTGGAATCAGGGTAGTTGCCTGTCTAAGCGGTGATTTCCTGGATTCTGTGGTCAGACAAACCTGCTGGTGCCGTTTTCACTGCGTTCTAGGACCAAGCAGATGGGTTCCCCGGGGGGTCTCGCCCTCGGCCCGGTACTCACAAGCATCACGGCAATCCTGGCAGTAGTAATAGCCATCTTCGCAAAGGCGGATCCGATAGTCTCCTTCGCAAATGATGCAGTAGCGATGGCATTGGCATTGCTTTTCGGCCTTGCTGCAGCACATACAGGCAACCATTCTATCCTCCCAGTGGGACTCACGGATTCACAACGCCGGCTACTCTCAGACGCGGCTTCTCCGGCACGGAATCGTTCGGGACCGAACCCAATCTCGGGTACCCAGCTCCGGACCTTGTCCTCTTTCATCGGCTGGCCTGCACTTTGCCTTGTCGAAAACTTTGTGTCTTCCGAAACCCGCTTCCAGATTGGTATTCAGGCGGATAGGCCCCGCCCGGAGAAGACGTGCCGCTCCCTTGACACCCCCTGGCAGCTATGTTAGTTTGCCCCTGCTTTCGCGGGTTCGGTGCGCCCTTAGATCCCCAGGTTTCGATGACTTCCCCCACCGTTACTTTGAGAAAAACTCCTCTGCATGGGCTGCACAAGCGACTCGGAGCTCGCATGGCTGAGTTTGGTGGATGGGACATGCCGATCGAGTATGGGGGTATCAGCCAGGAGCACCTGGCCGTCCGCACAGCCGCAGGTCTCTTCGACATCAGCCACATGGGGGAGATCCTTATCGAGGGACCGCAAAGTCTGGATCTCATCCAGAAGGTCACGTGCAACGACGCTTCCCGTCTCAAGGATGGGCAAATCCAATACTCAGCACTGCTGCATCCCGAAGGCACCTTCGTGGACGACATCCTGGTCCACCGGTTCGGCCCGGACCGTTATTTCCTCTGCGTCAATGCTTCAAACGCAGACAAAGACTACAACTGGATCCACGGTCAGAATCGGTTTGATGCCACCGTCACGAATGCCAGCGATCGCTATACCCAACTCGCGTTGCAGGGCCCGAAAGCTCTGCAGATCGTGCAGCCTCTCGTCAACGTCGACCTCGGGAGCGTGCGCTACTACTGGCTGCGCCACGGACAGATTCAGGGAGTTGACTGTCTTATCACCCGGACAGGCTACACAGGCGAAGACGGCTTCGAACTCTACTTTGCACCTGAGTATTCAGAGCAGATCTGGAACCTCTTGTTCGAAGCTGGCGCCAAAGACGGATTGGTTGCCGTTGGACTGGGTGCCCGCAACACGCTGCGCCTGGAAGCCAAGATGGCCCTGTACGGCCATGAGATCTCTGATCAGACCACGCCTTGGGAGGCAGACCTTGCCTGGGTCGTCAAGTTCGAGAAAGGTGACTTCATCGGAAAAGAAGCCTTGCTCAAACAGCGTGAAGCTGGCATCCAAAGAAAGCTGGTCGGGTTCGAGATGACCGGCAAGGGCATCGGTCGGGATGGGTACGGGGTTTTCATTGGCGGCCAGCAGGCAGGATTTGTAACCTCCGGGGGACCATCTCCATCCTTAAAGAAGAATATTGGTCTTGCTTATGTCCCTGTAATCCATTCCGGGCTGGGCACTGAGCTGAATATTCAGGTTCGCAGTCAAATGGTTACAGCCGCGATAGTGAAGACGCCGTTCTACACTCGCAAGAACAAATAACAACGCCTCGCAAGCCTTTTGGGACCTAACGCCCAACACTTATCCTAGGGAGAGCCTCCGATGAAGTTTCCAACCGATTGTGTTTATACGAAAGAACATGAATGGGTTCGCGTTCAGGAAGGCGTTGCCACTGTCGGTATCACTGACTACGCACAGAAAGAGTTGGGCGACGTTGTCTTCGTCGAGTTGCCAAGTGTCGGCGATACCTTTGACACAAACGAAACCTTTGCGAATGTTGAGTCCGTAAAGGCAGTTTCAGAGGTCTTCAGCCCGCTCGCGGGTGAGGTGCTGGAAGTTAATGGAGATTTAGCCAACTCACCTCAACTTGTCAACGAAGATCCTTATGGTGACGGATGGTTTGTCAGATTGAAGATTGCTGACGCCGCGGAGTTGAAGGACCTCCTCAATCACAAAGAGTACGCCGAATTTGTGGCGGAGGAGTCGGCAGAGTAGATGCGATACATTCCGAACTCTGCCGAGGGTCAAAAGGAGATGCTGCGGGAGATTGGCTTGAACTCCCTCGAGGACCTGTTCACTGGCATTCCGCAGGAACTGCGATTGAAGTCTCTCCTCAATCTTCCCCCTGCCCTCACTGAGCCCGAGCTCATCGAGAAGTTCAAGGAGTATGCCAGCAAGAACGCCAGTGGCTTTGTTTCCTTTCTCGGGGCGGGCGTGAATGAGCACTATGTTCCCACGGTCATCGACAGTCTGATCTCACGCGGTGAGTTCCTGACCTCGTACACACCTTATCAGGCCGAGATTACTCAAGGCACGCTACAGGCAATCTTCGAGTTTCAGACTTTCATTTGCCAGCTCACGGGTATGGAGGTCTCCAACGCCTCCATGTATGACGGAAGCACTGCATTGACCGAAGCTGTCTTGATGGCGGCTCGCGTCAGCCAGAAGAGCCGCTTCCTGATGGCGTCATCCGTGCATCCCGAGTATCAGGTAGTCGCGAAAACCTACACGCGCCACCAGAATCTCGTAGTAGAAAGCATTGACGCCTGCGCCGACGGCACAATCGATGCCAGCGCGGTTCGTCAGCGCCTGAGCAACGATGTTGCTGCTCTTGTGGTTCAGTCGCCTAATTTTTTTGGCAACCTGGAACCCCTGCAGCAACTGGCTGAGCTGGCGCACCAGAACGGCGCGTTGCTGGTGGTCGGTGTTGCTGAAGCGCTCTCCTTAGGAATCGTCAGTTCTCCGGGTTCCGCCGGTGCCGACATTGTTTGCGGCGAGGCCCAATCGTTGGGAGTTCCAACGAGCTTCGGCGGCCCGCATGTGGGGTTCTTGGCTTGCCGCGAAAAGTTTCTGCGCAATCTTCCCGGCAGGTTGATTGGTCAAACGGTCGATTCCGAAGGAAAGCGCGGTTTTGTTCTTACCCTCTCCACGCGTGAACAACATATTCGCCGTGAAAAGGCCACCTCCAACATCTGTACCAATCAGAGCCTGTTCGCGCTGATGGCCACGATCTACTGTAGTTTGCTGGGCAAGAAAGGTATTCGTGAAGTTGCTCTCCAGAACGTGGCCAAAACGCAGTATGCCCTGGCTGAACTGCAGAAGCTCAGCACGGCCAAACTCATATATCCGGGCCCACGTTTCAACGAGCTTGTCCTGCAACTGCCGGTTCCACTCCAAAGCCTCTCCGCAAAATTCAATAGCGCCAAAATCATTCCAGGACTTCCTCTGGAAGCGTACTACCCGGCCCTGAGGAACTGCTTGCTGCTGTCCTTTACAGAAACGAAGCGCAAGCGCGACATCGATCGACTCGTCGAGCTGCTTGGTACAATTGGTTAAGAGCCGCCGGTTCCAGCGATTCTTGTTCCCCTGCTTTGTCAACCTGAAAGCTCAGGACTCCGCCTCGAAGGCTGTGAACAGCTTCGGCATTGTCGAGCCCGGAGCCATTCCGTATAATTGCAACGTTTGATTCTCGCGAGGGAAACCGGGCGCGTGCAGAGTATTCAGGCCGCCTGTGGGAGATTTCAGACCCTGACTTGAGGCCGTGTCTGTGAATTTAGATTTGGACACGATTGCTCGCCACAGCAACGCCGGTTTTGCTCCTGACTTCTTGTAATAAATCGGCGTGGATCAGTTGGTGTGCCGCCACTAGCCTGTCAGTATCGAACACAGCAGGAGAATCCCTGTCGGGAGACTGGCTAATCCGCTTCTGTTTAGATTCTTCAAGTCAATCGCCCCTTCTGGATGAGGTGAGTCATGAAGAAGCTGTTCACTTTCAACCTCGGTAAGAGTTTAGAAACCGAGCTCCTCAAAGACCTTCTCGACAGAGAAGGCATTGCCTACACAATGCGCAACGAGCAGCTGTCAACCGCGCTAGGTGCGGTTCCTTTCATAGCACCAGAGCTTTGGATTCAGAGAGAAGAGGATCTCCCCAAGGCAAAAGAGCTGCTTGACGGCTGGCTGAGTCCGCAAAGTCAGATCAGTAATTCATGGGTCTGTCCCGCGTGCGGCGAAAAAATTGAAAAGCAATTCAGTTCTTGTTGGCGGTGCGGTAAACCAAAACAAGAACCGGTTGGATTAGAAAATGGGCCTTGACCGGCGCCAAAGAAGCGGAGGGCGGCCGCGCCCTGAGTTATCTCAGTGACTCCCGAGGTCCGCTGGGAGAGATGACAATGAGATTCTTGTCATGCATTCGCTTCATAGCACTCTTTTCCACAGGGCTGGTCGCCGGAATCCTGTTGGGTGATCGTATGGGGGCGACGTTCGCGCGCCCTCAGCTCGACCCGTCTGCGTTTGTTCAGTTCCAGCAGATCTTGCATGTGCACTTTGTTCCCACGATGCCGATTTTGATCATCGCGGCGGTTCTTTCCAGCGCCATCTGGTTGTTTTTTTTGCGGTCTTGCTCCAAAAGCGTAGAGTTTCTCATGCTCGCCCTGGCAACGATCGGCATCATCTCGGTGTTCTCGGTAACGAGGACCGTCAACGTTCCGATCAACAACCAGCTCATGCACTGGAAAGCCTCCGCACCGCCGCCAGACATCATGGAACTCTGGCGCCCGTGGGAGCAGGCGCATACGGTGCGCACGGTCGTGGCGGTATTGGCTTTCGCTCTTCAGCTCTTGGCCTCTAGCCTGGCATCACAGCCTGCCAAAACCCGGTGGTCCGCATGAACGCGGCCTCACCTGTCAACATCGCTCTCTAGCTGAAATACGCCACTCCGGCTTCGAAAATCTTCTGGTCCTTCTCGCCCGGAACGTTGATCGCCACGTGGTTGGCGATGCGCTCGGAATGAGCCATCTTTCCGAAGACGCGCCCGTCTGGGCTGGTGATCCCTTCGATGGCATCAGCCGAACCATTGGGAGTGAAGCGGACGTCGGCCGACGGTCTTCCCTCCAGGTCCACATACTGCGTGGCAATCTGCCCGCGTGAGGCCAGCTCTTCCAGCAGCGCGGCGCCGGCCGCGAGGCGCCCTTCGCCATGCGAAATGGGTATTGTGTGAATGTCTCCTGGCGCCACGCGCTGCAGCCAGGGCGAACGGTTTGAAATGACTCGTGTACGCACCATCGTAGACACGTGCCGGCCCAAAGCATTGTAGGTCAGTGTGGGCGAATCTGCCGTCAAGGATTGAACTTCTCCGTAGGGGACAAGGCCGAGTTTAATCAGCGCCTGAAAGCCGTTGCAGATCCCCAGCATCAGTCCATCGCGATCCCGCAAGAACCACATCACGGCGTCAGTGACGCGGGGATTGCGGAAGATTGTCGCGATGAACTTTCCCGAACCCTCCGGCTCGTCCCCGGCGCTGAAGCCTCCTGCCAGAACGACAATCTGTGCCCGTTCGATGCCCTGCACCATGGCTTCGAGGCTCTCTTCAATGTCGGCCGGATGGCGGTTGCGGAAAACTGCCGTCTCAACGTCTGCGCCCGCTCGTTGAAACGCTCGCGCCGTGTCGAATTCGCAGTTTGTCCCCGGAAATACTGGCAGGAAAACTTTCGGCCGAGCCACTCGCAGTGACGCCTTGCGTGCCGGGAAGGACTGGGGAACAAAGATGCGCGGTTGTGTCATCGGGAACTCCGGCTGAGTTGGGAAGACAGACTCGAGAGGCGTACGCCACTGTGCCAGGACTTGATGAAGCGGGATGCGGTGTCTATTCACCAAAATTGCCGGCTCCACCTGAGTAGTGCCTAACTGCTTCACAGGCAGCCCAGCCAATGGCGTTGTCCAGTCAGCCTCACTTGTGAGCTCGAGCACCAGCGAACCGTAGTCGGGAGCAAACAAACTCTTGGGATCCATGTTGTGGGAGAACTCAAATCCCAGCCGGTTTCCAAAGCACATTTTGGAAACCGCCTCAGCCACGCCCCCCCATCGCACCGAATGAGCCGCGATGACGTGCCCTCCCTGAAACAACCCATGCACCGCCTCGTAAAGCTGCTTCAGTTGACTGAAATCGGGAAGGTCCTCCCCATCACGGGGTACACGGGCCAGCAACACTGGGCTGCCCGCTTTCTTAAACTCCGATGACATCACGTCCCGTGACCGAACCGTTGCCACCGCAAAAGCTACCAAGGTCGGAGGCACGCTTAAATCTCTGAAAGTCCCCGACATGCTGTCTTTGCCGCCGATAGCAGCGATTCCCAACTGCCGCTGTGCCCAGAACGCACCTAGCAAGGCCGCTACAGGCTTGCCCCAGGCCACCGGGTCTTGGCCCAGCTTCTCAAAATACTCCTGCAGACTGAGCCAGGCCCGTCGATAGTCGCCACCGGCAGCTGTAATCTTCGCGACGGCTTCGACAATGGCATAGACCGCACCATGGAAAGGGCTCCACTGTCCGATCGCCGGATGGTATCCATAGGACATCAAGGTTGCCGTGCTCGTCTCGCCCTCCAAAACGGGAAGCTTCGCCGCCATGCATTCCGCAGGAGTCAGTTGCTCGCGTCCGCCGAAGGGCATCAGCACGCTGCCCGCGCCGATGGTGCTGTCGAATCGCTCGACCAGGCCCTTTTGGCTGCACACGTTGAGCTGGCGCATGTTGGCCAGCCATGCTTCGGGCAGATCGTCTGCGCCCAACGCATCGGCGACGTCCTCAGGCAACTGCCAAAAGATACTCCGAGATGCTGCGGGGGCAGTGATTCGCGCCCCAGCTCGCTGAGATACTCCATTCGTATTGAGAAAATCGCGGCTGATGTCGACAACGGTCCGGCCGCGCCAGAACATCCTGAGTCGAGGCCTGGTCGAGACCACAGCTACCGGCGTCGCTTCCAGATTCTCTCTCGCAGCTGCTTGTGTAAGGTGCTCCACATCAGCTGCAGCCACCACAACCGCCATGCGTTCCTGAGACTCCGAAATCGCCAGCTCGGTACCGTCGAGTCCTTCATACTTCTTGGGTACAGAGTCGAGTCGAATCTCTAAACCGTCTGCCAGCTCCCCAATAGCCACCGCGACACCACCCGCCCCAAAATCGTTCGCCCGGCGAATCATCCGGCTTACTTCCGGGTCCCGGAACAGCCGCTGCAGCTTCCGCTCCGTGGGCGGATTCCCCTTTTGCACCTCGGCACCACAGGTGAGCAGCGACTCCTCCGTGTGTTCCTTGGAGGATCCCGTTGCTCCACCACACCCATCGCGGCCCGTGCGCCCGCCGACGAGCAGAACCACGTCGCCGGGCTGCGGTCGCGCTCGAACCACACTGGTGCGCGGCGCCGCCCCAATAACCGCGCCGATCTCCATTCGTTTGGCGACAAATCCCGGGTGGTACAGTTCAACGACCTGCCCCGTAGCCAGGCCAATCTGGTTGCCATAAGAGCTAAAGCCTGCGGCGGCGGCGCGAGTAATCTTGTTTTGAGGCAGTTTGCCTGGAAGGGTTTGATCGACCGGAGTGCGCGGATCACCACTTCCTGTGACTCGCAACGCCTGATAGACATACGAGCGGCCCGAAAGTGGATCGCGAATCGCTCCGCCCAGGCAGGTGGCCGCGCCTCCAAACGGCTCGATCTCGGTGGGATGGTTATGCGTTTCGTTCTTGAACATCACCAGCCAGGGCTCCGCACGCCCGTTTACCTCTGCGTCAACGATGATGCTGCAGGCATTCACTTCCTCGGAGACATCAAGACCAGGCAGCTCGCCACGCTTTCTCATCTCTTTCATTGCCTGCGTGGCAAGTTCCATCAGACAGAAGTCAGGCTTGGGCCGGCCTAAAACAAACTCGTGCGAACGCTCAAAATCTGCCAGGGCAATTTCGAGCGTTCGGTTGAAGGGCCCCGGTTCAATCTCGAGCTGGTCAATCCGGGTTAGAAAAGTCGTGTGACGGCAGTGATCCGACCAGTAAGTATCAAGCACGCGAATCTCTGTGAGGGTTGGATCCCGGCGCTCGCTCTCGCGGAAGTACTTCTGACAAAACACCAAGTCTGCATGCGACATTGCCAGTCCCAAATCATGGCGCAAGCGCTGGAGTTCGGCGCCATTCCCTTCCGTGAATCGCGCAAGGACGGCCACGTCGGCGGGGTCCGGCATGGCCAGCTCAAGGGTGTCTGGCTTCCTGAGTGGCGCTTTCTGCGAATCGAGTGGATTGATGCAATGCTGCTGGATGCTGTCGTGCTCGGCAGATGAGAGGTCGCCCTCCAGAACAATCAGCCGTGCCACCCGAACCCGAGGAGCCTCCTGCTGGGTGAGGATTTGAATACACTGGGCCGCGGAATCGGCTCGCTGGTCATACTGGCCGGGCAAATATTCAATCGCCAGGACTCGAGCTTGCTCCGGCAAGGGAAGCACTTCATCCCAAACTCGATCTACCGGTGGCTCGGAGAAAACTGTCTCCCGAGACCTGGCATACACTTCGGCGGAAATGCCTTCGATGTCGTAGCGCTGAATGACCCGCAGTGTTTTCAGCCCAGCTATTCCGAGATTCTGTTTCAGATCGTGGAAGAGCTGTCGCGCTTCAACGTCAACTCCCGATCGTTTCTCAACAAAAATTCGTCTTACTTTCGCATCCATGACTCCCTCCACTTTGCCGTGGCAGCTTGAGGCATTGTGCGTCCGCCGCTAAAATTAGCCAAATGAATGTTTCTAATCATATTTATTAGATGTAGTAATATATTCGCGCCACGCGACGAGAGGCCGTTTGAAGGCACATTCATTCCCATGCCCCACGGTTTCCCCCGGTGTAGCTGCCACCAATGGATATCAGTCTTGAGCTCTATAAGGTCTTCTACCACGTCGCCCAGACTCAGAGTTTCTCCCAGGCTGCAGCACGGCTCTTTGTCACTCAGTCCGCAGTGAGCCAGGCCATCAAGAACCTAGAGTCTCAGCTGCAGGCACCTCTCTTCTTTCGCAAGACACGGCAAGTCACCTTGACGCCGGAGGGAAAGTTGCTCCTGGCGCATGTAGAGCAGGCCCTCAACTACGTGCGGATCGCTGAAAGCAAGATTCAGGAAATGCGTAATCTTCAGGCCGGCGAAATCCATGTCGGTGTGAGCGACACCATCTGTAAATACTTTCTTCTACCGGTGCTGGCAGCCTTCAACCGGCGCTATTCCCAGGTGAAGATTCGCGTGGTCAATCGGACCTCATTCCAGATTCTCGAGATTCTACGAAAGGGCGGGATCGATCTGGGAATTGTGACGCTGCCGGTAGAAAGTGGCCTTTCCGTAACTCCTTTCCTGCCGGTGGAGGACATTTTTGTGGCCGGAGACCGCTTTACCCAGCTCAGGAATCGCCGCTCGCCGCTGGCAGAATTGCAGAAATATCCGCTGCTTCTCCTTGAGAGAGGCAGTGGAACGCGATCCAACCTGGAGGCTCAGCTTCAGGCAATGGGGCTTGCTTTGAAGGCAGAGATCGAACTGGAAAGCGTCGACCTTCTGGTCGAGTTTGCCCGGGCCGGCTTGGGGATAGCCCATGTCTTGCGGGAAAGCGTGCACCACGAGCTCAGGCAAAACCGGCTCTTTGAAGTGAAGATACGTGAGAAGTTGCCGCTTCGCGAGTTAGGAATAGTGACCCTGCCCCAAGTGCCGGTTTCCCAAGCCGCCCGAAAACTGATTGAACTGCTGCAGGAGGAGTCGCTCAAGAAGCGCGGGAAGGTCCGTCGTCAATAGCCTGCTTCCAAACCAGCGGCTTTTTGCAGAAGAAAAAGGAAGTTAGTTCGCTTATGATAGTGCACCTTCAGGAAGAAGGTGCCGGCAGACCGCATTGAGGGCCCGGGTGTTAAAGCGATGCCCAGGCCTGTGACCGGGCGACTGAAGGGCTAACGCCAGCTGTGGCAGGTTCCACGGATTCCGGCCTGATTTTCCCAAGATTGGTGACCCAGAGGAAGGCAAGCAAACGCACCCACCCTCTCTCAAAGAGCCCATGTCCATCCGCAAATCAACTCCACACATCAGCCAGAATGAGAGCCTCATTTTCGAACGCAGCTCAAGGGGCCGCGTGGGTTACGACTTTCCGAAGTTGGATGTTCCCGAAGCCGACCTGTCGTTTGCTTTAGGGGCGGGTAACGTTCGCGAAGAGATTACGGACTTCCCCCAGGTGAGTGAAATGGACGTGGTCCGTCACTTCACGCGGCTATCAACGTGGAACTACAGCATCGACGCAGGAATGTATCCGTTGGGTTCATGCACGATGAAATACAACCCAAAGATCAACGAGCGGGTGGCCCGGCTGGAGGGCATTGCGACCACACATCCGCTGGCGCCCGAAGCGTTGGTGCAGGGAAACCTCGAGATCATGAAAACCCTTGGCGACCTGCTGGCTGAGATCACCGGCATGGATGCCGTCAGCCTGCAGCCGCCAGCAGGCGCCAGCGGTGAACTCGCCGGAGTGATGATGATCCGTGCCTGCCTGTCCGAACGGGGCAACCCGCGCCAGAAAGTGCTGATTCCGGACTCCGCCCATGGAACGAACCCGGCCAGTGCTGCCATAGCCGGCTATAAAGTAGAGAGTCTGAAATCCGATGCCAGTGGTTGCGTCAGCCTCCAGGCCCTGGAAGCCGCAATGACGGAAGATGTTGCCGCCCTGATGCTGACAAACCCCAACACGCTCGGCATCTTCGAGAGGAGCATTGTGAAGGTTACCGAGATCGTGCACCGTCGAGGTGGACTGGTCTACATGGATGGTGCCAACCTGAATGCGCTCATGGGGCTGACACGTCCCGGAGATTTTGGTGTGGATGTGATGCACCTGAACCTACACAAAACGATGTCCACACCGCATGGCGGAGGCGGCCCTGGAGCCGGCCCGGTTGCGGTGAAGACGATTCTCGAGCCGTATCTTCCCTGGCCTGCCGTTGCGATTGACGCCCACGGTAGTTACCGCCTCGACCAGGACCGGCCACGCTCCATCGGCAAAGTGAAGGCCTTCTATGGCAACTTCGGTACCTTGGTCCGCGCGTTGTGTTACATCCTGGCGAATGGAGCTGAGGGCCTGAAGGAGTCCAGTACCGTGGCTGTTCTCAACGCAAACTACATCAAGCACAAGTTGCGCGATTACTACGACCTTCCCTACGACGAGCCTGTCTTGCACGAAGTGGTCTTTTCTAACAAGAAGCAGGCCAAACATCACCTCTCGGTCATGGACATCGTAAAACGCCTGATGGACTACGGCTTTCATCCTCCCACCGTTGCGTTTCCCCTCATTGTACCCGGAGCGTTGATGATTGAGCCGACAGAGACGGAAAGCAAAGAGGAACTCGACCTGTTTGTGGATGCCATGAAATCGATTGCAGAAGAGGCTGAAACGGACCCGGAGCTTCTGCGAAATGCTCCGAGTACCACGCGTGTTCGACGGCTGGATGAAGTCCGGGCGGCACGGCATCCAGTGCTGCGCTGGAAACCCGTGCGCTGAAGCCATCGACGCCGGCAGGCAGTGCGGTCAAACGTCATACTCGCCGCGCCATTTGCCAAAATGGGCCTTTTCCCCACTCACTCATTAACGCTCCATGCAGGTCCCCGACCCTGCTGATTCATCCCAGGGAAGTGCGCGTGCCCTTGCGCTGGCACTTCTGGGGTATTTTCTTGCTGTTACCCTGCTCATCACCCTGGCTCCCTTTCGCTTTCATTGGCCCATCCGGATCGATTTGCTTTGGATCGATGATGCTCAGGGTACCCTTGCCAATGTTCTCCTCTTTCTTCCACTCGGCTTTTTGTATCGACTCCTCGGTACAAGCGGGGCGGGTGGAAGTATAATCGCCGCTCTTTTCTGGGGTCTCGGTATCAGTGCCGGCATCGAGATTCTCCAACTCTTGCTGCCAGGCCGTTTCACTTCACCCATGGATGTCCTGGCCAATGGTTCTGGCGCCTGGATTGGCGCCCGTCTGCATGATCGCATGCAAATGAGGGTGCGAGCCGAATGGGTCGGCAGGCTCGCGCTGGAGCTGCCTCTGATGAACGTTGTCTATCTGTTGCTTCCCTTGCTTTGGCTCAATGGCCTCGCCTCATCCAGCAACATGGGACGGCGTCTCCTGGCCTTGCCCCTCGGCATTTCTGGATCTCTGATCTTGGGCGGAATCTACCGGCATCGATTCAAGCTCTCACGAAGGTCGTCCGTCCATTGGCTCCCGATTGGTTCCGCAGTGTGGTTTGTGATTGGTCTGCTGCCAGGATTCATGGGCTCGCCCTGGCTTGGGCTGGGTGGCGCTGTCTTGATCGCAGCCACGACTTGGCTGGGGACAGCTTTCCCGTTACCGCGTGCTAGCGATCGTCGGCGATTTGAGATCCCCTTGCTCAAGAGGGTCTGGCCGATCTTCACCGGCTATTTGCTATTGTCGTCGCTTTGGCCAGTTCCGCTTGAGTATGTTAGCTGGCGGGGAGCTTGGGCTTTTTCTGAGATCGCGGATCTTCCAGGCACAGTTCCAATCCTTCAGCTCATGGAACACTTCGCGGCCTTCACACTGCTGGGTTACATGGTCGCCGAGTCACACGGCCGGCAAGAGGTTCGTTGGAACCTTTCGGTACAATGGACGCTCTTTTGGTGTGGACTCGCGGCTGGCTTGTTGGAAGTCGCTCGCGGAGTTCATCCTGAACACATCGCAAGTCTCGCCAGAGGACTTCTGGGGCTGGTCGCTAGCGCTTATGGGGCTGTGATCTACTGGCTCCAGCTTTGGCATATTCAGCAGTTGACAGGTCGCGTGCCACAAAGAGTGTAAATCGAGTCACTGTTGCCCGTGACGGACGATCAAACTGAAAGACGAACCCGCAAACCCTATCATTGCGTTTCGCTTCCGGCAGGAAGCGCGCTAAACTGAGGGTCCATCAATTTGGTTTTTGCGGGGATGGGTTCGAGCATCACAGAACACCCAGCCTCCCTTGGAGTAGCCTATGGCTGATGCCAAGAATGAACCCGAGCGCGCGCCGCAGGCTCAGGACGATCAAGAGACGTTTCTCTTCATGGGCAAGCGGATTCCCTTGGATTCCACTTCCAAGCGGACCTCACACGCACCTGCCCCAAAATCCCAGGAGGCCGCGGCAGCAGGTCTTATGGCCGACAGCCCAACGGCGATTGCCCACCCCGCCAGTCATGATGAAGCCCCGATCCCGGAGAAGTCCTCATTTGATTTTGCACCTCTAGCCGAATCTTCCAAGCCTGGATCTTCAACCCGAATTTTCATGGCAGGCGTCGTTCTTCTTCTGAGCGCGAGCGCGGCGGTCTTTCTCTGGCACCGCTTTGGGTCGGTGGAAGCACGCATCCTGGCGGCCGCGAACCAGGGGCACTTGGTGAGTCCTCCTGGAACCTGTGCGTATGATCTTTACCTGAATCTCAAAGCGAGTCGCGTGAGTCCGGTCACCAAGAGCCGGATAAAGAGTGAGGTTTTGCCTAAACTCGTGGCCGGGGGGAATGCGCTCTTGAAGAAGCTCTACGACGGGTCAGACCTCACGGAGCCTGAGCAGGAGCAACTGGTTCGAACTTATGAATGGGCAGGTGACCTGGATGACCAAGACAGCGCACTAAGTGCCCGGAAGTCCTTCGCCATCGGTTATCGTGCGGTATTCCGCAAGGCTGAGAAGGAGGCTCTGGCGGCGCTGCACGGGGCGTTTCAAAGTGACTCCCAATGGGTGCTGCCGTTTCGTGAGCTGGCCAACCTTTATGCGCGAGCAGGTAACACGCCCAGCGCCGAGTATTTCTATCAACAAGCGATGCAACTGGATCCCAGGTGGGTGTTGCCAGCGCTCGATCTTGGAGGATTGTATCTCCAGCAGAATCGTTTAGCAGAGGCAGAGCTCACCTATCGCGCGCTGGCTGAGCGCAACCCGACGTTGTGGAAGGCCTGGTATTTCTTGGGAGAGCTTCACGAAAAGCAGAAGAAAAGAGCCGAAGCAATTGCAGCCTATGAGCGCGCCGCTGAGCTGGCTAAGCAAGCCGCTGAACCTCCATCCTCCACTTTCGATTTTGAACAGGTTCGCAGTCGTCTTCAGAATCTCAAGTGACAGCAGTATTGGCGGACCTGTTCGGGCTGGCGAAAGGGGGCACACTGGCACTGCGTGAAAGTTCACCGTGGGCTTGCAAGGGAGTGCAGGTGAATGCCATTGCACCGGGCTACATCAATACCGACAATGCCGCCCCGTTGCGCGCCGATCCGGTGCGCGGACCGGCAATTCTCGCCAGGATTCCTGCAGGACGATGGGGCGAGCCCGATGACCTGAAGGGTGCCGTTGTCTTCCTGGCGTCACGCGCGTCCGACTACGTCATCGGCTCGATTCTGCTCGTTGATGGCGGCTGGCTCGCTCGCTAGCTCGATCCTTGAAATGGGCGCAGCTGCAATCCACCGCTAGCTTTGAACGGCCACGATGAACCCAACACAGAGAGCTCTCAGTCGAAGAAACTTTCTCAAGACCTCGGCATTCTTCGGTACCAGTGCCTTAGCCGCTGGGAATCAGGCCCTCCTGCCACCGGTCAATGCACAGACTACCAGCCAGACCTGGTTCGACAAACCCATGCGATGGGCACAACTCGTATTGGTGGAAAACGATCCTGGCAATTACGACCCTCAGTTCTGGCTAAACTATTTCAAGCGGACCCACTCCGACGCAGCCTGTCTGAGCGCCGGCGGCATCGTGGCCTACTACCCGACCAAGGTTCCGCTCCATCATCGCAGCGCCTGGATGAAGGACTCCGATCCGTTCGGCGAGCTGCTCGAGGGTTGCCGGAAACTGAATATGTACGTTTTGGCCCGGACGGACCCGCATGCCGCACGCCAGGAAGTCTATGACGTCCATCCCGACTGGATTGCGGTCGATGCTGAAGGGAACAAGCGGCGCCACTGGGCTAATCCGGAGCTCTGGGTCACTTGTGCGTTGGGTCCTTACAACTTCGATTTCATGACGGAAGTCCACCGGGAAATCATGAAGCTCTACCAGGTGGACGGTATCTTCAGTAATCGCTGGGCGGGTAGCGGACTCTGCTATTGCGAACACTGCCAGCACAACTTCCGTGCAGCCTCGGGCATGCAGTTGCCGAAGACCACTGACCCGCTAGACCCGGGCCGAAAAAACTATTTGGTGTGGCGGTTGCAGCGGCTGACGGAACTGGCGCGCCTTTGGGACGGTGAAATCCGGAAGATCAATCCGCAGGCGCGCTATGTACCTAACGGGTTTCCTGATCTCAAGGTGGCGGGGGAGATGGCAGACATTCTGTTCATCGACCATCAGGCAAGACGCGGCCTCACGGCACCCTGGTCTAACGGCAGCCGCGCGAAGGAATACCGGGCGACTCTGGGCCGCAAACCGATTGGGGGTATCTTCAGTGTGGGTCTAGAAGAACCCTATCGCTGGAAAGATTCAGTGCAAAGCGAAGCTGAGGTGCGCATCTGGGTGGCTGACGGAGTTGCCCACGGCCTGCGACCCTGGTTTGCCAAGTTTTCTGGAACGCTTTACGACAAACGCTGGCTGAAGATCGTAGAAAACATCTATCAATGGCATTACCGTGCAGAGCGCTATCTTAGAAACGAAGTGCCGTTGGCGCGCGTCGGGATGGTCTACTCCGAGCAGACTCGCGAATACTACAACGCTTCCCGGCCGCAAGCCCGCGCCGGCGAACACGAGTCCGGGATGTACCAGGCACTGCTTGAAGCGCGGGTTCCATTTGAAAAGGTGCACGACCGCCTGCTTGACGCGGCCCATCTTGACGCCTTCAGGCTTCTCATCCTTCCCAATATCGCCGCGCTTTCGGATCAGCAATGCCGGCAGCTCAAAGAGTACGTGCAACGCGGCGGCAGCCTCCTGGCCACGTTTGAGACTTCGTTGTATGACGAGTGGGGTGTACCGCGAAAAGATTTCGGGTTAGCCGAACTGCTGGGAGTTTCCTGGAAAGGCAAGCGGGAAGGTCCCATGCAGAATTCATACCTGGGTCTGAATCCCGATCCAGCCACTGGCAAGTTTCATCCGGTTCTGGCCGGCTTAGCGGATGCCACGCGAATCATCAACGGAGTCTGGCGTCTGGATGTCGAACCTCGCGGCGAGTTCCCTGCCCCAGTTACCCTGATACCCTCCTATCCAGACTTGCCGATGGAAGACGTTTATCCGCGGGTTTCTCACACGAACATCCGTGAACTCTACCTCCGAGAAATTGGCCAGAGCCGAATTGTCTATTTCCCCTGGGATATCGACCGCACGTTCTGGGAAGTTCTCAATGTCGATCATGGCCGGCTGCTGCGCAACGCCATCGAGTGGGCAACAAACGAAGAAAAACCTGTGACCGTGACAGGTCCCGGAATATTGGATGTCTCGGCCTGGCGGCAGAAGGAATCGATGACTGTTCATTTGGTCAACCTGACGAACCCGATGACGATGAAGGGGCCGTTTCGCGAGTTGATCCCGCTTGTATGGCAAGAAGTAAAGCTGCGGCTTCCCGAAGGCAAGGAGGTCCGACAAGTTAAGCTCTTGGTGAGTGGGCAGCTCCCGAGAACGAGCGAAGCGGGAGGGATGCTTGCAGTGTCTATCCCGTCAATCCTAGACCATGAGGTGGTTGCGATCGACTTGTGATCGACTGGCGTCGGCCACAGCCTCAATGCAAGCCTCCGGCTTGCCAGGCAAGCCTCCGGCTTGCCAGGGTTCAGGCACGAAGTGTTGGATTTGTTCGAATCACGCCCACCGCGATCTAGTGTCTGAACGCGGAACGGGATTGTAGGAGGGGCGGAAGGATCGGAAGGCAGCAGATCTGGAAGGCTGACGTTTTCTCGAAGCTCTCAGGATAAGATCTTAAGCTGCCGACAGCTTCCTCACCTTTAGCTTGCGACGACCTTGCTCAGCGTGCCACAAATCATATTGGGCTTGCTGGCGCATCCAACTTTCGGCCGAAGTGTCAAAGGCGACGGAGAGACGAATAGCCATTTCAGGACTGATCCCTGACCGACCGTTTAGCAGACTCGATAACGTCTTGCGACTCACGCCAAGTGCCTGGGCCGCCTCAGTGACGCTGAGACCCAGAGGCTCAAGGCACAGAGTTCGCAGTATCTCTCCTGGATGGGGGGGGTTGTGCATCTGCATTGGTTTACCTCAATGGTAGTCTTCGTAATCGACTGACGCGGCGTTCTCACCACGAAATACAAAGGTGACCCGCCAATTACCACTTACCCTGACAGCCCAGGTGCCTTTTCGATCACCGCGCAGCTGGTGTAGATCCAGCCCGGGCAAATTCATATCCTGGGAATGGGTCGAAGCGTCAAGGCGTGCCAAGATCAAACGGAGGCGAGCGGCATGTTTGGCCTGAATACCCGCCTTCGTTCCTTTCAGGAAGAACTGTTCGAGGCCTTTGTGCCTGAATTCCTGGATCACATCGCCAGTGTAACGTGGAACGACTCAGGGAACAAGCAGCCTCACAACTGGGAAGCCCAAACAATTACATCACCTTTGTTACAGTGCGTTTTAGAATCCCCCCACTACTGAGCGAAGGCATGTGCCATGGTACGATGGCTAATCGCAGGACCTGACGGGCTTTCTTGTATTCAACCAACCAGGAGTTGCTACCGATGCCACGATGGATACTGTTCTTGATCAGCATTGTATTGACTCTACCATTGATTCTCCTGGCTCAACAGAAGCCTTCAGCACCGCAAGAGCCACAACAGAGGAAGAGTGATTTGTTGCCTTTTCAGGCAACGGAGAAGCGCTTGCCGAATGGTCTCAAAGTGATCGTCGTTCCAACGGGCTTCCCCAACATTGTATCGATTCAGATTCCGGTGCAGACGGGTTCTCGCAATGAAGTGGAACCGGGCAAATCAGGATTCGCACACTTCTTCGAGCACATGATGTTTCGCGGAACGAAAGCTTATCCCCCCGCGCAATATCAGGAAATCCTGACGAAGGCGGGAGCACGGCAGAATGCTTACACGACGGATGACTACACGAACTATCACGTCACGTTTGCCAAAGAAGATCTGGAGACGATGCTCAAGATCGAAGCAGATCGCTTCCAGGGCCTTTCTTATCCTGAAGCCGCCTTCAGGACTGAAGCGCGGGCGGTTCTGGGCGAGTACAACAAGAATAGTGCCAATCCGATCAATAAACTGATCGAGGTTCAGCGGGACCACGCCTTCACGACACACACCACACCTACAAACACACCACGATGGGATTTCTGCGCGACATCGAAAATATGCCCAACGAGTTCGAGTATTCCAAAGTCTTCTTCGATCGCTGGTATCGGCCGGAACACACGACGCTGATCATTGCGGGTGACGTGAAGGCTGCGGAAGCGTTGCCATTGGCTGAAAAGTACTGGGCGAGTTGGAAGCGCGGTTCGTTCAGTATTGCCATTCCTCAAGAGCCCTCTCTGAAAGGCCCGTTCTACGTGCATGTCCCGTGGCCTGACAAGACGCTGCCATGGGTCACCATCGCTTTTCATGGGCCCGCATTCTCCGAGGTCAGCAAGGACTTTGCTGCCGTAGATGCTCTGGTGGACTTGAACTTTGGCCAGACTTCTGAGGTCTACAAGCGACTGGTGGAGCAGGAACAGAAAGTCGATCAGTTGATTTCTTATGTCGCTCCGACTCAAGATCCATCGCTTGTAACCATTCTCGCCCGGGTCAAGCGCATGGGCGATGCTGTCAGCGTCCGCGACGAACTCTTGAAAGCCGCCGCTGCCGCGACGATTCCACCTCCGCCTGCTCAGCGTTTGGCCGACGCCAAATCGAACGGTCGGTACGGGTTGGTGAGGTCTCTAGACAATACCGAGCGGATTGGCGCCGTCCTGGCGCGCTTCGTTCGATTCAACCGCTCGTATCAGACCTTGAATAACTACTACCAGACAGCCGACTCCTTGGTTCCTGCCGATTTACTTAGCGCCGCGAAAACATATTTCACTGATGCCCGCCTGATCGTCACAACGCTTTCCGACCAGCCGATGCCACCGGAGATCGGCCAATCGCCGGCGCTGAGCTCGCTTGCCTTGCCGAAGGAAAGATCCAGTACTGCAGGACGGCAGCTTGAGTTCATTGTGATTTCGTCACCGCTACCGCAGCTCACGGTGAAGCTTCTTTTCAAAGCGGGATCCGCGCACGATCCCGCCGGCAAGGAGGGGCTTGCTGCCCTCACCGCGTCGCTGGTTGCTGAAGCCGGCTCGCGTCAGATGCGCATCGATGAGATTAACAAGGCTTTCTATCCGATGGCCGCCTCCTTTGCGGCGCAGGTCGACAAGGAGATGACCACCTTCACAGCCTCTGTCCATAAAAACAATTGGAGCCGTTTTGCCGATATCGCCCTGCCGATGCTCACTGAGCCGGGTTTTCGAGAAGACGACTTCAAACGGCTGAAGGAGACCCAGCTCAATGCCCTCCGAATAGACCTCCGGTCCAACAATGAGGAGGAATTGGGAAAGGAACGGCTGCAGACGAATATCTTTGCTGGAACGCCGTACGGCCATCCTGTTTTGGGCAGCATATCCGGCATTCAGGCGATCACTCTGGAGGATGTGAAGGCGTTCTGGAGAAGTGCGTACGCGGGAAGCAATGCGCTGGTGGGGATTTCGGGCGATGCTCCCGCCGGCGTCAAATCGCGGCTTACGGAGGCGCTCAATCAGCTGCAGCCACAATCCACGCTAATGGACCCTGGCAAAATAGGCGGGCGCCGACCTCAAGGATTCGAAGTCGAGATTGTGGAAAAGGAAACCCGGGCAGCTGCCATCTCCTTCGGCCTGCCCATCGAAGTCAATCGGTCGCACCCTGATTTTGTCGCCTTGAGTGTGGCGCGCACCTGGCTGGGTGAGCATCGCTCCTCAACTTCGCACCTGTACGAGCGCATTCGCGAAGTCCGGGGAATGAACTACGGTGATTATGCCTACATTGAAGCCTTTCCGCGCGGGATGTTCCAGTTCTTTCCCGATCCCAATATCGTGCGGCGGACACAGATTTTCGAAGTCTGGATTCGACCGGTGATGCCACAAAATGCTCAGATGGCCATTCGGATCGCGTTGTATGAACTGAACAAACTGATCGAACACGGCTTGCGCACAGAAGATTTCGTCAAGACGCGAGAATACTTGATGAAGAGCGTCTATCTCACGACATCCACTTCAGACCAGCAGTTGGGTTACGCGCTGGACTCGCGATGGTACGGGATTGGCGAGTTCACACAGATGATGAGGGAGAAGCTTCAGAAACTGACCGTAGATGAGGTGAATCAAGCTATCCGCAAGCATCTTTCAGTCAAAGATCTCTCATTCGTTGTCATCACCACAGATGCGGAGGCGTTGAAGCAGCAACTGCTCTCGGATGCATTTTCCCCCGTCAAGTACGACGGCGAAAAGCCTCCGGACCTGCTGGCGGAAGACAAAGTCATTGGCACTCTCAAGCTGACCCTGTTGCCGGAAATGGTACGCATCACCCCTGTGGAGGAAGTATTCGCCAAATGACCAGGAAGGCGGAGGGCCAGGCGCTGGGCCATTTGCCCATGATGACCTCGCTCTGCTGTGACCCCCATCGCTACTGCCGCTTCGCCTCGAGCTCAGCCCAGCGAGCATAGAGTTGATCGACCCGTTGCCGAGCTTGTTCCAGGGCCTCATGCGCGGCGATGAGCTCGGCGGCATTCGAGGCGATGGCGGGATCTTCGGCGGCCTCTTGCCTGCGTTCCAGTTCCCTTTCAGCTTCAAGAATTAACTCCTCCATGCGGTCCCATTCCAGCCGATCCAGGTAAGACAGCCGCTTCTGGCGCTCGCGTCCGCTGCTCCTCTCGACGGTGACAGCCGGTTCCCTGGGCTTTTGAGGTGGCTGGGAGCTTTGCTGGGCATGCTGCCACTGATCATAGTCTGCAAACAGTTCCACATTTCCTTGACCATCCAGTGCCAGGATGGCCGTAGCAACCCGGTCGAGCAAATAGCGGTCGTGGGTCACCAGCACGAGAGCGCCCGGAAAATCTGCCAAACTCTTTTCCAGCACTTCGAGTGTCGGGATGTCGAGGTCGTTAGTAGGCTCGTCCAGCAGCAGCACATCGGTGGGTTCCAGCATCATCCGGGCAATCATTACGCGCGCCTGCTCGCCCCCCGACAACCGAGAGATCGGGAGGTCTAGTTGCTCCGTACGGAACAGAAAACGCTTGGCCCAGGAATGGATATGCAGCGACTGCTCGCGGTAGATGACGGAATCACCCGCCGGAGCCAGCGCCCGGCGCAGCGTTTCAGCCGGATTCAGTTGCCGGCGGTTCTGGTCGAAAGTAACAACCCGCAGGCCTTCGGCCCGCTCCAGGCGGCCCGAGCTCGGTGTCAACTCGCCATTGAGCAGCTTGAGAAGGGTGGTTTTGCCGCTCCCATTCTGCCCCAGCAGGCCAATCTTGTCTTTCGGAGACAAAGTAAAGGAGAGGTCTTGAATCAGCGTTCGTTCTCCTAGTGTTCTGCTCACCGCCTCGAGAACCAGCAGGCGCTTGGACTTTCGATGGGAGGCATTGAAGGCAATGCGCGCTGTCTGCTGAGAACTGCGCGATCGTACTTCGTCGAGGGACTCTATGAGTCGTCCGGCAGCATCGATGCGGGCCCGCGATTTACTCGTGCGCGCCTTCGGACCGCGCCGCAGCCACTCCACTTCTCTGCGAACCTTGTTAGCGAGCGTGTCCTGAAACCGCTCCTGGGCGCTGAAGAATTCTGCCTTTTTCTCAAGAAACTGGCTGTAGTTTCCGTCCACGCTGAAAATACCTTCGGGATACAGTCGATTCAGCTCCATCATCCGGCTGACCGAATTCTCCAGCAAATAGCGGTCATGGCTTACGAGCAAGGTAGCAAACGAGACAGATTTGAGAGTCTCCTCCAGCCACAGAATGCCCTCCAGGTCGAGATGATTGGTGGGCTCATCCAGCAGCAGCAAGTCCGGTTCCTGGATCAGCCCACAACCGATGGCTAGTCGTTTCAGCCAGCCCCCTGAAAGCGCTTCTACAGAAGACGCGGCGTTGTGAAAGCCCAGCTTGCCCAGGAGGACAGACATGCGACCCGCTTTCTCTTCCTCATCTAACGGTAGCAGGGCCATCGCCTCATGCAGGACCTGTCCAACTGTTTTGCCCGCCGGGAACACCGGATCTTGGGCCACAGTACTGAGCCGAGCCAGCTTGCGAATCGAAATGGTGCCGGCGTCGAGCGGCTCAGTTCCCAGCAGCAGTTTTAGGAGTGTGGATTTCCCTGCACCGTTGGGTCCGATCAGTCCCACGCGCTCGCCGTCGGAGATCCCCATCGAAATGTTTTCAAACAAGAGCCGGGCGCCATACGATTTGCTGACTGCCTGGCAGCTGAGCACCAAAGACATGGATCCCCCAAGGCAATGATCACGCGGGCCTCTTATAGCCTGTGTTGTACGCGAGCGTCCAGTTTCTCATGTCGCAATGCGGGACGGAACGGCGGCTCGCTGTCAATTGACACGGCTGCTGACGGTTGGTAGCATCCACCGGTTCAATCTCTTCCAGCGTTCACGCGCTTTCGATCAAGGAGGCAGGAACCATGCATACACGTCTTGCAGCTGGAGCACTTTGTTTGAGTGTTCTCTCGGTGGTTGGCTGTGGCAAGGGAGCCAAGGAGAAGGAATTGGAACAGGCTTCGCAGAAGATGGCTGAGGCCAGCAAGAAGATGGAAGAGGCTGTCAAGCAGGGAGGTGAGGGCATGGGTGAGGCCATGAAGAAGATGACGGAGGCAGTCGGCGGCGCCGCTGGAAAGAAGGTCACCCCCGTCGATTTTCGTGAGCTCAAAGCCCTGCTTCCGGAAACGTTGTCTGGAATGAAGCGCACGCGGTCTGAGGGCGAGAGGGCAGCAGCGATGGGAATCAACATTTCAAAAGCCGAAGGCGAGTATGAAAAGGAAGGCAGCAGTATCCACATTCAGATTACGGATATGGGCAGCATGACCGGCCTGGCAGCCATGGCAGCTTACGGCTGGGCAATGGCTGAGATCGACCGAGAAACAGAAACAGGCTATGAGAAAACCGCCACCTACAAGGGTTATAGGTCGCACGAGAAATATGACAAGGACAGCAAGGACGGAGAGGCTACGGTCCTGGTGGCGGATCGCTTTGTCGTTGAAGTTCGCGGCAATAATCTGCCAATGGACGCGATAAAAGGGGCTCTGGATAGCCTCGATCTCGGCAAACTGAATGCCATGAAGGCGAAAGGCTTGGAGCCGTAGCTATTCATGGACTCCAACAGGAGACAGTCATGAACACTCGTTCCCTAAGAGTCGCGACATTTGCTTTGGGTGTCATCGCACTGATGCAAGTGCTGGCCGCCAACCAATCGACAAAGCCTGATCCGAAGCAAGATCAGAAAATGGCCTGGTTTCGTGAAGCGAAGTACGGCCTCTTCATCCACTGGGGGTTATACGCCCTTCCAGCCGGCGAGTGGAAGGGTAAGCCTATTCCAGGGATCGGCGAGTGGATCATGAACCGGGCGCAGATCCCGGCGAAAGAGTACGAGCAACTTGCCACCAAATTCAATCCGGTGAAGTTCAACGCCGAGGCATGGGTGCAACTCGCCAAAGATGCCGGGATGAAGTACATGGTTATTACAAGCAAGCACCATGATGGCTTCGCCATGTATCACTCGCAAGTGAACAAGTACAACATCGTGGACGCCACACCCTTCAAGCGCGATCCCATCAAGGAGCTTGCCGCAGCCTGCGCGAAGCACGGCATTCGATTTGGGTTTTACTATTCGCAGGCACAGGACTGGCATGAACCAAACGGAGCTGGGAATAGCTGGGATTTCGGGGCCGACGAGAAGAAAGACTTCGACCAGTACCTTCGGGCCACCGCGGAGCCGCAAGTCAAGGAACTGTTAACTCGATACGGCCCTGTCTGTCTGATTTGGTTTGATACACCGCGCATGATGACGCAAGCACGTGGGCAGCGGTTCGTGGACATTGTGCAGTCGCTCCAGCCGGCCTGTCTGATTGACGGACGCCTCGGCACCGCGGGAGACTACGTTTCTACAGGGGACAACGCCATTCCAAATCTGAACCAGGAAGGCGATTGGGAAACGCCTGCGACCATCAACCATACGTGGGGTTTCAAGAAGGATGACACGGACTGGAAGTCTTCAGGAGAGATTACCTTCAAGATCCTGGACATCGTTAGCAAAGGCGGCAATTACTTGCTCAACGTTGGCCCGACAGCAGAAGGAATCATCCCACAGGCCAGCCAGGATGTCCTTCGCACGGTGGGCCGCTGGTTGAAGGTCAATGGCGAAGCCGTGTATGGTGCAGGCCGTTCTCCTTTCGGCGAGGAGTTCGGTGAATTCAGCGCCAAAACGAAAGATCGCAACGGCAAGCCCATCTTTCTTGCGCGTACCGATTGGCGCTGCACGACCAAGCCAGGAAAGCTCTATTTCACCATCTTCAAGATGCCGCGCGATGGATTTGAGCTGCCAGCGTTCAAGACTGCGATCAAGAAGGCCTACTTGCTCAGCGACTTGAAGAAAGACAATCTCACGATTGAGACCGTTAACGGTGTCCGCGTCGTCCAGACGCCTCGCAACCCGCCTCACGCCACAGCTAATGTGCTGGTGGTGGAGATGGAGGGCGATTTTGTGCGCGAGACCTCTTCATGAGTTTTACAAGCTCAGCCTTGTGCTCGGCCCAGCGAAGTTGAACGAGATTCGACTCTGCCAGGCAGACCGCAGCGCCCAGACTCCAGGAACCCTCTTCCAGTGGGCTTGCCCAGGTCAGACCGACAACGCTACAGGAGCGGCCCGCGTGTGGCTGCGAGCCGAGGGGCGGAGAGATAACCTTGAAATGCACCTTTTATGAGGTACAGGGATATCCGCAGCGTGATCGCAGTTCAAACGCGTCACATTGAGAGTTGGAAACGCCTATGTCATTTCCACGAGCGATGCAGTCTGCAGTACTGGTGCTGTTGTCAACCCTGCCCGTGTGCGGGCAGCCTCCTGCGGCGGAGGACTTGAAGGCTGAGTCCGCGCAATTCCGTTCCCTGATGCGTGGGGCGCAACGCCTGTCTCTACGACTCACGGAGTTCTCGGTCGAGGTCCCAACACCAACTTGGAAAATGGAGATGGTGTCTTCTGTCGCGATCGATTCCAGTGGCTTGATCTACCTTCTGCAGCGGGGTTCAAATGCAGATCCGGTGATCGTGGTGAACCGGGAGGGTCGCGTTATTCGATCTTGGGGCAAGGGACATTACAGGATTCCTCACAGCATCAGGGTTGATAGAAATGGAAATATCTGGACTGTCGATGCTGGCAGTTCCAAAGTCCTGAAGTTCAGCCCGACCGGCCAACAGTTGCTGGAGATTGATGTCGGCGGGTTACCGGCAGAGCCAAAAAGCGAGTTCTGTGGTGCTACCGACATCGCTTTTGGGCCGCACGATCGCGTCTTTATTAGTGATGGCTACGCGAACGCGCGAATCATTGAGTATCGCGGCGACGGGAAACGGCGTCGAGAATGGGGTTCGGCCGGGGACAAACCGGGGCAGTTACGAATCCCCCACGGCATCGCTATTGATAGCGAGGCTGTCCTTTACGTTGCCGACCGCGAAAACGGCCGCATCCAGCGGTTCGACCTCGATGGGCATTATCTCGGTGAGTGGCGCCACCTCGGCAAAACCTTTTCTCTCAAGGTCATCCCTGCCGGCGACCTCTGGTTGGGCACCCAACCAAGAGATGTGGCGAACGGCACTGAACCTTGGCTGGCAAAAATCGATCGCCATACGGGCAAGCTTCTTGGGGTTATCGAGTCACAAGGCCATCACTCAATCGACCTGAATGCCGATGGAGAACCGCTGACGGGAGCGCGGCCAAACAAAGTGCTTTGGTTTCGTTCTGCCATTCCTTAGTACTCTGTGCATGGATAGGATGACGGATCTCCAGCCGCCGAGACGTCATTCCGACCGCCCACACCATCTCTCCTGCTGGCTTAGCCGTCTCCGGCACTGCGTCAGGTGGCTCTTCCCTAATCTGTCCGGTCACGTCTCCACCTTCCTGCCTCCCTTGGCTCCATCCCCGTTACGGGACTTCCCCGCTACTACGCCTGAAGAGGACTTTCACCTCTCCGATCAAGCACGCTTTCAGGCGCACGTAGGACGCGGTATCCTCACCGCGCCGTTTTCCAAAGGCATCGGCAGCTCGCGGCGGTCTCCGGATAGCCCGCCCTACCTTGATATTCCCTTAGAGTGTGTCGGCACGCCTACGCCACCAGGATGAAACCAGAACCAGATTCTCGTTTCGGTCTGCTTGTTCGGCTGACGCTACTTCATTGTCGCTTCGTCGCCGTACACCACACGACCACCCACCACAGTCAGCAGCGCCTCAATGCCCTTGATCTCGTCCTCTGGCACCGTCAGATAGTCTTTGCTAATCACCACGAAATCGGCCAGTTTTCCCGGCTCGATGGAACCTTTTTCCGTTTCCTCGAACGACAGCCACGCTCCCGCCATGGTCCACATGCGCAACGCCTCCTCGCGCGTGATGCGCTGCTCGGGGCCAAGGACTTGGCCATCGGTCATCTTTCGAGTGATGGTCATCCACATCGCAAAGAATGGATGGTAGGCATTGATCGCGTTACGCGGATCATAACGGATCATGTGGTCTGAGCCCCCAGCCACGACGAGCCCGGCATCCAGCATTGCGCGCAGCGGCAAAAACCACCTGATGCGCTCTGACCCAAAAACTCCATTCAGTGCGGGACCGTCGAAGTGGTGCCATTGCGGCTGGCAGTCAAATGCCACGCCTAGTGCTTTGGCGCGCGCGATGGCTTGTGCATTCGGGAAATTGCCGTGCGTGACTGTGAATCGCCTGTCACGAATCGGATTCTCACGATCAGCCACTTCATAGGCGTCCAGCAACGCGTCAATGGCTCCGCCCCCGGTGGCGTGGGCCGTCATCTGCCATCCTAGGCGGTTGGCAGTCTTAGCCATCTCTTCCAAGTTCTCCGGTGGAACGTTCATGACGCCACGATAGTCTGGGTCGTTGTAACCATAGACCTGTGTATTCTTGCCGTAGGGCTCTCGCAAGTAGGCGGTGCCTATGAGAATGCCACCGTCTACGATCGTCTTAAGTGCTCCGACGCGAAACCACTCATCGCCCCAGCCCGTGACAAACGGGATGCCCTCAATGCTGCGACGGACGGAAGCTGGACTGCCTTCTGCGTTCATCAAATAGGTGACGGCTGTGCGCACTGTCATCTCACCGCGCCGCTTCAGCGCCTGATAAATGCGGAAGCCGTCTGCGCGCTGGCCCCGGTCGATGGTGCTCGTGATTCCGACACGATTGTAGGCTGCCTGCATCGCCTTCAATGCTTTGAGCCGTTCGGCATCGGAGAAGCTCCGCGATGCCCTTAGCGGCGCCAGCATCTGATCCGCACCGAGGATCAGTCCGGTGGGTTCTCCCTTCTCGTCTGTGATGATCTTGCCATTGAGCGGCTGCGGTGTGTCGCGTGTGATATTTAGCTTCTTGAGAGCCGCCGAATTCAACACGGAAGCGTAGCCGTTGTCCGTCATCGCTTCCCGGTTGCCGACTGCCTCGTCCAGCTCGTACCGAGTCGGATAACGCCGCTCGAGCAAACGTGTCGAGTAAACTTTGGGCACGAACAACACACTTTCATCTGGTCTTTGCCCAGCCAGTTTTCTCAAATAGGCTTGAACCTCCGCGATCGACCTCATCACAGGCACGGGTCCGTCAAACTCACTGAGCGCTGCGCTCATGGGATGAGTATGACTGTCGTTCAGACCGGGAAGAACCGTTCGACCACGCAGATCGACTCGGTTCGTGCCTGGCTTGGCAATCGCCAGCACTTCTGCATTCGAACCCACTTTCACAAACCGGTTGCCCTCCACCAGAAACGCCTCGGCCACAGGAAGGTGGCTCCACTGTGTCAGCACCTTGCCATTGTGGTAGGCAGCATCAGCGCCACAAACTGCCGCCGAATGGAGCAAAATTAGCCAGACAGCCGGCAGCGCGCGCATCATAGCTTTCCTGTCTACCTTTGGAGATTTGGTCACAGACAACTTCTGGCTGAGACGGAACAGCGATTCAAGAGGAGAGGCAACCGCATTGTCGCTGTCTGGCTGTGAAAGAACTCAAGGCCAGAATCCGCTGCGGCTACTGCTCTAGAAAGATCTGTGTGAAAAAGATGTTCCCTTCAGAATCCAAAACCGCGCCCACACCCGTGTGGGAATACTTCCGGTCAAGAATAGTACTCCGATGGTGAGGGCTGTTCATCCAGTTTCGGCAGACCTCCTGAGCCGCTTGAGTGGTATCAGGCTCCTTGGCAATGTTCTCGCCTGCTTTTCGCCAGCTCGTGACAGAGCGACGGGACAGGCGTTCCTTAATGGTCTGTCCGTCGAAATCCCTGTGACCAAAAGCCGTACCGAACCATGTTCAGGCTGTGGTCTCGGGCTGCCTGCTGGAGCCGCTCTGCCACGCGCAGCGGCGGAAGACCTGCCTTCTTGCGAAAACGATTCACGTACAGGACGACGGCCTGCTCCTGTTGCCACTGAACTCGTGACGGTTGCAAAGACAGTTCGTGCAATGCCGCAGCCAAGGACTGCCTGGAGGTTGTATTCCACAGGCATCCATACTGGAGCAGCTCTGCCAGCAGAATCGTAACAAGCATCCTCGCGCTACAAATACGGCTACAAGGTCTTGTTCTCGCACAGGATTTGATGATTCTCATCAAGAGTGACTTTGAGCGGCTTGGAGCGAAGAGTAAACCGGAAGCTGGTCTCATTACCTGAAACAACGACGCTCCCAATTTTGGACATTCTGTTTGGACCGAAGTGGCCGAAGACTTCCACCGGCATCATGAAGTATTCGGGAACGCGTTCCTGCAGGATTTTTCCTTTCAGCAGATAAGTTCCGTTCTGCTGGGAAGCAAGCGAGTACTGCAGCCGGTAGGTCGGAATGCCCGTGTCATAGACCCACTGGTCAAAAAACCAGTCCAGCTTTTTGTTGCCTTCCAGGTCGAGAGCCTTTGTCACGTACTTGTCGGTGGCTTGCTGAAAGTCTTTGGTTGAAACCAATTGCCCCTCGTGAGCCGTGGCAAACTCTCTCATGAAAGTCTTGAACTTCTCATCAGAGCCAGTGGCCGGATTTGAGAAGAGATAGCGCAGCATATGTAGAATCCAGGCGCCTTTCTCGTAGATGATTGGCCTGTAAGCTCCGCTGAACTTCGATGAGTTCAGCCGAAAGCCCAGCCAGACGGGGCCGGCGCTCTCAATGGGTTGATTGGAACTACCCTTCTCCTGCAATCGTTCGCGCGCAAAACGCATCAACTCCTCAAACTGCTTGCCACCAGGATACTTGGCCTTCAAGGACAGATACCCCAGGTAGTTGCTGAATCCCTCGAACATCCAAAGATCGTGGTAGCTCTGCCAGCCCATCATGTTGCCCCACCATTGGTGAGCGATCTCGTGAGCATGGATGCATTCCAGAAAGTAGGCCTCTCGGTCCTTGTCTAGCCCGAGCTGGGCGCGCTGAGAAGGGCTAAAAAATGAGAGGCTTGACGCGTATAGCAAAGATGGCCATCCCTGGCTAAACCGTCCCGGTATCTGAGACACTGCCAGTTTTTTGTAAGGATACTTGCCAAGAAAAGGCTCGTAAAACGCCAAGGTGGCGCCCACTTGGTCGGCAATGTCTTTCGCAAAGCGCGTTGTGTCGAAATCCAGCAAGTTGGGTCCTGGCAGAACGAGCGGCTCATTGACTGGCCCCCCTGCCCGTCGACGCGGCGAGACTGCCTGTTGTCGTTGCAGCTGTCTTAGATACTCTACGCGGGCTATTACTTCCTGGTGCACGTTTTCGATGCCGCGGTTGGCGTACACTTCAACCCGCACGCTCCCCGCCGACGCCAGCGTACGCTCATAGTCTCCGTAGTTAAACCCTGCAACAGGAATCTCAGTGTCGCTGCGCCACAGCGTATGACGGATGTCCGCCTCCTCCCAGGCGTTCAGCAGGTCGCCTGTAGCCACAATCGTGAAGGGCTTGGGATGACGAAACTTCATTTCATATCGCGCGCGGTCAGTGGTGCCAAGGTTTGGATACCAGCTTCCCCGTGATCCGACGTAAAAGACGCCGCTTCCTACCCGTGAAATAACGTCACCGGCATAGTTGAATGTGAGCTTCTGAACACCGCCTCGGCGTGTTCCCTCTCGAAACAGGACGAGTACGACATCATGCCCCAGCTTGCTGATCTCTTCGCTAGTGAGATCCGTGTTTTGAAAGAACCGCAGGGAGCGTCCGTCCTGGTCAGTGACTTTTGTCACCTTTAGAAACCGCGACAGATCCAGGGTTACCATCCATGCCCCGTCCTGTTCGCACCGAAACTCCAGTTCAGCTGTTCCACGCAGCGTGTCACTCTTGTCGATCTCGACGTCAAGCCGATACTGCCGAACATCGAGAACAGCCCCCGGCCCCTCACCGCGTTCGAGCTCCGCCTGCCGCCGGCGGCTTGAAAAACTGCACCAGCCATCGTACTGAGCGCGCTCGCCTTCGTGTCGAAACTGTCCCAGGAAGAGGTCTTCGGTCTTGCGCCGGTCGTAGCCAAAATCGAATATCCCAAGACGGCGTCCCACGATCTTTGCAGCGAACATCGGCGACGTTCTGCCGTCCAGCAAATCCGCGAGCACCCGGTAATTCGAAATCACCTCCCGCTTCAACAAGAGCTGAAAAGCTTCGAGTCCACTCGATTCGTCTGCTGCTCCCTGCTCTTCGCTCTCGGCAATCTGTGACATGAGTTCAGCATGAGTGTCGTCTGTAAAGCGTATGAAGGCCTCTGTGAAGCGTTCGCTGAGTGTGGGAGAACCCGTGAAAAGGCTCAGCTGTTGTTTCTCGATTCTGGCCGGAGGGCTGGCAAGCGCAGTTCCCTGGCCCCAGAACAGCAACCCTGTCACCACGCCGCCCACGGGCTCCAGAAACACAAGCTTTCCCCGCTCAAAGGTCAGCGTGACTGCATCACGTTTAAGGTTGAGATCGCGAACCACGAAGGTTCGCTTGAGGTCAAAGCGAAGTTGCCCCAAAGCACGCAGCAAAGTCTCTGGGTCCTTCTCTTGCGCCTGGATCCGCTCCGTTTGTCTGGCAGACGCACAAAGCACGGCCGCCAGCATCAGTACTGCTGTTGCTTTCCAGGCTTGGAACCAACTGCGCAAGATCGACCTCCGTTTTCCCAAGTCGTTAGTCCCTGATTCCTGGCAACCCGGGTCACATCCGCCTGCAGCATCTTCATTGCATGGAGCCCAAACAGTGAGTTAGAGGACAACCACGTTGCTCCAAAGGCTCTCAGTCGGCGTGACAATGAAATTGCCGCGCGCCTTGACGCGATAGTATGCAGGTGGCTGGCGCGCAATGCGGGTAAAACCATACAAGCAATCTTCGAAACCTTTTCGAGATCCCTGGTATACCTCGACGGCATCGGACCAATCCGGTCGAAAGGCCCTCTGGAGAATGTATATTTCGGCGTTACCAATGGCACTCCAGGAGAGCGAATAGCGCCCAAGTCCCGTCTTCGCTCCCAGCAAAACCGGCGCAGGGATCCAGCCTGGGTAAAGTTGTCCAGAATCCAGTGCAGGTTCAGCATCTGGAACGAGATCACGAGTCTTCGATTTCCGAGGTCTAACGCGGGCATTTGACAGCTTTTTCTGGCTCTCTTCCAGATCCGCTTTACAGGACCATTGAAACCGCGTCGCTGCTTGCTCGCTGTTGCCGCAGCGAGTGCAGACTCCATTTTCGAAACGGTGCGCCGACGAGGCCACACGGGTCTTGGCAATACGCGCCAACGCTTCTAGTGCAGTCTGGACAGGATCAACAGCTGGAGCAGTCGCTGCGGCACGACTATCTACTTCGGATGGTTCTGACAATTTGTTCGACGACTTCCTGCTGTCAAGCATGTCTTCAATTCGCTGGACAAGCCGTTCCATGTGCGGATGAAAATCGCGTCCGGCATAAACTGCGGAAGCATTCAGCGCGCAAAGTTCCTGCAGCGAGACAGGCAGTTTGTCTCGGTCCGGCATCCGAGCTTTGTTAATGAGCACCGGAATCAGGTTCACCTTGTGCTTTAGCGCGGCTTCAATCTCGGTCCGCACTTCGTCATGTGAATCAAATAGTCGCGGGTGTTCCAGGAGTCCCGTTTCCAGCCAGTCTTTGCCTATGAGGGCAAGCATGATCTCGCTTTGGCGGATGGCGTTCTCAATCAAGTCTGGGTAACGCTCGCCAACCGGAATTGAGTCATCATCCTGGTCGTAAAAGACCGAGCTTTTGCCGAAGCGGGACTCCAATTTGTCGTGGATGCTGCCCACAATTAGTTCCGTATCACTGCGGCGATAACAAAGGAACAGCGTGGGCATGAACGCCTCCGGGAACAACAACTCGTCTGGAATCTGCCCTATTATGCCATGTTAGTGGCTTTGACTGGATCAACGGTAACTGCTACGCTTCCGCCGTCCAAGAATATCCCGGGAGAACCGCAGCCTCTGACCAAGATCGGTCGTTGCGTGACCTCCACTCTCTCGCTTGGGTTTTTAGGGGAGACTGACGACAATCTGGAGGATTTAGATGAAGCGCTTTATTGGTATCTTTCTTCTGTTGGCTTCCTTCACAATCGCGCTGCGCGCGCTGCACTCGGCCGATTCTTCAGCACCCACTGTGGATCGTGTCGGTTTCCCACATGGCTATCTTAGCTTCCAAGTGCTTCGGAGTGTCGTGAAGCCAGAAAAGGCACAACGCGTCACTGTTTATGGAAATCAACTGGCAGCTTCAGTCGCTCAGATCAGCAAGCTGCCCTATCCCTATGGGTCAGTCTTGGTAATGGAGACTGCCTCTCTGGTGAAAGACTCAAACGGGAAAGTGGTGCTCGACGAGAAAGCAAATCCGCGCCAAGGCACGGTTCAGGGACTTCACGTCATGCGCAAGCAGCCAGGCTTTGGAGAAGCTTATGGCAAGAATCGCACAGGGGAGTGGGAATATGTGGAGTATCGTGCCGATGGAAGCTTCATTACGCCGCCGCAGAAGAGCTTTGCGTGTGCGGAATGCCACTTAAAGGCTGCAGAGACACGCGACTTCGTTTATCGAGGAAGATTTGAAGAAATTCATGCGAAGTGAGAGGATTCTCCGGCGCGCGAACGCCCATCACCGATCGAGGCGCACCAGCAAACCGGCCCGCCCTTCCCCTTTCAGGGTTCGCAGCACGGATGCGGCCTGCTCTGAATCACGGAACTCTCCAACCAGCACACGAAAGAAAGACCCATCAGGCGATTCGTACTCCCTCACCTGAACCGGTCCGTATTTTCCCATCAGTTCCGCCTGAAGCCGTTTCGCATTGAGCTCTTCGCGAAATGAAGCTACCTGGATCGCCAGCGGAAACGGGTTCGAAACTACTGTCAGGACTTCGAGGCTCACCTTGGCGGTTCCTGGACCAACCATGCCGATTTGCCGGGCCGCTGCTTGTGACAAATCGATAATCCGATCCTTGACGAAAGGGCCGCGGTCGTTGATGCGCACCGTAACTTCTTTGCCGTTGTCCAAGTTGCTGACGTGAACCACGGTGTCGAAGGGCAAGGTGCGATGAGCGGCTGTCATGGTGTTCATGTCATAGGTTTCACCATTAGACGTTCGCCTTCCGTGGTAAGGGTGCCCATACCAGGACGCATAGCCTATCTTTTCTTCACCGGCGAGTTCCGGAGTTACAAGAGTTGTCGGACTGGAGGCGTGAATCTTCTTTCGGGAGCAACCAGAGGCGAATAGAACGGAGACAGCCAGAAGAAAGACCAGAGAATGACGCAAGGGCATGAGGCCTTTCAGGAATTCCATTACCGGTGGATCTCACAAGATTACTGAGAAAGCGGCAACGTGAACGCGAACGTACTCCCTTCGTTTAGCTTGCTCTCCACCCAGATCTTTCCCGCATGAGCTTCCACCATCTGCTTGACGATGTACAAGCCCAGTCCGGTGCCGCTGATGCGACGGGACGCATCGTTTTTGATTCTGTAGAACTTCTTGAACAGGTTTGGAATCTCACTTTCAGGAATGCCAAACCCCTTGTCTTTCACGGCAACCACCATCCATCCGGTCTTCAGGTCAGGCACAGCAGAAACTGTAATCTCATTGCCCTCGCCCGCATACTTGATGGCGTTGGTGATCAGATTGTCGAGAATCTCGTGGAGGCGCAGCTTGTCGGCCTTTACTTTGGGAAGCCCCTGAGGGAGATTCTTGCGAAAGGCACATTCATGCTGGTGGATTGCCACCAGGTTTTCGATGGGATACATGATGTCGACATCTTCCAGGTTCAGTTCGATAATGCCGGACTCAATCTTGGAAATGGCTAGTGTGTCCTCGATCAATCGCGCCATCATCCGCGTCTGCGAGATGATTTCCTGCAGAATAGTTCCCCAGTTTTCGGCCACGCGGTCGGGCCCATCCAGGAGGATCTCTGCGTAGCCGGAGATCACAGTCAGCGGGGATTTTAAGTCGTGGGAAATAATGTGCAGCAAGTCTGACTTGAGGTTGCTGAGTCGCTGAAGCTGTTCGTTGGCAACATTAATCTGTTCGAAGAGGCTTCCATTCTGTAGTGAGATGGATGCGAGATTGGACAGCGCCTGGCAAATGCTGACTTCTTTCTCTGTGAAGCTGCGCCTGAATCCGAACTTGTTCACCACGATGAATCCGACAAGCGAATCCTTGGCAATCAGGGGTATGACAAGGAACGGCGTGGTTTCAGTGGATTTCAGCTGGTCGGCCACGTTGCGCGGCAGGATGCTGCTGTCCACATGATAAGTGACTGTGGCCTTTCGGCTCACGGATGGCTCAGCCAGTTCCGGATGGTCGGCAACCCGGATCGTCATTACCGAATAGTTGCGGTTTTCAATGCTGGCCTTGCTGTAGTAACGCTTCAGAGTGGCCTTCTCATCCGCCTGGCATTGGATGACGGCCAAGCGAGAATCGGCGATGATCTCCATCAAGCGGTAGGCAAGCCGGTCGATGATGGAGTTCACTTCAAGAGAAGAGTTGAGATCTTTGCTGGAATCCAGCAGCAGACCCAGGTCCCGCTGAATCTGGTTTACTTCTGTAAAGACACGTGCATTCTCGATTGCGATTCCCAGCAGCCCCGCAATCGTTTCGAACGCGCTGAGCTCAAACGGCCGCGTATTGGCCTGCGGATCGCAGGCAACATATAGGACCGCGTATGGCTGGCCCGCGATGCTTACAGGCACATAGATCTCACGCACAGGGTGACCAACCAGCGTTTCGCTCAGATTGTCGCGAGACACAACGACCGTCTGCAAGCACGCCGTCCGAGCAGCCTTTCCAAGAAAACCCGCACTCATGTTCTTTCGGAGCTGGTTCGGAATAATGCTCATCAGATCGCCAGTCTGAGCTTTCAGGACCAAGTCTGAGAACTGATAATCGATGGAAAACAGTGCTACGTGCTTCAACCCCATGGAAAAGCGGATGGCATCGACAGCAACTTTGTAGATCTCGTCCTGATCGAGCGCCGACAAGACAACACGGCCGATCTCGTTGAAGAGACCCAACCGTCGCGAGATTTCGGCTTCCAAGCGCGCCTCAGCTGTTCCGGCTTCTAGGGGAACACTTCTATCCGCAGGAATCTGTTGATCCATGTTTCTCCAAACTTCACCGTGCCGCGAGTGTTGCTCTTTGGTGACATGCCTGCCCGCCGCGAAAACTCTAATGATTTTCTGCTGAGGGCCGTAAACAGGGTTGAAGCTCCGAACAGTATAGAGGATGGCCGAAGCGAATTCAACGCCAGGTGACAGCGATTCTTGGGCACAATGAAACACATCATGAGACTTGGATTGCTTTGGGGACTGGCCTGTGGGCTCTTGGGGTCTGGCAGTTCTCCTTTGAGCCCAGCGGGTATGACTGCAGGCGAGCTCAGTCTCTCCGAAGAAGATCTTGCCTATACGGCCAAAAACCCAGCCCAGCGCGTGGAAGTGTTTCTTCGGATCGCCGACCGAAGAGTAGAAGCCGCCCGCAAGGCGCTAAAGAACAGTCCCGACTCGGATATTGAAAGCAGCCTGAAAGGCTACCTATCAGCATTTCAAGGAGCGCAAATGGGAGTATCCTGGGGTCAGAGTCTCGGGATGAATATGCAACGTCAAGCGACGGCCATCAGCAAAGCCACCCGAAGACACCTTCTCATCCTCGAAAAGCTGGAATCAACCGCATCCCAGGAGCAACGTGGACCGCTTCTCCGTATCAAGCAGGCACTGACGCGGGAACTCACCTCTGCAGACTCAGACGTCGCAGGCTGCGCGAAGGCCGAGCCCACGCTCATTGCGAAATAATCCTCCCGTCCCGTCTGAGAAACAGGTCAAGTTTCTCTCGCTTGTCCGCGTCGGCTAGTTTGTTTACCTCCAGTTTCAGCCAGATTTCCTCGCTAACCTTCAGCCTCAGCTTCATCGGTAGCCCTGACCGCTCAATGGACAACTGGATGTACTGTCCAGGCTCTAAACGGCTTCGATACTTCAGCAGGTCGTCGGGCATGACAAGGTGCCGCTCGTTAATTGCCACTACCCTGTCCCCTGGCTGGAGGCCCTGCGCAGCCTTTACCTTCAAGTGAGCTACCTGAAAACCTTCAGTCAGCTCAAACGGGAAAGCAGGCAGGGTCTTCCTTTCAAACAAGAGGCCAAAAGGCCTCAATGCGTCTCCCGCAACATTCGAACGGGTGCCGTTGGACCAGCCGGTCAAGACCTTGGCAGCTCGGCCCTCTCGTTCGAGACGCAGCCGCATTTCCCGTTCCCAGCCGAGCTGCTCCGCAGGCAAGATTGGATTGCCGAGGAGGAATTCCTCCAGAGATTTGGCTGAGCTGCCATAAAACGTCAGCGCGAGATCCAACAAAAAGGAGTTACCCCCATTGGTTTCCAGAGCCTCCGCTAATTGTTTCGCGCCGGTCCCAGAAAGTATCTTGGTCGCAGGTGTTTCGGCATTGCCGGCAAAGCTTTCCCAGAGTCCGGCAGCCACTGCCTCGAAGAACTCGGTCTGGGTCACGATTCCAGTCTTGAGACAGGCCTTCAGTGCCAGGTAGTCTTCCAGTTCGGCCCGGGCAGACGACGGTGGCAAATAAGCTAAGACTGGGAGATAGGGCACCAACAGGACTCGTGCCAGTTCTCGGTCTAGGCTCTGCTTTGTGCGGCTACGCCCTGCTGAGCTAGCTCCTGGGTCTGTTATCACGGTCAATCCAGGAGTGTCCAGGCTGTGAACTGCCGGGACTTTGTCGTCCCGATGTATCGGAAGAAAAACAACCAGAAGCGGCAATGCCTCAGAGTCTCGGACAAATCCACCCCGGTATCGTACCTGGCGCGAAAATGCCTGAAGGGGCTCTTCGGGTGGTCCCGGCCAACCTGTGTCAACGACGCAGGTTGCCTCTCCAACGGTCTCTCTGCTGGCAGCCGCGTCGCCCAAATAGAAAGGTGTGACCCTTTTTCCCTTGAGCCGGAAAACGCCCTCGATCGGCGATGTGCCCGCTGTGACTCGCCAACCTTGAGGCATGACAAAGGAGAGTGTCACCGGCTCTGCCGTTTGTCCGGCAACCTGCAGCAGAATTTGCTGCGGATGAATCAGCCCGCGGGACTCATCCAGATAACTGGCCTCGGTGAGCTGGTGGTAGAGACCCATCTTCACTGGATAGGTCACGGTCACTGCTTCCGCGCCCGAAGCCGTCACGACAATTCGGCCGTTATCGAGTGGCGTAGGAAGTGACCCGCCAGATTCTGTAGCCACGTCGACTGTGCCAGTCACTTCATTCTCGCCGAGTGCTTCGACCGTTGAGCTCGCAAACGCGATCTCACACGGGCCCTCTGGAAGTCCAGCGATTTTCGCCGTCACGTGCACAGCCTTCGTTGAGGGACGACTGGCATCGACCGTGTAATGAATCTGGATGGCCCCCCACGCACACTTAGAGGCGCACAGCCAAAAGACTACCGATGGAAGAAGGAAAGAACTCCGCATTACTGCTTTGGAAGGAATGGTCGCAGGCAAGCGCGACGTCGCGCCAGAGAACTTCAAACGTCAGCGGTCATGGACTTGATCTCAACTGTAAAAGCATGGTTTTGAAATTCACAATTTTTTTTCGTCGATAGCCCAATTGTAGAGCAAACCCTGGCGCCGATTGAATTCCAGCCGCTTCTCCTCGAGGTCGATGAGCATATTGATGTATTCGAGCACCTTCTCTTTGCCGTCCTGAGACAGCATGTCCAGATGGTTGATGATCACCTCACGTAACTGATCTTCGAACTTGAGGCGACTGGCCTGATTTGAAGACGAAAGTTCCCGGCTCTGTTTTTGACTTTCCATAAAAACTTCCTCGATCGGGCTGGAATGAATTTGTGATTTGTGGTCTCGAAAACTCGGAGCACTATAGACTCAAAGAATGCGTTAGGCAACAGCTTTTTCACCAGCCTCCGCCGAGGACCATTAGCCTAGTCTTTTCAAAGATTTTCAGCCCCTGCGACGTTCGTCTCTGCCTGAAAGTAGCTCTGGACAAGGCTTTCAGAGGAGCTGACCGGCAAGAGTCCCGCAGCTAGCTCGAAGCTGAGCGCCGTGTTAGCAGGATTCCTGCGAGTACAATGCTCCCGCCCAGAAAGAAGTTCAGCGTCAGCTTCTCTGACAAAATAACCACGGACGAAATTGTCGTAACAACAGGCTGCAAATAGGTCAGCGAAGCCAAACGTGAGGCCGACATGTGGCGAAGAGCATGATAGAAAATCAAAGGGGCAAGTACCGAAGAGAGCACTGCAACGTAGGCAAAAGCAGCGAGCACCGACCAGGGCAGTTTTGCCCAAGGCTGGCTCAGGACAGACGGCAGACCAATGGGAAGAAACAGGCAGGCGCCGGCAAAATAAGTGAGTGCGGTGGACGAGACGGAACCGTAGTTTGAAGCGACATTCTTGCTCAGCACGGTGTAGTAGGCGAAGGCAACCGAGCCGCAAAGTGTCAGAAAGTCACCCAGAAGATAGCGGGTTTGCAGGCGCAGATCCTTGTCAAGGTTCAAAAATATGATTCCTGCTACGGACATGAGCATACCGAAAATCTTGGCACCGGTCAGCCGCTCCTGACCGCGACGCCAGGCAAACAGCAACGTGAACAGCGGACCGAAGGTGACAACCAGCGCAGAGTGCGCCACTGTGGAGTATTTCAGCCCGCTGATGAACAGCACTTGGTTCAAAAGGAGGCCCGCAACGGCCAGCTTCAGGAAAAACAGATAGTCGGACTTTCTCAGCTGGCCTATGCTGTAGCGCGTCGGGCTGTACAAGTAAACGAACAGAAGCAGGAGTGCTGCCGCGAGCACACGGAAGGCAGTGACTCCCAGCGGAGACATGACCCCGAGGCAGACCTTCAGTGCAATGAAGTTGCCGCACCAGATGGCGACCATGCTGCCGACCAGGAGCTGGAGCCTAATGTTTGCGTGCATTCAGAAGCTTCCCGCGAACACCCTCGATATGGCGGCCAAGAGCGCTCTCCTCCATTCCTGCGATCTTTCCCTCCTCGAACAGCACTTCTCCCGCGACCGATGTCAGCAGTACGTCTGAGCCGCGCGCACAGTACACCAGCGCGTCGACTGGCGAGAAGACCGGCACACAGTGCGGCTTGGAGAGATCCACAACGATGATGTCGGCTTCCTTGCCCGTTTCAAGCGAGCCGATGCTGGAACCCAATCCAAGAGCCTCTGCGCCGCCCAGCGTTGCCAGTCGCAGCGCTCCCTCCGCCAGCATCACTGTGCCCGTTGTCGAAGACCGCACCGCTTCAGTCTGCAGCAAGGATGGATTGGCGCACATGCAGCGCATCTCTTCGAAAAGATCCATGATGTTGTTGCTCGCGACGCTATCGCTTCCCAGTCCAAGCACGATTTGGTGCTCCAGCATCTGCCGCAGGTCCATGAAACCGTGCCCCAATCTCCAGTTCGACTTCGGGCAATGTGCCACCGCCGCCCCGGAATCACGCACGAAAATAAAGTCCCGGGCATCGAGGCGGATGCAGTGCACCAGCAGCGTGCCGTGGTTCAGAATCCCGAGGCCGTGAAGATATCGCAAGGGACTACAGCCCGGTGGGTTCCAGGCAATTCCCCGCTGCTGGTAAGAGTCGGCAATGGGTCCGCAGCCCTTTTGAAACAGCTGCGATTCAGCTTCCGACTCCGCCACATGAATGCACATGGGGTACTTCTTCGATTGAGCCAAAGCCGCAACTTTCTGAAACAGCGGTCCGCTGACTGTGTAGGGCGCATGGGGAGAAACGCCTAAAGCCACTCGTTGCTTGCGAGTGCCGAGAGCAGTGCGAGGCAGCCGATCAGGCAGAAGGCAGTCGCGAAGGGCAGCTTCGTCTGGCCAGCTCCCGAGCCGCGTTTCCAGCGCTTCCATCTTGCGCTGCAGCAATTGAACTGTTGCATCAGCCTCTTCAGGCTTGGGCGAAAATACTTCCTGGTACAGCACTCCCCGCAGACCGGTGGCGAGGACTGCATCGAGACTGGCGCCAAGGTCCATCGGATCGCCTAGCGTTGTTATTCCAGCGCGGATGGCTTCCGATGCCCCGAACAATGCCGAAAGGCGAATCTCTTCGAGGGTCAAGACTTCGTACTTGGTACGCGTCAGGGTGCGAATCCAGCTCCAGAAATCGAGAGACTCCAGATAGCCACGCAGGACGGTCAGTTCCAAATGGCTGTGAACGTTGACCAACCCGGGCATCAGTGCCGCGTCGGGAAAATGCCGCCATCGCTCCCCTGGATGCTGACGACGCAACTCTTCCGCGGCACCGATCGCCGCGATTTTCCCGCTCTCAACGCGTACCGCACCATTCTCAAATGGGACACTACTGACAGGAACCACCCATCGCGCCGAAAGGATCATAGGCCTGGGACGAGCCCATGGCGAGGCTCAAAAAGATAGGCCGCTTCTTGGCAGGCGTGATCCACTGAAAAGCTTGTCACGCAAAAATCCTTGCTGAAGAGGTCCAGCATCTTTTCCCGCAACGCGAGCTGCACTTTCAAGGCTTCTTCAGGTCTGGAGGCTCTGATTCCCGCAATACCAAGTGGGATTTCAAGAGAAGCAGCAACTTGAGGGGGGACGTGAAACTCCCTTGCGGTTGCTTGTTTGCTCTCGATTCTTTCTTTGACGCGGTCACTGTTCAGGTGCCATTCTGCGACGAGCCGGTCAGTCGGCAAACCACCATGCAGGCGGCTTGAGGTCACTCCGTAGGCATTTACGAGATACTTGCGGCAAATGGCACCGAGTCGCTCGATGTTGAATCGGGCATTCCGAATTTCCAGAGGATCAAAGGTCCATTCAATCAGGCCAATTCCCCGGTCCAGGGCGTCTTCGCGTTGAACCAGCTTCAATTGCTTTCCAATTCCTCGGTTCTGGCAATCTGGATGGACACCCATCATGTGTGAGTGCAAGTACACCTGTCCGTCTCGATAACCAGGAAACGCATTCAAGAATCCGAGCACGCGCCCATTAGGGTCGACCGCGCCAATGACCTGCCCGCCAATCTTGGCGCAAACGACCAAAGCTCGCAGGGGTAGAACGTCTTTGTCAGCAAATCCCCAGGTCAGTTTCTGGATCTCGAGGCATTGTCGCAGCTGAGCGATGTCTTGTAAGAAGGTTACGTGAAAATCGGGAGAACTGGGCATGCGTGGCAGGTTAGAAGTCCAGGCGGACCGCGTCTGCGGTGAGCGCGCTAGTGGCAGCTAACTTAACACAACCGTTTTCGAAGGGTCAACGCAGTGCTAAGGACGCGGAAGATTGAGGGGTGAATTCGGAGCCCAGGCGGGAAAGACACCGCGATATCTTGCCTCCGACTGCTGAAGGAAGCACAGCATGCCGGGTTCGCTCTTTGAACGCACCCTGAAAACCTGTGGAAGGGATCTCGCAACTCCGCACTAAAGAATTTCAGTTCTCTCTAGCGCTGCCTGGCATCTCTCCAGAAACATGGGAGAGTCTGATCAGAATCTGCTACGCCGCTCGCTCTTCGCCAGCAGCCGGCCCATGACACTGAACGAAATCCGCATAGAGCTTCGCCAATTGCTCAGCCAGTTCGTCAAACCTGCTAAGCATCGCATTGTGTAAACGATCCTGGCAAGCTCGACGCCTTGGGAGAACGCGTGTCTTCAAATATTCGTCTCTGAGAATGGTCCCGAACACGGTTTTGTCCTGCGGTCCGAACAGTGTGGAACGCGTTATCGGCCGCCGAGCTTCGGTCACTTCACCCACATAAGAATCCAGTTTCCGCGTGATTTCGAATGCGGAATCGGTCAATCCCCACCGTATGAGAGTTCTAAGAACAGAATGCTCAAGCGCCAGTCTGCGCTTGAAAGCCTGACGCCAATCCGCCGACTCCATCGGTAACACGTTCATTCCGACCCCCGTTGTTATTATTCTCGTTTGGTTTCAGATCTCGCATTTACGGGCCCAGGCCCAAGAAGCCGGACGCTTTCGACTTAAGTTTGTTCTACGAAATTTTCCGGTACACGCCGACCAGCTTCCCAACGACCTCCACTTCATCGCTCGGAAGTTCGATCGGCTCATAGTTTGAGTTCTCGGGCTTCAACACAACACGGTCTCCCTGTCGATAGAAACGCTTGAGTGTCGCGTCGCTGCCGTGCACGCGCGCCACAACAATCTCTCCGTTCTCCGCGCTGGCCTGCTGCCGCACCAGTGCGAAGTCGCCGGCCAAAATACAGGCATCCCTCATGCTGTCTCCTTTTACCCGAAGGAGAAATACCTTCTCGTCCCTGGCCCACTCGCGAGGCAGCGGGAGAGATCCTTCCACGTTCTCTTCCGCCATGACAGGTAATCCAGCTTGAACCCGCCCCACGATTGGAACGTCATGGATCTGCTCGGCCCTGTAGATTTGAGGCTGGACCGGAACGTTGGTTCGCGATTTGGAAGGTTGGTGTTGGAGACGCCCTTTCGACCGCAGACTCTCAATGTGTTGCTGAATTGCCTGGGGTGACTTGCCAAGCGCCCCAGCGATTTCTCGGACCGAGGGTGCCATCCCCTGCTTGGCCAGATGAGTCTGGATGAAGTCGAGTACCTCTTGCTGCTTCGTGGTCAGTTCCATTTCATCAAACCTCGGCCTCTACCCTCGGCAGCGGCATATCCTAATCCTGTGCCCGAAAACAGCTCACGAGATGGTCGTCCACCATACCTACCGCCTGCATAAACGCATAACAGATAGTTGGTCCGACAAACCGGAAGCCTCGTTTGCTCAGATTGCGACTCATCGTTTCGGACTGTCGAGTGGCTGACGGGACTTCCTGCAGAGACCTCCATCGGTTCACCACAGGCTTTCCATCGACGAACTGCCAGACGTACGCATCGAAGCTCTCGTGTTCCTGCTGCACCGAAAGAAAAGCCCTGGCATTTGTTACAGCAGCCTCAATCTTCAAACGATTTCGAATAATGCCCGGGTTGGCCAGCAATTTGGTTTTCTGCCGGGCGCCGTAGCGGGCGATTTTCGCGGCGTTGAAATTGTCGAAGGCTTCTCGATATTTTTCGCGGCGCTGCAAAACTGCCCACCAGCTAAGGCCCGCTTGAGCGCCCTCCAGGATCAGGAACTCAAAAAGCCGCTGGTCCTCGTGTACCGGAACGCCCCACTCCCGGTCGTGATACTCGATATACAATTTGTGACCGAGACACCAGTCGCACCGCCGAAGTTCAGGCCCCTCTTGTTCGCTTGGCATTACCATTTGGGTGACCGTGCCCATTCATTTAAGGCAGACGGACGTCAATATAGACATATGTCTATATTGTGTCAACAGGAATCTTTCTTCATGCTTTCGAGGCCTGGAGACCAGCCTGACTTCCACCACCAGCGCAAAATCTTCAACGTGTTCGAAGAGTCTCAGAAGATGGTCGCGATTCTTTGGATCGTCGCGATAACGACAGGAAACTGCAGCAGTGCACCCAGCCTGCCCGCTCCCAGCATGGGTTGAAATGCTAACTTGCAGGCAGCCATTGAGACGCCGGGAACCTTCTGGATGTCCTTTCCGCAGATCCGCCCAGTGAGTAAAGTTTTGGTAGAACTTCGCCGCGAAAACAACTCGGATTGCTTTCCACGCTCCGCAGCCAGCCTTCAACCATCCGGCACTCGGGGATCGCACAGAAGCTCGTGTTGATTTCGATCGTGTCGAAGAACTGAGAAGGATACAGAAGCCTGTCGCAGTGGCTCTTGCCCGGGTAAACGAGCGCCTTCCAGTCCGGGTACGACCAGGCGGCCAAGCCAAGGAATACTCTGACTGCTGCCCGTCGGGATTCCTATTGGCCATGGAACCAAATCCAACACCTGTCAGGCGTCCATTTGCGTCGAGCAAGACCGCCGGTGCCGCGAGAGGCTACGGACTTTGCCTGAGCATGAGGATCAACTAGTCGGACCTCTGTCATCAAAAACGCTATAGAATGCAGGAGTGACGGTCTGCCAGAGACTTGAACTGAATTACTCTACTACGGGCTCCCCGGGGATCAATCAGAGCTGGGTCTCCAACCTAGCTCCGGACTGACCCAGGCCGGAAACTCCCGGTGGAGAGCCAGGTAAACTTTCTTTGTAACCTGAGAACACAGATGTTCGTTACTTAAGCATGGGCAATATCGCGATGCTGCACGCTACGAGCCCCAGCCCTCTGACAGCTGACAAGGATATCATTCGACGCAGTCAGCAGGGAGACCAAGCAGCTTTCGAGCTGTTGGTGCGGAAGTTCGAGCGGAGGGTGTTCGGCCTCATCTATCAGATGGTGCGTTCGCCAAGCGAGGTGGAGGACATTGCGCAGGAGGTTTTCACCAAGTTGTATTTCTCGCTGCCGCAATTCCGGCTGGAAGCTTCGTTTGAAGCCTGGCTCTATCGAATCACGGTAAACCAGTGCTACGATTTTCTGCGGAAACGCAAGCGTGAAGCCCAAGTAGCTCAGGCCGATCTAACCGAAGAGGAGATGCGGTTCTTCGAAAGTTTTGGCTCGATCACTCAGAAGCCGACGCTCGATATCAGCAAGCGGCTGGAGCTGCGCCAGACTGCAGAGCGCCTGCTAAGCGCTCTGCCGCCCAAGGATCGCTCTCTGCTGGTGCTCAAGGAAGTGGAAGAGCTCTCCATCGAGGAGCTCACAGCAATCTTTAAGGCATCCGCAAGCGCTATTAAGCTGCGTCTCTTTAGAGCTCGCAATCACCTGAAGTCAGTTTACGAGAAGGGTCGCAAGAAGAACAAAGGAAGGGCGCGTTTATGAGCCACCAGAATCTCAAAGTTTGGCTGGAGGAGTATGCCGAAGACAGTTTGCCTCCGGAGTTGTCCCAAGACCTGGGTCAGCATTTGGCTATTTGCCAGGAATGCCAGGAGCAGCTGAAAGCCATTCGTTTGACCCGCAACATTATCCGAGCGTCGGCCCTGGATGAAGCTCCGTTCCCCGCTCCAGGTTTTGCCCGCTCGATTTTTGGCTCGATCGAGCAGCAGAAGGAGTTGTATTTCTTCTGGAACCCTTTAAGACTGGCTGCGCTTAAGGCACTGCCGGTGATGGCCGGACTGGCTTTGCTACTGGGAGGGTTCGCTTATGTGGAGATCTCTGCCTTGAACGCCCAGCAGCTTCCAGAAGAGCCTCTGTTGGAGTCGTCCCTGGAACTGTCTTCACAACAATGGGGCCGGGAAGGCGCCGTCTTCTCTGATAGCATCTCGCAGGACCAGGAGCAGGTCGTCTCAACGTTGATGGAAGGCCCGCCCAATCCGCCGAACCCGGGAAAGGAAACTGAAAAATGAGCCTCTCAAGAGTGAAGGCTGTCTTGTTGATGTCGATTGTGTTTCTGCTGGGAGCCATTGCAGGAGCTTCTTTGGGTACTGCTGTGGTGTCACGCAAGTTTGCCTCCCCAACGGAGGTTTCGCAGAAACCCGGAAAGCAGAAGTTCATCGATAAGCTCAATGCGCGCGTCCATTTATCCGAGCCTCAAAAAGAGCGACTGCAGGTGATTCTAGACGAGACTCATCTGCGGTTCAGCGAGTTACATGAGTCCGTCAAGCCACAGTTCGAAGCCATCCGCAATCACATGCGAGACCGAATTCGCGAGCAGTTGGACACTGCCCAGAAGCAGGAGTTCGAGGTGATGGTTGAGGAATACGATAAGTGCCGGGCTCAGAATAGGGCGCGGGGCAAGGGGAATTAGGTCAGATTAGTACAGATGTCCTGCCTGTGTTGGCGCTCCTGACGGGCCAAGATCTGCAGCCGGTGAATGCATGTCCGCACGCCGCAGTCCGGATGCAAAGCTCCTCGCGTCCCCCCTTTCCGACCAGAAAGCCTTGCCAATTTTCTTCCCTCTGTTTCGCATGGTCCCACTTTCCACAACTGTTGTCGCACGGTTTCACTTCGCCTGCCTGTGGTTGGGAAGGACTGGGAGCATCTCCCTGGGGGCAGGTGCAGGGACAAACGGTGCTGGGAGATCAGGACTATGTGGCGCAGATGCAAGAGGCGCTGCGAGGAGATCGCAAGGAACAGGCGGGGTT